>Ga0187860_1002541_pt1 | contig 15006 bp, 11 predicted proteins | sample June2016WEW_10_4_FD_132981 | JGI IMG/M metagenome (GOLD analysis project Ga0187860, IMG submission 132981) | Peatland microbial communities from SPRUCE experiment site at the Marcell Experimental Forest, Minnesota, USA - June2016WEW_10_40 | ecosystem: Environmental > Terrestrial > Soil >... | reverse complement strand
GATGTCCAGCAAGGCGGCCCAATCTCCCGGCCCCGCCCCGCCGTCGGCAACGGAGGTGTAATTGGCTGGAAGATCATGCGAGGTCGAAGTGGCTTGAGAGCCGAGTGTTGTTTGAGTCCCCGATTCCCGCCTCATGGACGGACACGGACGGACACGGACGGACATGGACAAAGCTTAGGCTGACTCCTTTGAATATTCGACATGCCGCCAGAGTAAAAAGTCTCCGTGCGGGAGTTCAGTCCCAACTCAATCCCTGTTGCAACGCAAAGGGTTAGCGACGGTAACGAATGCCCCTGTTTTGCGTGCTTGACGGCCCGCCGGAAAGTCGGGATGATTCCCTTCAGGCGGGTCTGCCCCGCCGATTATGAAACAGATCCGACTTTTTTCCGCGGCTTTGGGGGTTTGCCTTATTATCGCGCCGGCCAGCGTGCGCGCCCAGTACGCCCAACAGACCCTCACTTTCTCCCTGCTAGGCGAATACATGTATCCGACCAACATCCTGGTCATTTCGAACAGAACATCCGTCGGCACCACCAACACCGAGTTCTATGGTGATCAGGTTGTGAACACTGTGTTGATCACTACCGCCAACGTCATCAGGGCTCTCGCGGTGGATGAAGAGGGCACTAATTGGGTCAAATGGATCGATGCCCGCCTTGTGCTCCGCACCGGCTTGCTCGACAGCAGCCAGGCCATTTACCTGACCATGGGCAGCGGCAGGACGTTCACCAATCTCAACGTCTCCAAGTACTTCAACGGCAGCTTCAGCAATAATTTTACGCTCGACGCGCCTTATTTCTACGGTGGGCTGACCAACGGCTTTTTGGTGAACATGGATGCCACAAACTACAGCGGATGGTCCAATCCGCTCTATGCCACAACCTCGACAAACCACACAACAGCGACAAACCACAGCACCGTCACCGTCACCAATTTCGGAAACAGCTATAACCACGCCGCCGCCGTGCTCCAATACCTTTCGTTCAGCACCACCAATCTGGCCTTCAACCTGATTGGCGCCAGCCTGGCCTTTGCGGGCAACGGGAACTGCTGGACGGCGACCTTGGTCGAAAGAGTTTCCGGCACCAATCGAATTTACCAAATTGAAGTGCCGGTCCAGACGACCACGGCCGTTGGGGCCTTTTTCTTCAACACCACCTCCAATTTGTATGGCGTCGTCGGCACCAACATTCCCGCCTATTTCTCCGGCCCGGTTCGCGGCACCTTTGCCCTCTCAGCCCCCTCGGTTTCCACCAATGCCCTGCCGCCCTGAGAGCCTGGTATCATCGCTACCCTGGCTGAACGGATACTGAGGAGTCCGCAAGATAGGCGACAGGAGGCAACCCCTCACCCCAGCCCTCTCCCCGCTCCTTCGTCGCGGGGCGAGGGAGAAGATCGGGCTGCCGGTGCGCGCCGTGTAGTCCATCCAATGGACTGCTCTGTAACCAGCCCGTCTTCTGGCAAAAGTGTGTGGAAGCACCGTATCCGGCTGACAAAGCACGTATGATAGATCATAATTTTTCACGGTTGAGACTCGTTGCTTGCTGATTGCACAGTATTAGCTTATCCATGACCTGAATGGCTACCAGTCAGTGAATTTGGCCAAAGGCGCGATCATTCCTTGATTTTCTTTCCGATGGAATCCGGAACAGCGCTGTAAAAGGACCGGTGGATGACAGCCCGCACTTCTCCTTTGTCATTCTTGATAAAGATCAATTGCGAATCGTCAAGCTTGACGCAGAAATTCGTTTCGGATGTGGGATAAACTTCAAGCGGGCCTGGCGTTTTGTTCCCGCTTCGAGGTTGCGCGAGCAACTGCCCGCCTTCCCGCCAGATCGTCAGCGTTCCGGCTGGGGATAGAGTGCTCGACGGAAATTCGTAATGTCCCACACAGGCATCCAGCAGTCTTGTATCCAGCTTGAGCGCGTGATACGCATTGGTTATTTCGGGGCCTTTTGGCCACTGTTTGGAGATCATCTCAGAAGGAAACGCATCGCTGTTGCCATCGCTTGAGCTGGCCAACGCCACAGCCAAGGTGGGTTTGGATTCCACGCCAACCGTATTTACGGTGCGCACAGCGTAGGTGTTTTTTCTCCACCAACTTGCAGTCTGATCCGTATAGCGCATGTCCAGGAGCGGTGGGGTTGGCTCGTCGCCATAGCCGATTTTTTGGAAAGTGGGACGGCCAACAAAATAACCCGGGTGCCGATCCGGAACGCGGGCCAGTTCCTTCCCATTGCGTTCAATGACAAATTCCGCAATGCCGCTTTCCAAATCGGCATCGGCCTCCCAGGTCAATTCTCTGGCGGGGCCGATGCGCACATGACGTGGCGGCGGGGGCGGAGTCGGATCGCTCACGTTGCCGTCCTTGGCATACTCGCTCCAGGCTTCGGCAATCCGCTTATTGGGCAGCCAAACGGCAGTCTTTGCGTCTCCATTGAATTCGGCGGCTGGTTGCGCTCGGTTGCCCAGCAAGGGCGCGAGCCACGCATCGTTGGTCGGCATCGGATTCAACTCCGCGCTTCCCGCATAGTTCGGCAGTCGTGCTGTGAGACAAACATCAAACCAAGGGATGGCCAGGTAGCGTGAGTTGCCGCAATCATGCTCGCTATTTGGATCCACCGCCACAGCGATAAGGCCGCCCTGGCCACGAAATTTATCGAAGAATGCGCGCACATTTGGCCACATAAAGGCAACCCAGTTGGTGGTCACGGTAACGCCTTCTTTCGTGCCGAGGTTGCACATGACCGGGACGGCCAAAGCTGCTTGCGGAATTGGCTCCGCCAAATAAGGCTCCGCTGAATAAATGGGAACACTGGAACGGAGCCAAACGGCGGCAATACGCTTGGGAAAATGTAAAAGCATGTTTCCAGCCCAAATGGCGCCGCCCGAATGTCCCCACAGCGCCCATGGAACCGTTGCCAATTCAGGATGATGGGACTGCTTCGCCAGCTCCGCGAGCGCCTGGATGAATTCTTCACCGGAGCCTTGTTGCGGATAGCACCACCACCGACAATGGCACTTGCTGTCCGACTGCTCATAGGACGGCACCAGCAGAGCACACTCCTGCTTGCGCGCCAATGCCTGCCAATGCAAGTCCCCGGCTGCCGCGCGTTCATCCCTGTCGTCGCCTGGGCCGCAACCATGCTGATGCACTATGACGCCTCGCAAGGTCTTTACGCCTGGGGGAAGCCAGAGCGTGTAGTTCGCGCTGATCTTCAACTCGCCTTCATTGGTGGAGCCTTGATAGTGAACCATGTAATAGGGTGGGCAGATGAGATTTGCGAACTCCTCTGCCCCCGCACAAAGAGAAAACGCCAATGATAGCATCGTGAAGCAACTGACCCGGAGCGCAGGGATTATTTTTTTCATGTCTGGTCGTGCTAATACGATGCTTATAAGCGCGAAATCCTTTGAACTATTTTTTACCGCGCACAGGCGCGATCACATTATGGTTATTTGAAGGATTTCGTGGCTATCGCAAGGAAAATCGGCTGAACGAAAGTGGAGTCGAGCTGTCTGAGCGACCATTTTTGCCTGTGCTTTGGCCCATGCCGCCGGCGTGAACTCCTTGATCTGGGTGATTTTGGCCGCTGGCAAGCGCGTGAACAAATCTTTCAGATAATCAAACAGGTTGACGCCATGTCGCCGACAACTTCCCAGCAGCGTGTAAATTACGGCGCTGCGCTCGCCAGCTTCAGGATGATCCACGAACAACCAGTTCTTTTTTCCGAGTGCTGACGGCCGAATCGCGTTCTCGATTAAATTATTGTCGATCTCCAAAGTCCCGTCCGCGATGAATTGATTCAAAGCTGTCCATCGTTTCAGAAGCACCTCCTTCCTGGCCTGTCGGAGAAAACAAAATGCGCGGCGAGCGCTCAAGGAGATTGGCGCTTCCGCATTGCGGAAACCTGCTCATCGAGCAATCCACGCCCCGGCACGATGATCTCAACGCCGGTATTTGGATAAGAGCTGTTCGTCGCGCAATGTTTTTTATGGCACAACCGCCGCCCGAATTCAAGCACAAGTTATTCACAAGCGTGTTAACGGGTGTGAGACAAGATTCTTCAGGTGACGAAAAAGGGTCCCCTCTCTCCGGCTCTCTCCCCGCACGCGGGGAGAGAGGGCAAACGTGGCCCCAAAGGAGTATATTGGGTCGCATATACTTCTGTCTTGCAAAAACCGGTCGGCGAAGAATTTTGTCTCACACCGCGCGTTAACTCCTTTCAGCAGATGACATGCGGCTTCCGGCCCGCCAACCGCCTCAGCGTTTGCAAACCACCAGGCAAATCATCACCGCCGCCACACAGCCCCAGCCGAACCAATCGCCGTGCCGCCGGTACAAGGTCGGCGCCTGGCCGGCGGCCCGCAGCGGCACCGGCGCGATTTTGAAACCGGCTTGGTAGATGTCCGTCGAGCCGTCAAAATAGACGTCGTGCAACCGCCCGCGCGCGTCGATCCAGCACGTCAGCCCGTTGTTGGCGCAGCGCGCCAGCGGCAGGCCCTGTTCGACCGCGCGGAACAGCGCGCTGATGGCGTGCTGCCACGGCGCCGCACTGTTGCCCAGCCAGCCGTCGTTGGTCAAGTCAAGCAGAAAATCCGTCTCCGCTTCCGCCGCCTGCCGCGCTTCGCGTGGAAAACTGTCCTCGTAACAGATCAGCGGCGAAAGCGTGGCGCCGCGATCTCCCAGATGGAACTGGACCGCCCGGTCGCCCGCGCAAAGGCCGGCCCCGGATTTCCGCAACCTGGCCAGATAGGGAAAGTGGCGGGCCAGCGGCAGATACTCGGCAAACGGGACAAGGCGCCGTTTGTAATAACGATTGACCAGGTCGCCGCCGGGATTGATAAGAAACGCGCTGTTGAAACCCTGGAGTTCCATCCGCCCGTCGGCTCCCCGTTGCCGGCGCGTGTCCGCGGCGCCCATCACCAGCCACGCCCTGTGTGATTGCAGCAGCCCGGCTACCGCGCGTTGCGTGTAACCGTTGCGCGTGAACAAGTCCGGCAGCGCCGCTTCCGGCCACACCAACAGGTCCGGTTCGACGGCCAGGGCCGCGCGCGAAAGTTCCAGCAGTTTGAGGAACCGATTGGTCTTTTCCGCCGGGTCCCAGATAGCCCGCTGCGGAATGGCCGGCTGGACCAGTGCCACTTTCAGAACCGAGCTTCCGGCCTGCCTCTCCGAGAGCTTGCCCGCCCCGAAGATCACCGCGCCGGCCAGCGCCGCCAGTGGCGGCGCCAGTTGCCAGGCCGCCTGCCGCCCGCCCGACACGTAGATACCCAAAACGGAAACCGATACCCATGCCACCAGAAACGAAACCCCATAAACGCCCGTAACCGACGCAATTTGAATCAGCGCCAAAAACCGGAATTGCGAAACCCCCAGAGAATCCCACGGAAAGCCCAATACGCGAGTCATCCCCATTTCCATTGCCACCCACGCCGCCGCGCAAAACGCCGGCCACAGCGCACCCCGCCACCCGGCGCACGTCGGAAACAGATGCCAGCAGACCCGGCACCATGCCCCGACGCAGAGCGCCAGCACAATCGACATCCCCGCGTAATCCACCACCGCGTAAAACGGAAACGGGATGAACAAAAGCCAATAGAGCAACACGAGATAATTTCCCAGTCCCGCCGCGACACCCGCCATGAAAATGGATTTCCCTGATTCGCTTCGCGCTGCCCATAGCATCAGACCTGGCGCCGCCCAGGCCAGCCATGGAAGATTGATCTTCGGAAACGACGCCGCGAGCACAATGCCGCTTAAAAAGGCAAGGGCAAGGCGTTGCGGGCTGGAATGTCCGGCCATACCGGCAGGGACATTGGGCAAGAGCGGCCCAAAGAACAAGGCTGCAATTCAGCGCCGCGCGTGCGGGCGCATTTCACCTTTCTGGGTTGTCTTTCCTAATGTTGACCTTAATCTTGCTCCTAATTCGCGCGCTGGAGGGGGGACGAGATTAAGAGTAAGATTACGATCAAGAAAGGAACCCAAAAAGAATTGAAACGCGCGCGGTCGCCCCAACAACTTGCGGGGTTGACTCCGCCACGCTGAGAGGACAATCTGGCGGCAGTGAGTTTGCGCAAAAAACAAACCGCCGGCGGTCAAACCTGGGTGGCATTGCGTTTGCGGCTCGTGGTCCTGGCGCTGCTTGGGTCAACGTCGTGCCTGGCGCCCCAACACGCCGCGGCGGCGGACGAACCAGCCGCCGGCAAGCCGCCACTGTGGAGAGACCCGGCCCAACCGCTGGACGTGCGCGTGCGCGACCTGGTGGGACGCATGACGCTGGACGAGAAAGCGCGGCAGATTTGCAATGAGGCCCCCGCCATCCCGCGCCTGGGTCTGCCCGCATACAATTACTGGAACGAATGTCTGCACGGCGTCGGGCGCAATGGAGCGGCAACGGTTTTCCCGCAAGCCATCGGGATGGCCGCCAGCTTTGACGCGCCGTTATTGCACACGGTGGCCGATGCGATCGCCACCGAGGCCCGCGCCAAAAACCGCGAATACACCGAAGCGCATGATGGCGACAGTACGATCTACACCGGGCTGTCGTTTTGGTCGCCCAACATCAATATCTTCCGCGACCCGCGCTGGGGACGGGGCCAGGAAACCTACGGCGAAGACCCGTTTCTGACGGCGCGGATGGCGGTGGCGTTCATCCACGGCTTGCAAGGCGATGATCCGAAATATGTCAAAGCCATGGCCTGCGCCAAACATTTCGCCGTTCACAGCGGGCCGGAAGCCGACCGGCATAGTTTTGACTCGGAGCCGCCGGAGCGGGATTTGTATGAAACCTACCTGCCGCAATTCGAGGCTGCCGTGCGCGAGGGGGGCGTCGGGGCGGTCATGGGCGCTTACAACCGGCTCTACGGCACGCCTTGTTGCGCCAGTCCTCTGCTCCTTTCCAACCTCCTGCGGGGGCAATGGGGATTCAAGGGGCACGTCGTGTCGGATTGCGGCGCGGTTTATGACTTCTTCGAGGGACACGGCTTTTCACCCACGGTCGAAGCCGCCTCGGCCACCGCGGTCAGGGCGGGCTGCGATCTGAGTTGCGGCATGGAGTATCGGAGCCTGGCCGACGCGGTCGGGGACAAGCTGTTGACGGAAGGGGAATTGGACCGGGCGGTGGGACGGCTGCTGGAGGCGCGCTTCCGGCTGGGGATGTTCGATCCGCCCTCTCTGGTGCCCTACGCCAAAATCCCCGCGACGGACTATGACACGCCGGAACACGACGCGCTGGCGTTGCGCATGGCGCGCGAGTCCATCGTGCTGTTGAAGAACGACGGGTTGCTGCCGCTGGACCGCTCGAAGATTCAGAAGATTGCCATCTTCGGCGTCAACGGCAATTACGCGCAAATGTTGGTGGGCAATTACAACGGCACGCCCTCGCATCCGGTGACCATCGCCCAGGGCATCCTGGATTATCTGGGCACCAACAAGCAGGTATCTTATGAAGCGGCCTGCCCCCTGGCGCTGGAGTTGTACGACACCAACGAGGTCGCTTATGCCCAAGCCCGCGCCAAGGCCGTGGCGCTGGCGAAAACCGTGGACACGATTGTCTATGTCGGCGGGATATGCGCGGACTTGGAACGGGAGTTTATGAACGTGCCGTTTCAGGGGTTTTTCCACGGGGACCGCACGCGCATCGAACTGCCGCTCGTGCAGACCGAATTCCTGAAGGAACTGAAGGCGACAGGCAAGCCGCTGGTTTTTGTCAACTGCAGCGGCAGCGCGATTGCCATGCCGTGGGAGGCGGAGAATCTTTCCGCCATTGTCCAGGTGTGGTATCCCGGCCAGGGAGGAGGACGGGCGGTCGCGGAGGTCTTGTTCGGAGAGGTCAACCCCGCCGGGCGGCTGCCGGTCACGTTTTACCGCGCGACGGAGGACTTGCCGGCATTTACCGATTACGCGATGGCCCATCGCACCTATCGCTACTTCACCGGCAAACCGCTCTTCGCCTTTGGCCACGGCCTGAGCTACACGCACTTCAAATATGACTCGGCGCGGATCGAGGGCGCGCCCGTGGGGACCAATGATGCCTTCCGCGTCGATGTCGATGTGACGAACACCGGCGCGCGGGATGGCGAGGAAGTCGTGCAGGTCTATTATCGTCACGTCAAATCGGCGGTGCCGCAGCCGCGGGAGGCCCTGTGCGGGTTTGAGCGGGTGTCTGTCCAGCACGGGCAGTCGGCGCACGTGCAAATCCGGGTGCCGGTCAAGGAGCTTCGTTATTGGGACACGGCCACAAAGCGATACGTTGTTGAGCCGGGAGACTACGAGGTTTTGGTCGGCGCGGCCTCGGACGACATTCGGGCGACGCTGCCCTTGCGCGTGGGCGGGTCGTGAGGGACCAACAAGTTACGGAAAGATCAGGCGCATTCCGAAAGAATTGCTGGTGCGGATGAACGCGTTGGTCAGCCAATTCTGCGTGAGATTTTGGGATGTGACCTGCTGCGCGCTGCCATCGCCAAGAAGGATGTTGCCGGCGCCGGCAAGATTGCCGCGCGAGTGCATCTTCAATGACCAACAAACCGGGCCGTTGATGATGACGTCGTTGCCCTGGCCGTTGGTGGGCGAGTAGCCGTATTCGGGATCGGGGACCGTCCCAGGACCCAAATTGCGATCTCCGCCGAGAAGCGATTGGGGATAAGTGTCATTTGCCTCGACGCCGACAAAATAGGAAATGTTGCTATTCGCGAGGTTGCTGAAGCTTGCAGCCGGCCGCCGCTCGTCAGCGGGGCAGACAAGAGCCGTGGGCGACATACCCAACTCGTTGGCCATAATCGCATAGTTGGTCCAGCAGTAAGCCGCCCCGTTCGTTCGCGAGAGGAGGGAATTCCAGCCGCCGTTGGTCACCGGAGCCGATGCCGGGAACCGGTCGCCATTATCGTTTGCCCAGATGCGATACGCGGTGCCGATTCCTTTGAGATTGCAGACGCAGGTTATCCTTCGCGACTTGTCACCGGCTCGCTGCAGCGCCGGGATAAGAAGGACGGCCAGCACCGCGCAAACGGCGACGACAACAACCAACTCACGGCGAGTGAACGCCGCGGTGGTTGGAATGGTTTTCGCGTTCATGGATGGCAAGCCAAGGCGGTCATTGCCGCGCTTTCAAATACGTTCCGTACCCGATGATGATCGTGGACAAAACCAGCATCGCTATGCCGGCCGCGATTAACGCGTGCGCCTTTTTGCTCGATCCCTTCCATTCGTGCAGAATCCAGCCCCACATCGTGCTAAAGATGATGATGCTGGCCATGTGCAACGTCCACGACGCGAAATCATACTTGCCCATCTGCGTCGCTCCCATCGTATAGAAGAAAAACTGAAAATACCACGTCGTCCCCGCCAGCGCCGAGAAGAGGTAATTGCACAGCATCGGCACCTTCAAATCCGCCGGCGCGATGGCCGCCGCCTCAGCCGGGGCGCGTTCGCCGCTGCCGCTGCCCCCGTGATGGGCGTGCTCGGGGCGGACTTCCGACGCCACATACTGGTAGGCGCTGCGATTCTTGATGTTCAACAGCACGCACCAGATGAAGTTGGTTGTGAAACCGCCCAGCAGCAGGACCGTCAACGCCGGCAGGCCGGTCCAGAGTTCCTTCGTCCCGGCCGCCTTGGAGGCCTCGTTGATGTGCTTGCCCGCTTGAAGCGCAAAGGCAAAGCACGCGCTCATAATACCCGAGAATGTCGCCACCAAGATGCCCTTCTTGAAACTGAATTCGGTGATGACCTTCTTCTTTTCCTCCTCGGGCATTTCTTTCTCCTTGGTGAAACCGGCCAGCGCCGCAATGCCAATGCCCGCCAGGAAAACGCCCACCCCCGCCAGCGTCACCTGTCCCGAGGTGGAGCGCGCGATCTCCACAATGCTCGACCCCACAGGCAGGTCCGGCATGAGGGCCTTGAAAATCGGCGGCACCAGCGTCCCAAATGCCGCGCAGTAACCCAGCGCCACCCCCATCCCCAGCGACATCCCCAGATAGCGCATTGTCAGCCCGAAGGTCAGTCCCCCAAATCCCCATAGGAGGCCGAAGAAATAGGTCCACCAGAGGGTGCTGGCCGATTGCTGCTGCAGGACGGCCATCAGGTCGTTGGTCATGAAATAGGCGAAAACCCACGGGCAGATAATCCACGAGAAGAATCCACCCACCAGCCAGTAAGTTTCCCACGACCATTTCTTGACTCCCCTGTAGGGCACGTAAAAGCTCCCCGACGCCAGACCGCCCAGCCAGTGGAAAAACACGCCGAGGAATGGATTCGCTCCCATAGGTTTTACTTGCGCTTGGACAAGACTTCCTTTTCGTACCGTTTGACTTCCGCCAGCCACGCGCCGCCCACCGGCGCGTTCTGGCTCTCGCAGTAATAGTCCCAGACCGCTCCGTAAGGGAGGGTTTTGGCCTCCTCCAAAAGCGCCAGGCGCGAGGTGAAATCGCCCTCCGCCTCATATTTCCGCAGCGCCGCAATGGGCTCCAGCAACGCCAGCAGCAACGCCTTCATCATGCAGCGCGCGCCGATGGTCCAGGCCGCGACGCGATTGATGCTGGCGTCAAAGTAATCCAGCCCGATATGCGTCCGCCCAAGAAAGCCGCCCCGCACCAATTCCTGCGCCATCGCCTCCAATTCATCCGACAGGATGACCACGTGATCGCTGTCCCACCGCACGCCCCGGCTGACGTGGAGCAGGATTTCCTCCACCGACATGAGCACCGCCGAAATCTTGTCCGCGATCGATTCTGTCGGATGAAAATGGCCGGAGTCCAGGCAGAGCAGCTTTTTCTTCCGCGTCGCGTAACCGAGATAGAACTCATACGAGCCGACGACGTAGCTTTCCGAGCCGATGCCAAACAATTTCGGCTCCACCGCGTCCAAATTGTGCTTGGGATCGAGCTTTTCGGCAAACACCGCGTCCAACGACTCCGCCAGGCGCTCGCGCGGCCCTTTGCGATCCACCGGCGTGTCCTTGAAGCCGTCAGGAATCCAGACGTTGGTGACGCAGGGCGTTCCTTGCGCGCGCCCCATCGCCGCTCCGATGCGCCGGCAGGCAACGCCGTGCTCGATCCAGAACTGCCGCACGGCCTTGTCCGGGTGGGCGAGGGTGAAACCGTCGGCAGCCTTGGGATGCGCGAAATAAGTCGGATTGAAATCCAAGCCGATCTTTTGCGCACCGGCCCAGTCGATCCAATTCTTGAAATGGGCCGGAGCCAATTCATTGCGCTCGACGCGTTTGCCGCCGGTTTCGGCGTAAATCGCGTGGAGATTGAGGCGATGCCGCCCCGGCAGGAGCGAATACGTCATTTCCAGGTCGGCCCGCAATTCCTCCGGCGTGCGCGCCTTGCCCGGATAATTGCCCGTCACGGCCAGTCCCCCGCCCAACTCGCTGCCCGAATGCTCGAATCCCCCCACATCGTCCCCCTGCCAGCAGTGCAGCGAGATGGGGATTTTGGCCAGACGTTGCAGCGCGTCTTGGACATCGACGTCGTGGTGGGCAAAAGTTTCCCGCGCAAGATTGTAACCGGCCTGAATGCGATTTGTGGTTGTCATGCCATTGGTGGGGTCAAAGGTCGGAGTTGCGCCCGCAAAGTGCAAGATCAAAAATTGGCGGGGGCGGCGGGCGCGAAAAACGGCGCGTGGGCCGGGGGATTATTTCGGGATCTCTCGGGTCACTTTCAACAATTTCAGGTCGGCCGCGTCAATGTTGGTCGCCAGGATTTCGATCATTTCGTCCGCCCCGGATTCGAGCGCGAAGCCGGTCTTGGAAATGGCGCCGAGCTTGGCACCCTTTTGATCGTAAAGCACCACCTTCACGACGGGAGTAATGGTCTTTGAACTGAGGTTGGTGACGCCAATGGTGCCTTTGATCCCATTGATCGTCCCCACGAGCTTGATTTTCGAGGCTGCCAGTCCGGGGTCGATTTTGGGATCGGTCGCCGGGGGCGGGGCAGGTTGGTTGGCGGAATGGGTCGAGTTGGAGTATTGATCCTGATGCGGGTGCGAGAAGGCAGCCTGTCCCAGCAACGCGCCGGCCGCGCCCAGGACAACCGCGGTGACATTGATCAATGGCATTCGCATGGGACCTGCGCTTCTTCTTCCAGTGTCGGGCAATTCTAGCGCAAACCGTCCACTTTGTAAACTTATTTCGATTGACAGTTCCGATTCCACGCCCATGCCCGGCCGGCACGGACATTCAAATTGGGCGGCGGGATACAAAGGCAGGAGCAGATTGAACATCTTGCGGCGTCTGCCAGATAAAAACCCAGCCTGGGAGAGCGTTTGTCCAATCCCCGCCGCTACGCTTGGGGCATGAAAAATATAAGGAATTCATCTCGCCCAGACCTCATACGGGCCGGCGGCATTGGCGGATTCACTCATTGATCCCGAAGTGGTTGTAACCCTGGTTTTCGCGCATCGCGGTCATCCTGCTGGCCAGAAGCGCGAGGAGTTTCGCCTCCGCGCTTGTTGAGGCGAGAACGACCGTGACCGAAGAGTTCTCGCTCAGCAGCAGTTGCCGTGAAAAGACTACCGCCGCGGGCAAGGCTTGCGGGGACGGGCCAGATTTATGAACGCTCAAGAGGGTCATAAATAAAATTTATCAATAAGCGGTAACCGTGTCAATCTTAATCGGTCGCCATTGGGATTTCGGGATTTCGGGGCGGGGCGCAACGAGCGGCCATACGGTTGGCGGCCATTCTGTTGAAATCACCGAATTGGTCAGCATCGGTCCAGGCGCACAAACCGCACAATTGCTTCAATTTGGATATATGGTCCCCTGCCAGATTGGACACCCCATGGCAAAGTGGCCATTCCATCGACTAGCCTGTGCCCGGCCCGCGGGCCTGGATTCTGTGGACATCACTCCGCAAGCTCGGGTCCTAGCGTTCCCGCCACTACCGCCGCGGTGCCATTCGCAGTCGGTATGGCGGCCACGTTCAAAACACTGCGAACTTCGCGTCCATCTTTCAATTTGACGAGGCAGGCAACTTCGGCGAAGGCGCCCGGATCCGAAACATGCTCTGTGAATAGAATCTTCATCAGGGCGACAGGCTCCCGTTTTCCGTATTCGGTTTTCAACGCCTCCAAAGCATCGCCCTCGGCCAGAGGACGCAACCGGCGAACCTCCTCCCAATCCTGCCGGCACACAGCGTTCCAATAGGCCTCTGCAATCATCCGGCAGGCCTTATGGAGGTCCGTTTCGCTGACCACCAGGCCGGCTTCTCCGTTTTGCTTCTCCGACAGGAGTTTTTCCAGGACACGGCAATCAACCACCTGCACCTGTTCGGGAAGCTTGATTTTGAAGATGTCCTCCGGCAACACCGGATCGTAGGCGAATTGGACGATATCCCAATGGGGATCGCCTTGACGATCGGATGTAAACCAGACACGGGCGCGAACCGGCAGCTTGGTGTCCGCGTCGAACTGGAATTCCCAGAACCGCGCCGTGTCCAGGCTCGGCCCTTCGCAAGTCACAACCGCAATGAGCCGCCCCGTCTGGGGATCTCGGCGCAAACCTCCCCTCCAATCCTTCGCGTTCTGCCTGAGATCCTCAAACCAATGATCCGCCTGGATCAGTGTTCGGCGATTCAGGCCCTCGGTCAGGTAAGCAACCGCCCCCCCCTGTTCCGACGGGCGCAGTTGAATGACGGCGGTGGTGTTCTCCGCTTCCGACGCAATGGCGAGATGAACATCCCCTTCGCGCAGCCTGAAATCTCCGGACATCGTTGGATCATTCGAACTTGGCCTGGCCCAAATCTCAAAATCCCGTTTCGGCTGGCCAGGGTAAACACAGAAACCGGACAGGTGGATCGCTTTGACTGATCGCAACACCTGGATCGTCTGGTCAATGGCCCAAGCCGGCGTGCTCAAGTGAGAAACCAACACCACCCCAAGCAAAACAACCAACGCTCCAGCCGGCGCAACCGCCAGCCGAAAAATCGGGCTTTGCCAAAGAGCGCGGCTGCGCGGCGCGCAGCGCTCCTGAGCCTCCAACGCGTCGGCCAGGATTTGCTCGTCCAATTCCCTTGCCGTTTTGAATTCGTCGTTGCGCTGCGTGAGATATTTCCGGGTCAGTTCTTCAATTGGATCCGCGAGTTTCATTTTTCAGTTCTCCTTTCAAAAGGTTTCGCAGCTTTTCCAAGCCATAGCGGTATCGACTCTGGACGGTGCTGATCGACACGTCCAATCCCGTCGCAATGGCCTGAAATGTCAGGCCGCTTTGCAGGTGCATGATGATCACCTCGCACTGTTCGTAAGGAAGCCGCTTGAGAGCCTGCCCGATCTGTTCCGCGTCCTCGGCCACCATCGCGGCCTGATCCGGGCGGACTGAGCATTCGTCGGGCCACTCGGCCAACTGCGATTCATCGACTTGACGATGGCTCCTCCGCCACTGGTTCCGCAGACGATTCACCACGCAAGTCGAGAGATAAGCGCGCAGGTCGGTCCGAAGTTTCAGTGTTCCGGCGGATGTCGCCAGAGTCACAAAAACATCGTGCAGGGCATCTTCGGCTTGGGCGGGATCGCGGCACAACGAGACAGCCAGGGCAAACAGCCGGTCCTTGTGTTTCAGGTACACCTGCCTCAGCGCGTCCGGGTCCCCGCGCTTCAATTTCCAAACCAACAGAGCTTCTTCGATCATATTCAACGTCGCTCGGCCGCAACGGCCTCACAACCGTCACGGCTATAACAATTGAAGAGCGGGTTTTAATCTAAGCACTGATCTTTTGAATGCAACACGACACCATGAATCAATATGTTTGATCTGTCCGCTTGTTTCCTTCACAATGCCGACGGCTTATGCCAAATCCGACTGGCAATCCTGGTGTCACCATCTCGTCGGACCTGACATTCATCACGAACGAGCAGGGCCTGCATCTTGGCGACCGCTTCCGCGTTTTGCTCGGCGACGACACGCGGTTTTTCGATTGTCTCGTTGGTTATTTCTTCATCAGCGGCTTTCACCGACTCCAGCCCGCGCTCGCGAAGACCGAGAAAATTCGCATCGGCACGCTCGTGATATG
>Ga0187860_1002540_pt1 | contig 15009 bp, 11 predicted proteins | sample June2016WEW_10_4_FD_132981 | JGI IMG/M metagenome (GOLD analysis project Ga0187860, IMG submission 132981) | Peatland microbial communities from SPRUCE experiment site at the Marcell Experimental Forest, Minnesota, USA - June2016WEW_10_40 | ecosystem: Environmental > Terrestrial > Soil >... | reverse complement strand
CGGCTCAACCCGGCGCCAAAGCAAGAAAATAAACGCGGCGCGGGCGCGGATTTTTCTTATTTACTGGCTGCTTCGCGCTTGGCTTCCCAATCGCGGGCGGGGCGTGTCTGCGCGCCGCCCGTGGTGGTGATTTTCCCTTTGATCGTATCCGCCGTCACGGTGCCTTCGTACGTCATCGTCAGCGTGTTGTCCCCCATTTCCCGCGTGACTTTGAAGGAGATCTTGTCCCCGTCCAGCTTGCCATCGGCGATTTCCATCGGAGTCGCTGCGCCCCCGCGCCCGGGCGCTTTGAGCGTCCCGCTCAGGGCGCCGCTGGCATACTTGAGCGTCAGTGTATTGGTTCGGCCGGGGCCGCCGTTTCGTCCGGCGTTGACCCATGTCCACGTGCCGGTCGGATCGACCTTGGCATCCTGCGCCTGCGCCAGGGCCGCCATGCCAAGCAGCGCCACTGCGCATGTCATGGCTTTAAAAAAGGAAACTGCTGTCTTTGTTTTCGCGTTCATAGTTCTAATTGTTTGTTATTTAAGAATTTGCGGGTGATACCCTCATCCCGCAAAATGATTGACTCTTCTCCAGACTGTTGCGCCCCGCAAAAGGTTACAACTCCTTCACGGCTTTTGGTGGAACGCCTGCCGCGAGCGATATATTTGCAGCAACTCCAGGTTCCGGGATGCCGCCGCCTTGTTGCCTTCCTTGGCGGCCAAATCGGCTGCCTTTTGCGCCGTGGCCGCGGCCTCATCGAAGCGGCCCGCCTCCGCGTACGCCGCCGCCAGTGTGCCCAGGAAAATAAACTGCGTGTCGCGCGTCAACTCGCACGCCCGCCGGGCCAATTGCACCGCTTCCGCCCCGTTTCGCAACTCACCACGCGGGTTGGTCGCCAGCATCCAGGCCAGATTGTTCAGCACTTCGACCTGGTTCGGCTGCAAGGCCAGTGACTTGTGGAACTCCGCGACGCCGTCGGCCGTCTTGCCTTCCGCAAGCAACGTCCTGCCCAGCCAATCGTGTGCTTCATAATTCCGCGGCTCAGTCTCTATCGCCAATCTGAATTCCCCCGCCGCCTCCTCCAGTCGTTTCTTGCCCAGCAATGCCCGTCCCAGGGGCACGTGGATGGCCGCCAGGCTCGGATCCAGGCGCTGCGCGGAGCGGAGCGTCGCAATCGCGTCGTCATATTTTCCCTCCAGCATCAAAATGTTGCCCAGCAACCCTTGCACCAATCCGTACTTCGGCACGATGCTCACCGCTTTGTCGCATTCGGCCTGCGCTTGTTTCAACTGATTGTGGTTCATCAAATACGCCGCGTAATTGGCGTGCCCCAAAAAATTGGTCTCCGGCTGCGTCACCCGCGAAAGCAGCGTGCCCTCGTTTCTCCAATACTGAAGCTGATTCGAGGTGGTCACACAACAAGCTGCCAGCCCCACGCCGCACAACCCTCCCAGGATCACACGGCCCATGCGCCATCGGCCTGCCAGGTCGTATGCATCCCAGCAAATCAACACCAACAGCCCGATCGAGGGAAGATACATGTACCGGTCTGCCATGGGCTGCCCCCCGGCCGCCACAAGGTTCATCACCGGAAACAACATGCCCGCATACCACAGCCACCCCACCAGCCAAAACGGGCGCGCCTTCCTCACTTGCCAGGCCACGGCCGAAATCCCCGCCAGCACCAACGCTATGCAGATCAGCTCCCATTTCGGATAGTGAATGACAAATGGATACATCGCCCCCAGGTCCGACGGCCAAACCGTCTTTTCCAAATAGCGAAAATACGACACTCCGGCGGTGACGAATCGTATCTTGAACGGCAGCCGCGCCACCGCCGATGCCGCCCCTTCTCGATGCACCGCCACAAGGGTGACAATGCTGGCGCCAACCGACAACACAAAGAACGGGATTTTCTCCGTCAATAGCTGCAGCTTGCCCGGCCCGGCTGGTCCCTCTCCTTCCCCGCCCGCGGCGGCCTGCCCTGATTGCCATCGCCCCAGCGGCCACCAATCCAGCAGCAGCAACACGCACGGCAGCGTCACCACCATCGGTTTGGACATCAATCCCAGCGTGAACCACACCAGCGTTCCGAGGTAATAAATCCTGGCCTTTGGACTCGGGGCTTTCGACTCCTCCACGTAGCGGACGTATGCCCACATCGCCAGCATCCAGAAAAAGGCGCTCAAAACATCCTTTCGCTCCGCTATCCACGCCACCGATTCCACGTGCAACGGGTGCCAGGCGAAAAACGCCCCCACTGCCGCGCTGCGCCAGGGCGCCCGTCATCCGACGCAACACCAAAAACAATAGCATCGAGTTCAGTGCGTGCAGCAACACACTGGTCCCGTGATGCCCCCCCGCCTTCGGGCCGAACACCTGGCAATCCATAATATGCGATAGCCAGGTCATCGGATGCCAATTCCCCGCGTACCCGGCCTGAAACGCCCAGCGCACCCCCTCGGCCGTCAACCCGCGGTTGACATGCCCGTTGGCGGTGACATACATCTGGTCATCATAGTTGACAAAGCCAAAGTGGAACGCGGGTGAGTAAAGCGCGACCGTGCCAAGCCCCAAAACGAGACAAACCGCCGCCACCCGCCAGCAATCTTTTCGAGCCATGCCCGCCAGTATAGCAATCGATCGGCGGCGCGAAAGCTATTTTCAACGGCCTTATTATCTCGCCGCCGGGGGCGGGCCTGCGCCGGGGCTTCCCCCCTGCGGTGCCGGAACCTCGACGTGCCCTGGACCACCGCCACTAAGCCAATCTGAGAGCAATATCATCTCCAGCGCTGTCAACCCAATCGGTCCTTTGCGAATCATGGCCAATTCGTTGGGCGCCGGCCGCGTGATCTCCGTCGCCGTGGCCCCGGTCGGAGCCCCTAATCCGTTCAGCCAATCCTCATCAATGGTCCGGGCATCGAGCTCCTCAGCGGATCGCCCCCATTCCCGAAGCCCCATAATCCCTCCGAGCAATCGCCATTCCGCCAATCGCGGTCCAGTCAATTCCCAATCATAATAAATCAGATTGGTCCGCCCCTTGATCTGCTCCCACAACTTCTCCGGCGCCGGTTCGTTGTGTCGCCCCAACGGGAAAAACGACACCAGCAGATACTGCCCCGCCTTCTCTTGCTCCGCCTCCAGGGTCGGCGCCACAAATCGCCGGCCCGTGCAAATCAGCCTCCGTTTCGCCCCTTGCCAGACCAGCGCCGAATCATTGAATCGCTTCAAACCCGGATTGAACGCAGCCGTCGCGCTGGTGGACAGCCCTGTCAATGTGTTGCTGGCGTCCGCCACCGGCCACGCCATGTAAGTCTGAAACGGCATCTGGTTCATCGCCCACGCGTAGAATTGATTGGTCAACGGATTGCCATCCAGCAACGCATACTTCGGACTCAAATTCAAATACGCCGCCACGTCCTCTCCGGCTGTAAAGCTGTCCAGCGGATTTCGCACCAGCTCCTTCGGAGGACGCCAACCCTCCGATTCCCACCGGATCGCTTGCTCATAAACCACCCGCCCGTTCCATTCCAGCTTGTCCACATCCGGCTTTACGCTGAGGTGGATTTGCGCCGGCTTCAGCACCCGCGACCATTCGGGCAGCCAGACCGCCAGACGCCCCCAATCAAGGTCCGCTTCCAGCCAATTATCCGTCAACGCCCCAACGGGCCGGCCGTGCTGGCGCACCCCCTGAAGATACTCCGTTTGCACTGGCAGCAGCTCGCCTCCCCGGCCCGCCACCAGCCAATCGCCAGCCGGCACAATCCAAAAAAAATCCGACACCCCGCGGTTCCACCGCCGGCCGCTGAATTGTTCGACCGTAAATTCCTCCCCGCTTCCGCCAAGCGCCCGGCTCAAATTCCCCTCCCACGTTTGCGCCCCTTTGGCGTCCAGGTGTACTGCAACCACGAAATTGAGGACATTGGACGCAGGCGTGCTAAAGCAGCCCGCCGATTCGCTTCTCACAACGTCCCGCAACAAAGCCCCCACCAGCGAAGCCGTGGACGAGTTCGTTTCAAGTTGCAAGGATTTGGCCAGCAGCCCGCCGATTCGATTCAACGCAAGCTGCTTAAACTCACCGGCGGAGCGCCCGGCCAAAAGCTTGTTGAGCGCGCTCAGATTGGTGTTGCCCGCCAAGACCGCCCCTCCAGCGCAATGGTATCGCGCCGACACGCTTGCCGCCTCCGCGCCCGCCCCGAAAGCCGCCCCGGCCAGCCACAATCCCGCCAATATCCAAACCCAGCTCTTCCTGCTCATAATCATAATCTTAATCGTAATCTTAATCTTCTTCTCCCGATCGAACAGGCGATTCCTTCAGATCACGATTCCGGCCAAAACTAAGGTCGGGGGCCAAAACCAGCGAGCATAAAGTGGTAGTGCGTACGGGAATCACTCCCGGATGTAGTCAATTAGAAATGGTCGGGAAAGCAGTAAAACACCCGCCTAAACTGGACTGGTCAACGTATAAACGCGACCCGGCATGAAACTGGATATTTTGCGGAGAATCTCAGGCCCGAACGGAAGGATATGCTCCAAGCGATTGGACTTGGCGCGCAGCACGACAATGGCAAACGGAAGGGCTCCGGTTCGACCCTGGGCAGGCAGATTCTTGTCCACTGTGAGGAAAACGTCAAAATTCCGGGAATCCGCAATGTGCCGGAGCAGCCTGCCGTTTTTGACGCCGGCCCATCCAGCTTGCGGCGTCGTCGCAACCTCATGGCCTGGCAATCGCGCGGCCAGGCCCTTGGGGAGGCATTCATCAAGGAGAATGCGCATTCAGGCCGGCAAAAGAGCCTTTCCGAGGATTGCGTTTACAGATTCCTCCAGGAACCTGATGGCCTGTTTTCGTGAAACGGTGGGATACTGCTCCAGAAATTCGTCCAGCGTGTCTCCCCCTTCGATATAATCGAGCAAGGCTCGCACAGGAACGCGCGTGCCGGCAAAACAGGGCGTGCCGCTCAAGATTTCCGGGTCAATCCTCACGACGGAATTCTTCTTCATGCCAGAACTTAAGCCTCTCACGGCCCGCATGGCAACTCCACAAAAAGTTGGTAGCGCGTACGGGAATCGCACCCGTCTTTCAGCCTTGAGAGGGCCGTGTCCTAACTGATAGACGAACGCGCCATTTCCAACCAAAGACTATCGACCCCGCATCGAAGTGTCAACCCGCCCCGACTGTCAATCCTTTCCGCTCTCCATTATTCCCCCCTTTCAGTGTCCTTGCCTTTGGGCAATCACGCCGCCTTGGCGGTCGGAAGATCCTCAATCCGTGTGATGTGAAGGATCGCGCATTCGACGCATTGAATCGCAAATCCTTCCGCGTTAAGTTCAACGCCAATTTCAATCACTCCTTCTTTGAGAAAGGCCGCACCGTCATTGGGTATGTCGAATGTTTTGCCGTCGGAGAGACACACGCGAAATGGTCTGAACGGCTGCGCCCTCATGCGTTCTCTCAGATGACGAGCGGTTATCATTCCGGCAGTGTATCCCTTTCGATTCCTTCTTTCAAGTCTCCCGCGGTTTCGCTTGTCTCTTCTCCGGCCCCGCGGCATCTTCCGCCCGTGGACCTATCATGAACCCGGCCGCACCCGACAAGAAACTCAATGAAGCCCGCGCTTTTTTGACTGATTACAACTTTTCCCAAGCCCTCCTCGCTTACGAAAAACTGTGCCGCCAGCATCCCCGCGATCCCCGGATTTGGTACGAATACGGTTGCGCCGCCGGTGGCGCCGGCCAATTGGACCTCGTCGATCGCGCCTGGCGCAAGGCCCTCGACCTGGAGCCCGCCAACAGCCAACTCCTCCTCCAAATGGGCCACCGCTACCAGTCTCTGCGCCAGCCCGACAAAGCCCGCGCCGCCTTCGAGCAGGCCGCCGCCGCCGACCCTCGCGCCATCAATCCCCGCATGGCCCTGGCCATTTTCTTCGAGCAGAATCATCGCTTTGACGAGGCTCGCGCCGCCGTTCAATCGTGCCTCGCCATCGATCCCCAAGACGACCAGGCCCGCTATTTCGCCGCCTTGCTCGACCGCCGCGAAAACAAACTCGACGACGCCGAACGGCGCCTGCGCGACTTGATTGCCTCCGGCCCGCGCCATCAATACGTCCAATACGCCTGCCGCTATGAATTGGCCGAGGTCCTCAACCGCACCGGCCGCTTTGATAATGCCATGCAACTTTTGGCCGACGCCAAATCTTTGGTCCGTGCTTTAGGCGACATCGACGCCATGTTGAAGGAATATGATCAAGAAGCTGAAAAATATCGCCGTTCCACGCTGACGCTGCCTTCCAATATCCTCCGCGACTGGTCGCGCGAATTTCCCGAGCGCACCCGCGAACCAATACCCAGGCTGGCCTTCCTGGGCGGCCACCCCCGCAGCGGCACCACTCTCCTGGAACAAATCCTCGGCGCTCACCCGGACGTGGCCGCGCTCGACGAGCCGGGCGCTTTCACCTTCGTCGCCGCCAACCTCTTCAACACCTCGCCCCAACTTTCCCCCGCCCGCCTCAACATCATCCGCCGCAGATACATCGAGGCGCTTCAAAAGGAACTCGGCCCCCCCGCCGCCGGCAAACTGCTCCTGGACAAAAACCCCTCCCCCACCGCCAAACTCCGCATCTGGCTCCGCCTCTTTCCAGAATTGCGCGTCGTCATTGCTTTGCGCGACCCGCGCGACGTCGTGATCAGTTGCTACTTTCAGAACATCCCCTTGAATCCCTACAACGCCAATTTCCTCTCTCTCGAGCGCGCCGCCCGCCATTACGCCAACCTGATGGATATCTGGCTCACCGTGCGCCGATGGGAGGGTTTCGCATGGATTGAAACCCGCTATGAAGACATCGTGGCCGACCTCCGCGCCGAAGGCCGCCGTGTCACCGAATTCCTCGGCTTAAGCTGGCACCAGGAGCAGGAGCACTTCCACGACAAAAGCGCCAAAAAGCGCATGTACTCGCCCACCTACCACGACGCCAGCCAGCCCGTTTACGCCCGTTCCGTCGCCCGTTGGCGCGACTTCGAGAAACACCTGGCGCCAGTCCAGCCTATTCTGGAGCCTTACTGCCGCGCCCTCGGATATTGTTGACAAAAAATCTCGCCCAGCCGTGCCTACTGCGGGAGGATTTGTGCGCTCAGCCGGTAGAAGGCGCTCGAGCCGTTCGGCTCGGTCACCGTAAACACGCCCTCTCCGTTGGTGTCCACCGTCACCGTGTTGGTCAACGCCGTCCATCCCGAAACCTGCGGGTTGGTGCTGCATTGCAGTTGGTAGCTTCGCCCGCCCTGCCACGGACTGAAAACCACCGCCACTTCGTTCGAGGCCAGATAGTTGATGCTGAAATTCACGTGCGATGCCGGGTCGGTCGGGTCGGTGCCAAACACGTACTCCGCGTAGTTGGAGTAGCCGTCGCCGTCGGCGTCCACCGAACCGCCGGCGCTTGGGTTGGCGTACGCGTTGGTGCCAAAATAAAAATTGGCCCACCACGCTGGCACCGCGCTGTTGGTCGGGTTGTCCTGCCCCGTGTCATAATCCCACCGCATCGCGTTGGCCACAACGCTCTTCCCGGTCTCTCCCGTGTCGTTGTAAATGGTCACGTTCCCCCCCGTCCCGTTGGCAAAATACATGTTGCTCGCCAGCGGCTGCCACCTCCCCCCGTTGGTCGTTTGGTTGATCCTGAGCATGACTTCATTGGTCGCTCCCGAAATATATACCTGCGCGTTGGTCGTGTAATTGGTCCCCTGCGGATGCCAAATCGACACGTCGTAATTGCCGGCGGCGGGAATATACGGGGCAAATACCGCCCACGCCGTCGCGTTGCCGTTCGTTGAATTGGCCGATTGATAGTAGTTGCCGTAGATGCCGCTCCCCACCGTACTGGCCGTCCACAAGCCGGAGTAACTCGCGTCCGGCGTGTTCAGTATCAACGTGTCGGTCGTGGCAAACGTACCGTTCGTCGTGTATAGCTTCCCTCCCACCCATGAAAGTATCGTGTAATAGTAGTTTGCGCCCCGCGCCAAGCCCGTCAGCAGGGCCACGTGATTGGAGGATTCCACCGTGCTGACCGACGAATAGCCGCCCTCGGCCGACGTCAATCCGTACTGCACCTGCCCCGTCGCAAGCGCCCCGGTACGCCAACTGATAAACGCGCTGCTGGCCAGCGGCGTCACTACCACGTTGCTGATCATCGGCAACGCCGCGATGATGCTCACCACAGCCTGCGCCGTGTTATTGGCGGCATTGGTGTCAAAATCCGCGCTGAACACGCTCACCTTTTCGGTCCCGCTCCCCGTCGCCTCCGCCACCGCCGATACCACGATCAACTCCGACTGCCCGCCCGCCAGCGTCCCCAGATTGAACACCACCTCGTTGCCGTTGATGCTGTAATTGTTCGCCGGCTGCAACACCGCAATCTGCCCCAAGCTGGCCGAAAGCGTGTTGGTTACCAGCACAATGCCGTTGGTGGACGGTCCCGCGTTGGTCACCACTTCCGTGTTGGTCACCGTCTGCCCCACTTGCAGGATGCTAAGCGACGGCGTGATCGATATGCCCAAATCCTCCCCGTTGACCGTCACCGTCTCCAACGTCGCGTTGTTGGCCAGATTGGTGTCGAAGTCCTGGCTGGACACCGACGCAAAAACCGTCGCGGACGGCGGGCCGCTCAGGGCCACCGCCGAAATGTCCAGTGTGGCCACCTCCCCGGCCGCCAGCGTGCCAAGGTCAAACATGATTTCATTGCCCGTCACCGTATTGGTGCCCTGCGACTGGCTCACGGTGAATTGACCCAGGTTGGTCGAAAGCAGCGTTTGCACCGTGACGATGCCGTTGGTCGAGAGCCCAAGGTTGGTCACGCTGATCGTGTAGTTGAACGGCACACCCAGATTCACGCTCGCGGGCGACGCGATCCCGATGGCCAAATCCTCCCCGTTGACCGTCACGGTGTCCAACGCCGTGTTGTTGGCCTGGTTCGTATCGAAATCTGAACTGGACACAGACGCAAAAACCGTCGCCGATGCCGGCTGGCTCAGGGCTGTCGCGCAGACGCTCAGCGTCGCCACCTGGCCCACATTGAGCGTGCCGAGCGTAAACCAGCCGTCAATCCCCGCCACGTTCGTGCCTTGCGACTGGCTGACGTTGATCTGCCCAAGGTTGGTCGAATAATCGAGCACCACGGTGATGATGCCATTGGTCGAGGGTCCCAGGTTCGTCACGCTCACAGTATATATGGAAGGCTGCCCCAGATTCACGCTCGGCGGCGAGACAATGCCAATGGCCAAATCCTCATCGTTTATCCCAATGGTGTTGGTCGTCGCGGTGTTGGTCGGATTCAGGTCAAAATCCGTGCTGCCGGTCATCGCCACGTTAGTGGCCCAAGCCGGCCAGCTCTGTGCCACGGCAAGGACCGTTAGCGTGGCCGTCTGGCCCGCGGGGATGATCCCGGCATTATACAGCACCTCATTGTTCGTCACGATGCTGCTCCCCTGCGACTCGCTGGCGCCCAACAATTCGATGTTGCCGGAAATCATGTTCGTCACCATCACGTCTCCCGTATAGGACAGCCCCAGATCCCCCACCGTCACCGTGTAGGTGAACGGCTCTCCCAGATTCACCCGCGCCGGCGACGCCATGCTGATGCCCAATACCTCATCGTTGACATAGTATATGTTTGTCGCGCTGTTGTTGGCCAGATTCGTGTCCACGTCCAGGCTCCACACCGTCGCCGCGTTCGACGCGTATGTCCCCACGCTCAACGCCGTCGCCGTCACAACGCTGGTCACCGGCTGGTTGGTCGGCAGCAGCCCCAGGTTGATGACCACCGTATCGTTGGTCACAAAGTAAGTGCCCGGCGTCTGCACGCTAAAATCCCCCCAGTTCGTCGAATACGTGTTGGTGACGATCGCCGGCGCGTTGGCCGACGGCCCGTTGTTGATCACCGTGATGTAATTGCTGACCCGGTCCCCAATCAATACATTCGTTTCCGACGTGGCCATCCCCAATGCCAACTCCTCCCCGGCGATCAACAGCACCAATCGGTTCGTATTATTGAGCGGATTAAGGTCCGTCAACGGCGAATACACCGTCGCCACATTGGTCGCAAAAGCCGAACTGGTCGCCGTCACGCGAATCGTGTTCGTCAACACCTGTCCCAGTAACAGGCTCGGAATGTTGAAGACGATATTCGTCACATTGTTGATATATGTGATCCCATGCGCCGGGACCACCGACTCCAGCGTGACATTGTTGGCCAGCGTATCGGTCACCACCACCCCCGTCGCCTGGCTCGGTCCATGATTGCTCGCCACTAGCGTATAGATCAGCACCCCTTCCGACACCACAGGGTTGGGCGAATTCGTCACCCACACGCTCAAATCCGCCGTCGGCACCACTATCCCCCCCGACAACGTGTATATATCAAAATTCGTCAAGTCTCCATCCGGGTTGTTCGTCGTCAGGTCCGAATTGTCCGCCCACGCCGGATAGAAAACGCCCCCGTACGCCGCCAGCCCCGTGTAGTGCCCCCATCCCGTCAGGCTGGCCGAACCCGCCTCCAACGACGCAAAGCCGATCGCCGGCGGGTTGGGAGTTTGGTTGAAGTTTATCAACGGCTGATTGGCCAAAAAAGTGTTCCCGCCGTCCAAACTCATCGTGCCATACACGATCGGCTCCTCGTCGCTGCTCGATCCGCCCGTGTAAATATCGGGATACGTGTTGGTCACAAACACTTGGATCGTGTCCGTGAAGTTCGTGCTCGACCCCTCCACGCTCAAGGCGAAGTTCGTCACCTTGCCCCCGTAAAGATATATGTTGTTTGCTTTATCGTTGGTCACCAGTATCCCGTTGATGTCATTGCCGAACAGCTCGATCTGCAGGTTCGTTCCACCCCCAGTCAAGTCCGTCCACGTGTATCCTATGCTCAAATTCGATGTCGGGTAATTGGTGTTTTGTACGATGTTCGTCACCATCAAGTTCTTCAGCGTTAGCGTGGAATTGGTCGTTACAACAATCTTCTTCGATCCGCCCCCCTGATCGTTGCGGCAGTCATACCAAACGCACCCGATGATCCCCGTGCTCGGATCCACCGCCATACGCGGGTAAAAATGATCGGCGCTCCCGCTCGCCGCGTCGTCATCCACCGCCGTCTCCGGGCTCCACGTCACTCCGCCGTCCGTCGAATGGCACATGTTGATTACCAGAAATCCGTTCGATCCCACCGCCGTGTAAACCAGGTACGCCGTCCCATAATTGATGCCATACTCGTAACTGTCCCACCCCAATCCCGCCCCCGCGTTAATCCCGATTCCCGTCTGCTCCGCCCCAACGTATGTGGACCCGCCGATCGCGTCCGACACCACCGCCACCGGCGCGGGAAAGTCGTTCGTCCCCATCCCGTTGGTCGTCACTTCATTGGTGTTGACTGTTACGAATATCGCCGACTGGTCAGGGCTGTTGATGTTGTTTTGAAACGCAACCATCACCTGCCCCGCCGGCCCGGCTGCTATGTCCGCAAAACCTCCATCGGCCGAATCGGGAACCATTTCCACCGGCCCGAACCTCCCGTTGGTTCCCAACCCCGTCGATGCCAATCCTTGCGCCACCAGCGGTGTGCCCGGCAGCGTGTAATCCTTGTACACCACCCACACCGTCCCCGCCCCCGCCCCGCCGGCGGGCGTCGTGATCCGCGGTTGGTCCGTCGCGTCCAGCGCCGCCAGATTGGTCACCGTGGCAAAGGTCTTCCCGCCATTGGTGCTCACCGCCACCGCCACTCCTTCAAAGCTCGCCGGCAGGTAGGCCACAAACAGATTGCCATACACATCCCACGCCACGGACGGCAGCCCGTAAGCCGGCGGCAGCCCCTGCGTGTCCTTGTTGGTGGCGATGATACTGGTGGCCCAACTGGCCCCCAGATTCGACGATATCCCCACAAATAGTCCCGGCGCCTTCCCGTCCTCCGCCGCCGCTATGAACAGGTTGTTCCGATTCAGCGGGTTGATCGCTATGGCAGGGTCCGTCTCGTTCCCCTTGATCCGGCTGGCATCGACCAATATGGTGCCGACGCTAAAAGTTTGTGCCCACGACTCCCGCGCGCCGGCCAGGCACAGCGCTGCAACTGCCACCGCCAGCCCGCCTCTGGCCATACGGAAGAAAACCGATGTGACAGCGGGCGTTTTCAATGCGTTCATACTTTCATTCTAAATGAGGTCTGCCGCGGAGCGAACCGTCCGCACGCAGCCTTGCAATGTCCATCCCGCGATCTAAAAACCCTTCTCATTGGCGACAGCCCGCATCCTTATCCAAACCGCCAAGCCTTTCAACTCCAATCTTTCAACAACTTTCCTCTTTGCTCTTGCAACCCACAACCGTAATCTCTTCCCCCACGATGAAAATTGTTTTGGCTTACTCGGGCGGCCTCGACACCTCGGTGCTGCTCTCCTGGATCAAGGACAAATATCACGCCGATATGATCGCCTTCTGCGCCGACATCGGCCAGGAGGACGAACTCAAGGGCCTGGAAAAAAAGGCCCTCAAAACCGGCGCCTCCAAACTTTTTATTGACGACCTCCAGGAGGAGTTCGCCCGCGACTTCATCTTCCCCCTCATGCAGGCGGGCGCCGTCTATGAAAACCAATACCTCCTGGGCACCAGCATCGCCCGCCCCCTCATTGCCAAACGCATGATCGAAATCGCCCGCCGCGAAAAGGCCGATGCCGTCGCTCACGGCGCCACCGGCAAAGGCAACGACCAGGTCCGCTTCGAACTCACCGCCGCCGCACTCGCACCGGATTTGCGCGTCATCGCCCCCTGGCGCGACCCCGCCTTCCGTGACCAGTTCCCCGGCCGCGCCGAAATGATCAAATACTGCGCCCAAAAAGGCATTCCCGTTCAGGCCACCGCCAAAAAACCCTATTCCATGGACCGCAACCTCCTTCACATCTCCTTTGAAGCCGGCATCCTGGAGGACCCCTGGATGGACGCCTCCGCCCCCGAACACAAGGCCATGTACAAACTCAGCGTCTCGCCCGAAGACGCCCCGGACAAGCCCGAATACCTCACGCTGGATTTCAAACAGGGCAATTGCGTCGCAGTCAATACTAAACAAATGAACCCTCTTGCCGTGATGAAATCCCTCAACAAATTGGGCGGCAAACACGGCGTCGGTCGCGTGGACCTGGTCGAAAACCGCTTCGTCGGCATGAAATCCCGCGGCGTTTACGAAACCCCGGGCGGCGCCATCCTCCATTTCGCTCACCGCCAGATCGAAACCATCACCATGGACCGCGAAGTCATGCACCTGCGCGACTCCCTCATCCCCAAATACAGCGAACTGGTCTATTACGGCTTTTGGTTTTCCCCGGAGCGTTTCGCCTTGCAGGCCCTGGTGGCCGAGAGCCAGAAAAACGTCACCGGCACCATCCGCGTCAAGCTCTACAAAGGCAACATCATCAACGCTGGCCGCAAGTCCCCTGTCAGCCTCTACAACCCCAACATCGCCACCATGGAAGCCGATCCCACCAAGGCCTACAACCAGGACGACGCCACCGGCTTCATCCGCTTGAACGGCTTGCGCCTAAAAGTCGCCGCCCAGGTGCATGGCCCGATAAAGTCGTAAGCCAAAAAAACTTGCCGCTCTCCTGGACGTGCGCTACACAAAACCCATGAGCGACCCAATCATTGCAAGCAGAACACCTTTTGTGCTAAAGACCGAGCCGGGCGCCTATTGGTGGTGCGCCTGTGGCCGGTCCGCCACTCAACCGTTTTGTGACGGTTCCCACAAAGGCACCGACTTCAGCCCCATCAAGACGGACATCGACACCGCCAAAACCGTCGCCTGGTGCGGTTGCAAACATTCCAAAAACAAGCCCTTCTGCGACGGCAGCCATACTCGCCTTTAGCGATAAACGAAGGGCAGTTGGTTCGTCGTGCCGGGGTCAAGAGGAATTCGCTCCAGATACGCCGGAACCAGATCATTCCAGTCCTTTGCCGGCCGCCCCTTTTCCAATTCAAAGGCGTGGGCCGCCAGCCTCCCCTGCAATTCCAAAGACGGCCGGCAGTTCTGGTAGTATTTGGAGACAACCTGTTGCTCGTTGATACGGAGCCTCCGCCTTAGAACGACGAACCCCATCATGTTCCTGATGCCCGTTAAGACGCTTCGGCGGAACGCATGCTCGTGCTCCACGATCTTCTCCATTGGCTCGCGCGCCGCTGTCAAATCCTCCACATTCCGGGCCAGCGCGCGCGACTGTTCAGCGGTTAGCTTCGGTACTTCGTTCGCCAGCGGCTTGGTTCCGAGGGACTCGCAGGCAATGGCCACTAGCGCATCAATGAGAACTCCGCCGCGGTCCAGTTCAACGCCCAGTTTCATCACCGTCAAATAGTTTGTGGCTGCTTCCGCCGGGTGATTCTCCAATTCAGCGAGCCTTCCTTCCGCCGCCAGTGCCCAAGCTATATGCTTTGCCGCCGCCAGATCGTTTATGTGGCGATTCAAGTAACCCAATGAATACTCGGTCGGCACACGGCATTGCCGGGTGAAACCCACGCGCGCACGATCCAAGGCGGCGCGGTTGCTCACAACGAAACCCTCAAGCGTCTCCACCGTTGCCGTTTTCAAATCTGGAAGGTTACTGCCGACCATGTTGCCAGCCGCGATCAAATCGATGTATCCGTTGGGATGCGGCAGCGGCTCGATCAATGGTCTTGGCGGCGGCGGCAATAAATACCAAGCCCCCGCGAGCGCCCCTGCCCCAACGAGCAGTATCGCCCACGTTTTTCCACTCAGTCTCACAGCGATATAGTCAAGGAAATCATGTTCATCTTGTTAATCTTGTCAATAACCGGCTTCCCGTCAACGTGCTCCCTCTTCCTCATATCTGTCAATCGCGTCTTGATCCGTGGCCAAAATAAATCTTCAAAAAAAGTGCGTTTTTTCCCCCAGTCGGTTTTTTGCCTGGGTGAAAATGTGATCAACTCCTGCGCGTGAGCACGAATATGCCCATCGCTCGGAAGCGTTTTCCGGGCCGCTACTGCCGCCGCCCTTGCCG
>Ga0187860_1002538_pt1 | contig 15011 bp, 14 predicted proteins | sample June2016WEW_10_4_FD_132981 | JGI IMG/M metagenome (GOLD analysis project Ga0187860, IMG submission 132981) | Peatland microbial communities from SPRUCE experiment site at the Marcell Experimental Forest, Minnesota, USA - June2016WEW_10_40 | ecosystem: Environmental > Terrestrial > Soil >... | reverse complement strand
GTAGCTGTTGAAAAAGTCACCGAGTTGGTGCTGGTGAGTGCGGTGCAGGAACGTTATAAGCAAACGAGAGTTCCTGATGCTGCGCTGGATCGCCATTTTCGGAGGCTTGCTGCTCATGATGGGTCAACACTCCCGTTCCGAGTCCCTGTTCTACTACTTCCGGCTCGAAGATCAAGTCCCTGAGAACCATCTGTTGCGGCTCATTGATCGCCACGTCAGTTTTGATTTCGTGCGCGAGCAGCTGCGCGACTCCTATAGCGAGACGGGCCGCCCCTCGATCGATCCCGAGTTGTTGCTGCGGATACTGCTAGAGCAATTACTAAGTAGGTGTATCCGGAACTATCACCGCCGGGCTGAATGCCCGGCTCCTTTTCGGTATATACCTTCCGCGGAACCGGTCTAATCGGCTATCTCTACGGCGTCAGCAGCGAGCGCAGGCTGGTGGAAGAGTTGCGCATGCATCTGGCGTGGCGCTGGTTCACCGGGCTGGGCTTTGATCAGGAGATTCCGCACCCCTCGACATTCTCGAAGAACCGGCACGGGCGCTTGCAGGAGTCCAACCTGTTTCAGGAGTTGTTCGAGCAGATTGTCGGGCAGTGTATCCGAGTGGGCTTGGTCAAGGGCGAGCATCTGTCGGTGGACGGCAGCTTGGTGCAGGCCAACGCCAACAGCGACAGCCGCCTCCCCCGCGAGCAGTTGGCGGAAGTGGCGCAGGTCAAACGCACGGTCCGCCAGTACCTGACGGAACTGGAAGAAGAAAACGGGGACGGCGAACCGCCGCCGGTGCAGGAGCAAGACAAGGTCTCCACCACCGATCCCGATGCGACCTACGCGAGCAAAGGCAAGGGTCTGGCGACGCTGGGCTACTACGACAACTACCTGATCGATAACCCGAGCTGCGTTATGGTGGGCGTACAAGCGACGGCAGCACGATTCAGTCAGGAGAGCGTGGCCGCCCGCGAGATGATCACGCGTTTTCACCAGCGGCAGCGGCGATATCCGCAGTCGCTGGCCGCCGACACCAGTTATGGCAATGGCGAGTTGCTCCACTGGTTACAGCAACGAGAGATCACCCCGTACATGCGCGTCAAGCAGAATGCGCAGCGCAAGAACGATCGGTACGGAATCGAGAAGTTCACCTATGACGAAGAGGCCAACCGCTACCTCTGTCCGGCAGGCAAAACCCTGACGTATGTGGGCGTCAATGCCCTGAACCGAACGCATGTTTACGCGGCCACCCTGAAACGCTGTCGAGATTGTCCGCCGAAGACCCAATGCACCAAGGGCCGTTGTCGTTTCCTCGGGGTCCACATCCACGAAGCGGCGCGGCAGAGAGCGCAGGAGTTGGCGAGAACACCGGCCTTCGTCGCGGCGCAACGGGCTCGTCGAAAAGTGGAGGCGCTTGTTTGCCGAACTCAAGAACCAGATCGGATTGCGTCGTTTGCGCCTGCGTCGAATGAGATTCGTCCGGGAACAGTTCTACTTGGCCGCCACGGTCCAGAATCTCAAACGGTTGGTGCGGTTGCTGAGCCTGAAACCCACCGAAGCCGCAGCCGTTACGGCGTGAAACAAGAGAGAGGAGCAACTGATCCGGAGCGCCGAAGAGATGAACCACGCTCCAATGCTCTTCCCAAAACCGACTTTTTCAACAGCTACGGGCATTCTCACCATCTATCCCGGCTCGGAAGCCTATCGCGAGCCACGGCGGCTCACGTCCTAATGTCCACCGAGGGTTGTGGTTTGCTGCCAGCTTCGGCGCAACCAAGCTCGCGGAACTGCTCCAGAAACGAGACGAATGCCCGGCAAACGTCGCTTCCAGTCATCGGCCATTGCCAGCGCTCGTAGTTCAGTTGGCCCGGGTGCGGAGGAGCTGAATAGTCATACGCGGGCAAGGGACGCACGCACTCTCTCTCCGGCGAAAAGAATTGCAGGAAGTCGCCCTGCGAAGCGTATTCGCTCCACATCGCACGCTTGTGCTCGACTTCGAGCGCGGTCGGGCGGACATCGGTTTCCGTGCCATTCTCTCTTGCAAATCTTTGCGGCTCCAGACGGGCGGCATCGGTTTCGCAGGCGCGGTTATAGATCGGTGCCTCCCAGGCTGGAAGTCCGAATCTCTTGGTGGCAAGCGACACCAGCAGGTTGCAACTATCGTGATCCGGATGACCTCCTTCATAGGCGAGGGTCAGCAATGCCTGCGGTTGCAGCCTCTCGACTGCATCGACGAGTTCGCGCCAGGCCGCCGGCAAAATGCGAAACAACCCCTGATCGACCAGGATGTCGGACGCCGCGCCGCCGCCCTCGCGCTTTCTGCCGTGGTAGCCCTCGGAGACGAACTCGACACGCTGGACGCCTATCCTTGCCAGCGCCCGCCGGGCCTCCTGCTGGCGGAGGGCGGCGTATGCTTCGCGCGAGCCATAGCGTCCCCAGAAATAGGGATCGCGCGGAGCCCCGTCCGTCATGAAACGCACGATGGGATCGGCCATTCTTTGCAGCAATGCGCCGTAAGTCACACATTCGTCGTCGGGATGCGCCAGCACCAGAAGAGTACGCCCAAGCAAGGGCTGCAGGGCCTGCATGGCGGATAGGATACAGCGAATCGGCCCAAGGGGGGCAAATATCCGAGAAAGGCAGCCAGAGAAGCTGCTTTACTGCGTCCGCATAGACCCATAAAATGAACCCCATGCACCCCGTACAACGAGAGATCGAGCGACTTTTTGCGTTGGGGCCCGACGCTCAAAAGGACCCCACAGCGCGTGATATTTTCCTGCAGTTCCGGCAAGCCCTGACGAGCGGCCAGATTCGCGCCGCCGAAAAGCGAGAGGGCCGATGGGCGGCCAATGAATGGGTCAAGCGCGGAATCCTGCTGGGATTTCGTCTTGGAGCCCTGGCCCAGATGGATGATGGCGCGACTCTCTCCTTTGTCGATAAGGAGACTTTTCCGGCGCGGCGCTTCACCGTCAGCGACGGCATTCGCCTGGTGCCTGGCGGTTCTTCGGTGCGGCAAGGCGCCTATCTTGCCCCCGGCGTCATCTGCATGCCACCCATGTACATCAACGTTGGCGCCTATGTGGACGAAGGCACGATGGTTGATTCGCATGCGCTGGTGGGCTCTTGCGCGCAGATCGGCAAGCGCGTGCACATCAGCGCCGGCTCGCAGGTTGGCGGCGTACTGGAGCCCATCAATGCCACCCCGGTAATCGTCGAAGATGATGTGCTCATCGGCGGCAATTGCGGTATTTACGAGGGCGCGCAGATCGGCGAAGCCGCCGTGCTCGGCTCCGGCACAATTCTCACCCGCTCAACTCCCATCTTTGATGTTGTTCGCGGCGAGATCTATCGTGCCTCAGGCTCCGAGCCATTGGTCGTGCCCGCAAAGGCCGTCGTGGTTCCAGGCGCGCGCGCTATTTCAAAAGGAAAGGGCGCGGAGTGGGGTCTGTCGCTTTATACCCCGGTCATAGTTAAGTACCGCGACGCGAAAACCGATCGCGGCGTCGAGTTGGAAGATTTGTTGAGATGATGTCTATTAATAAAAGAATTTCTTGCGTGTCATCCTGAGCAAAGCGAAGGATCTGCTTTTTCTCGCGCCTGAAAAAAGCAGATTCTTCGTTCTCTTCCGGTCACTCAGAATGACACCCCTAAAAGCTGTCCCATGAACGTTGATAGCTCCCGTTCCGGGTGGCCCATTCTAGACTGCTGTTGGCTAGAGTGGGGTAGTTTCTTTCTGTTTGGTGCCCCACGTTCGCCCGCTTTTGGCTAACGTGGGGTAGTTTGTTATGCCGGGACCCTTCAGAGCTGCTGCTGATTTGATGGTGGGAGCAGGATCGTGCTCAGACGTCGTTGCTCTCGCGCTTCGAGATGCCTTTGGCGGAAATGAGCCAGAGCCCTGTTCCCCCACACACGTACAAAGTAGTAATTGAGCACGGCCCCCACTCCCGAACTCACCAACGGAATCAGGCGGGCCGTCCACTTCTCGACGAATTCGGCACTGGCGGAAACCGCAATGCGCTGAATCACTTTCGGAACGAAGCGGTTGATCACGCCCTTTTCCAGCAGTTCACGGGTTATGTCCACCCCAGCCGCGCTGGCCGCCGCGACCCATAATTCAGCAACTTCCTCGTCGGTGGTGAACTGAAATCCGTACACCAAGCTGAGCTTTTGCAGCGTGCGCATGGTGATGGCCGCCAGAACTCCCAGGTCGGGCACAATCGTAAACAGCCCGCCCAAACCGAAGCCGGCGCCCTCGGCGGCTGCCATTTTCATTCCCGCGCGGATGGTTTGCTGCGCGACGGCGTCCAGCCGGTCGATGGGTAAGCTGAACAGCCCTTCGTAAGTCTCCACCGGAAGTTCATGCGCGCTCCGCAGTTGAAACAAGAACTGCTCGGGATCGACCCTGATGGTTTCGTAGGCGCGAGTGAGTCCGGAGCGCAGCGCGCCCTCGACTCGCCGCATCAGCCAGGAAGTAGTTGGCGTCGCATCGTCCATGAGGTCTCTCTTTTCCAAAGTACGTTTCAAATCGTGCTTTGAAGGGGCATGGCTTCAGCATGCCGTCCCGAGCTAAAAAATGCGGGCTTTAGCCCCTGAGGGGATGAACTGCTTTCTTCTTGTGTGAAATAAGCCCATCTACTTTTCAATTATAGTTCGATGCGCGGACGGCAGCCCGCTGCCGCAGTTGCGCCCAACGCCTAACCGCTCTCGCGATGAGGCGTCGCCTTGGCCCAGAACCGCTCCGCTGCCGCAGTTGCGCCCAACGTGCTAGCATTCAAAAGACATGCCTTCAGGAAAACTGCAAATCGTTCCGCTTGGTGGCCTTGGCGAATTCGGCATGAACTGCATGGCCATACGCTGGGGCGACGACATTATCGTGATCGACGCCGGGCTGATGTTTCCCGAGGCCGAGCTCTTCGGCGTCGATATCGTGGTCCCGGATCTCACCTACCTCACCGCCAACCGCGAGCGCGTGCGCGGCGTAATCCTGACGCATGGGCATATGGACCATATCGGCGCCGTTCCCTGGCTGCTTTCGGAGTTGAACGTGCCGGTCTTTGCCACCGAGTTCACGCTGGCTTACGTCGAGGACAAGCTGGAAGAGCACGGGCTGCTGGATAACGCCGTACTCAACGAGATCCGCCCGGGAGAGAGCTTTCGCCTAGGCGCCTTCACCATTCAACCTATCCAGGTGACGCACAGCCTGGTCGATTGCGTGGCTTTGGCCATTCACACGCCGCTCGGAGTGCTGATCCACACCGGCGACTTCAAGGTGGACCCGACGCCGACCGATAACCGTCTCTTCGATTTGCACGCCTTCGCCGAATACGGCAAGCAGGGGGTGTTGGCGCTGTTGCAGGATTCGACGAACGTCGAGCGTCCCGGCTATACGCCGAGCGAGCAGGCCGTGCGTCCGCGCTTCGAGCAGATTTTCTCTTCCGCCCAGCGCCGCATCTTTATTACCTGTTTTTCGTCTTCCATTCATCGCATCAAGCTGGCGCTGGATTTGGCTTTTCGACACAACCGAAAGGTTGCGCTGCTGGGGCGCTCGATGGTCGAATCCACCGAAATCGCGCAGGACCTCGGCTACATCACCATCCCCGACGGCCTGCTGATTAACCCCGGTCAAATCAGGGACTATGCGCCCAGCCAAGTCATGATCCTGATCAGCGGCACGCAGGGCGAGCCAATGTCTTCGCTGTCGCGCGCGGCGCTCGACAATCACAAGCATGCCAAAATCGAAGCGGGCGACACCGTCGTACTTTCTTCGCGCATCATTCCCGGCAACGAAAAGGCGATCTATCGCGTCATCGATCATCTCTTCCGCCGCGACGCCAAGGTTTTCTATGAAGACGGGACGAAGCCGCCCTTGCACGTCAGCGGTCACGCCAGCCAGGAAGAATTGAAACTGCTCATCAACCTGGTGCGGCCGAAATACTTCATTCCGATTCACGGCGAGTATCGGCAACTCAAGCTGCATGCGGCGCTGGCGGCCTCGATGCCTGGAGCCGTCGGCAGTATCTTCCTGCTGCAAAGCGGTGAGATTCTGGAATTCGACGAACTGGGCGCGCGCAAGAGCGGCACCGTGCCGGTCGGACGCATTTGCATCGACTCCGGTTCTACCGGCGACGTGGTGGAGGAGTTGATCATCAGCGATCGCCGTCATCTCAGCGAAGATGGTTTCGTGCTGCCAATTCTGGCGATCAACAAGATTACCGGGGTGGTCGAGAATCCGCCGGAGATCGTGATGCGCGGCTTTGCCGGCGCCCCCTCGGATAACGGCTTTGTCGAGCAGGCACGCCAGGTTGTGCTGGCAACCTTGGAGCAATCGACGCCCGAGGAAATGGGCGACTACGGCGTCATCAAGGAAAAAATCCGCCAGGACCTCAAGCGCTTTATCGCCAAGAATACGCAGCGACGTCCCTTGATCATGCCCGTCATCCTGGAAATCTGAGGCTCACCGGATTCGCCGAAGATATATCACGGCGAAGCCGGCGTTGGCAGGCTGCGAAAAAACTGTTCTCAGAGGTGTCATCCTGAGCGAGCCGGGGTCCCCGGCGACGGCCGCTTTTGCCGTTGCTGGGGTGGAGGAGCGAAGGATCTGCTGTTTGCGCGTGTAGAAAAATAAAGCAGATCCTTCGGTCGCGCAAAACCGGCGCGACCTCAGGATGACACTGCTACGAGTTTTTCCGCAGCCTCTTGGCGCCCTTCTGGATATGACCAGCTTTCCAGTTGCGAAAAGTGGAGATCGCCAGCACCGCCGGAGCACGCGCATTGCTCGCGGGCTGCTCTTCGCCTTGGTGATGCTGGTGGCCATCTACGCTCCCCTGAAGCACCATCTCAGGGCGGCATCGGTACTCTGGGCGTTGCAGAGCCCGGCGGGCGAAAGCTGGGTCGAGCGCAAGGTCGCGCGGATCGGCTCCAATCCAGTGCGCACCGAGACCCGGACGATTCCGGACTCCACGCCGATCGCGGCCCGCTTCTACTATCCGGTCGGGCACGCCAACGCCCCCGCGGTTATCGTGCTGCACGGAGTGCATCACCTCGGCATCGAGGAACCGCGACTGGTTGCCTTCGCTGCGGCGCTTTCCTCGCACGGATTCCTCGCCATCACGCCCGAGTTAAACGACCTGGCTGATTACCGGGTTACTCCAGAAACCATCCAAACGATCGGCGAGTGCGCGCGCTTTGTCCGCCAGAGTTCGGGCAAGCCGGCGACGATCATCGGCTTGAGCTTCGCCGGAGGCTTGTCGCTGATGGCTGCCGCGCAGCCGCGCTGGCGCGATGACATTGGGTTGATTGTCGCGGTCGGCGGCTATGATGATCTGCAACGCGTCCTGGAATACTATGCCACCAACGTCGTCACCTGGCCTTCCGGAAAGGTCACCCAGCTTCCGGCGCATGAGTACGGCCCCCTGGTTGCCGTTTACGACTACCCCGGAGAGTTTTTCCCGGCCCGCGATGTGGCCGCCGCCCGCACCACTCTTCGCTATCTGCTCTGGGAGGACCGGACGCGGGCGCAGGCGGAAGCCAGGCGGCTTACCCCGCAAGGAGGGCAGCTCATGGAGTTGCTGTTCCAGCACCATATCGACACGCTGTCCCCTGTGCTGCTGCGCGGAGTTCGCAAGTATCACGATGAACTGGCCGCGCTTTCGCCGCACGGGCATTTGGCAGGCTTGCAGGCATCGGTTTATCTGTTGCACGGCGCGGCCGATAATGTCGTCCCCGCCAGCGAAACCCAATGGCTCGAGCGTGACGTGCCCAGGCGTTCGTTGCGCATGGCGCTGATCTCTCCCGTGGTCAGCCATCTCGACCTTGAGAGTTCGCCGACGCTCGCCGACAAACTGAAACTTGTACACTTTATGTCAGACTTCCTGCAGGACGCCGAATCTCCGGCTGCGGCACAAGGGGTCAAGGCTCCTTAGCCGGGAAGTCAACTTAGAATAGAGACAGTTCCATTGCCATGGTCACATTAAAAGAAATCGAGAAAGCACGGGAGCGGCTAGCCGGAGTCGCGGCTCGTACCCCGCTAATCCGGTACTATGCGGCGCCATCCGACCGCCCCAAGCGCTCGGCTGAGCCCGAAATCTATCTGAAGACCGAAAATCTCCAGCCTACCGGAAGCTTCAAGTTGCGCGGCGCCTACAACAAGATTGCCTCGCTCACCGAAGCAGAGCGGAAGCGCGGGGTAGTGACCCACTCCAGCGGCAATCACGCGCAGGGTGTCGCTTATGCCGCCCGCGCCATGGGAATGCGCGCCGTGGTCGTAATGCCGCGCAATTCCAGCAAGATGAAGCAGGAGGCGGTGGCGGCCATGGGCGCCGAAGTAGTCCTCGTCGGCCCCTCCAGCCGCGAACGCCGGCAAAAGTCGGAAGAACTTGCGGCACAGCACGGCTATGTCCAGGTCCCGCCCTTCAACGACGAGCAGGTGGTCGCGGGGCAAGGCACCATCGGTCCTGAGATTCTTGAGGACCTCGCCGATGTTGACCTCGTGTTGGCGCCCATAAGCGGGGGCGGCCTCGTTACCGGCATCGCCGCCGCCATGAAGCTGAGCGGATCACATGCAAAGGTGGTAGGCGTCGAGCCGGAACTGGCAAACGACGCGCAACAGAGCTTCCGCACCGGCCACATCGTCGAGATCGCACCTGAGCGCGCCGGCAGCACCATTGCCGACGGCCTGCGCGGTCAATCCGTGGGCGAGATCACCTTCGACCTGATGCAAAAATACGTTGACGACATCGTCACGGTGAGTGAAGACGACATTCGCCGCGCCATGCGGACGCTCATTTGCCAGGCGCATATCCTGGCCGAGCCCAGCGGCGCGGTGGCGTTTGCCGCCTGCCTGTTGCACGGCGATAAACTGCCGCACGCCCGCAAAATTGTGGCCGTGGTGAGCGGAGGCAACACCGAACCGCAATTGCTGGCCCGCATCATCTACCCCGAAGGAGAAGCAAAGGAATGAATGCCTGGTGCGCGGGGTCCCCACTACGCGCCGCGCGGTTTGGTCAAGCTGCGCCATTCGTAGCAAACGGCTCACTTGGTCGGGTGGCCCATTCAAGCCGGGGTCCCCGGCGAGGCTCGGCTCGCTGGGGTGGAAGCCTTCTGTTGGCTTGAGTGGGGTAGTTTTGTCGGGCGGTCCGCAGTTTGATAATGATTGCCGGGTGCCCCAGGTTCCGCGCCGTCGAGCACTCCTTTGAGACGCGCCGCGCGGTTTGGTCAAGCTGCGCCATTCGTAGCAAACGGCTCACTTGGCTGTTCGGGGTCACCGGCGAGCCCTGCTCGTTGGGGTGATTGATCGGCGCTAACCTGGGGTGGTCAAGTCACCTGACCTTTTGGTTTTCGACAACAGAAACAAAAGGTGGCTCGACTTCGCTCGCCATGACAAACTGATATTTTATCTGGTGGCCCACATCCGCCCGCAGTTGGCGAATGTGGGGGCGGTTGGTCGGGTGGCCCATTCAAGCCGGGGTCCCCGGCGAGGCTCGGCTCGCTGGGGTGGAAGCCTTCTGTTGGCTTGAGTGGGGTAGTTTTGTCGGGCGGTCCGCAGTTTGATAATGTGAGGTCCGAAGAGGCGGGTCCATTCTCGCTGGAGGCGTATTGAACGACTATTTACTCTCCGTCCTGCTCGGCGTCGTGGAAGGGTTGACCGAGTTCTTGCCCGTCAGTTCGACGGCGCACCTGCGAATCTGCGAGAGGCTGATGCACCTTTCCCTCGACGACCCGTACTGGAAGATGTACACCATCGTCATCCAGTTGGGAGCCATTCTGGCTTTGCTGCTGCTCTTCCTGCCCCGGATCGTCAATTTTTTCCGCACCTTCCCCGAAGGCGAGCGCGGCAAGAACACGGTGATGACGCACCCCATAACGCTGACCTTGGTCGCCTTCGTCTGCACCTCCGGGCCATCGCTGCTGATGATCAAGCGCATCGGCCACAACCTGGAAAGCCTCAAGGTGATGGCGCTGGCGCTCATCATCGGCGGCATCGTTATGTGGATCGTGGATCGGATGAGCGAGCGGCATGAGCCCTCGACGACCAACCTGGAAGAGATGTCGCTTGGCCAGTCGATCTGGATCGGTCTATGCCAAGTGTTTTCGGCGGTAATTCCCGGAACCTCGCGTTCCATGTCGACCATCGCCGCCGGGCAGATCGTCGGCATGAGCCGGCCGGCTGCTTTGGAATTCAGCTTCCTGCTCTCGATTCCGACCATGCTGGCAGCCACCGGTTATTCGCTGGTCAAGGCCTTGCACCCGAGCATCGCCGCCGGAGACACGCTCACGCCTCTGGTGATGACCGGGCATAATTGGATCGTGCTGGCCATCGGCTTCGTGGTTTCGTTTTTCGTGGCACTGGTGGTCGTGGAGTGGTTTCTCGTCTGGGTGCGCGACCACGGCTTCGTTCCCTTTGCCGTCTACCGCATCATCGTCGGAAGCTGGGTACTCTACCTCGCACTGCACGGCTAAAGTAATTATCCGGTGTCATCCTGAGCGAAGCGAAGGATCTGCTGTTTCCACCTGCTTCCCGTGCTTGCGTCGCACGTTGCGGTTCGCGGGTGCCCCACGTTCCGCCCCGCTTTTGGGCTAACGCGGGGGTAGTTCCGTTGGCTGACGGCGATTAGACCAGCCTGCACCCCTTATCCAGTGGGAGCCAGCGCGCGCTCGGCGGCCTGCTGAATGAACCGCTTCATGACGTTTGCCCACATCACTTTCTTGCGCGCCGCACTCTCCCTGATGGTGCGTCCCTGTACCAGCATACTCAGCAAGGTCTTCATCTTGAGCACGCGCAGTAAGCGCTGATCGGCAGCCGAGACGCCATAAGATTCCAGGAAGCTGCTCTGCACCTCCGAGGTGATGGAGCGGTCGCAGAAGGGATATTTTTCCAGCGCCTCCACCGAGGCAAGAAATAGCGCCAGGTCTTGGAAGGAACTGCCTCGTTTCGATGTCTTGGCGAAATCGCAGAACCCGACTCCGTCTTCCGTGATCACGACATTCAGCGGCGTGAAGTTATTCAACACCGCCGAAGACGGCAGGGTTTTCCTGGCGCGTGCCAAAATCGTCTTGGCGCCGCCCAGGATGTTCTTGATGGAAAGATCGTCCAGCCCTTCCTTCTTGCAACCGGCGCAGAGTTTCTCCAAATCCGCGAGAAACCCGGCCGCATCGAATGGCTCCGGCATGTCGGCGGTTGCCCGGTGGAACTTGCGCAGCCACTCACCGGTACGCTTGGCGCCATATTGCAGCGTTCCACAGTCGGCATAACCGGGGAGCAAAGCCGCTTTCATGATGATCGATTGCAAGGGAATGCCGCCGAGCTTTTGGCTGACGATTGCCCCCAGCTCGGCAAAGTCTCCCAGGGGGCGGGGTATTCCTGCGAGCTTTTTCGTCTCGACCAGGGCATAGACACTCTGGAGGTGCCTTAACTCCTGCGCCGCCAGACTCCTGACCCCTTGCGCGCCGCACCTGTTGGCGCGGAATACCTTGATCGCGAGCCTTTCGCCACCCTCGGCGAATTCCATCACTGCGTCATAAATATAATGGTCGGTCTTGGGAGTGTGCCCCACAATCCGCACATTGCGCATTTCGCCGCGTTCGGGGTACCAGGACGCGCCACAGTGACGCAAGGTGCTGACAATCTGCTCCATCGCATTATCGGACATTGACACTCCAGGTGAATCTGTCAAAAACGGCTGAATCGGGAACTGCTGAACAAAACTTCACACCATCGAATGTGCAGTTATGCTTCCAACCACCAAACTTCTCGGAATACGTAAACGATTGAATGCGCGTCACTTAGATAACTAGGTCCTGCTGAGCACGACATCTGCCAAGGCGAAGTGGAATGGTGATGCTCACCTTGGATAACCGGCATCCGCTCATTGTCATAGTGAGATGCTGATAACCAGTAACTAGTTAGCTAATATTTCGCAGGCGTTCAGGAGCAATAAAGCGTAAAAAACAGGGCTGCTTTGATCCGGGAGGGGTTGGGGAGGGTCACGCGGAAAGGCCTTGAAGTTGCCAAACTAGTAAAACAGATACTTGCGCCATTTGGCGTCGGAACCGCCCATCATGCGCATGATATGCCGGCTGGTGTGCAAGTTGAAGGTGCGCGGCTCACGCAACAGCTTCATCGAGCACTCGTGCAGCAAATGATTTCCCTTCTTGTGGTTACAGGCGTGGCAGCAAGCCACCAGGTTTTCCCACGTCGACTGACCGCCGCGTGAACGCGGGACAATGTGGTCCAGGGTCAGTTCGCTGGACGGCAGCAGGACGCCGCAATACTGGCAGGTGTTGCGATCGCGCAGCAGGATGTTCTTGCGCGAGAGGGCGCGCGTCTGGTGGGGAATGCGGCGATACTCCAGCAATCGGATTACCGAGGGGACACGCACGGCGAAACGCGCCGAGTGCAGCAGATGGCCATTGATCTCCTCCGTGATAGCCACTCCCTTGAGCACGAGCACGATCGCACGCCGCGCCGCACAGATGTTGATGGGCTCGTAGGAGGCGTTCAGTACCAGCACCGGCGCATGCATTGGCGAGTACGGCGCTTGCGTAAGAACAGCTTCGGCGAGTTCACGTCCCGATCTGTGATGTTCCCCTTTGGCCGGCATATCGATGGCAGGAACGCGCCTTCACTCGCGCAGTTCCTTCGCCCCCTCCCGATAAGATGCGAACCACAAACTCTCATTCAAAGCACGTGCAACGGATGCGACAAAAACAGTTTTCACGCCGGCGCCCAGAAGCATCCGGGCGCACTCGGAGACGGTTGCACCCGTGGTCACAACGTCATCGACCAGCAGCACCTCACGCCCGGCGACCTGTTCTTTGCCGGCCACGGCAAAAGCGCCACGGATGTTTTCCCGCCTCTGCTCGCGCGTCATGCCAACCTGCGACTCGGTTGCACGGCGGCGCAGCAGAACCGTCGTCAACAATTCCAGCCTGGTCGCAGAGCAGGCGCCCGTCTGGCGGCCCAGTTCCCTGATGGCGGAGCGGGCAATCAGTTCTGACTGGTTGAACCCCCGCTCGCGAAACTTGCTGGCATGGAGCGGCACGGGAACGACAAAAACCGGCTGCGACGCGAAACTCGCCATCAGGGGTGCGGCGGCTTGCGCCAACATGCGGCCGAGCACGCCCGAGGCGGGGCGCACCTGGTGATACTTGAGAAGGTGAATCAGTTCGCGTAACTCATCCGCGTAGGCGCCATGGCTGATCGCACGCGTAAACAGCGGGCGCTCGATGTAACAGTTGGCGCATATCTCGACCGCCAGGAACTCGGAATCGGGAGCCAGCGGATCGCCACAGACATGGCAGCGCGGATCGTCGAAGGGAACGATTTTCGCCAGGCACTGGTCGCATACGGGAAGACGCGAGAGATTCGCAAGCGGAGCGCGGCAGAGACGGCAATCGGAGGGGAAAACAGCCGCAAACATACTACCGAGCGCGGCACCGGCGAATTTGGCCACAGAAGACCGCCGGCTTAGCTGCTTAGCTTGGCTGGCCCGGAATCTGTCTCCACTACTGCTGAAGACACGCCTCCTTCCCCCAAAAATAAGGGGAATTCCAGAGGAGTTCACTCGCCTGCTGGAATACACAACAGTATACGTTCACCGGGACGGAAATCGCAATCAAACACCACACGTGGCGAGTATAGAGACAAGTTGTTACAGGGCGGTAAATGCATCGCGAACTCTGGGCTTATCCAATGTCGTAGAAAAACTTGATGTTATAGCGGTTGCCGCAGATTCCTCCGGAGAAACGCCTCTACGTCATGGCGTGTGGCGGCGCCGGTTCCCGGGGACGCCCCGGCCCGGCATTTTCATAGCTCGCCGCGTGCTCCGAAGATTGCCGTGCCAACTCGCACGCAGGTGGAGCCTTCTTCGATGGCGACTTCGAAGTCGTGGGACATTCCCATGGAGAGCTCAGGCAGCCCCAGTTTGGTTTGCGTCGTTAACCGGTCGCGCAGCTCGCGCAACCGCCGAAAGTGCGGCCGCGCTGCTTCCGGGTCCTCGGTAAACGGCGGAACCGTCATCAGTCCGCGGATTTCGAGACGCGGAAGGCGCGGCGCGGCCTCGAGTATGCGAACCAGCTCGACAGAGCCGGGCTCGACTCCTGATTTTTCCGGCTCGCCGCCGATGTTGACCTCGATCAGTATGCGCAGCGTTTTGCCCAGCTTGGCGGCCGCCGCGTCAAGCCGCTCCGCCAAGCGCAGTGAATCCACCGAATCAACCGCTTGAAACAATTCAGCGGCCTTGACGGCCTTGTTCGATTGCAGATGCCCGATGAGATGAAACTGAGCGCGCTCGATGGCCTCCGCACTCAGCTCCGCATGCTTCGACTGGAACTCCTGCACGCGGTTCTCGCCGAACAACCGCTGACCGGCCTCGAAGGCCTCACGGATGCGGTCGGCAGGCATGGTCTTGCTAACCGCCATCAGCGCAACCTCGCCGGGTTGGCGCCCCGCGCGAAGCGCGGCGGCGGCCATGCGCTGCCGAATTTGAGCGATGTTGCCGGCTATCGACATGCAAACTGATTGTAATCCGCATCACCCGCAAGATGAGCAGCCGCCCAAACTGGATTATTCTATGAACTGCTGTCCAATGATCCCCATCCGCAACATTGCCGGAGGCGCCAGTTTCGCCGTGCGCGTGCAACCGCGCGCCAAGCGGAACGCCATTGCCGGCACCCTGGGCGACGCGCTCAAGCTGGCGCTGACTTCGCCGCCGGTCGAAGGACGCGCCAACGAGGCCTGCATCGAGTTTCTGGCGCGACTCTTGGGCGTATCACGCTCGTCGATTGCAATCGCCGCCGGTGAAACCAGCCGCAACAAGGTGATCCGTGTCTCCGGGCTGAGCGCGGAGGCGGTAGGCGAGCGGCTGCTGGCTCACGAACCCTCATTGCGGTGACCGCAGCATTCTAGTCACAATGGAGTGACCGGTCCCAATGCGCGATGCGTGGGTTACGCTAGCAGTTCTGGCGGAACCACAGCGCAGAGCCACAAGCGGAAAGGAACCGGTCAATGAAAAAGGTACGATTTC
>Ga0187860_1002536_pt1 | contig 15032 bp, 11 predicted proteins | sample June2016WEW_10_4_FD_132981 | JGI IMG/M metagenome (GOLD analysis project Ga0187860, IMG submission 132981) | Peatland microbial communities from SPRUCE experiment site at the Marcell Experimental Forest, Minnesota, USA - June2016WEW_10_40 | ecosystem: Environmental > Terrestrial > Soil >... | reverse complement strand
GCAGCAGCACGGCGCAAATCGATTTCTCGGCCACCGATCGCAAGACCAAGCGGCTGATCGAACTGCAGAATGTTGCTTACGAAATCGGAGGGCGGCGGCTGTTTGAGGGGCTGAACTTCATCATCACGGCGGGGTTGAGAGTGGGCCTGGTCGGGCCGAACGGCAGCGGCAAGACCACGCTGCTGTCGGCACTGCTCGGGAGGCTCCCGCTGACTTCCGGCGAGCGATGGCTTGGCCCGTCCGTGGTGGTGGGGGAGCTGGGGCAAGAGCGGCGGCGTTTCTCGGTCGATGGCTCGACTCTGCTGGACGCGTTCCTCGCGGCTGTACCCCTGCCGACTGGTGAGGCTCGGTCCTTGCTGGCCAAGTTCGGCCTCGGTGCCGGCCACGTCATGAGGCCGGCGGCGTCGCTCTCGCCCGGTGAGAGGACACGAGCGGAGCTCGCCCTGCTGATGGCGCGGGGGACGAACTGCCTCGTGCTCGACGAGCCGACGAACCATCTCGATCTGCCCGCCATCGAGCAGCTGGAGCAGGCGCTCGAGTCCTGGGAGGGCACGCTCTTGCTCGTGACGCACGACCGTCGCTTGTTGGAGGCGGTGCGGCTGACGGTGAGGCTGGAGATGGAGAACGGAAAGATGTCCGCGCTGCGGGTGTAGCGGCAGTCTCGCTCTCCCTGCCGTTTAGTTTAGCTCGCCGGCACCCGCTTGGTCGTGAACTGGTCGTTGACGAGCGGCTCCGGCACGATCCGTACGTGGTGTGGCAAGACCATCACCTGCGGTTGTAGCGACGAGTATGCGGGCTGCGAGGAGTTGACCATGACCTGGCGGATCGTCGATGGAGACATATCCGGATAGGGCGCCGCTCCAGTCGGCAGCGTCGGGTCCTCCTGGATCCACTCCGCCATCTGCAAGTTGGTGAACTGGGCCGTGAAGGTCGGTGCGTCGCCGGATTGGCTATCGGTCAGATCCGAGATACTCGCTTGCCACGTGCCGTCCACGAACGCGATGCGGGCTTGGATCTCGTCGCCGGCGCTCACTCCCAAGAGGATCTGCTGGGCATGAAAGTGCTGGGCTGGGTCCGACCAGAACGCTTCGTAGGAATTGAACCTGCCGTACGACTGCTCTGTCGTGCCCACCTGATAGAAGGCGTTCGATCCCGGCCCCTGCACACCGATCCAGGTCGATGCACTTCCGTCTGGCGTCGTAGGAGTCAGTGTCGGCACTCGCCAGGTCGCGCTGACTTGAGTGACGTTGCCGTACCAGATGTAGCCGGCGAACCTCCCGAGTTGGGGTTGCTGCGGGTCCGGGCCGGCGTTGGAGCTACGAACGATTGAGCCCAGCACCAGCGACAAGACGATCAGCGCGATAGCGACGAGCGGGAATACGAGCCGCCGGCGCCGCCGCTGCGCCGGCGGGGGGACGTAGTACCCCGGGAACGGCGGTGGTTCGTAAGGCGGCGGTCCGTAACCCGGCGGCTGCTGGTAGCTGGGCCACGGCTGATACTGATAAGGCTGGCCTGGCGGTGGCGCCTGGTGAGGCTGACCGGCTTGATACGGCTGGTAGGGGTAGCCCGGCTGGTACGAATGGCCGGGCTGCGGCGGCTGTGACGGCGGCTGGGTGCCGGGCCACTGCCCCGCCGGCGGCAACGGCTGCGTTGGCGGCTCACCGCCTGGCAGGGGCCTTGGTTCAGGAGCCTCCGCCGGCTCCTCGCTGTCCCCCATGTCGCTCACCGGCCTCGCCTTCCACAACTCACCACTTTCTCCAGCCTAAATGCCCGCGGCCACCTCCGTCCCAGTCGCGACGTCACCACTGCTCCGCGGCGTCGGCGGGCTCGCAGTCAAGGCAAGACAGCCCCCAGGTCGGCGCGGCACGGGTCGGGTGGCTGGCCGACGCACCGGGCAACTCGATCCGCGTTAGTCCGCGTTAGTCCCCCGGGCTTGGTGGCCGTCTACGCTGCCGGGCGGTGAGTTCGGCCGGACTGGGCAGTATCCACGCAAGCGAGGTAGAGCGAGCTGCCATGACGATCGCTCTCGACGAGGCGCTCGCTGCCGTCGACCACGGGGACGTACCGGTCGGCGCCGCCGTCCTCGTCGGCGACGAGATCGTCGCCCGGCGGCACAACGAACGTGAGCGGTCCGGCGACCCCATGGCACACGCCGAGATCCTGGCGTTGAGAGACGCGGCCGCCGTGCTGGGACAGTGGCGTCTCGACACGGCGACGCTGGTCGTCACGCTCGAGCCGTGCCTCATGTGTGCCGGCGCCGCCGTGGCGTCACGCCTGCAGAAGATCGTGTACGGCGCTGCTGACCCTAAAGCGGGGGCGTGCGGATCGCTCTACAACGTGTGCTCCGACCCGCGCCTCAACCATGAGGTCCAGCTGCTGGCCGGAGTGATGGCGGGGAGATCGGCGGAGATGCTGGAGGGTTTCTTTCGGGAGCGGCGCCGCTGACCGCCAGTCCGGGCACGAAGGTCCCACCCCAGCGCCTATCCTGTCGCCCGGAGGGATGCGAGAGTGGCCGAATCGGGCGGTCTCGAAAACCGTTGTACGTCATGCGTACCGTGGGTTCGAATCCCACTCCCTCCGCTCGCTGTCAGAACTACAACGGCTTCCCCTGGTGGGACCGCATGTTTGGTGTCGGCTCGCTCGACCGGTGAGTGGCGCCCATTCAAGCCCGACTGAGTGAGTGAGTCGCCACAGATCTGAGTGCCACTCCTCCTCCTCTGAGAGAGGGCGAAGACGGAAACCCGCCAGGCCTCGCGCGGTCGCCACGGTGGTCGACGACGATCGGTCTGCTCTTTCGACCGCCCTGGAGGCCGCCCTCGGCGATAACCGGGACGAAGACGTCGAGGTGCGTGTGCGCACGCCCCGAAGCCCCTTCCCGACTCGCTGCTTGGTGAACATAAGGATGGTGGATGATCAGATCAGCGCCATGAACGGTGCCCTGTTGTGCGTTTCGGACGTCACCGATAGTGCCCGACTGCGCGAAGAGCTCGAGCGGCGAGCCACGATCGACACGCTCACCGGGTGCCGCAACCGACCCTCAACTTTGGCCTTTCTCGAAGACGTGCTGGCCAGCGGCGCTCCGGCGGCGGTGGCGTTCATCGACGTCAATGGGTTCAAGGCCGTGAACGACGGCTTCGGGCACGCAGCTGGCGATGATCTCCTAGAGGACGTAGGCGCACGGTTGATGACCACCGCCCGTGCTGGTGACGTCGTCGGCCGGCTCGGCGGTGACGAGTTCCTTCTCATCTGTCCCGGCGTCGCCGACCCGAGCGCAGCCTGGGCGATCGCCAGTCGCGCCGCCGAAGCGCTCCAAGACCTCGCACCGCTGGGACGGACCACGCTCGAGCCGATCGCGAGCATCGGCGTTGCCCACTGCGCCTGACGTGGGCCTCCTCAAGTCGGCGATCTTTGACCTCGTCGAACACCCAAACGCACCGTTGCGTGGGGTGTGGAGCAGAAGGGACTTTCGCCCCTAATTGGAGTGCGGATGGCCACCGTAGGCTGGAAGTGCAAGAACAAGGAGGGGCGATATGTCCCTTATCCACATCACGCCAAGCCGTGACGGTCACAGGCGCGCGCTGATCGGAGTCACGGTGGCGGCGCTTACCCTGGCGGGTGCAGCCTGTGGCAGCACGTCGACGCCTTCCGCCACGTCCACATCCTCGACTAGCTCCACCACGTCCACGTCCACGTCCTCGTCCACGTCCTCGACCACCTCCACCACGTCCTCCACTGCGACAACGTTGCCTGTCCCGCCCGGGGGAGTCATCCCCGCAGACTTCCAGCCGACCTCGTTCACGGCAGTGAGCCTCGACGAGTGGTGGATGCTCGGGACGGCTCGATGCCTCACCGGTTCTGGGACCTGTAGCGCAATCGTTCGCACGACCGATGGCGGTTCCAGCTTCGTCGGCATTCCGAGCCCGCCGGTGAGCGCGAGTGACGTGACGCAGTTGCGTTTCGCCAACGCTCTCGACGGATACGCCTTCGACCCAGAGCTGTGGGCAACGACAAACGGCGGAGCAACCTGGGCGAAGGTTGCCACCCCGGGGCAGGTCACCGAGCTCGAGGCGGCCGACGGTGAGGCGTATGCGCTCGCCTGCGCTGCAGGCTCCGCCAACTGCAAGTCGATGGAGCTCCTGCGTTCGCCGGCCGGATCGCTCAAGTGGCAGAAGGTGTCGACGCCCGCTTCACTCGGCTACGGGGCGCAGTTCGCTGTGAGCGGCCCAAGCCTGTACGTGCTGAGCGCGAACGCGGACACGCGGCCTTACGTCCTGCTGTACTCCGCCGACAAGGGGGCAACCTTGACCAAGCGGGTCGAGCCCTGCACCGCTGGCCTCGGCGGCAGGGTGACCGCCGCCGCCGATGGGAGTCCGACCATCTGGGCCGCCTGCCCCACGGGAACGGAGGCGACGGTACTGCTCTCGACCAACGGCGGTACGACCTGGCGCGTCGCCGAACCGACGGAAGCGGGATTCCCTAACCGCGTGGGACTCGCCGCTGCCTCGTCCTCGGTGGCGCTCGTCTGGCCCGGACCGCAGGTCTCGGCGGCCGCGCTGGCCAGAACGACGAACGGAGGCAAGAGCTATTCGGCCGTTCTGTCCAGCTCTTGGGGGGTCTCGTGGGCAGGGTTCAGCGACCCGGCTCGCGTTTACGCCCTCGTGGCGGCGGTGGGGACGGGCACCACAGGCCCGACTCACCTCTTCGAGTCGAACGACGGGGGTGCGACGTGGCACCAGGTCTTCATCAAGAGCTGAACCTGTCCCTCGCGGGTCATCGCTGACGCTGCACCGCGGCGAACCGGGTGAGCGAGCCCGGTCGAGAAGCAATGAGAAGGCCGCAGCAACTGAAGTGGTCAGCAGCTAGTCGGCAACCAGTCAGCACCTCAAGTAGTCCGATCAGGTTGTCGAAGAACCTAAGCGGTGACTGTGCAAAGTGTCGTGCGAACGCGTTTGTCGAGCCGTTGGTTGGCCGTGGGCGAGTCACATCACACGGTCGCCCGGAAGGCGGGCGTCGAGGCGGCGAGCCGGGCGCTCGGCCAACAGGGCGGCAAACTGCTCGTCGTCTTCGGCTCCTGCGTCTACGAGCCGCGTGAGCTGCTCGACGGTATCCGGTCCTGCTCGGAACGCATTCCCGTCATCGGTTGCTCGACTCGGGGTGAAATTGCCACCTCCGGGCCCGGCGATGCGGGCGTCGTGGTGTTCGCCGTCGGCGGGGGCGGATTCTCGGTAGCCACGTCAGCGGCCACCGCTGCGGGCGGTCTCAGAGAGGCAGGCGCCGCCGCGGCGACCTGCGCGAGCGAGGTGAGCGACCGGCGACATCGCATCCTTCTCATGTTGACCGACGGCCTGGCCGGAGACCAGCGGGAGATCGTCCGGGGCGCCTATGGAGTCGTCGGTGCGGAGATCCCACTCGTAGGCGGCTGCGCCGGCGCCGACCCGAAGCTGGGCACGACGGTGCAGTTCCACGGCGACGAGGTCCTGTCGAACGCCGTGGTGGCCGCGACGATTGGATCGGACGCTCCACTGGGAATCGGGGTGCATCGCGGCTGGCGGTGCGTGGGCGAGCCCATGCTCGTCAGCGCCACCGAGGCCAATCGGGTGCTCACCCTCGACGACGAGCCGGCGCTCGACGTGTACCTGCGCGAGCTGGCGGCACCGAGCGACGCTACAAACGACCCGGCCGCGTTCGCACATTTCGCTATCACCCATCCTCTCGGTTTGCAGCGCCGCAGCGGCGAGGAGGTTCGCGCCGTGACGGGAGCGGACTTCGCCGATCGGTCCCTCGTGTGCGCGGTGGAGGTACCGCAGGGCGGATTGACCTGGTTCATGGAAGGCGACTACGAGTCGGTCCTCGCCGCAACTGACCTGGCCTGCGTGAAGGCTCTGCACCAACTCGAGGGTGCTGCGCCGCTCGGCTTCTTGGCTTTCGACTGCATTGCCCGGCGCGGCGTGCTCGGCGATGCCGGTGCCGAGCAGGAGGTCGCCCGCATCGCCCGCCATGCGGGCGGGGCACCCTTGGCTGGCTTCTACACCTACGGCGAGATTGCCCGCATCCACGGTACCGGAGGGTTCTATAACCAGACCCTGGTTGTCCTGGCGTTTGCATAGAGGCCATGGACCCCTCATCGCACTGGTCGGCACACCAGCTCGCGGAATTCCTCGCCGCCGTCTCGGCCCACACCGACGAACCCGGCGTGATCCGGTGCGCTGTGGAACTCGCAAGCGAGGCCTTGGAAGCAGAGGTCGGTGCCATCGTGCGTGATGGTGCTGTCGCCGCGGCCGTGGGCTTCCCGTGCGGCCAGATCCCTTGTGACGCAATCATCGCCTCTGTGGCGGACGGCCAAGGCGTCCTTGTGGTCCCGGGCGTCGGGACATGTGGGGTCGTCACGGTGCCCCTTGGCCCGGCGCCCGCCGACGGGACCCTCGTGGTCGCCCGATCCGGCGACGGTTTCAACGCACAGGAGGTGGGCATGCTGCGGGCGATGGCACGCGTGGTGTCGCTGACGCTTCGCCAAGTCCGAACTGCCGTCGCCTTGCTGCAGGAGCGCCGCGACACACTCAGGCATCTCTCGATGATCCAGCGGTCGATCTCACGACGAGCGCCCCTCCAGGAGGTTCTCGACGCCATCACTGTCGGGGCCGCGAGTCTGCTCGGCGATGACTTCGTCCTCTTCTACGGTGTCGACCCCGACAATCCCGAAAGACTGTTGGCGAGATCGATGTTCGGCGGGATGCCGAGCCTTGCTAGCGATGTCCCCATGGGAGAGGGCGCCGTGGGCCGCGCCACTCAGGAGAACCATCTGGTCGTCATCGAGGACTACTCCTCGTCACCGGCAGCCCTGGTCGATGGCGTCTCGATCAGGCTACAAGCCGCCATGGCCGCTCCGGTGCACGAGTACGGCGAGGTCGTCGGCAGCCTCGTCGTCGGATCGCGCACTGTCGGACGGGCCTACACGCCGACCGAGCAGGAACTGCTCATCGCGTTCGCCGAGAACGCCAGCCTCGCCCTGACGGATGCGAGGACGGTGAACGCCTTGCACGCGGCGGCTGACGACGCGCTCCACCAGGCGCTCCATGACCCACTGACCGGACTCGCGAACAGGACCCGTTTCCTCGACCGCTTTGACCACGCTCTCACGGTGCGGCATCGAGCCGACGTCGAGATCGCGGTGCTCTATCTCGACATCGACGACTTCAAGCTGGTTAACGACAGGTTCGGTCATGCGGTCGGAGACCAACTCCTGATCGAGGTCGGCATGCGCATCAGCGGAGTCGTCCGATCGGGCGACACTGTCGCGCGCCTCGGCGGCGACGAGTTCGCCGTACTGCTCGAGAACGCGGGCGGGGTGGCCGAGGCCGAGCGAACCGCGAGCCGGATACTCGAGGCCATCGGCGAGCCGATCGAACTCGCCGGCACAACGATGTCGGCGACCGCCAGCATCGGTCTCGCCATCGCCGGGAACGACCAGGCCGACTCCAACGAGGTGCTGCGCAACGCGGACGTCGCCATGTACCGAGCCAAGAACGCCGGAAAGGCCTGCGTCGTGGCATTCGAAGACGCCATGTACGAGACCTTGTTGGAGCGACTCGAACTCGAGGCCGACCTCCGGCGGGCAGTGGAGCACGGGGACATCGACGTGTACTTCCAGCCGATCGTCGACCTGGCGACGGAGCAAGTCGTGGGCGTGGAGGCGCTTTCTCGATGGCATGATCCGAAACGAGGCTTCGTTCCGCCCATCACGTTCATCCCCTTGGCAGAGGAATCCGCGCTCATTATCGACTTGGGACGGAGTGTCCTGAAGCAAGCATGCTCATGGATCACCGCATGGCAGCTAGCCAATCCTGGCGAACCGCTCTTCTACGTCAGTGTGAACGTCTCGGCGCGCCAGCTCCAGCAGCCTGAGATCACGAGGGAAGTCGCGCTGGCGTTGGCCGGTGGCATGGCACCGGGCTCCCTCGTCCTGGAGATTACCGAAAGCGTTCTCATGCAAGACATCGAGACGATCCTGTCACGGCTGCATGAGCTGAGGTCCCTCGGCGTCCGCCTCGCCCTGGACGACTTCGGCACCGGATACTCGTCGCTCAGCTATCTGCGCCTCCTCCCCGTGGACCTGTTGAAGATCGATAGGTCCTTCGTTTCGGGACTGAGCACCGGCAACGACGTCCACCGGCTGGTGGAAGCGATCGTGGCCTTGGGTGAGACGCTCGGGCTCGAGAGCGTCGCCGAGGGGGTGGAGGAGCTCGAGGAGCTCGAGGCCTTACGCTCGATTGGTTGCCGGATGGGTCAGGGCTTCCACTTCGCGAAGCCCATGCCCGCCGCTGACTTGCAGAACTACCTCTCCCGCGCCCTCAGCCCCGCCTAGCGGCCTCTGTCCGGTCGATGCCGGCCGGCTTCTCGTGCCCGTTCCCCAGTCCCCGCCCCTCGTCGCCGCTACGTTCCTGGCCGATGGTCTCGTTCCCGTCGGTGCCTGCCTCCATCCCAGCGCGCCAACGGGTTCGTCAGCCCACTCGTAACATCGGCTCATGGTGGAACAACCCAGCCATGGCCTTCGCGACCTCCTCGTCGGCACGGCGACACGGGTCGCGGACTACCGGGAGGCGGTGGCCGGACGACCCGTCTTCCCACGCGTCGATTTCGAGGCCGTGCGCGCTCGCCTCGGGTCGCTGCCCGACAGACCGTCTCCGGCTGCAGCAGTGCTGGAGGAGCTGGCGAACATCGTCGAGCCCACGCTCGTGGGGTCGACGGGGCCCCGGTACTTCGGGTTCGTGACCGGCGGCGCAATCGATGCGGCGACGGCGGCGGACGTGCTGACCACCGGCTGGGACCAGAACGCCTTCAACGCGGTGACATCGCCTGGCTCGGCGGTGGTCGAGGACGTGGCCGGCGCCTGGTTGAAGGATCTTCTCGGTCTGCCTGAGAGCGCCTCGTTTGGCTTTGTGACCGGCGGGCAGGGGGCCAACACGGTCTCGCTTGCAGCGGCCCGCCATCAGGTGCTGGCCGATGCGGGTTGGGACGTCGAACGCGACGGCCTCCTCGGCGGGCCGCACGTGAGGGTGGTGGCAAACGGCGAGCGCCACGCCACCATCGACATGGCAATGCGCTTCCTCGGTCTCGGCGCCGGCACGCTCGAGCCCGTGGCCACGGACGACCAAGGCGCGATCGACGTAGCAGACCTGGCCCGCGTGCTCGCACGCAGCTCTGCGGGGCCGACGATCGTGTGCCTGCAAGCCGGCAACGTGAACAGCGGCGCCTTCGACGACTTCGCCGCAGCGACCTCAGCGGCTCACGACCACGGCGCCTGGGTTCATGTGGATGGCGCGTTCGGTCTCTGGGCCGCCGCCAATCCGCCCACCCGTCACCTGGTGGCCGGTGTCGAGCTGGCTGACTCGTGGGCAATTGACGGCCACAAATGGCTCAACATCCCCTACGACAGCGGCTACGCGTTCTGCGCGCACCCCGACGCTCACGCCGCCGCCATGTCCTACACCGCCGCCTATCTGACGGGCCAGGGCCAGGGCCAGGGCCGGAGCCAGAGGAGCCTGCGGGGACCGGGTGACTTCGTCCTCGAGTCCTCCCGCCGGGCTCGGGGGTTCGCCACCTGGGCGGCGCTTCGTCAACTTGGCCGCACCGGCGTCGCAGAGCTCGTCGAGCGGTGCTGCGCGCTCGCTCGTCGTTTCGCCGAGCAGCTCGACGCCACCGAGGGGGTCACCGTCCTGAACGACGTCGTGCTCAACCAGGTGCTCGTCCGATTCGGTGACGACGACGAGACCGACCGCGTCGTCGAGGCCGTACAGCGCTCCGGCGAGTGCTGGATGGGCGCCACGTCGTGGCACGGCATGCGCGCCATGCGCATCTCGGTGTCGAACTGGCGCACAACCGAGGCCGACGTCGACCGCTCGGTCGAGGCGATCCTGGCGGCAAAGATGACAAGCACCTCGAGCTGACGGCGGCGCCGAGCGACGGAGCCCTTCCGTCGAAGCGTCGCGACAGGCCAGCAGAAAGCGCCTGATCGCGGGAGTAGCCTCGCCATGGCCGGCATCGGTGCCGGTGAAGCTAAACGAAGGGGGAAATCGTGAAATTAACCATTGGGCGGATCGGTACCGCTCTCACCTTGGCGGCGGGGATCGCCCTCGTCGCATCGCCTGCGCTGGCCTCCTCAGCTCCCACCCCCAAGACCAGCTTGGCGGGTGCTCGCCCGATCTGGGCCGTGGAAGGCAAGGCAGTCGGCCAGCCGGCGGCCTCGGCGATAAGGAGCTTCCTGGTCAACCTGAACTTCCGGAACGGACCGGCGGCGGAGGAGTTTGCCGCTGCGGTGTCCAACCCGAAGAGCCCCATGTACGGCCGCTACCTGACGCCTGCTCAATTCAATGCGCGGTTCAGCCCGACTGCGGCTCAGGTCGCGGCGGTTGAGTCGTGGCTCCGCGCGAGCGGCTTTCGCATCGCCGCCGTGCCGAGCAACAACCGGTACATCGAGGCGAGCGGCACCATCGCGCGGATCGACCAGGCGTTCGGAACCACGATCGGCCTGTACCGGATCAAGGGACACCTGTACGCCGCGCCAGAGTCGACTCCAAGCGTGCCGACCAAGCTGTCTCGTGACATCCTTGCGGTCACCGGTCTCGACGACGGCGCCGTCCTCACTCGCCCGGCGTACACCACGACGGACTGGACCCAGCCGACGAGGCTCGGCGGCGCCAACGACGGGCGACCGACGGTTAACACGCCCTGCTCGAGCTACTACCGAGAGCACATCGTGCACATGCCCACTGCGTACGGGACCAAGCAGTTCCCGACCAACATCTGTGCCTACACCGCCGCCCAGCTCGAGGGTTCCTACGGCCTTGCTGGTGCCATCGCCGCGGGCCATGACGGCCACGGTGTGACGGTGGCCATCACCGACGCCTACGCGTCGCCGACGATCCTCAGCGACGCCAACGCGTTCAGCCGCCACGAGGGGGTTGCGCAGTTCGCGCCCGGCCAGTTCACACAGGTGCTGCCGAAGACGTTCAACCTCCAGAACGAGTGCGGTGACTGGTCACTGGAAGAGACCCTCGACGTCGAGGCCGTTCACTCCATGGCCCCCGGAGCCAACATCGTCTACGTGGGCGCCAAGAACTGCGCCAACGGGCTCGGCATCGTCGCCGTGAACGACATCGTTGCGAACCACTTGGCGAGCATCGCTACGGACTCGTGGCTCGACGGGACGGAGAACGTGCCGCCGAGCGCCCTCGAGGCCGAGCACGCCATCTGGGTCCAGGGAGCGGCCGAGGGGATCGGCTTCAACTTCTCCTCCGGTGATGACGGCGACCTGCTTGCGGTGACCGGCGAGACGCAGCCGTCCGTTCCGGCTTCTGACCCGATGGTCACGGCAGTCGGCGGGACCTCGCTCGAGGTCGGGATCTCGGACAACTACCTGGGCGAGACCGGTTGGGGCAACCAGCGCGACCCGGTGGCCTACGACACCGACACACTCAAGGCTGACGGTTACGCGCTTCCGCTTCCCGGCATCTTCTACGCCGGTGCCGGCGGCGGCACGAGCCATGTCTTCAGCGAGCCGTCGTACCAGATGGGTGTGGTTCCCTCCACGCTCGCCGACGAGTACGGCGCTCCGGCACGCGTGGTTCCGGACGTCTCGGCGGATGCCGACCCGTACACAGGCTTCGAGGAGGTCGAGACGGTCGGCGGAGTGCTGAGCGCGTTCGACATCGGCGGCACGAGCCTTGCGTCTCCGCTGTTCGCAGGCGTGGAAGCGGTGGCCGACCAGGTGCGAGGCACGGCGATCGGGTTCGCCAACCCGCTGCTGTACTCGTTCGCTGGGACTTCGGCGTTCCACGACGTCACCCCGACGGTGAGCCCTGTGGCAATCGCCTTCACCTCCACGAACCCGGCGAGCATCTGCTACGACAGCTGCCTCATCACACAGGACCACGACACGTCGCTGCAGACCGCTGCCGGCTACGACAACGTGACTGGCATCGGCTCCCCTGACGGCCCGAACTTCCTGGCCGCCGTCAGCGCCCCGGCGTCCTCAACAGCGCGTCGCTAACGCATCTCCGGCAGTACCAGTAGGTAACGAAATCGACCTACCCGGCCCGCCGCTGAAAGCGGACGGGCCGGGTAGGTCGGAGCTCAAACGGACAACGGGCACCCGGTCAACCGGGTGCCCGTTGTTGGCTTTGCGGGCTTGCACAACCGCGGCGGCGGGAGTACCGGTCCTGACCCTTGGTTGGCGCCGCTAGAGCGCAATTCGCCCCGTCAGCTGCCCGAGCCGGCCGCGAGTGCCGGCATCAACGAGGCGAGCTTCGGCGTGCCCCAACCGGTGACCAGGTCGTACCCGGGCGCCGTGGAGTAACCACCCACGCTCTCGATGTTGTCCCCGATCGTGATGTCGTGGAAGTCGGACGAGTAGCTCTTGCCCTCGCCCAGCTTGTAGAGCGTCGGGTTCAGATTGCCGAGCCGGTGACCTGCCTGCTGGTCGGCGACTGCGGCGAGCGCCGCCCATGCGGGCGACCCGCAGCTGGTCCCGCCGAATATGAAGAGGAGACCGGTACCGTCCCCGGACGAGCCCCAGGCGATAAGGATCCCGCCGTTCACGCCTGCGTTGTAAGCAACATCGGGCACGGCGCGTGAAGGAGCACCGAGCTTCTTCTGGTAGTCCGGAGTCGGGTACCGGCTGCTGAGGCCGCCGCCGCTCTCGCCGAATCCGTCGTTCCACGCCGTCTCACCAGTCCACGAGCCGCCGTTGGTGAGGAACACGTTGGTTCCACCCACGGCCGTCACGTCCGGGTCACTTGCCGGCGTGGAAGCGCTGAGCACGAGGCCCGTGCCCGTGCAGTTCGGCTGGGCGGCACCGTTGTCTCCCGACGAGGCGACGAGTGTGATGCCTTCGCCAACGGCCTTCTGGAAGAGGTGGTGCTCCTCAACCGCAAGGTTGGGAAGGAGGCACGCTTCGGCTTCACCGAAGCTCTGGGAGATCACGTCGCCCAGGTTGTTGTCGATGGCGTACTTCGTGGCGGCGAGTATGTCAGAGTCCTGGTCGCTCTTGGCCAGGTCGAGAACGATGTTCGCCGCCGGCGCGTAGGCGTGCGCGGACTCGACGTCGAGGGAGATCTCCGCCGACCACCCGACCATGTCTCCGTTGGTGGGGTCGAACGGCGTCAGCCCCTGCGGCGCCACGATCGTCAGATGCGGTGCTGGCAGGTCGAACGTCGAGTCCTCCAGCTGGACGTCCTGAAGCAACGTCGGGCTCTGGAAGGAGTCGATGATGACGATGGTCTCGCCCTTGCCACGGTTACGGAAGGAGTTCCAGCCGTAGGCCTTGATGAGTTGCTGCGGTGAGTAGCAGCGCACAGGAGAGCCGATCGGCTGACACGAGAACGTCGTTTGACCAGCTACGCCGGCCTTGATGATGACCGGGTGGGCACCGATCGCAGGGATCATGTGGCCCGAGATGGCGCGATGGGTTGCCGTGGCTGTCGCCGCCGAAGGAGCGGCAGCCGCGACTCCGAGAGCCACGATGGCCGCAGCCGCGAGCGGCAGCAGTCGGCCACCGATCGAACCTGAAGCGAAACGTTGCATGTTCTCTCCCTCTAGACGGCCGCCGCGGGGCGGGCTCGTGGACTGAACCAAACTGCGATCAGCGACACTAGTAGCGATGGACGCCTGGCCCACGAGGAAACGGCTCAGGTACGGGCCGACTGTCTCGCCGAGCCGGTGCAATCCATCCGCCAGAGTGCGGCTTCGCTGGCTAGGTTGGCCCTGATGTCGACGCCAACCCACCACCATGACCACCCGGACCTCCCACCACCGGCAACCCACGAGATCGCCGGCGGGGTCTTCGCCTACGTGCAGCCGGATGGGAGCTGGTGGATCAACAACGCTGGTTTTGTCGTCGGCGGAGACCAGATCTGCGCGATCGATACGGCATCGACGCAGCGGCGCACGTTGGGTCTGCTGGGCGCGATCCGGGCGGTGAGCGAAGCGCCGGTCCGCACGCTGTTCAACACCCATCATCATGGCGACCACACCAACGGGAACTGTCTGTTCGCTGACGCGGTCATACTCGGCCACTCGAATTGTCGTTCGAACATGGCTGGGCAGTGGATCGGCGGCCTTGATGCTGTGTTCGACCCGGTCGAGTGGGGTGACCTCTCGTTGGCGCCACCGAATGTGACCTTCGACGAGCGACTGGCCCTGCATGTTGGCGATACCCGCGTGGAGCTCCTCTATGTCGGGAGCGCGGCTCATACGACGGGTGACGTCGTCGCCTGGTTGCCCGATCACAGCGTCGTATTCACCGGTGACGTCGTGTTCAACGGAGGCACGCCGTTCGTCCTGATGGGATCGGTGGCCGGATCGTTGAACGCGTTGGAAGTGGTGCGATCCCTCGGGGCCTCGACGATCGTGCCGGGACACGGTGGCCTGTGCGGGCCCGAGCAGCTTGACGTCGTAGCGCGCTACCTGCGATGGCTGCAGGGCGTCGCTCACAAGGGCGTCGAAGCGGGCCTGGCGCCGTTAGAGGCAGCCCGCGAGACCGACTTGGGCGAGTACGGCGAATGGTTGGACCCTGAGCGCATCGTCGGCAACCTGCACCGCGCGTACATGGAACTGGATAGTGGCAATCTCGTGTCTGCTGCACCGGCAGCGGGGAGACCGGCGGGTGCCACCGGTGCGGCGGGTGCAGCTGGTGCAGCGCTGGGTGAGGCTGGTGCGGCGGATACGCCGCTGGGTGCGCCGGCCGACATCCTCACGGCGTTCGCCGACATGATCACTTACAACGGCGGTCGCCCGCTCACCTGCTATGCGTGAGGCGACCCAGCCAAGCCGACTGCCGGTGGCCTGGACGGCCGTCCAGGCGCGCCTCCAGTGCCAGGATCAGCACGGACACAGCCGGGCCTGCCTGACTCTGCCCTCAGTGGCCGAAGACCAGCTTCTGCACGTCCGGCCAGGTGAAGTTCCGGTCGCTCGGCATGGCGCCGCAGTCGTTGACGAAGATCTCGGTGATCGACGGTGACCACTTGACGTGGCTCGTG
>Ga0187860_1002535_pt1 | contig 15033 bp, 12 predicted proteins | sample June2016WEW_10_4_FD_132981 | JGI IMG/M metagenome (GOLD analysis project Ga0187860, IMG submission 132981) | Peatland microbial communities from SPRUCE experiment site at the Marcell Experimental Forest, Minnesota, USA - June2016WEW_10_40 | ecosystem: Environmental > Terrestrial > Soil >... | reverse complement strand
TCGGGTTGCAGGCTGCCCAGAAATCTTACCAGGCCACGCTTGATGCCATGACCGCCGCGCAGGAAAACCGGGATTTAAACACACGCGCTTACCAGGACGAACTGGTGGAGACGGAGAAAGTCATCCGCGCCCAGTTGGTAGAGGCCTTGATGTGCGCCCAACATTACAAGACCCGCTACGACCACCTTGCCTTGCAGTCGCAGCTTACGCTGGTGGTCGGCACCGAAGTGCTTAAGAAACTGAACATGAACCAATGATTTAACCCGACGCAGCCGCCGATGGAGCGGCGCGGTGCAAAGGCGACAAATATGAACAAGCATCCTTTAAACGAACCGGAGTGGAAGCGGCCCGCCAGCATGGGCCGGTGGAGTGTCCTGGCTTGCCTGTTTCTGGTGGCCGTTGGCCAGATGCCATCCCGTGCGGCTGGGACTCACGCCGGCGGCAACACCAACGCCGTTCTGCGATTGGGCTTCACATCCAGCGTGTTTGGAAACGTCAATGAGAACGACGCCAAGGCAGCGATGAGGATTTGGGCCCAAGCCATCGCGAAGGAACGCGGCGCTTTCATTCCCGCCGATTCACTGGTGCTTAATGGCAACGAAGCGATTGCGAGCGCGGTGCGGAACAAACTCGTCGATGGGGTGACCATGACCACCGAAGAATACTGGGTTTTAGGCGGGGCATACATGTCCACCAACACCGTCCTTGGCGTCAACCGCGGACTGGCGACGGAAGAGTATGTTCTGCTTGTCCGGCGCGAAAGCAATATCCAGCGGATCGACGACATGCGGGGACGCACCCTCGCCTTTTGCCAGAATGCGAGGCACAGTCTGGCTCCCGTCTGGTTCAACACTCTCCTGCTCAAGTCCGGGCTGGGTCAAACCCGTGAGTTTTGCGGCCGTGTCATCCAGGGAGCGAAACTAGCGCAGACGGTATTGCCGGTGTTCTTCCATCAGTGTGAGGCGTGCGTGGTGACGCGGCGGGGATTCCAAACCATGACCGAACTCAACCCACAGGTGGGCCAGCAGTTGAAGGTTTTGGCGTCTTCTCCTCCGATGGTGCCGGTGGTGTTTTTATTTCGAGCTGATTATTGGGATCCGGCCAGGGACGAAATCATTGCGGAGATTGAGAATGTGCATTCAACGGTCGCCGACCAGCAGGTCCTGACTCTTTTTCAATGTGACGGCCTCCAGGTTCACCCCGTCTCGGCTTTGGATAGTGCGTTGGAGTTGCTAGCGACTCACGCGAGTCTGGTTGGCGCGGCACGGCCTCCCGATCCGGCCCGCGCGGGTGTCCCGCTCGCTCACGTAGAGACGCCTGACCAAAACTGATTATGCTTGCCCTTGCTCAAGCACCAAAGGCCGGTTGTCAGACGCGAATGGCGTTCCGGCCGCGAATAGGATTGATCGCCAGACTCGGCCTGACGCTGATTTGTTTGTTCGCCTTCTCCGAACTCAGGGGCGGGGGCACGGTCGCCTCCCGTCCGGATCGGTCTTCGGTGCGGTTCGGTATGTCCACCAGATTGTTTCGAGAGGTCAACGAGAATGACGCCCTGGCGTCCGTGCAAGTTTACGCGAAAGCGCTCGTTGAGAGCCACGGCCTTGTGGCCGATCCGAACCCGGTCATTTTTACGGGCGGCTCGGAATTAAGCGAATTGCTGACAACCGGCGCGGTGGATCTGGCTTCCATGCCGACTCAGGAGTTTCTGGCGCTGGGAGAGACCCTTGTAACGGGGCCAATCCTCATTTCACTTATCAACGGTTCTGAATATGAGGAGTACGTGCTCGTGGTGCGTAAAGACAGCGGCATCAATGTGTTGTCCGATCTGAAAGGACGCCGGGTATTAGTGCTCGACAATCTGCAGGGATCGCTGGCCGGACCGTGGCTGGAAGTGCTGCTGGGTAAAGAGGCGATGGGGCCGCCGGAGAAGTTTTTTAGCCGCATCACCCGGCCGGTCAAGGTTTCCGAGGCGGCGCTGCCGGTATTTTTCCATCAGGGCGATGCCTGTGTGATCACACGACAAGGATTCGAGCTGATGGGCGAACTGAACCCGCAGGTCACCAACCAGATCCGGGTGGTGGCAACCTCACCCCGGCTGGTGCCGCATCTGACCTGTTTCCGCGCATCGTTCGACGCCGTGCTAAAGGAAAAGGTTGCCGCAGCGGTGACCGAGGCTAATACGACCGCCGCTGGCAAACAGTTGTTGATGATCTTTCAGTGCGACCGCATCGAGGAGCGGCCGATTTCCATATTGCGGAGCACGCGGGAATTGTTGACGGAACAGGCCCGTCTGCACAGCAAAGCCGTTGGTTCGGAAACCGCGCCAGAGACGCCTTGGTCGAGCGGACGCGGCGGAGCAGACCAATGAACGCGAGGTCACCAGTAGATCGTTATGGCGCCCGGTTGTTGCCCTCGGGAACCAGACGATTTGGGATCACACTGAGGATAGCGCTGCTGGCGTGGATCATCACGACTGTGACCCTGTCGATTTTTGTGACGGTGATTATCCCTGAACAGAAGCGAGCGTTCGTCGAGAACCTGGAATCGAAGGCCAATGGCGTGGCGGTTTCGATACGGGGCGTTGCGGCCGGGGCGGTTGTGACCGAGGACTACGGGGCGCTGGTGGAACACTGTTTGCAGATCCTCAAAGGGGACAAAGCCATCGACTATCTGGTGATCACGAAGAACGACGGCGAGTCCTGGATACACGAGAGGTCGGGCTGGCGGTACAGCCAACTGCCCGCGGAGTGGCACCCCGCGGCGCGGGTTCCGAGCAGCGGGATTGGCGTCGTTACCGAATTCCATCGCCGGGTGTTTCACTACGCGCAGCCCTTTGATTACTCGGGCATCGAGTGGGGCTGGATACACGTGGGGCTTTCATTGGAAACTTACGACCGCAGCGTCACCACGGTTTACTGCCGCACGGGAATTTTGGCGTTGATCTGCATCCTGTTGAGCCTTCTGGCGTCCGGTCTTTACGCCCGGTTGCTGGTCAAGCCGATACGGACGCTCCAATCGGTTGTCCAACGGATAGCGCGGGGCGATCTCTCGGCTCGGGCCGTGATTCACAGCGGCGATGAGGTGGAGATTCTGGCAAACTCGTTCAACGCGATGACGAGCAGCCTGCTGCAACGGGACAAGATTTTAGGGAGCGTGCAATTCGCGTCGCAGCAATTCTTGGCCGCGTCTGACTGGCGCACGGTGGCGCCGGAGGTTCTGGCGCGGATTGGCCGGGCGGCTGAAATCAGCGGGGCGCATATCTTCGAAAACCAGACTGGAGCGGACGGCGTCCACGCGACCGGCGAGCGTTTCGAGTATGAAGCGTCCGGCGAGGCGGCGATCATCGGCCGTTCAAAGCTCCGGGATTTTCCCTGGTATGGAACTGGTTTGGAGGCTTGGGCGGAATGTCTTAAGCAAGGGCGGGTATTTTCGGCGGTTGTCAGCAAACTCGGCCCCGTGGAGCAGGCGCTTCTGGTTCCACAAAGGATCAAGTCGATCATCCTGGTTCCAATCCACATTGAGGGCGTCTGGTGGGGCCACTTGGGATTTAACGATTGCGCGAGCGAGCGGGTTTGGACCGACGCGGAGGTGGACAGCCTTCGGGCGTTGGCGGACATGTTGGGAGCGGCCATCGCCCGGCAACGCGCGCAGGATGCGTTGATCGAGGCCAAGCAAACGCTGGAGCGACGCGTCAGCGAGCGGACCCGGGAACTGGAGGAGCAAGTGGCGGCCAAGGAGAAGGCGCACGCCGAATTGGCCGAAGCGCAGCAGGAGCTTCTAGTTGCGTCGAGGGAGGCGGGCATGGCGGAGGTGGCGACGGGTGTTCTCCACAACGTCGGCAACGTGCTCAACAGCGTGAATGTATCGACGACCCTCATCCGTGAGAAGCTGCAGCGGTCGGGGATTTTAACCCTCGGGAAGTTGCGCGGCTTGCTCGAACATCACGAGGCGGACATTGGCGCATTTCTGACGAGCGATCCCAAAGGCAAACTGGTGCCGGGCTTTCTCATCCAACTGTCCAGGAGCCTGGAAAAGGAGCAAGCGGCGCTGCAGGAGGAGCATGAGCAACTTGCGCTCAATGTGGAGCACATCAAAGAGGTTGTGTCCATGCAGCAGAATTATGCCAGGGTTTCGGGCTTTCTTGAGCAAGTGTCGGTTTCCAAGCTATTGGACGACGCGCTGCAGTTGAACGCAGCCGGCCTGAAGCGCCACGGAATAACGGTCCTGCGCCAGTATTCGGAGGTTCCACCGATGACGGTGGATAAGCACAAAGTTCTGCAAATCCTGGTCAACCTTGTCCACAACGCCAAATACGCGCTGGACGAATCAACTAATGGCGAAAAACGGCTGACGGTCGGCATCAGTATAAATGGTGACGAGCGCGTGAAGATCACGGTTGCGGACAACGGCGTCGGCATTGCGCCGGAGAACCTGACGCGCATTTTTTCGCACGGATTCACGACCCGGAAGCATGGCCACGGATTTGGACTGCACAGCGGGGCCAACGCCGCAAGAGAAATGGGGGGCCAGTTGATCGCGTTTAGCGATGGCCGGGACCGAGGGGCGACATTTACGCTGGAACTGCCGCTAACCTGCCGGAGGCAATCGTTGTGAATTCACGGGAAGAGTCGAGCAAAGACAGAATACTCATCATCGACGATAATCCGTCGATTCACGAGGACATCCGCAAAATCCTGGGCGGGCGGGAGGACAGGCGGGACGGACTGGATCAAGCCCGAGCAGCGCTCTTTGGCGAAGATCCTGTCTCACGCGCACAAAGAGGATTTGAAATTGACTCCGCATTCCAGGGGCAGGAAGGGTTGCAGAAGGTCAAGGAGGCCGAGGAAGCGGGCAAGCCGTTCGCGCTGGCGTTTGTCGATGTGCGGATGCCGCCTGGCTGGGACGGTGTGGAAACGATCAATCGCATCTGGCAAGTGCAACCGCAATTGCAGGTGGTGATATGCACGGCGTACTCCGATTATTCGTGGGAGGAGATGATTCGGCGCATCGGCAAGACAGACAGCATGGTCATTCTCAAGAAGCCGTTCGATAACATCGAGGTGCTGCAATTGGCGCATGCGTTGACCGAGAAATGGCGTCTCAGCAATGAAGTCAGGGGCCGCCTGAAAAACCTGGACCTGTTGGTCAGTCAGCGCACAGCGGAAATGCAGTCGGCCAACGAGCAGCTCAAGAGGGAGATCGGGGAACGGATGGTGCTGGAAAATGCGCTGCGGCTTTCTGAAGAAAGGTTTTCCAAGGCCTTCAAAGCCAGCCCGATTCCTTTGGCCATCCAGTCGCTCCAGCAGGAAAAATACGTGGATGCCAACCAGGGCTTTGAGCAATTGACGGGGTACAGCCGCGAGGAACTGATCGGCCGGACGTCCCAAGACCTTAACATTTGGGGAGAACCCAGCGAGTGTGCCGCGATGCTGCGGACGCTTCAGGAACAGATGTCGGTGCGCAACATGCCGTGCCGGCTGCGGACGAAATCCAAGCAACTGCGGCAGGTTCTGTTGTCGGTGGAGTTATTCGAATTGGAAGGTGAACCGTTCCTTCTCATCATAGGGCAGGACATCACGGAGCAGATCGCACTGGAGAACCAACTGAGGCAATCTCAGAAAATGGAAGCGGTAGGGCAGTTGGCGGCCGGGGTGGCGCATGATTTCAACAACATCCTCACGGTCGTTCAGGGCCATATCAGTCTGGTGCTGGAGGGCAGCCCGCCCGAGTCCAAAGACCGGCCGTCCCTGCAGACGGTGTTGGCGGCGGCGGATCGGGCCAGCAAGCTGGTTCGGCAATTGCTGGCGTTCAGCCGCAAGCAGATTATCCAGATGCGCCCCGTGAGCATTGATGAAACGCTGTCGGCGCTGGCAGAAATGCTGCCCAGGGTGTTAGGCGAAAACATCGAGGTGAAAGTCCACACTCCTTTGAGCACGCACCGGATCAACGCGGATACAGGGATGGTGGATCAAATGCTGATGAACCTGGCGCTCAATGCGCGCGACGCCATGCCCAAAGGCGGTCTGTTAACCATCAGCGCCGAGGTGGTGAACCTCAGTGCCTCCCTTGCCCGCTACAACCCGGATGCGCGTCCGGGCCGGTTCATGCGCCTGAGCGTGGCCGACACGGGTTGCGGGATTGCGCCGGAGCTTCTGCCCCGGATTTTCGAGCCTTTTTTTACCACCAAACCCGTCGGCAAAGGCACGGGGTTGGGTCTGGCGGCGGTTTACGGGATTGCCAAACAGCACGGCGGCTGGGTGGAAGTCCAGAGCCAATGTGGCAAGGGCACTGTGTTCCACATATTTATTCCAACCTGCGCCGCCGCGCCAGAAGCTGAACCCAGCCCGCCGGGGCGGCAGCCCTTGAACGGCGGCCACGAAACGATATTGGTGGCTGAAGACAACAACGACGTTCGTGACTTCGTCATCTGTGTGCTGAAATCTCAAGGCTATAAGGTCATCTCCGCCAGTTCGGGCAAAGAAGCACTGGAGCGCTGGGGCAATGGCAATGAGAAGATACACCTCCTGCTCACGGATATGGTGATGCCCGGCGGAATAAGCGGCCGCCAATTGGCCGAGGGTCTGCTGGCGAAGAACCCGGGCCTCCGCGTGCTCTACACCAGCGGGTATAGTCCGGGAATGGCCAGCCAGGACGTCGCCTGGCCTGAAGGGCATGATTTTCTAGCGAAGCCTTATGAGCCGGCGACGCTGGTGCAACGGGTGCGGGCGTGTTTGGATGGCCGGCTCCCAGGTTGAGCGGAATCTCCCCTTGACAATCCAGGCAACGGCCCGCATATCCCCCTGGAATGTCTATGGGAGAGAGCTTATGACGACGACCAACAAAGCGGACCTGCTGCAAGGAACGGTGGACTTGCTCATTCTGAAAACGCTTGCGCCCGAGCCGATGCACGGCTACTCCATCGCGCAACGCATCCAGTGGCTGTCGAAGGGCCTGCTCGTCGTGGAGGAGGGTTCGCTCTACCCCTGTTTGCACCGCATGGAGGAAAAGGGCTGGATTGCGGCGCAATGGGGCAAGTCCGAAGACAATCGCCGGGCCAAGTTTTACTCCCTGACCCGCGCCGGGCGGAAGCAACTGGAGGAAAAGACGGCGTTCTGGGAACACCTTCTCGCCGCCATCACGCTCGTCCTGCAGCGGGCATGAGCCAGTGATGATCGCCGGCACGAGCATCAACCCACCTTGGCATGAATCCCTTCCGCACCATCCAGCGCCGGCTCCGCTCGCTCGCGCAAGGCCGCGCAGTCAAGCGGGAGATAGATGAGGAACCGCGGTTTTAGATCGATTCAGCCGCATCAGTTGGTCTCGCTGCCAACATGACAAACAATTCTTTGTTCAAACTCAGTCGTCGTCCGCGCCTTTGGCCGCCCAGTCGGGATAGGGTTCGCGGGTGCCTTTGGTGGCGCGCCAGAGGATGTGGTTGAGGAGGGCCTCCGGGCATTGGTCGGCCTTTTGCAGGGGCAGACGGGCTGAGACAGAGGCATCCTTGCGCAGGAGGGGGTCGGAGATTTTTTTCGGCACGGGATTAAGCTGGTCGAGGGGGACGTTGTTCGACAGCGCGGTGAAGGGGGTGAAGTCGGGCTGGTCGGTGAAACAGTCAAACATCGGGGTGGCGGTGGCGTCCAGTTGATTCATGGGCGGCAGGCCGAGGATCAGTTCGATGGTGCGCAGGAGGCTGGTCTGGTTGTATTGCGTGGGGACTACCCGCCGGCGCTTGACGTATGGACCAGTCAGGTAGGCGGTGGTGCGGTAGGCGCTGACGTGGTCCCAGCCGGCTTGCGGGTCGTCCTCGATGGCGAAGAGGCAGGTGTCCTTCCAAAACGGGCTGTGGCTGAGGGCATCGAGCACCTGGCCCAGCGCGAGGTCGTTGTCGGCCACTTGCGCGGCGGGGGTGGGTGCGCCGGGCTGAGTGCCGCTGGTGTGATCGCAGCAAAGCCAGAGGATGACCAGATCGGGGAAACGGCCATCGGTTTCCCATTGCCTGAGTTTTTTGACGAATTGCGCGGCGCGGAACACGTCGGGCACGGCCAAATCAAAGCCGACGGAGTTGGTGACGATAAACGGGCGAATCGATTCCATGTCCGGCTCGCTCCACACGACGGCATCATCGGTGCCGTTGATGAGGTCGCGGTAAATATCGACGAAGCCCGGACGGCCCTTTCGGGCCGGATCGCGCCAGCGGCGGAAGGAGGTGGTGGCCTCGCCGAAGTCGCTCAGGGTCTTGCCGTGAGCGGCGGCGTTGTCCCAAATAAAGCCGGTGGGCGCATAAGCCAAGGCGTCTTCGTCATCGCGGTCGCCGAGGTAGGGGTAGCTTCGGGGAAAACCGGCGTAGGACTTTTCAATGTAGTCGGTGGCAATCGAGCTGTCGGTCCATTGGTGGCCGTCGGCGCTTTTGCTGCCGCAACAATAGGTGTTGTCGAGCAGGACGAAGTCGTGGGCGATTTGATGCTGGTTGGGAGTCGTCGCACGGCCAAAGACGCAGAGGCTGGCGTCCCCATCGCCTTCGACAACGTCACCGAGGACTTGGTCGTAGGTGCGGTTCTCCTTGATAATATATATGACATGTTTGAGGAGGCTCGGTTCGCCGACGCGCCGGGGGACCGGGCGGGGCGGTTGGGCGGGCCGCGCCGGGAGCCGGGCGGCGGCCAGCAGCGGATAGCGCATGTCGGCCAAAGCGGCGGCGGACATGGCCTCCAAGCGGCGTTTGGAGGGCACCGGGACGAGGGAGAGGGAACCGCACCAATGGGTGGAATTATACCGCGGGCGGTCCGTGGCCGGGTTGCGCGTGCCGTGGTTGAAACCCTTGATGTTGGCCGCGCATAGGGATTTGTCGCGCGCGTCATAAACTACGGCGCCGGGAAACCAGCCGACGGGGATGAGGCCGAGGAACTGGGAGCGGCCCGGGTCGAATTTGACAACGGCCACGGCGTTTTGAGTGCCGTTGCAAACGAAGAGCGTTCCGCCCGATTTGTCGAAAGCGAGGGCGTTGGGCTGGGCGCCGAAAAGATCGCCGGGATTCTGGCGTGCCCAGATGGTTTCCACGAGCTTGTCCGTGCGCGTGTCAAGCACGCTGAGCGTGTCGCTGCCGGCGTTGGCCACGACAAGGAATTTTCCATCGGGCGCGACGGCCAGGGCGCAGGCATGCAAGCCGGTGAGGATTTCCAGCGGCGGCGCGCCCGAATCGAGGTCCACGACCGAGACGGAGCCTTCGCTGGCGACGAAACGGACCGGGTCCACTCGAACGCGCGTGCCGCGGCCGGCCGGGCCGGTGAGACTGGTTTTGTCCGGACGGCGGCCGCCCCAGTTGCTGACATAGGCCTTGCGCCCCGCCAGCGCGACATCGTAAGGCTCCACTCCCACGTCCCAGAGGCGCAGTATTTGTCCGGAGGCGGCGTCCATTTCGCCCAGGCGATTGGAGAGATTCAGGGCGATATAGAGACGTTTGCCGTCGGGCGAAATGGCGATGCCGGCGGGGATTTCGGCGGCGCGTTTCGGCGCGTTGGCCGGGGGCAAAGCAAAGGCGGTCAGCGGGGCGACGTTGTTATCAGGCGTCACCGAGAAGACTTTGATGTCGCCATTGACGTTGGCCATGAAGAGGCGCGAACCGTCCGGGGAAAAAGCCAGGCCGGTAAAGCTGAGTTGGGCGCGCGAATCGGGCAGAAGGATTTCCGGGGAAACCGGGCCGTTGGTGAGGCGGCCGGCATCGTGAGGCAGGGGAACATGCTGGAGGACCTTGTCGGTGCGCGGGTCCAACACGACCAGTTCATGGGTGATGCCCGCCGTGACCAGGAGGCGGTCGTCCGGGCTGATGGCAAGGGCTTGGGGCCGCATGTCCGGCAGTTCGATCAGGCGTCCGGCGGGAGTAAGCCGCTGGTTGACCGGGGTTTCAAAGTCGGCGGACCCGGAGCGTCCGACGACGGCGGAGGTTTCGCCGAAAGATTCGGGTTGCGCCATCAAGTTGGAGGCCGGTGCCGCGGCGGTGACCAGCAAAAGGGAAAAAAGCAGACGTTCCCGCAAATCCTTGATACGATTCATAACAAGGGGCGGAATATAAACGGGGCGAGGCGATTGCTGCCTATTTCAACCCTGTAGGGCATGGCAGGTGGCGGGGCTTCCAGACCTTGAATTTGCCGGCCCGATCTTCCCGGCGGGCGGCGCGCAGTTCGGCGATGACTTTAGGGTTCTGCGCCGTGAGCCAGTCCTGCAACTCGTCGAGCGTTTCCACCGAGGAAAGCACGGAGGTCGGGATTTCAACGGTGTCCGTTTTCATAAGGATATATTACCGCCTTTCTTTGTGCCGCTCAAGCAAAGCTTTTGGGAAGGAATTGTAATTCGCTTTTGGATACGGGTTGCGGTTTTTGGGGCAAAAAGGGGTCACCCATAGCATAAGTTGGAATTGAGAAAACCCTTATGAACACAGGGAGAATCAAGCGCGGTCTATGATGTCTTAAGACGTTCATTTCCAAGCATCGCCACCGTCGCCCGGTCATTTCCTCAACCGCAGCATCAAGACGTCGTGCCCTGGCACCTCGGCTTGCAGAGGCTTTTTTGTGGTTCCAAGCTCCCGCTTTTTCCAGAGGTCTGTGAGGCGGTAGATCGTCGTGTCAAATCCGGCCTCTCTTTTTGAGAAATCATCTCTCACGACTTCGTCTTTCCAGTTGAACGTAATCTCCTTGGGCACGGTGTTGCGATTGAGAACGCACATACCCCAAGCGTCATGCGCGAGCGGCTTGAACCAGATTTCCACGCCCTCTTTGGCGGAATACTTGAAAGCTTCGATTCCCAAGGTGTCCTGGTCCAGGGCGATGATATCCTTGTCGGTCAGGATTGCCAGGGTTTCCTTGGGCATGTGACGCAAATCGTTTCCGGAAATCAGCGGGGCAGCGAGCATGCACCACATCGTGAAGTGGGCGCGATCCTCATTGACGGTCATGCCATTGCCGACTTCGAGCATGTCAGGATCGTTCCAGCCGCCGGGACCCGCATAGGTTCGCAAGCCATCCTGGAGGTCGAGGATTTGTAATACGCCATAATCCTTATACTTGCCTTCGTGATCGATTATGCCGTCGAATTTGGCAAAGATATCGCCGGTGGTGCGCCAGGAGTGGCCGATGTCCCTGGCCCACGTCCAGGGCTTGCTGTTGCCCCATTCGCACAAGCTGAAAAGGACGGGGCGTCCGGCTGCGCGAAGGGCTTCGCTCATTTTCTTGTAAGCTTCCGGCGCCGTCAACCCCTCGGCGTTGCACCAGTCGTATTTGAGGTAATCAACCCCCCATTGGGCGTAGGTTTTGGCGTCCTGCAATTCGTGGTCCCGGCTGCCAGGGCGGCCGCCGCAGGTTTTCGTGCCGGCATCCGAATAGATTCCGAGCTTCAATCCCTTGGAATGGACGTAGTCGGCCAGCGCTTTGATGCCGGAGGGGAACCTTGCGGGATCAGCCTGGATATTGCCATCCGCATCACGCTCTCCCTGCCAGAGATCATCAATATTGACGTATTGGTAACCGGCATCTTTCATGCCGTTCGTGGCCATCGCATCGGCGATTTCCCGGGTGAGCACTTCGCTCACCTGGCCTTGAAATTTATTCCAACTGTTCCAGCCCATCTGCGGGGTCAAGGCCAGGTTTTCGAACTTCTGTGCCAGGGCACTGAGGCAACAAGCTGCGCAACTGATCGTGATTAACAGGATTCGTTTCATAGGATTGATTATGTCGCTGATGTTTTCCGGCCAGCCGGGAGCCGCCGCCCGCCGCTCCGCCCAAACCAAAGCTCAAAATCAAGGGCATCGAGATGGAGCCAGTTGTCGGGGTCGAACCGACGACCTACGGTTTACAAAACCGTTGCTCTGCCACTGAGCTAAACTGGCTAAAATACTTAAAATAAACTACTTACAACTCACATTTTTGAGCCTGTTTTCGATTTGCATACTCAATTTGTATATGGTATGTTTTTTCTGCCATGAAAACGACATTACCATCGCTCACCGAGCGCAAATCCAAAGCCGATGCAGACTGGCTCAAAACACCATATCCCAATCTCATCAGATACAGACCCAGCGGAACATATTTTGGCAGAGTCAGAGTCAATGGCAAGTTGATTCGCCGCTCCCTCGAAACGCATGTGTTGAGCGTGGCCAAGGTCAAGCTGTCCGATTTTTTGCAAGATTACCGGCGGCTGGCCATCAACAAAGGTCAATCGGTCAAGGGCGAGGTCATCATTGAGCTTTTCAGGAAGGAGATCGAGGACGACGCCAACAACCAGCCACGCACCAAGCTCTACAAGCGGGAAGTCCTGATCGCCCTGAAAAAGACCTAGCCGGAGTTGTATTCGAGCGAAATCGCCCGGATTTCACAAAAGGACTGCAACGTTTGGGCGGCTCGCCACGGCAAGGATTACAGCCCCACGCGATTTAACGGCGCATTAGGCATCCTGCGCCGAATTTTCGACATCGCGGTGGAACATGGCTACCGGGTGGACAATCCAGCCAAGTTCGTGGACCGGCGGCGGGTGAAGCCGAAAGAATTGCATTTGCCGTCACAGGCGCAATTTCAGGAAATGGCCACGCACATTGAAACCTCTGGCGCGGGGCAGGCAAAAGATTGCGCCAACCTGTTTCGATTCCTGGCCTTCTCCGGCGTGAGGATTGACGAGGCCCGACACGTTCTTTGGAGCGACGTGGATTTCGAGAAGGGCCTGCTTCACGTCCGCGTCACCAAAAACAGCAAGGCCCGGTGGATTCCGCTCAACAGCAGCCTGCGGCAATTGCTGGAAAAAATGCGTGCGGCGTGTTCAGCAGAATTGCCGGAGAAACCCGTGATGCAAGTTTTCGAGTGCCAAAAATCCATAGACCGCGCCGCGAAGCTGGCCAGCGTGAAACGCATCACCCACCACGACTTACGCCATCTGTTTGCCACCCGCTGCATTGAATCCGGTGTAGACATCCCGACTGTATCGCGCTGGCTTGGACATCAGGACGGCGGTGCGCTCTGTATGAAAACTTACGGTCATCTTCGCGACGAACACAGCGCCAATGAAGCGAAGAAGGTTGCATTTTAGATTTTGGTCAACGACATTTCCTTTGCAAATTTCTCGGTTGCGATTTTAGGCCCATCAAATTTCAAGCGCAGAGCAATGTCCCCTTTTTCCTTTGATAGCTTTGAAAAGTCAGGTTCTTCGGGTGTTGTTTGAGGGTCTTTGAACTGTCGCTTTATCCCTAAGTATATGAGCCAGTCCTTGTGAATGCCGTCCAAGTAAATCGAGATTTCCTTGCTGAAAAGAAAGCGGCTTTCTCTGACCTGTCGGAGAAATTCAGCCCCATCGCATGTTTCAAAATTCTCGAAACAATCCATAACCGCATCGTAAACTTTTAGCCGTCGCTCGTATAAATCATGCCTACGCTTCAATTCGTCAGTGCGCCAGTGCCGCCAAGCAATGTATGCCGCAATCAGGCCAAGAACAATTGGGCTGATAATTTCAATTTTCATTCACGGCGTCTTGTTTGTAAGCGTGCGAATTTGGTCTTGCGTGACCACCTTGACTGTTAAACACGAATCCAAGTCTTTCTGCACGGCCTTTGCCGACTCATCACTTGGTTCTTGAGTCTTGTCAAGAATAGCTCTCCCCTGTTTATCCCAACCTTGAAGTCCTGTCCACTGCTTGCCAGCTTTAATGCGGTTCAATTGCAGTTGCCAAAACTGTGCTTCCGCGTCGGCATAATAAAGGTCGCGCTGCAATTTTTTAAGTTCTGGTGCTTGGTTTGTTCCCGCTGAATTCGTGGGAGAACTGCAAGCGATTTGCAAGCACAACAATTCCGTTTCCTCATCAATCGGGACTAAACTTGAACGCCCGTCTAACAATTGAAATGTGCATGCAACAAAAAATGGATTGTCCGAAACCTGCCCTCGCAACATCCAAACGCGACCCGTCTGGCTGTCAAGTAGTTTGGTTTCGGCAAATTGGCCTGACGGGGTGCTGATAACGACGTAACGCCCTCCTGTGCCAGAATTTGTAGATTGTGAATAAAGTGGTTGCGAAATCACAACCGCCATCAGCAGCACAATCAGTTTTGCAATGTTCGTTTTTTCAAATTTCACTTTTCAGGGTTCCTTTCAAACCTGTTTTACGCTCGACCTCCATTCCCCGCAAGGCAGGAAATGGTCCGTTCAGAACCTCGCTTGCCCACTTCGCGCAACGCCATCCCGGAATGAGGCAGTCATGGTGTGAATATGGCAACACGGCAAATCATGGCATGAAAAGCGATTGATTGGGGGTCGTGATGGGGCAAGCAATCGCAATGGGGCCGCGCGGACCCTGAGAGCGCATAAGAAACTGACTCGGCCAGCGACGCACGACAGCAACACACGGCAACAAAGGCCCCGGCACGCATCCGACGAAGCCAACGACCCACTCCTAAAGGCAAAAAGAGAGCGTGATTGATTGTTGGAGCGCATTCGCTTGGAACCCATGAAAAAGGAAGGGACGCCTAACCTCTAACGTGCGTTAGCGGTTGGTCAACGATGCTCGCCGCAGGCTTCGACGATATTTTGGCGCAGGAACGCCGCAGCCATCCACGACCGTTGCCGCAAACGATGCCGCAAGCGCCAACGATATTTGCCGCAAGAATGCCGCAGCGCCAACGACTGCCACCGCAAAAATGCCGCAACCGTCAACGACTAATGCCGCATGAAATGCGTGAAGTCTCATTGATTTTGGACGGCACGCTGTACGTCTAAGCGAGCTTATGTGTTTCGCTAGATGCGCTTCGGACAGGACTTGGACAATATCCGGTCGCCGGTTGGACATGGCTTGGACACCGGAAAAGGAGGAAGGGGACGCCTGTCTCCTTGCGCTGGCAACCGGCTTGATGGAACCCGTTTTCCGAAAAAGGTTCGGAAACTGGTTTCCATGCGATTTCCCATACGGGAGGCATACGCAGAATGTCCGGCAGTGGCCGCAAAATCGGGGCAGCAATTGCTGCCAGCCATGTGTGCTTCGTGTTTGCCGCTGGCATTGTATGGCTCC
>Ga0187860_1002534_pt1 | contig 15035 bp, 18 predicted proteins | sample June2016WEW_10_4_FD_132981 | JGI IMG/M metagenome (GOLD analysis project Ga0187860, IMG submission 132981) | Peatland microbial communities from SPRUCE experiment site at the Marcell Experimental Forest, Minnesota, USA - June2016WEW_10_40 | ecosystem: Environmental > Terrestrial > Soil >... | reverse complement strand
TGCCAATGGGAAGATAGCCAACTTCAAGGCTCCTGGCGCAGGCACGGCCGCAGCTCAGGGAACCGTCCCCCTCAGCATCAACACCGCGGGCGATATCGCGGGAACCTACTTGGACGCGCGTTATGTGTATCACGGCTTCGTGCGGACGCCCTAACGCCGTGCAGTCAAGGAGGTCTTTTGACCGTTATGAAACGCACAGGATTGACAACTCGAAACTGGCTGGCAACCCTGGCGCTTAGTGCTCTCATTTGGGCAGCGCCTGGGCAAGCACAATCGCCAAGCACGACCCCGCAAGACCGTGATGATCTGGCCCGGTGGCAGTTAGCCGCCTTCGATCAATTTCTCGACAATCATCCGGAACTCTCAGAGCAGCTTCGCAAGGACCCGTCGTTGGTCGATGACAAACAGTTCGTCGAAAAGCATCCTGCCCTGCAGCAATACTTGCAGCAGCATCCCGAGGTTCGCGCAGCTCTCGAGCAGAACCCGGGCGCAGTCATGCACCAGGAACAGCGCTATGAGCAGACGGAAGATCGCGACCACCCCGACATTACTCGCGGCGAATTAGCCAGAATGGATCAATTCCTCGACCGGCATCCCGAGATCGCTGAACAACTCCAGAAGGATCCGAAGCTCATCGACGACAAGAAGTGGGTCGCCGACCATCCGGAACTTCAGCAATTCCTGATGGACCATCCGGAAGTGCGGCAACAGTTCGATGAGCACCCTTACGCGTTCATGCGTGAGGAAGACCGGTTCGACCGGCGTACCGCTGCCGAGATCTCCAAGAACCCGACCCTTGCCACCAACGATGAGTACTTGCAGAACCACACGGAACTGCAGGCCTACTTGCAGGCGAATCCGGAAGTAAAGCAGCAGTTGAACCAGAATCCGCAGTCTTTCATCAAGTCGGCGCAAGGAGCCGGCACAACTACTGCGGGCACGGCGCCCAAGACTACGACCATGCCCAAGATGCTGGGTTCTGACCCAAATTCGAAGTGAAGTCGAAGTAAGTCGTCCGAGACGACGAGAGGGAGGGCGGATCTGCCAGCCGCCCTCCTGACCGTAAGACAACCTGGGGCACCAATCCGCACAGGGAGGTACTATGAAACGAAGAGAAGTCGTGCTCGCCATAATCGCGGTTTCGTTATTCGCGCTTTCGCTCCCCGGTTTTGCCGGAGACAAGAAGCACCTCCAGCGCGCCATGATCGAGAAGATGGAGGCGGTGCCTTGCGGCGCCAAGGAGCACGGTATGACGGCCTTGGGCAGCGTCTGGGCCTCGGTCGGCATAACCAGCGTCAATTCAGACGAGAAATTGTGCCCGCAATACATGCTGCGCACCGACGACATGGAGTACCATGTGCGTCCGCTGGATCATAAGCACCCGCGCCTGCTGCCCGTCGGGCAGGAGGGCGAATTCAAGGTGCACAAAGACGTCATCGAGATGCGAATCCCCGATGGCGATCGCAAGCAACGCGGCTACCAGGTCGTCGCCATGAAGCCGATCGACCATGCGAACAACCCAGAAGTCGGCGGGAACCGGATGTATGACAAGCCGATTACCGGTTCCAGCGACAAGCCTCTCGCCGAGAAACTTCCCCCGCTTCCCCCAACCAAACCGAACTGAAAATCGATTTGGGACGCGGCTTTCCGCCGCGTCTCCTGAACGTCTAAAATCAAGCCGGCTCTAGCCTTTCCTTCGCTGGAGCGCGCAACCGTTGTTTCTTGCATCGGTCGAGCACGTCGGCGCGAGGCCGCGTTCAATGCCCCGACCCAGTCCTGCAAAACCGGCGAGTTTGAAGGCATGGACTATCATTGACGGAAGAAGCGCCGCTGTAGCGTGCTGCCCAGCGGCGAACCCGCGCGGCGGCTTGTGTACCACGATTAGCGCTTTTTGGCGTTATCGAGCGCTATCAGGCAAAAATGGCGGGACCAGCGAACCGGTGGTCAACTCGCTGATCTCGCTGGTTTTAGTGATAAAATCTGGACCAGTGGCGCTATCGTCTAGGGGTTAGGACGGAAGATTCTCAATCTTCAAACCCGGGTTCGATTCCCGGTAGCGCTACCAAACCTTCCTAAGCTGCTGATTCCAGCAAGGTTTCCAGCCTGCCGAAACGCTTGTCCCAAATTTGTCCCAGAAATCGAAGGCTGTGCCCCGGAAAGCGAGTAATAGAGGGTATGGCGAACACCACAGTCAGTATCAGGGAACGGATCAAGACCGACGCAGGATGGCGGTGGTCGAAGAGGATTCCGATCCCAGAAGGCAAACTCAACATAGCGGAGGCACAACGGAAAGGAAAATTTCATCTGGTCTACACGGAACGCGGGCGAAAGCGAGAACCGAAGGTTAAAGGCAAGACCTTTGAAGCAGCAGTTCTTGCGGCCCGTGCGAAACAGCGACATCTGGAAGATGCTGCGGACGGTTTCAAGCGCCCAGACCCTCTTCAGCCGATTGAGCGCCACACCATCGCAGATGCCATCGAACGATTCCTTCAACGGGTCGAGGTTTCGCAAGACCCCGACACCCTAAAAGCTTACAGACAATCTCTGCGTCAGTTCGAGCACTGGACGGATAGGAAGTTCGTCGATGAGATCGACCACGATCACCTGATGGCGTACCGAAACTGGCTTCTGAAGAGCGGCAACGAGAAGAAGAACGCAAAGACAAAGGGCAATGACAAGCTGACCGCCGACTGGAAGGCATTGCGTGTCAACAAACTCATTAAAGTGACGTTGGGACTTCAGCACGGGAAGGGACCCATCAAGAAGTCAGATTTGGGAAGGATGAAGCCCAATGGTCCGCCAAAAATCTACGCGAAGTCCCAACTCGAAGCGTTCTTCAAAGCCTGCACAGCGGATCAAGAGTTGCGATACCAAGCCTTGTACGAGCCAGCCTTCCGCAAAGAAGAACTCATGTACCTCGAAAAGGAAGACGTTCTGGCTGAAAAGCAAATGCTGCGAGTACAGTCGAAGACCCGCTATGACGAGAACGGTGTAATGCTATATGAGTATGAAGCAAAAGCTGGATCGGAACGGGAGGTTCCGATCAGCAAGGAACTGATGCAACGCATCGTCAAGCACATGAACGATCCAGTCCATCCAAATTCGCGACTGGTGTTCTGTACATCGAGCGGACGCCCAGCCTTCGCCTCCTGTTCCGCCGTCGGGATCACTTTCTTGCCTCCGTTGCTTGCGCCCATTCCCGCAGGGTTATGGAGCAGCAGCCCCATCCCCGTGCCCTTGATTCGCACCTTGATCGTTTTCATACCGCCCTCCCCTGTTTGATTTGCCCGCCACAGAACCCAGTCGAACTCTGTGTTCCTCACACCCACTGCATCAAGGTCGTAGTCAGTTCCGCCCGCAGCCGTTTGCCCCAGCAGCCGAATCAGCGTCGCGCAGTTCTGAAAGCTCGCTGATCATCGCTTCTCCGTTGTCTGCTTCTCGAATCGCACCACACTGATCAGCGGGTACTCTCTTCTTGCGACCGCGCTTGCGCTTAATCTGTAGCTGCCTAAGGCACAAGCGGACGAGCCGCGCAGGTTGCTCAGAGCGGTTCGCAATCTCTGCCACGCTGAGCGATTCGTCGGCGGCGAGGTCTCGGATTTCGGACATCGCCCAATGTGACACTTCGATCGGCTTCCGCCCTCGCTTTCTGCCCGCCAGCGGCACGGGCGTATTTCGACCGCGTGCCAGCTTCCTTCGAAGGTCAGCTTCTTCGGTTGCGAAATGTTCCTGAACTTCCGAGAGGCGCTGCTGGCGTAAGACTTCCGCCAGCGGCTTCCCGTCCAGCGTGATGTTCGTAAAATCGCCCATCTCTGCCTCCCCGTGCTTTGCTGGCAGTAATAGGCGAATAATTTCAAGATTGGCTATCCCGCAAAGCCCTAGCAAACAGGCCATTTGGGGATTCGCTTCCGCACGATCAGTAGGAGCGTTCACAAACGTGAACACCAGCCGGGACTGTGCGAGAATGCGGGTATGGAAGCGTTCGATTTTCCCGACGCCATACGAGAGTCACGGAAAGGTCTGGAAAAACTGCTGGTGAAGTACGCCGCCGAGCACCCCCAGATGGGCTACCGCGAGCTTGGTGAGAAGTTCAACCTGTCGCTGGGCGCGATCTCGAAGATCATGACGCAATGGAAGACACTGCGGCAAAACATAAAACGATACAAGGAACATCTGGGAAAGCTCGAACGGGAGCTTGGCGGGCTAACGACGAAGAGAACGGCGCAAAAAACAGGGAACGACGTGAGGCAGCCGCCGAGCCGCAGCGCTCCAAGCGGCGTCCAAGCAGCGCCAGTTTCGGCAGTCCCGGCTCCCGTGTCGAACTACCTCCGATGGGAAGACGTGGAGTTCGCCCTGAGGACGCTCGACCGATGCGTCGTAGAGGGTAGGGCAGATGACCCCGGAGAGGACTCCTACCAGAACCTAGTCCATTGGTCCAAGCGGCGGCAGGGCAGCAAAGCCCTGCGAGATAGGGCAGAGTACTTGGTTCAGAGATACGAGAGGCTTCGCCTCAATCACTAGGCGCGGCTAAGGATGAGCCAAAGCGCCAAGAAACGTTGGGAAAGATACGACGAAGGGAAAGCAATAGAACTTCGATCGCCCACAGTAGGGTTTCACCTTACGAGTGGTGGTTCGCAGATCGTTGCCGCATGATCTCACGATGCGGGTTGCGCCAAACGGCTGCCCGGTCCTAGACCGCAGGTGCGATCTGCCATAATTTCCCTATGTGCGGACGATACCGCCTGTCTCGAAGAAAACAGTTCATCGAGGAGCAGTTCGACACCGCCGATTGGCAAGACGACTGGTCGCCACGGTACAACATCGCCCCTACGCAACCCATCCCGGTTGTCCGGCAGCACCCGAAGGAACCTCGACGCGATCTCTCGCTGATGCGGTGGGGACTGATTCCGTCGTGGGCAAAGGACACATCCAGCGCGGCGAGGATGATCAACGCCAGATCGGAGACGGCACACACCTTGCCTGCGTTCCGCGAAGCGATGAAGTCTCGCAGGTGCTTGATCCCTGCGGACGGATTTTACGAGTGGAAGCGAGACGGCAAAACCAAGCAGCCATTTTGCTTTGAGGTAAGCGAGGGGCAGTTGTTCGCCTTCGCGGGACTGTGGGAGCGCTGGCGTGATCCGAGCGGACAGTGGGTAAAGTCATGCTCGATATTGACGACCACCCCGAACGCCGTGACCTCGGCTGTTCACGACCGGATGCCAGTAATTCTCCATCCAGATTCTTACGATTTGTGGCTCGACCCCGGCATGCAGAACGTCGCGGCAATTTCCGAACTGCTGAAGCCCTACGATGCCGGGCTGATGCGGTGCTATCCCGTGAGCACGCGGATCAACCATGTGGCGAATGATGACGAGGAGTGCTCGCGACCTGTCGAAGTCATCAAGATTCAGGATTCTCTTTTCGCCTAGTGCTGTGGCAGGTCAGAGTTGTACGTATCGAGCAGCACCTTCCATGCGCCATCCGCCTCCTTTTTCCACACCGTCAGGTACTTCCCCTTGTCGGAGATAGTCTTCCCGGATGCGTCCTTGATATTGAAGTCGTATGTGCCGCTTGTGTAACCAAGTTCGCTGGAGCGGGCAACCCCGACTTTGTTCGCATGCCATGAGAGCGTGTAATCGGGGGTCGCGAACGCGCTCCCTATCAACTTCGTAAGAGCGTCCTTCCCAGTTGCAATCGGCGCGTTAGATGGCAGCATGGAGCCTTCGTTGTCGAAGAAGGCAACGGACTTCTCTAGGTCTTTCGCGGCGTACACCTTCATCCACGCAGCGTCAGCAGCCAAGAGAGCGTCCGATGCTTTTCCGCTCGCCTGTCCAAACGATCCGCTCATGCTTATAGCGGAAAAGAGCAGTACAGCAACTAGCCGAATCTGAGGTCTCATATTCGTCTCCTACATCGTCCGCTCACAATCTACTATTAGTAAACCCGAACGAGGAGCTTGGGATAAAACTTTTTTGCTGGCTGCGCAGTTCGGTTAGAGCAGGCATGAATCCGGTCGCTGACAATCCGGTCATAGTTCCACAGCGCGAGCTTGAGGAAGATAAGAAGCCCGGCGAGTCCAAACCGCCGTGCATCCGCTGCCCGCTGTGCGGCTGGTCGCCCCGCAAAGAGGACAAATGGTCTTGTACCTGCGGCCACGAATGGAACACGTTCGACACCGGAGGTGTTTGCCCCGCGTGTCTTCACCAGTGGACTGAGACCCAGTGCCTCTCTTGCAGCCGGTGGTCGCTGCATTCGGATTGGTATGCGCAGTGATCTATTCAATCGAGGTCAAGGACCTAGATGAAGTCGCTAGATACAGCAGGCATCCCTTTTAGTGTTCTTCTGAGTTACAACGAGCAGGAAACATCGCTTGGGTGTGAATGGTTCAGCAAGCAGCCCGAAGCCCTTCTGCAAATTCCAGCGGGCGATCCGGCGAAAGAGATGGGCACCCTGCGCGACTTGCTGTTCCACATCCTGATTGTCGAGTGGGTCTACGCCAAGGTGCTGAACGCCGAACATTGGGAGAACGAATGGCAGAAGTTCGACGCACAGTATCAGTGGCATCTTCGCGGTCGCGGAGGAAGCCCAGCCGAAGCTGCGTGCGTTTGCCAATTCAGCACCTTGCTTTTGGTGCAGAAGTGCAGTCGAATACTATGGGGGCACGGGGGTTAACACGATGGCAAGGTATCAAATCGCTCAAGTAAATATTGGTCGCATCAAAGCTCCGCTGGACAGCGCGTTGATGGCGGGATTTATGAGCCGACTGGATGAAATCAATGCACTTGCGGATAAGAGTCCCGGCTTCGTTTGGCGGTTCCAGACCAACGAAGGGAACGCGACCTATTTCCGTCCGTACGAACATGACGACCGAATCCTGCTGAACATGTCGGTGTGGGAGACGGTCGAGGCTCTCAAGCATTACGTTTATAAGACCGTGCATGCGGAACTGCTTCGGCATCGGCACGAGTGGTTCGAGAAATTCGTGGGTACTTATGTGGCGTTGTGGTGGGTTCCTGTTGGTCATAAGCCGGGAATTGATGAAGCGAAGAAGCGTTTGGCGCACCTTGAAAGGTACGGCGCGACAGAGTTCGCATTCACGTTCAAGAATGTCTTCGAGCCAGATGAGAAGTTCCAGCAGGGGATTGATTGGTCGTCCTTTGAACCGTGCCCGACGATGTAGCCCCAGAGGACGAATACACGCTCCTCGGCATGGCGATCAAGTACGCAGGTCTGCGTGGGAAAGAAGTGCGCGTGATCGGGAGGAATCGGAGCAGCTTTGCCGAAGAAGAGAGAATTCAGTGAGCCGGAAAGATGAGTCCAACGACTGATGCTTCCACCATTGTTCCAGAGCGCGAGCTTGAGGACGATAAGAAGCCGTGCGAGTCGGAGCCGCCGCGCATCCGCTGCCCGCTCTCCCCGCAAAGAAGACAAGTGGTTCTGCACCTGCGGACATGAGTGGAACACGTTCGACACGGGAGGCGTGTGCCCAGCCTGTCTCCACCAGTGGACTGAGACCCAGTGCCTTTCGTGCAGCCGATGGTCGCTGCATTCGCTCTGGTATGCGGAGTGACGGTGTTCCCAACCCGAAGCAAACAGAGTTGGGCTAGAATCTGAAACGATCTTTCGCATGTCTGAGACTTCAATCTCTGCCGCTGCTCCTCATCGAAGGGAGCCATCGCCGATTGCTGACGACGTGCTCACGATTTGTGCGATCAGCATCGTGGCAGGCATTCTGACGAACATCCTGCATGAGGGCGTAGGGCACGGCCTTGTCGCTTTGCTGACTGGGGCAAAGTCTGGCGTGCTCACCACGGTAGCGTGGTCTAGTGCCTTCGATTCCCGTCTGGTCGCGGCGGGCGGAACGTTGGTGAACCTCGCGGCTGCGCTAGTGTTCTGGGTTGCTTTGCGCAGCGACAAGCTCGCATCCATTCCCATGCGCTACTTCCTGCTCATCACGTGTGCATTCAATTTGTTTACCGGAACCGGGTACTTTTTCTTTTCAGGCGTAACGAATTTCGGAGATTGGGCGGCTGTGATCTCAGGGCTGCACCCGCATTGGCTTTGGCGGGTTCTGCTGGTGATGGTTGGAGCATCTTCATATTTCGCCGCTGCGGTGGTTGTTGGTATTGGACTGGTGCGTTACGTAGGAATCCCGCGAGACCAGCAGCGGCGCTTGCGGAAGTTGACCATCGTGCCGTACTTGACATCCATTTTGCTTGCGAGCGTAGCTGGACTGCTGAATCCGCTCGGAATCAAACTGCTGTGGGAGTCCGCCCTGCCTGCGACGGCTGGCGGTCAGAGCGGGCTGCTCTGGTTGCAATACTACATTCCGCGAGGAACGGAGCCGAGGCGAACGCCAGACCAGCTTCCCCGCAGCTACCTGTGGATCGGCATGGCGGGAGTTCTGGGAATCGTCTATGTTGTCGTTCTGGGACGCGGGATAACGCTGCACCGTTAGGCAAACCGATGGTCGCCGCATTCGCTGTGGTATGCAAAGTGACTCGGCGTACTCGCAAACGCCCGTTTTCAAAATTGCCCCGTGAAGATAAGATTTTGGTTCGCGACAATCAATGCCTCTGTGGACTCACTCTCGGAAGGCAATGACGCGGCTCCGGTTTAGTGAGGCTCTAGCTATGGCTTCTCTTTCAGATTCTCTGGTTCGGCACTTGTTGGAAAGCCGTTACATCGCGTCGCTCGCAACGAAGAACCCAGACGGCTCCACCCACATGGTTGCGGTGTGGTACTGGTTTGATGGAGCGCATATTTATATAGCCACGTCCAAGCGCACCCGCAAGGCTCGAAATCTGCAATCCACGCCCAAAATCTCGCTAATGATCGACTCCCGCGACCCCGCAGCATCATGCGGCATAAACATCGTGGGCACTGCACAAATCTTGACGGGTGAAGTGTCACGGAAATGGAATGAGCGGGTTCATGCCAAATATCTGAGCGACGCTGCACTCGCGGACTCCCGCGTTGGTCCTGTGTTCGCATCGTGGGATGATGTGACGATCCAGATCACACCGACCTCGGTCATCGCTTGGGATATGCGCGAAGCAGATAGGCAAGTCTTTGGCAGCGCGTTCGAGAGCAACCCCACATACCTGCTGCCTCTGGAACGTTAAACGGACTGGCAAGACACAGACGCACCATCGTGCTTCATGATGAAACACGATTTCGTCTGTCATTGTGATCCCCTGCTACGCCGCCTCCGCGCCCACGCTGCAATGTGCGCCCTCGGAATCGACGAACTGCGCCAGCACCCCGCCGAAATCCTGCTTCTTTGGAGGCATGGTGAACAGCACGCCCTTGGCGCTCATGTCGCGGTAGAAACCCTCGACATCGGCGACAGTGAAACCCAATTCGACCTTTCCAGCTGGATTCTTGTCGGAAGCCGGGTGGAGAGCGAGAGTGGTGTCGCCCGTCACAAACTCGCTCCAGCCCGGCGACTCGAACTTCACCTTTAGACCGAGGACATCACGGTAGAACTTCACGGCTTTATCCATGTCGGCGACAAACTTGATCGCGTATTTAAACTGTGCTCCTTCCATTTGATCCCTCCCACTGAACCGCTGAGTACCAATTATCCCAACAGACGTTGGTGGCAGCAAATCACCATTGGAGTAGAATGCTCGCCGACTGAGTTGAGTCTGCCGCTCATTCACCGAGGACAAGACATGCGTTTCTTCACCTGCATGAAGAAGGCCGCTGCATTGCTGGTATTCGTGAGTTGCATCGTTCTTGGGCAGGCCACACTCATACGAGCACAGGGTTCCGACACCGCACCCAACACAACAAAATGGCCGACCTACGGCTGGGCGAAGGGTACGCCCGCCAGCGTCGGACTGGATGAGCAGGTTCTTCTCAGGCTGGACAAGGACATGGCCTTGGGGAAATATTCGCAGATGATGGACAGCTTTGCGGTCTTCCGCTGTGGCCAGAAGGTTTTCGAACACACCTACCCGCACGACTACGCAAAACTCTATGGCAAGGAAGCTGCGGAACGAGGGCCGCTCAACGCTCGCCTTACGGGGCGGTACAACTATTTCGATCCATACTGGCACCCCTATTATCACGGCACGGACCTGCACACCATGCAATCGGTCAGCAAGACGGTCACATCCATCATTATTGGCGCGGCCATGCAACGCGGCGACTTCAAGGCCGGACTCGATACACCAGTATTGAAATACTTCGATACATCCAAAGTGAAAAACGTGGACGAGCGCAAGCGCCGCATAACCTTGCGCGACGTGCTGACCATGACCACTGGCTTGCAATGGCAAGAGGACGTGCCGTATGACGATCCTCGCAGCGATTCCAGCTTGATGGAAGCCACTAACGACTGGGTGCAGTACGTGATCGACAAGCCCATGGCAGCCGAACCCGGCAAGGTCTGGAACTACAGCAGCGGCGTAACCGAACTCCTCGCCTATATCTTTCAGAAAGAAACCGGTCAGGACATCGACGACTACGGCCAGAAATACCTGTTCGCACCGCTGGGGATCAGGCATGAGTGGAAGCGCACGTATCAGGGAGTCGTGGACACCGAAGGCGGCTTGTATCTGAACGGCAGCGATCTGGCCAAGATCGGTTATTTGTATCTGCACGATGGCATGTGGGACGGCCAGCGGATCGTCTCCAGTGAATGGGTGAAAGAGTCTGTGACCCCCTACTTCCAGACCGACGACCCGCCGTTTAAGTATGGCTTCAAGTGGTGGTTGTCCAAACTGCCGGATTCCACAGAGTACGTCTGGATGGCCCGAGGATTCGGCGGGCAGAACCTGCTGGTGTTTCCAAACGAGAGTCTGATTGTGACCTTTACGGCTTGGGACATCCTCCCCACCTCGACCGGCAAAGAGCCTGTCCCGTCCGACTTTCTACCTATCGTGAAAGTCAAAACTTGCACAAGCGCCGCTGACGGACACCCTAGCACTTCAGAAAAGCAACAGGTCAGCAAACAAGGAACGCAAAATCCAGAGGCCTATGCGTTGTATTCGAAGGGGCGCTCCTATTTTGACAAGCAGACCCTTTCGGACCTTAAAACGGCAGTCTCCTATTTCAATCAAGCCATCGCCAAAGACCCCGGCTACGCTCTGGCATATGCAGGTCTGGCCCGCGCCTATGGCGCATTACCTGACTACGGTGATAGTCCCGTCGAAGACATCCCGAAGGCGAAGGCCGCTGCCCGTAAGGCGATGGAGTTGGACCCCACCTTGGCCAGTCCCCACGTCTCTCTGGGCGGCACCATGATGGCGCATGATTGGGATTTTGCGGGAGGAGAGGCTGAGTTCAAGAAGGGTTTAGAACTCGACCCCGACGATGCGCATGCACACGAGATATATGCAGACAATCTGAGTACGATTGGGGGCAGGGAGCAGGAAGCCCTTGCTGAAGTCAATCGTGCCCATCAGCTTGACCCGCACTCACTAGCCATCAGCGTTGAGGTAGGAACCGTCTACATCGACGCTCGACGGTTCGACGACGCCATTGTTGTGTGCAAGAAAGTGGCAAACGAGAACCCGACATTCGCCCCTGCGCACGCCTGTTTAGCCGACGCGTACCGGGGAAAGAAGATGTACCCGCAGGTCATTGAAGAATGGAAGGCCTATGCCCAGATTACCCGCGACCGAAACGATTCTGAATACGCCTCTGCCTTGGAACAAGGATTTCGTTCGGGAGGCTGGAAAGGCGCTCTCAACAAAAGCATCGAAACCCTGCAAGCACAGCGCAAGACTGGGTACTCGTCTGCCTACTTTATCGCTCAAGCCTATGCCGACTTGGGAGAAAAAGATCAGGCTTTTCAGTGGCTCAACACCACGTTTCAGGAGCACGATGAACATCTAATGTGGTTAAAGACTGACTTCGTACTCGACCCCATACGTTCCGACCCACGGTTTGCTGAACTGGTGCGGAAGGTGGGTCTGCCGCAGTAGTTTATTTGGAGGAGCTTATGAAGCTGATGTGGATGCTTGTCGTCATATTGGCGGCGGCCCTCGGCATGGCCGGAGGATACAGGTTGGGGCTGGCGAGGGAGCATCGGCGACTTGAGAAGAATAAGGAGTTGGTGCGGCTGGTGTATCAATTGTTCAGTGGAGAAAACAAAGAAGACAGGGCTAAGCTGGCGCACCAAGTTTACGCGCACAAGTTTATCGTGCATGACTGGCTGGGCAACCGAACGACAGGATCCGATGGAATGGCGGATGACGCAAGTGTAACGCATACGGACTTCTCCGGATGGAGTGAGCATCCAGAAATCGTTGTTGCCGAGGGGGACTATGTGGCGGTGCGCTCTTGGGCTGGCGGAAAACAAGCGAGAGACCTCGACGCGGTACCGCACATCTCGCCAACCATTCCGAACAAAGGACGAACGCTGACTATGCAGGAGGACATTGTGTTTCGCATTGAAGACGGGAAACTCGCGGAAGAATGGGCGCTCAATGACGGGTGGGACGTAAGTTTGCAGCTTGGGTTGTTCGACCCAGACCACTGGCACGAATCGGTGTGTGGGGCCGAAACGAAGCTGCGATAAGACATGAAGTCCCACCGCGTCCAACTTGGATTGTTGCCTCGGAGAGCCGCTGTATATGCTCTCGTCGCCCTAGTCCCGCTTGCCGTTTATTCGCAGGTCGCGCCCGCGCCGGAGACCCATGGCATCGTCGTCGCCAACATGGATCGGTCGGTCAAACCCGGTGACGACTTCTATCGCTACGCGAACGGCGACTGGATCAAGCGCACCGAAATCCCTCCCGACCGCAGCGAGATTGGAGTCTTCGACTCCCTAATTGATCTGCGCCAAAAGCGTATCGCTGCGCTTATCGAAGAAGCAGGCAAAGCCAACGCGCCTGCTGGTTCCAATACCCGCAAAATTGCCGACCTTTACTACTCCTACATGGACGAGGCCGCCATCGAAACCAAAGGCCTCGCTGCGCTTCGCCCACGACTCGACGCCATTGCTGCCATCCGCGACAAGCACGCACTGGCGCGGGCTTTGGGCGAGAGCCTCCGGTCGGATGTTGATGCCCTGAACTGCGGCTGCTTTCATACGCCGAACCTTTTTGGACTGTGGGTCGCACCCGACTTTAACGACCCCGAGCACTATACCGCCTACCTGCTACAAGGTGGCCTCGAAATGCCCGACCGCGAATACTACCTTGCCGATAGCTCACAAATGCGCGACCTACGCAGCAAGTATCAGGCGCACGTCGCGACGATGCTGAGGCTCGCGGAATTCAGCGGCAGCGACTCCCGCGCCGCACACATCGTCGAACTGGAGCACGCCATCGCCGAAAAACATATCCCCTTGGCGGGTCAGCACGACATCCACAAGGCGAACAACACTTGGAAGCAAGCCGATTTCGCCGTCAACGCCCCGGGCCTCGACTGGGCAGAATACTTTCGCGGCGCGGCTCTCAGCCATCAAGCGAGTTTCATCGTCTGGCAGCCCTCAGCCTTCACCGGAGAGTCCGCTCTCGTCGCATCCACGGCGCTCGACACATGGAAAGACTGGCTGGCCTTCCACTTGATTGAGGACTACGCCGACGTTCTGCCCAAAGGCTTCGCCGACGAGCACTTTGCCTTCTTCGGTAAGACCCTGTCCGGTACACCGGAACAGAGTCCGCGCTGGCAGCGCGGCGTCGAACTCGTCAGCAACCCGTTGAACTGGGCTGGAACTTCTATGCCTGTAGGCCGGGGCGTGCTCGCCGACGCCGTCGGGCAAACGTACGCCACGCGCTACTTCTCACGCGAAACCAAGGCCCAGATTGAGGCTATGGTCGCGAACATCGTCGCCGCGTTTCGGCAGCGGATTGATGCGCTCTCATGGATGGATTCTGCGACGAAGGCTGAAGCTAAAACCAAGCTCGATAATCTCTATGTGGGAGTCGGTTACCCGGACAGTTGGCGCGACTACTCGGCCTACGAAGTCAAGGCGGATGACATTTTCGACAATCTTTGGCGCGGTGGATTGTTTGACTACCAGCGCAATGTCGCCCGCCTTGGCCATCCGGTTGATCGCAGAGAGTGGAGTGAGGCACCGCAGACCGTAGATGCCACTGAATTGCCTCTGCAAAACGCACTCATCTTTCCCGCCGCGTATCTCGAACCGCCAAACTTCGACCCGCAGGCTCCCGCTGCGGCGAACTACGGTGCCATTGGCCGCACCATCGGGCACGAAATCAGCCATACCTTTGACACCCAAGGCAGCGCATTCGATTCCACAGGGCGTGTGCGGAATTGGTGGAAACCCGCCGACCTCGTGCGTTTCAACGCTGCCGCCGCGAGCCTTGTCGCGCAGTACGATACTTACAAACCTTTTCCGGACCTTGCTGTGAATGGTAAGCAGACGCTTGATGAGAACATCGCCGACCTCGGCGGCATTTCCGCTGCCTACGACGCATACCATGCCTCCCTCGCGGACAAGGTGGCTCCCGTCCAGAACGGTTTCTCGGGCGACCAGCAGTTCTTCCTTAGCTTCGCACAGACGTGGGCATCAAAGTCGACTGAGGCCTCTCTGCGCCAGCAAGTAATGACCGACACTCATCCCCCCGACCAGTTCCGGCCGGCTACGGTGCGCAATCTCGACGCATGGTATGCGGCATTCGATGTTAAGCCCGGAGACAAACTCTACCTTGTGCCAGCCGACCGCGTGCGCGTCTGGTAAGGCAAGCGCACTCTTACCGCGAACGCAGCCGCACCTTCCGACTATGTCGGCACTGTCGTCCTCGTTCGCGGCTCCCCCGTCTGAGGAGCCTCAGAAGGTATACCCGCCGAACCAGCGAAATCCGAAAATCCAGCCCAGTAGATTCAGTCGCTTGCGGGCGGTTTAGCGAAAGCCTTTTTGACCAGTGCTTGATTCTGTTGGCTTTGGCGATCTTTTCGCTTCGGGGTGCGTGAGGTCGATAAGCGCTATGGCGATTTGGACGAAGCCGCTGGCGCGGCGGACGCTTGCGCGTGTTTGAACTTCAGCAGATAGGAGAGGGAAACAGTTGAGATAAGTTGGGTCACAGAAAAAGGAGGTCTCTATGACCCAACTT
>Ga0187860_1002528_pt1 | contig 15059 bp, 15 predicted proteins | sample June2016WEW_10_4_FD_132981 | JGI IMG/M metagenome (GOLD analysis project Ga0187860, IMG submission 132981) | Peatland microbial communities from SPRUCE experiment site at the Marcell Experimental Forest, Minnesota, USA - June2016WEW_10_40 | ecosystem: Environmental > Terrestrial > Soil >... | reverse complement strand
TGAACTTGTAGCAGTTGAAAACCTAACTGTGAAGGTTCGTTTAAGTGGTGCTTGTGCAGGCTGTCCAATGTCGGCGATTACACTTAAACAGGGTGTTGAGGCTCTCATTAAGGAGAGAGTCCCTGAAATATTGGAAGTTGAAGCGGTACAATAGGTCAAGTCGCGTAATTAACATCTATTCTAATAGAAGTTTTCCACCACACATAGGGCATTCAAGTGGAAGCTTCTTCTGAATATAACTTAACTCAAGGTACATCTGAAGCAGAAACTGTATGTTGCATTTTGGAAGCACTTGCCACCACCACCTATAGGCTCTCTTCCGCAGACGTCGCAAGAAATTGATAAATCAAACATAGAAAACCAGAGAATTCAGCAGTTAAAAGAAAGGAGCGTTAGTGTGATCCCCGTCGTTCATAGAAAAATATCGATATCCCTGAAACAAGTGGAAAGGCTTAATCCAAAATTCCTCTGAGAAAGTGTAACTATTTTTCTTGCTTACTCTTCTTTTTCAGTGTATGCTGACAAATGCACTCGCTACCAAATGTTCTAAAAGATACGACAGTACAGGAGAATATGCGTTTAGTCGATTAGTTAAATGCTGGGATTATGACAAGTAGGAAGTATTCACCAATTAAGATATGTCCATGTTGCAAGGGTATAATTTTTAGTATAGATACTAACATGCTTTTGGTGTGGAAAAAAGTTGGGTACCTAAAGACCCAAAGTTGCGCTTCAAGAACTACGATAAAAAAAGTGAATTTAAACTAAAATCTAAACAAATACCTTGTTAAACCCTAAACCAAAAAAACAACCCAAAACACAAAGCAAAAAATTAGTCAATCCTTGATCAGTTTAAGTGAAGATGCATAATTGACATACTTTATTGGAAGCCCTTATAAACTAAAAGCCACTCTTCATTTGCTATGACTATTCAGGTGCCTCTTCCTATTCTTATAACTAAAGAAAACAAGTGGTTTGTTGCTTCATGTCCCATCTTGGATATTGCCACTCAAGGAAAAACAGAAAAAGAAGTTAAAGAGAACATGGCGAACCTGATAAATGATTATCTAAGTGACCCTGATACGCCAAAACCATCGATGGAAGACTTGATGTCCCTTTCGTTAACCAACATTCCAGTAACAATACCTGAAGGTGTTGCCGTTGCTATTGTGGATGCGACAAACAGCAACATCGGTTAGCGTCAATATAACGGCAAACAAGAGTTTTGGTGAAAAGTCTTTTTAGCTTCATCTGCATACTTCAACATCATGCCATCTCTAAAAAAGAAGAATGCTGCGAAAAAAGCAAAGCATGAAGCAAAAACGGGCAAATAAGATTAAAACCCCCCTTTACTTTTTCTTTCGTTCGCGTACATGAGTTGAGGTGTCGCATCAAATGAGGCACCTCTAGATGATAAGCTTCTTAATCGTGCAGATCTCACAAAAGAACGTTAAAACACAAGTAAATGTAAGTTATGCAAGCAATTTCTATTAGAGCAATTTGCTATCAGAAATTATGGCACTCACCAAAACATTGGTATCAAGAACAACCCTAAGCATCGGACCATCCATTCTCTAATTGATCTTTTTCTGGTAATAGCTGTTGACAGTTTTAAATAAGTCAATCAACCCTTACACTAAGCAAATAGGCGATTGAGTTATGGGCAAAATTACAATCAGCTTAACCGATGAAACAGAGAAAAAACTTCGTTCTTACGTTACCTCAAAATACCCGGAACGCACGTTCGGCAAACTCTCAAAGGTAGTTGAGACAAGCGTTAAGGAATATCTCGAAAAACAAAATGATGGTCTCAGCAGTAACCAAGTTTTCTATTAGATGAGCTCTTAAACAGTAACAGCAAACCTTCAAGTTATCATTTTCAGCGTCCCGCACTCAAGTGCCGATGAACTGAAAAGGCTCCACCACGCGCTCCTATCAAGATTAACCTTCGGCGAGGAAATAAGAAAGTGCAAACTTGCCCGTTATGCGAATCGGAAATCCTTTAGATAGCCCTCTGAGGTCATTTTGGATGGCCAATTACGCTAAGACAGATTGCGCTTTCTTCCGTTCCGTCTATACCCACTATTGAGTTAATTTCATCGTCGAAGAAAGCCCCAACTTGGCAGGATCCACAAGTAATGCTTGTCGCCGCCAACGCCAAATTCTCTGCTATGTGTCCTGCATCCAAATAGATGTATCTATAGGCTCTCTGGGCGTATTTCCACTTTGACCGCCTAACGACAGCCGCCCAAATGAAGACAACGGATGCGGTTGCACACATCTTTTGATCCAAGGCTGCGTGCGCTAAATCGTCGCCAAAATTTCCAGTCTTAATTTCTTCCAACAAGTGATTCTTGATGCTGTAGTGATAAATGCCGCTCTCTACATCTTCGACGTTGTTAGCAGCTATATATGTTTCGATGGGGTATAATGCTCCAGCAGACGGGGCTGTACGGAACTCGTAACCGTGTTCTACTCTTTGGATACCCGTTGATGCCCAAAGAAGAAAAGCCAAATCAACCTTGCTCAAAGGCTGGGTTGAGAAGGCGCGGATGCTTTTGCGTCTCCGAAGAACTTCAGTAAAGCAGGTAGTTGCTTCTTGTAACTGGCTTGGCAGTTGAACGTTTTTGCCGGACGGGTAGCTCTTGTAAATTTCCGGCTTGTTCGCCCAGTCCAGGTTGCCGCCGAGGCTTTTGTTGCGAGTGTACTTTGTCTCTGTTTGAAAATCGTCTCCCACTGTTTTTCTCATTATCTGCACCTTCTAAAAGCATTTTCTCAACTTCAAATTGGCGCTAAATATTATTTATTGATTGCTCTCTTAGCCGAGTTACTCGTTTCACAAGATTAGTATCTTATCATACATCACAGAAATGGAGGGCGTAAAGCTATCTGTCCAAAATGTCACTATCGCGCGTCATCTTTTCCAGACCTTTGGGTACGCAGAAATACTTTCCAGTACTTTTGGGTACTTCTGTGTACGCAGCCTGCAAACAATTCACCTCTTCATTGTAATCCTTTACCGACTTTTCCCGAGAAATAGCGACAATAGCGACAAATCAACACAAATCCAGACAAATCAAGACAAAAAGCGACAAATCTAGACGTAACCTGCAAACGAATCAAGGCCTAAGCCAAAAAAGCAACCCAAAACACAAATAACAAAATTTAGTCTGCCCCTGAACTTTTCTAACTCAAACTAACCTGAGCTTGAAAGATCACAACATAATTATAAGTAAGAACATTCTTACTATCAGATCGTGAGAGCTGTGGTGGAGGCGTCGACAACTAAAGTTTCCTCTAAAGGGCAAGTGGTTATCCCAGCGAATGTGCGCAAGGCAGCTAGCCTCAAAAAAGGCGAGAAAATCCTTGCAATAGCTATTGACGACATGGTTGTTCTTAAAAAAATAATTGACAAAAACTTCGAAGAAACAATGAAGCCAGTATGGGCAAAAGTTCGGCAGATGGGTCTTTCGGAGGAAGACATAAACGCCCTCATCGACCAAGCAAGAGCCAAAAATAGTTCTTGACACAAACGTTTGGATCTCAGCAATGCTCTGGGGCGGCAAACCAGCAGAAATCATAAAAGCAGCCGAAAAAAACAGCATCAGCATCCTGACATCTGAAGAAATCATTGCAGAAATCAGCCAGGTTTTAAATTACCCCAAGCTTAAGAGCATCTATCTCGCTGAAGGATTACGCAGTCAAGATTTAATTGAAACAGTGATGAAAATTGCGAAATTCGTCAAAGTTACGAAAAAACTTAATGTTATTGTGGGACATCCCGCAGATGACAAGTTCATAGAATGTGCCTCAGCAGCTGGGGCAGACTACATCATTAGTGGCGACAAGCACCTTCTCAAAGTATCTTGTTATAAGAAAACGCAAATAGTACCAGTAAACAAATTTCTGCAACTTATTGAAGCCAAGAGATAGTTACCGGCAATTTTCAAAATTCAAGATGTTTTCAACGGCTCTCGAACGGACCAATTGAGAGCACCAAAGTGTCTTCTTTCGGCACGAAAGCTAAAACAGGCTGTTTACTGGGATACTTCTTTTTGGTCATCTCCCAGCCCTCTTTTGGGTCGCTTCCGCTTGAAACAACTTTGTCATCAACTATTGTAATGTGTTTCCAACCATATTTTCTGTTTATTTTGTATGCATCAGCAATGTGGAATACAAGTTCCTTCATAACACAATATTAGAATTAAGATTATAAAACTCAGACCCAACATTACCCGAAAAATGAGAACTATGCTTTTCAGGGATGCGGTGAATTGTTGCTCTTTCTCAAGCTATCAGCAACAGTAATAGTTTTCACCATCATTTTTCCTAAGTGCCTTGCAGAGTCCATGCCTTCTTGGTCTTTAGCAACTTCCCCTTTCTCTCGCCCAATAGCAAATACTCTTCCGCCACTCGGAATAATCATTCCAACAGCAGTCATGAACGTGATCATCTGATTACAAGTACTTGAAACACCCGACCGACGAGCAACAGCGATAACCCCGCCAACCTTCTCCGCGAAATCTTTCCTTCCCCTAGCCAACGCCAGAAAACCTACCCTGTCAATAAACGTCTTCATTTGACCAGTGATCCCTTGAAAATAGGAAGGACTACCCATTATAATCCCATCAGCCTTCACAATCTCCTGATAAAGACTCTCGCCGTCGTCTTCATTAACGCATTTCTTTGTGCTAAAGCAGCTCATACACCCGCTACACGGTAAAAGACGATAATCAGAAACTCGAATCAAATTCACATCTGCACCCTCCGCTTTTGCAGCGGCTAATGCCTCCTGAAGAATCAAATCTGTGTTGCCGCCAACTCTGGGACTACCACTTAACCCAACGATACGCACATTTCCAGCCTCAAACCCATTCTCAAAACCTATCTAATTAACTGTGCGGTCTGAGCATGACCTTCCTTGACTACTTTAGTCAGCGCGCTGGTTTGTCCCTGAAACAGGCTAACGTTTATTTCTAAGGTAGGCGCGCTTTTCAGCGGTTGGACTGAGCGTAGTGCAACCTTCAGAGTGTTGCTGTGAAGCAACAGTCACATAAGTTTAAGTTTGAAAATGAGAGCCTTTGTGGTAGCGAGCTTGCTTTTTTGTAGACTCGAAGAATTGTTGAGGCTGGAGGTGAAAATGAATGGAAGATATAGTTGATATTGCTGTTGAGGCTGGGGGTTTCACAACATTTGTCGCAGCAGTAAAAGCGGTAGGATTAGTTGAAATGTTGAAAGGTAAAGGCCCGTTCACGATTTTCGCACCAGATGATGGTGCTTTTGCATTGCTACCCGCAGGCACAGTCGATGGCCTAATGAAAAATGTTCCAAAGCTCAAGGCGATTCTCATGTACCATGTTATTCCGGGAAAGTTTACTATTGACGAAATAGGTCAAATGAAGACCGCTAAAACTGTTCAAGGCCAAGAAGTTAAGATTCACGGCTCCGGTTGGTGGCATCTTCACATGAATCCGATAATAAATGATGACGCACACATTACAAGCACGGACATTGTAACAGAGAGCGGCATAATACACGTTGTGGACAGAGTGCTTATGCCAAATATGGAACTTACGTGTCCTGTGTGCGGAATGGGCTTCATGACAATGGAAGCCATGACTGCTCACACCCAAACAGCCCACATAGTTGAGAAGGCACCCGAACCAATGCCAGCGGCTGAAGTGATGCCTGTAGTTGAGAAGGCACCCGAACCAATGCCACCCGAATCAATGCCACCAACTGAAGTTATAACGGAACAGATACCTGAATTAGCGAAAGTGACAGGAGTTTTTGAGGTTTTCTATGATGCTGCTGGTAGGTTGCGTTTCCATCTGAAAGCTGCTAACGGGCAGATAATTGCTGTAAGCCAATCGTACGGGACAAAAGAGTCCGCTCTAAAAGGCATTGCTTCAATAAAAAAGAACGCTCCAATAGCTAACACCGCTGATTTCACGGGAGTGACTATGCCAGAATCTACGCACCGAGCAGGAATTGTCCAAGACCCGGTTTTTGAAATTCAATGCAATGCTCCTGACAAGTTCCGTTTCCATCTGAAAGCTGCTAACGGGGAGATAATTACTGTAAGCCAATCCTATCTAACTAGACAGTCAGCCGAAAAAGGAATAGCATCAGTGAAGAAGAATGCTCCAATGGCCAAAATCATTGATCAAACCACTTCAGTGACCTAAACCTAACATTTCCTTACATTTTTTATTTTTTTTACCTGTTCAGAACTGGGCAACTTGAGTCTATGGAGGGTTGGTCTAATTTCTTGTTTCTATTGTTTGAAAAACTATTCGAGGGAATGCAAAAAGAGAGAAAAAGATTAAAATTTAATAGTGCGCTGGCTTGTCCCAATATTATGTGAGCCCGCGACTGTTTTTAGCATCACAAAGAAAAAGCGAAGGAGTAACTCCTTTTTAGGGTTTCCAGTTTCTTGCAGTTTTTTTGCCTTTTTAAGTTTAGACCTGTTTCCTTGATTTTTTAACTTTCAATGTAGCCGCACACAAAGTTATGACCACCATTGCGACAACCACGGCAACGAGCGCTGAATTGTTGAATTCCAGCACAGTTGAGCTGGGCGACACAGACTTGCCTGAAGAGTCTGATATCACCGAGACCGTGCTGTCGGATTGACCGGTTACGAATATTTCGCCCTTCACAGAATCATAGCAAAAAAATTAGTCAATCAATCGATCAGTTCGGACTTCCAATTGAGCAACAGATCTTAATATATCGCTCAAAAATCCTGATTTCTCTTTTCTGTCAAAAAATTTTCTTAAAAAAGAAGGGTTAGAGCATACAGCTACTCTTCATTCTCGCAATCATCGCAATCGCAGTCTTCTTCTTCGCAACTGAAAATTATTTTTTCCATTTATCAAACCTAACATGGTATGCTAAAAATAACTAATAAACCCCACAGTTGCATTTAGCATAAGCCCCAAAATGCATTGCAACAATCAATTTACGTTCAGAACATCACACCGTACACTCCTAACACTATAACTTGGAAGCTTTTTGGCTTTATGGCAGAGGGCTTTTTATAATAATTGAACAAATTTAAGTTAGACTCTAAGTTGATTAATTACATCTGCCGAAAATGTGGGAAAGTTTATTCAAAGCAAGAGTATGAGCAGAGCAGGTTTTGCAAATCATGTGGTTCTTTTCTGATGCAATGTTTTCAAGATGAACGCTCAGTTCCAATGTTATCTCAAGAAAGCTTTAGCAACAAATCTTTATCTTCTCAACCAGCCAAAGCTGAATCAAATAATTCTCTCAAAGAAAAACTTGCTCTAACTAGGGCAGTTGAGAGTCTAAAACAGAGGATAGCTCTTTCAAAAGAGTATGAGGTAGTTTCTGAAACAGAAAAGGAAAAAGAGCAGCTAAAAAGACCTGCAGTTGAGAATTGGATATGGAACTCCGAGTATGACGAAGCGCTAAAACTTCAAAGTGAACTCATAAGACAATACAAAGGCAAAAACCTTGAAGATGCAATAGCTGGAAAGGTCATTTCAAACCAGCAAGGAGAATGCTATGCAATCTCATCTTCTTGCACTTCTAACTTCAAAAAGGCAACTTATGAAGAAAGCAGACGCCTAATTATCTCTGACCTAAAAATACTTCACGGAATAGGACCAGCACGCGAACAAACCCTGAAACAGCAAGGTTACACAACAATAGAAGAACTTGAAAATCATCCTGTCTGGAAGAAACCAGCCCGCGACTTCATGAAAATGATAAATAAAAAAGAAGTCAACGCAACCCAAAAACGGCTCTGGCAGCGCCTTCCAAAATCCCATCCGCTGCTCCATTATTTAGCGGGCTTCTGCCAAGATCAGGACTTCGCAATAATAGACATCGAAACATTGGGCCTTTCAGAAAGACCCATAATCCTACTCGGCATAGCAAAACCAACCCAAGATACTGTTTGTGCAAGCCAATTTTTGCTCAGAGACATCCAAGATGAACCCAGCGCCATCTGGGCTCTTGTTTCACAACTTGAAGCCAAATTATCGCTCATAACTTTTAATGGCAAAAGTTTTGACATTCCATACATTAATCAAAGATTAGCTTACTATGGATTAGACGCCTATTTAGACAATCTACACTTTGATGTTCTCCATTTTACTAGACGGGCATTGCGCCACAAACTTACAGATTGCAGACTAGAAACCGTTGAAAAATACTTAGGCATCAAAAGAGAAATCAACATTCCCGGAGCATTAGTTCCCCACTTCTACGAAACCTACCTAAGAACCAAAAACGCCGGACCTCTCGTAGCCATAGTTGAGCACAACAAACAAGACCTGCTAACCCTTGGAACCCTATTTTCTAAGCTGTATGAGGAGTGGAACCTTTGATAGACGATTTTATCCAAAGCATAAAGCGAATGCAATCATACAAAAAACAGATTGTACACATACAAGAAATTCCTCCTAAAGAAGCCTGCTTCGGCGAGCTGGAAAAACCCTTACCTGAAAACATCCAAAATTGCCTATTGACCAGAGACATCCATCTTTATTCACACCAGGCTGAAGCGATAAACAAAGTTAGAGAGGGCAAGAACGTAGTGATAGTTACGCCGACCGCTTCAGGAAAAACCTTAGCCTTTAATATTCCAGTTCTCGAAGCTCTCACAAAAGACCCCAAATCAACTGCACTATACCTTTACCCGACTAAAGCGCTAACAAATGATCAGCTAAAGGTTCTAAGAGAAATGGAAAAAGAAACAGGAATTCAAGCTTACCCTAACGTTTACGATGGTGATACACCTCAACATCAAAGGGCAAGCATAAGAGAAAACTCTAAAATCATCTTAAGCAACCCCTATGGACTTCACCAATACCTTCCTTGGCACTATAAGCGCGCGCTAAACCCTTGAAGAAAAACAAAACGGAGTAACAGTTGGATTAGGCGAATTAGCCATAACAGAATTTTACCACACATACCTAACCAAAACATATGATGAAGTTGTCGAAAGAAAACCGCTCAATCTCCCACCATTGTCCTTTTCAACCGTCGGAATGTGGTTCATAATTCCAGACGAAATCAAGAAAGAAATCGAAGATCAACAGCTCGATTTTGACGGAGGACTGCACGCAGTCGAACATGCAATGATTGCGATGTCTCCAATATTTGCAATGTGCGACAGATGGGACATTGGCGGATTATCGACACCTCTACACCCAGACACTGGAAACCCAACCATTTTCATTTATGACGGCTTTGAAGGCGGAATCGGAATATCAGAAACCCTCTACTCAAACATTAAACCACAATGGGAAAAAACCCTAAAACTAATCGATAAATGCGAATGCAAAGACGGCTGCCCCTCATGCATATACTCACCAAAATGCGGAAACGAAAACGAACCACTAGATAAAAAAGCAGCAAGCATTATCCTAAAAAAACTTTTGTGCATTAGTTAGCCGAAAGAGAAAACACACAAATCTAATGAATCGAAACAAAAAATCCAAAAAACAGCTGGATGCACGTTACTTTTCATAGAACATACAAATAATAAGAAAACTGTGTCTTATTCAGTTTGGTTCTTTTCTTTTCAGCGTTCGGCTTTTGCATTCTTCTTGGTTGCTAAGGTGTAGTTTCTGGCTGTTCTTGCTTGTAATGAAGACCGATTCGCCATTGTTCAGGTGCTTTTGAACTTCCTCAAAATCGATATACTCATCCTCCATAACTGTGACTTCTTGGCTTCTGCTGTTGCTTAGAAACAAGGCTTGAAACAAGCGCTGCTTTTGTCTTTTATCCTGAAATGGTTCTTTCAACATATTTATCCACTCGACTAATCACTTTGCACCTTATTACGCTGAAAAGATTTTTAAAACTATGTGACTGCCAAACGACTACAACAGCGCCTTGACTTTTTTTAACTTTTTTTAACTTTTTTTGACGAAAATTGACTATTCTTGACGAATTATGATGAATTTTGACGCACCCTGCAAACAATTCAAGGCCTAAGCCAAAAAAGCAACCCAAAACATAAAGAACAAAATTTAACGCAAAAATTTACTGAGAAACACGCTATGCTACCAGAGTTTCCAGGGCAAGTTATCCATGTATTCGTTGAGTGAGCGGATTGAGGTGCCGTTTTGACCTTTATGCTTTAACACGTCCACAAGCGCAGCGGCTAACTGTAAGTTCGTTATTACTGGCACGTTGAATTCTACTGCTTGGCGTCGGATGATGTAGCCGTCCGTTAAAATGTCTGAGAAACTATTCTGTCTGTTAGCCATGGGCACGTTAATTACTAAGTCGATTTTACGCTCCTGCAAATAATCCAAAATGTTAGGATTAGCTTGAGCTTCCTTAACCTTATAGAGCACAGTGGCATTAACTCCCGCTTCATTAAGAACTTGGGCGGTGTGTGCAGTTGCGTAGATTTTGATGCCCATGTCAGCAAAAGCCTTAGCTATCGGCACAACCCGTTTTTTACGTTCTTCGTTGCCACCAACACTTATGAGTACTGCTCCGTCTTTTGGTGGAATGTTGAATTCGGCAGACTGCAATGCCTTGGAGAAGGCGTCTGAGAAGTTTTCGCCTAAACATGCTACCTCACCCGTGCTGAGCATTTCAACTCCGAGAACTGGGTCAGCACCGCTTAAACGCATAAAGCTGAACTGCGGAACCTTAACACCAACGTGAGGTGCAACAGTCATCGGTGAAAGCTTAACACCATCAATTTTCTTGCCTAGCATAGCTAAAGTAGCGAGCTCAATGAGGTTTATTCCGCGCGTTTTGCTGACAAACGGCATTGAACGAGATGCCCTCAAATTGCATTCAATAACATTAACTACGTCATCTTTAACAAGATATTGAATATTGTAAGGTCCGTGAATTTTGAGAGCTCTAACTATTCTTAGTGTGCAATCCTCAATTTTCTTCTGAACCTCAACCTTTAATGCTTGAGGGGGAATGGTCATGGTTGCGTCACCGCTATGGACACCAGCGTTTTCAACATGCTCCATTATAGCACCAATTAAAACGGTTTCGCCATCAGAAACGCCATCTACCTCAGCTTCTTTAGCACGATTTATGAATTTACTTATAACTACCGGGTGATCAGGTGAAACCTTCGCAGCTAACTTAAGAAAATTCTCCAGGGACGCCTCATTGTAAGCTACACGCATAGCTGAACCAGACAGCACATAGCTGGGACGCACAATAACTGGGTAACCGATTTTTTCAGCAAACCGTTTCGCGTCGGCAATTGATAGGAGTTTGCTCCAGCTTGGCTGAGAAATTTCGAGTTGGTCTAGAAGCGCGCTAAACTTTGAGCGGTCTTCAGCTAAATCAACGTTTTCAGCGGAAGTACCGAGCAGTTTGACTCCCGCGTTAGAGAGTTTCATGGCTAAATTGTTCGGAATTTGACCGCCGACGCTGGTGATGACGCCTAAGGGATTCTCTTTCTCGTAAATGTCCAAGATGCGTTCGTTTGTAAGTTCTTCAAAGTACAGTTTGTCTGAAACGTCGTAGTCTGTGGAGACTGTTTCTGGGTTATAGTTAACCATTATTGCTTCTTGAATACCGTTTTTCTTGAGCGCCCAAATTGTGTTGACGCCACACCAGTCAAACTCTACGCTTGAGCCTATTCTGAAGACACCCGCGCCTAAGACGATAACTTTGCTTTTTTTGCTCGTTAATTCAATGTCGTCTTCGTCTCCACCATAAGTCAGATAGAGATAATTTGTTTTTGCTGGCCATTCAGCTGCCAACGTGTCAATCTGCTTAACTACAGGCAGAATGTTTGCACTTTTTCTAAACGTTCTAATCGTCAATTCATCGGTGCATTGGCATTTGGCGATTTGCTCGTCTGAGAAGCCTAAGCGTTTAGCTTCACGAACCACTTCAGTTGCCGAGCCCTCTGCAAGGTTTAGCTGTCGCAGGTCTGCTTCCATGCTAATAATATTTTCAATTTTGTGGAGGAAGAATGGGTCAACACCGCTTAAACGGTAAATTTCAGCAACGGAAATGCCCATTTTTACCGCTTTAACAATATTGTAGAGCCTCTCGTCGGTTGGGTTCGTAAGCACATCACGTATTCTCGCTTCAGGCTCAGGCTCCGAATCTTCGGGGTTGCAAACTAAACCTATCTTGCCAGTATCCAACATGCGCACAGCTTTCTGCAAAGCCTCTTCAAAGCAACGGCCAATAGCCATAACTTCGCCGACAGAGCGCATCTGCGGACCAACATGGCGGTCAGCATTCTTGAATTTCTGCAGGTCCCAGCGTGGAATTTTCACTGTTACGTAGTCTAAGGCTGGTTCAAAGCAGGCTGTGGTGACTTCGGTTACTTTGTTTATGAGTTCTGGAAGCAGGTAGCCCAAGGTTAGTTTTGTAGCTATGTAGGCTAGGGGGTAGCCAGTTACTTTGCTGGCTAAGGCGGAGCTTCTGGACATGCGTGAGTTAACTTCGATTACACGGTACTCTTCGGATTTCGCATTCAATGCCCATTGAATGTTGCATTCACCGATAATTCCTAAGCAGCGTATAGCGCTTATTGAAGTTGAACGAATAAGGTGATATTCACGATTTGACAGGGTTTGCGAGGGAGCAACAACTATTGAGTCTCCGGTGTGAACACCCATAGGATCAAAGTTTTCCATGTTGCATACAGTTAAGCAGTTGTCTGCATAGTCGCGCATGACTTCATATTCGACTTCTTTCCAGTGACCAACGTACTCTTCAATGAGTATTTGGCTTATTCGACTTTGAGCTAAACCACGGGTTGCTATATCCTTTAATTCTTCAGAGTTATGTGCTACACCTGCACCTTTGCCGCCAAGAGTATACGCAACCCTAATTATAACTGGATAACCAATCTCATTAGCCACTTCCAAAGCGTCCTTTACAGTTGTGGCTGATTTGCTGTTTAATGGCGGAACATTTGCTTTAAGCATCGCTTGTCGGAAACGTTCACGGTCCCCCGTGTCCTCTATCGCATGGACAGGTGTACCTAAAACTTTAACATTGTATTTTTGCAAGATACCTTTCTTTTCCAGTTCTAGACCGCAGTTTAACGCGGTTTGTCCACCGAAACCCAAAAGGATACCGTCGGGACGCTCTTTTTCAATAACTCTCTCAACATACTCGGCGGTGACTGGAAGAAGATATACTTTCCCTGACAACCGCGGGTCAGTCTGGATAGTGGCAATGTTAGGGTTAACCAAGACGGTTTCTATGCCCTCTTCCCGCAGAGCCTTAAGACATTGGCTTCCTGAATAGTCAAATTCGGCTGCTTCACCGATTTTTATTGCGCCACTCCCGAGAACCAGCACTTTCTTTATCCAGTCAAACTTTGGCATCCTTAAGTAACCTCCAACGTTTTTGCAAACTTATCAAACAGCAATTCAGTATCATATGGTCCTGGCGAGGCTTCTGGATGCCATTGTACAGCAAAGACAGGCTTATTTTTGTGTTTGACGCCTTCAGTGGTTTTGTCATTGGCGTTCAAGAACCAAGTTTCCAACGGGGTTTTCTTTAGGGATTCCATATTTACAGCGTAACCATGATTCTGAGTTGTAATATAGCAACGACGGCTGATTAGGTCGAGGGCTGGCTGGTTTTGGGCACGGTGACCAAACTTTAACTTGTAAGTGTCTCCGCCCAACGCCAGCGCCAATATTTGAGCACCAAGACATATGCCCATAAATGGAACCTTATCAACTACTTCGCGCACACACTCGATTGTTTTCACGCATTTTTTAGGGTCGCCTGGACCGTTGCTTAAGAAGACACCGTCAGGATTGTAAGCCATTACTTCGCTGGCTGAAGTGTCATAGGGCACGCGTATTACGTTTATGCCTCGTTTAAGCAGGTTGCGGATAATGCTGTATTTGGCTCCGCAGTCGATAAGGACAACGGTTTTTTTGCCATCCACACTGTATTTAATGGGCTGTTTCACTGAAACTTCCTTAACCAAATCAGTCAAGTTAGGGTCAGCAATATTTTTGCCGTTCTTTAAGAGAGCATCCAAATTAGGTTCTTCGCCTGCATCAAAAACCTGCAAATTTCCGAGCATGACACCGTGAATTCTAAGTTTCTTTGTCAAGCGTCTGGTGTCAACCCCGTATATTCCTGGGACGCCTTCGTCTAAGAGCCACTTGTCTAGGGTTCTTTTTGATGCCCAATGGAAGGGTTCGTGGCATAACTCGTGAATTACTAATCCTTGCACTTGTATGTGGTCTGACTCAAAATATAGCGGAAGACCTAAGTTTAATTCGTTTGATGGAACACCATAGTTGCCTACAAGCGGGTAAGTAAAGGTTAAAACTTGCCCTTTATACGATGGATCAGTAAGCGCTTCTGGATAACCAACCATCTGGGTTGAGAATACTACTTCGCCCGAGATTTTTCCTGTTGCTCCAAAACCGTTTCTGATAAATACCGTTCCGTCTTCGAGAAGCAGAATCGCTTTTTTATTTTTGTTAGACGTGCTATGTTGTGGGACCAAAGCCCTATTCTACCTATAAGTCTGGATTTTTAAGTCTTACGTTTAATTCAGAGTTTGAAAGAGAGTAAGATTCTACGATGGAGTTCAGGGTGTTTTCTGCGTAAGCAAGGTTCTGTTTGAGTTTAGATATGCTTTTTTTGGAACTTACCATGTTCTTTTTTTGTGCTGTTATAGCTCTTTCAACCTCGACGCGTGAAGGACCGCCTTGTACTTTATATGTTTCGATTATTTTGCGTGGATTTGTGCATTCAACCATGTCCTGTTTCTTAACCATTAATTCGATTCCAACCGCTTGCTGAGCTACTTTTTGCATCAGTTCAGGCGTCGCATCCACTAAATTTTGCTTTGCATCAATCAGCGACTTGACAAGAGCACCAACTATCTTGTGCGAGGTTCGGAAAGCAATATTGTATTTGCATACAAGCATGTTAGCAAGTTCCGTTGCGCCTACAAAGCCGGCTCCAGCTTTGCTTGCAACGTTTGTGGACACTTTCAAGTTAGGCACAAGCTGTGAGAATATGCTCAGTGAGCTGGCTAAGTTGTCTGTTGAAGCCCAAAGCTTCGGCGTTACCTCTTGGAAATCAAGATTATA
>Ga0187860_1002522_pt1 | contig 15071 bp, 9 predicted proteins | sample June2016WEW_10_4_FD_132981 | JGI IMG/M metagenome (GOLD analysis project Ga0187860, IMG submission 132981) | Peatland microbial communities from SPRUCE experiment site at the Marcell Experimental Forest, Minnesota, USA - June2016WEW_10_40 | ecosystem: Environmental > Terrestrial > Soil > Wetlands... | reverse complement strand
GCTGGGGGCCATTTCGTGGGCGGTGATTCGGGGAATGAGGCAGCGCCGCTATTTGGGAGCGGGGTGGTTTTGGTTTCTGGGAACGCTGGTGCCGGTGATAGGACTGCTGCAGGTGGGAATGCAGGCGCTGGCGGATCGTTATACCTATATTCCCTATATTGGACTCGCTTTGATGGTGAGTTGGGGCCTGGCGGATTTGGCTGCGGCCTGGCCGCGTGGCCGGGCGGCGCTGGCAGGGGCCGCCGCGCTGGCCCTGGGCTGCTGCCTGGCCACGAGCCGGTCGCAAATCAAACACTGGCGAGACAGCACCGCCCTCTATGAACACGCCCTGAAAGTTACTTCCGGCAATTATATGGCGCACGACAATCTGGGCAATGTGCTGATGGATGACGGGAAACTTGACGAAGCGGTGAAGCACTACCGGGAAGTCATCCGGCTCACGCCAACCATAGGAAAACCCTATAATGATTTGGGAAAGGCCTACGCCTTGCAAGGGAAGATGGACGATGCGATGATCCTGTTTTCCAACGCGGCCAGGCTGAATCCCGGATTGGCGCAAGCGCGTTGGAATCTGGGGAATGCCTGGCTGCTTAAAGGCAAAGTGGCGGAGGGTCTGGCCGAAATGAAAATAGCGGTGCAGCTTAGCCCGGAAGACATCACGGGGCACCGGGTATTCGTGGACACGTTGATCAAGCTGGGAAAAGCCGCCGAAGCGCTTCCTTATTGCGAGGCCGTGGTAAAAGCCGAGCCGGGAGATGCGCACGCTCGTTTCACCCTGGGATCGGCGTGCCTGGCGAGCAAGCGTCTGGAACAGGCGGCGGCCAATTTTAAGGAGGCCGTGCGACTGGCGCCGGACACTCCGGAGTGTATGAATGCTTTGGCCTGGATTTATGCGACCAGTCCCCAAGCTGAACTCCGCAACGGTGCCGAAGCAGTGCGCCTGGCCGAGGAGGCTTGCAAAATCACTAAACGGCAGAAGACGACGATACTGGATACGCTGGCCGCGGCCTACGCGGAAGCAGGCCGGTTCGATGACGCGGTCAAAACCACCGAGGAAATCCGCGCCCTGGCGGTATCGGCCCATGACACCAATACGGTGGACACGGCGCGGCAGCGATTGAAGTTGTATAAGGCCGGAAAGGCGTATCGCGATGAGCCGTGAGAATGCCGCATTCAGGTAAAACGCAAACCACATCATGAACTGTTATACTTCCACCCAACACCTTCTGATCTGCCTGGCCGTGGCTGCCTCGCTGGCCGCCGCCTCAGCCGCTCACAGCCCGCTGCTGCCGCGGCCCCAGCAAGCGCAGTATGAGAGCGGCTCTCTGCCGGTGCGCGGCCTGTCGATCCGCTTCGCGGCTCCGCCCACAGTCGAGGACCGCTTCACGGCGGAGCAGTTGGCCGCCCGGTTGTCCGCCATTGGCCAGACGCAGATTCCGGTTCGCAAAACCAAGGCAGCCGGACCGGCTATCCTGTTGAACCGCACGGGTGAAGGCGCCGCCCTGCCCGGCGACAATGAAAGCACCGGGCCGGATTCCCGCGAGTCCTATTTCCTGCAAGTCACTCCCAAAGGCGCGGAGATTCGCGCCTGCTCGTCGGCCGGCCTGTTCTACGGCGTTCAGACCCTCTTGCAACTGGTGGAAGGCTCGGGACCGGAGGCGGTGTTGCCGGCAGCCACGATTCGCGACTGGCCCGCCCTGGCCTATCGCGGGTTCATGATGGACTTCAGCCACGGCCAATTGCTGCGGGTCCCGGAAATCGAGCGGCAGATTGACCTGCTGGCCCGCTTCAAGGCCAACCAATACTACTTCTATTCCGAAGCCAGCATCGAGTTCGAGGGCTACGAATTGGTGAATCCCGACGCCCGCTACACGCGCGACGAAGTCCGGCACATTATCCAATACGCGCGGCAGCGCCATATTGACGTGGCGCCTTGCATGGAGCTTTACGGCCACATGCACGACCTGTTCCGCGTCGAGAAGTTCGCCGACCTCGGCCTGCCGCGCTACGGCGACGAGTTCGACCCGCGCAACCCGCGCGTGCTCGCGGTGCTGAACGGCTGGGTGGACCAGACCGCGAAGCTCTTCCCCAGCCCCTGGTATCACGTGGGGTTTGATGAGCCCTGGTCGCTCGGTAAGATCGGCATGGAGCCGGGCAAGGACCCGTTCAAGACCTTCATTGAAGTCCTCCACCACGTCGCGGGCGAAGCGCAGGCTCACGGCAAGCGCCTCATGTTCTGGGCCGACATCACCGAGGGCGCCAGCACGCTGTCCAATCATCCTGAGTTGGTGCGGGAGTTGCCCGGGGGTGTCATTGCCGTGCCGTGGGTTTATGAAGCACGCACCAACTACGATTCTTATGTCGAACCGTTGGCGGCAGCCGGCGTTCCCACCTTCGTGGCCCCGGGCATCTGGAACTGGAACGAGATATTCCCCGATTACCACCGCTCGTTCATCAACATCAACGGCCTGACCGCCGCCGGGAAGAAGTTCAAGACGCTGGGAATTCTGAACACGGGCTGGACCGACAGCGCCCAAACGATCTACCGCCAGTCGCTGCCCGGGTTGGCCCTCGGCGCCGTGGCCGGGTGGCAGTCCGAGCCGGTGGACAGCCGCGTGTTTTTCGGCGATTACGCCGCGCAGATGTACCCCGCGGCCGTCGCGGCGGAGGTCGCGCCCGCGCTGGAAGAACTCTCGACGGTCGAGGAGATGTTCGAGGCAATCTTGCAGAACACGACCCAACATGCCTTCTGGGCCGACCCGCTCGACCCCGGTCACCTGGCCCGGTTGGAAAAGCAGCAGCCGGAGCTGCGCCAGGCGCGCCTGCTGGCGGAGAGCGCGGAGGAGCGCGTTTGCCGGGCGATGCGTCTTGCGCCGGATGATCCCACGCTCAACAGCCTGTTGCTGGCCGCGCGCCTCTTCGACTACCTCGGCATGAAATGCCTCTATGCCGTGGAATGGGCCGGCTATTTCCGCCAGTTGCAAGCCAATCCAGACCCAAAACTCGTCACCCTCTACATCGGCATTCAGATGAACGCGCAGGATCACGGGATGCTGGCTGATTTGCGGGAGGCGATCAGCGGGCTGAAGGAACCTTACCGCCGGGCCTGGCTGGAGGAGGCCACGCCCTACCGGTTGCCGAGCGCCTTGTTGCGGTGGGACGCCGAATGGGATTACTGGCAGGCGGTGCATCAGCGAGTGGTTGATCAGGTCCTGCACGGCTGGAGCAAAGGCGAACCGTTCCCGTCCATCGCGGTGATCCGGCCAAAGCGCTGAAACCTGAAAAACTCTCTTGATGGCGCGCGGCAGCGTGGCAGCGTTCAGTGCAACGAGCCAGTCTGGAAGTCCAAGGCCGACCGCTGCAGCAGGTATTCGTATTGGGTGTTGGCATAGGCGATCTGGGCCGAAAGCAGGTTAAGCTGCGCCTGGTTGAACTCCACGATCGAACTGATGCCGTTGCTATAGCGCGCCTCGGCGAGGTCAAAGGACTGTTTGGCATTGTCCACGAGCTGGGCGGTGATTCGCAGCCGGTCGAAGGCATTCTGCGCGTTGAGCCAGGCGATGCGCACATCCCGAATCACATTGTCCTCCAAGTCGCGCAAGCCCTCGTCCGCCGCCCGCGCGCGCAATTCCGCCTCCTGTTGCCGCGCGGAATAGAAGCCGCCCGCGTAGAGCGGCAGGGTCAGGCTCAGTCCGGCAGCGGCGTAATTCTTCGGCAACTCGGAATCGCCGATGGGAATCACGCCGGCGCTGCCAATCGCCGAGAGGTTGGGATAACGCAGGGCCTTTTCCGCCCGGGCGAATTTGAAGGCCGCTTCCTGCGAATTCCGCAGGCTCAGCAAGTCAGGCCGGGACTGGAGGGCTTGCTCAACAAATTGCGCAACATTGGTCGAAAGCTCCGGCGGCAGCGGTTGCTCGACCAACCGATAGGTCTTCGGCTCGCGCAGGCCCATGAGGTTGGCGAGTTGGGCAAAGGCGGCCTGCAAGTCGTTCTGCGCCTTGCTCAGCAGCAGTTTGCCATCCTCGACGTTGACCCGGGCAAAGCTCACATCGAGGTCGGAGCGAAGCTTGTTGCTGGCCAGTGCGCTGACCTGGGCAAGAAACACCTGCCGCTCCGCGACGGTCTCCTCCGCCACGCGAGTCACCGATTGGGCCTGCTGCGCGGCGAAGAAGGCCCCATCAACCGCCAGCAGGATTTGTTCGCGGGTAGCCTGCGCATTATTCGCCTCGGCTTGCGCCCGCAGTTTGGCGCTGCCGGTCAGATTCGCCGTCCTGCCGAAATCGGTGATGAGCTGGGAGAGAACCAGCCCCTCGGCGTTGCGGTCGAAGATGCTGGGGTTGTTAAGGCCGCCGATGGCCGCGAGCCGGGTGTTCTCGTTGGCCGTGCCCACGGACATAACGTTGCCGGATAGGTTCGGGAAAAAGCCCGACCGAAACTGCCGAGTCACCTGCCGAGCGGCCAGCGCCTTCAAATCGGCGACGCTGATTTGCGGATGGCTGCGAAGCGCAGCCTCGTGCGCCTCTTGCAGAGTAAGCCGTGGAGCGTCCTCCGCGTTGGCAATGGCGAACGCAAGGCCGAGAAAGACCGCGCCAGCGAAGTTCTGAGATACTTTGGTCATAAACTGCCTTTGTCAGGGTGCTGGTTGGGGCGCCCCGCCGGTCATCGCGGTTGAGCCTTTGGCGCCGGCGCGAGCCTCCTGCCAGCGATAAACTATATAATACGCCGCCGGCACAATAAAGACGGTCAGCACCACCGACACCGCCAGCCCTCCGATGATGGCACGCGCCAGCGGCGCGTAGGCTTCGCTGCCCGTCCCCAGCTTGGCCGCCATCGGCAGCAGACCCATGAGCGTCGCCAGCGAGGTCATGAGCACAGGACGCAAACGAATCCGGCAGGCCAGTGACACCGCCTGCCGCAACGGGCGTCCCTCCGCCCGCAGCCGGTTGGTGAAGTCCACGATCAGAATGCTGTTGGACACCACAATGCCGACCATCATCACCACGCCCATCAGGGACATGATGTTGAGCGTGGTGCCTGTGGCAAAGAGGATCAGCAGTACGCCGGTCAACCCCGTTGGCACCGCCAGCAGAATCAGAAACGGGTCCACGAACGAACGCATTTGCGCCACCAAAATCAAATAGACCAGCAGGGTGGAGAGAATCAGCCCCAGACTGAAACTCTTGAAGGACTCGCGCATCGCCTGCACCGTGCCGCGCACCGTGATCGTCATGTTTTCCGGCAACTGCGTTTGGCCCACGATCTTCTGCACGCCGGCATAAACCCGGCTCAGGTCTTCTCCCGACGGCGCGACATAGACATCAACCGTGCGCTGAATCTGGTAATGGTCCACCTCCGTAGGCGCAGGCACGGTCGAAATGTGGACGACTGAGTCCAGGCGGGTAGGTTGCTTGAGGTTCGCCGCCCGCAGGGGCATCGAGCCGAGGTCGGCGAGGTTCTGGACGACGGTTTCCGGATACTGGACCGTCAACAGATAGTTGTTGCCCGTTGCAGGATCAATCCAGTAGCTCGGCGCGATCATGCCGTTGGAGGTCAGCGCCGTAATCAGACTGTCCAGCACTTCCTTGGCGCTGAGGCCCAGTTCGCTGGCCCGCTCACGATCGATATCGATCTGGAGCGCCGGGTAATCCACGTCCTGCAGCACGAGTACGTCGCTAACCCCCGAGAGTGCGCGCACCCGTTGGGCAATCCGGCTGGCGATTTCATGGGCGCCCTTCATGTCCATGCCGCTGACCTGGACATCCAGCGGCGCCGGAATGCCTTGGTTGAGAATGGCATCCACCAGGCCGCCGGTCTGAAAATAGGCGCTCACTTGCGGCAGTTCCCGCTGGAGCCGCTCGCGGACCAGGTTCATGTAGCCGAAGCTGCTGAGCCGGTGGCCTTCGTTGAGCCCCACTTGCACGACGGCAGTGCTCGGGCAGGAGTTTGGATTGAGGATAGAGTTAAAGCCCGGCGTCGTCCCGATATTCGAGACGATGATTTTGAGATCGCGCTGCGGCACGACGGAGCGGATGAGTTCCTCGACCTGGCCGACCAACTGGTCGGTGATTTCCAGACGCGTGCCTGACGGAGCCTTTACGCTAATGACGAACTGGCTCGGATCCGTGCGCGGAAAGTAGGCTTTGCCGATCAGCGGATAGAGGGCCAGGCTGAACACGAAAAGACCGGTGATGCCAAGCACGGTGGCCACCGGACGCAACAAGCTAATACTGAGCGTTGCCTCATAGCGGTCGAGCATCCCGTGGAACTTGCGGTTGAACCAGCCGTTGAACCGCTGACCCCAGCCGCTGGCGGTCGGATTTCGGGTTTCGGATTTCGGGTCTCCCGCTCCGCCGGGCTGGTGCCCGTCGATCAGCTTCGCGCAGAAGAGCGGCACGACCGACATGGCCACAAAGTAGGAGGCAAACAGCGACAGCACAACGGACAGCGCCAGCGCCGAAAACAGAAACCGGCTGACCCCGTAAAGGAACGTGACCGGAAAGAACACCACGACCGTCGTCAGGGTGGCCGCCAGCACGGGCAAGGCCACTTCCTGGCCGCCTCGTTCGGCGGCGACCTCCGGGGGTTCGCCCATTTCCAGGTGGCGGAAAATATTCTCCAGCACCACGACCGAATTGTCGATCAACCGGGAGAACGCGAGGGCCAAACCGCCCAGGATCATCGCGTTGACGGTGCTGCCGCCCAAACCCAGGGCAATGAAGGTCGCCAGGGCCGAGAGCGGGATCGAGAGAAACACCGCCACGGTGGCCCGCAGGCTGCCCAGAAAGACCAGAATCATCAACCCGGTGAGCACCAGGCCGATGGTCCCCTCATGCACCAGGGTTTCGATGGCCGTGCGCACGAACACCGACTGGTCGAACACGACCTGGGTCACCAACCGCTTGGGCACGTACAGCAGCCTGGAGATGACCGATTTGACGCCGTTGACGATGGCAATGGTGTTGGCGTCGCCTCCCTGCCTCAATACCGGGACGTACACCGAGGCTTGGCCGTTGATGCGCACCTTGTTGTATTGAATCTGAGAGGCGTCTTGGGCTTTGCCCACGTCGGCCACCAGGACGGAGGCCTCACCGACGGTTTTCAGCGGCACTAGATCGATGTCTTTCATGGCATTGATCTGGTTGTTGGCGTAGATGTTGTAATCGTAGGGCCCGATCTTCACGTCGCCGGCGGGCAGAATCAGGTTGGCTTCGTTGACGCTGCGCACGACGTCCATCACGCTCAACTGGTGCGCTTCCAATTTGAGTGGATCGACATACACCATGATCTGGCGATAGCGCCCGCCAAAGGCCGGCGGCACCGACGCCCCGGGAATGCCGGCCATCTGGTTGCGGACCGTAAACTGGCCCAGGTCACGCAGTTGAGCCTCGCTGAGGCCCTCGCCTTTCAAGGTGACCAGGCAGACCGGCAGGCTGGAGGCGTCGAACTTCATCACGATCGGCGGCAGTGTGCCCTGCGGCAGATAGCGCAGGGTGGCCATCGCCAAGTTGGCGACGCCGGTCACATCCGAATCTGGGTTCGACCCGGGCTGAAAATAGACTTTAATCAGGCTGACTCCGGTCAGCGAGCGCGACTCCATGTGATCGATGCCCGACGCCAGCGTAAACATCCGTTCGAACTGCCCGGTGATGTCGTTTTCAATTTGCTCGGGCGGCATGCCGGAATAGAAGGTGGCCACGACAACCACCGGGATGTTAATGGGTGGAAACAGGTCCACCGGCATCCGCACCAGGCTGGTCACCCCCACCACGCACACAATGAGGCACGTGACCACAATCAAATAGGGATAACGAATGGCGAAGCGGGACACGCGGTTAAGGAGTTAAATGGGTTAAATGGATTAAATCAGGTACATGGGGTTAGCGCGTGTCTGCGGCGGCTTCAGGCACTTTCTTTGGCGACGGCGGCGCGCAACTTTTCGAGCGAGAATTCGGGCGACTGGCAGAGGGCAATCAACTCCCGTTTCCGGGCGGAGATTCGCGCGGCGATGGGCGGAAGCTGCGCAGCGATGCCCAGCGGGATGGATTGGACACCGTGCAGGTCGCCGTGCAGCAAATCCCCGGACCGTATATTCAGTCCGCCGACTTCAACCGGGGTCCCGATCTCGATGATGTGAACGTAGGCGTGTGACACCGAAAGGCTGCCGGAAAAGAGCTGAAAACCGGCGCGTTCGGCAGCGGGGAGGGAGCGCACCGAACCGTTGGTGACCACGCCCACGCAGTTGATCGCCTGAAGGATGTTCATGTGCGCTTCGCCGACCAGCGCACCCAGGCCCGGACGACTGGCCACATCCTGGATAACAACTACCCGGGGCGCGGGCTGCGACGCGATGTGGTCCCACCAATCAGTCCGGTCGGGGAACGCGCCGGCTCCTGTCGGCGGCGCTGACCCACGAATTTTGACCGTTGCCGCGTAGCCGAGCATCGGCGGCAGGCGTGGAAAGAGGCAGCGGATGGTAGAGTCCATAAAGCCTTCGTCGCGCAGACGCACGTGAAAGCTTTCGATGGCGTTGGCCAGCAGGCAGGCATCGAGCCGGCGCAAGGCTTCCAATTGTTCCGGGGTCAGTGATGTGTTCATGGTAGAGCGAGAGGGGTGATCAACTTGGGTTCGACTTTTTGGCCGGGCTTCACCTTCGACCGGCGGCCGATCAGCACGAGATCGCCTTCTTTCAGACCCGCGGTGACCTCGTATCGAGTGGGCGTCTCGAGCCCGAGTGTGACGGGCCGTTCCTCGATTTCATCTTTATCATTCACCACATACACACTCGACTGCTGCCCCGTGGGAACGGCCTCCGTAGGAATGGCCAATGCGTGGGGACGGCTCTCCACCTTCAACACCACCGCTGCATACGTGCCCGGCACGAGTTCCAGGCTGGGATTGGGCACCTCGATTTCCACGGTCAGCTTGCGGGTCTGCTCTTCGACCCGTTCCGTCGTGCGGGTGATGATGCCGGTGAAGTTCTTGCCGCCCAGCGATTCAACCCGTACCTCGACCGGGTCCCCCACGTGCGTATCCTTGACGTACTTCTGCGACACGAAGAAATCCAGGCGGAGGCGGTAATTGTCCGAAACCCGCACCAGGGGCAGGGCCTGGGTATCGGAAGCGGTGCCGGCCTGAATGAGCGCACCCGGATCGGCATAACGCTTCGTGATCACCCCGTCAAAAGGAGCGGTGATGAACGTGTAGGCCACCAGCGTGTTGAATTTGGCCACGTCGGCTTTGGTGGCGGCGATGGCCGCCGCGGTGGTGAGATCTTTGGCTTCGGCGGTGTCGAGATCCTGCTGCGCGACCAGATTGGGATGTTCCTTGTTTACCGCCGCCAGGCGCAGGTAGATGAGGTGGGCATTGGTGTAGTCCGCCTCGGCTTTCTGCTCGGTGGCGATGGCGTTGTGCAACTCGTCGTGCAGTTCCGGGACTTCCAGCGTGGCCAGAAGCTGGTTCGACTTCACCCGGTCGCCAAAATCCACCTTCATCTCCCGCACATAACCGGAGACCTTCGCATGTAGCTCGACCTCCATGTAGGGCCGGAATTCCGCGGGAATGGTCACCCGGTTGCAGAGGTCCTCGCGCGTCACTCGCGCCACGGCGACTGCCACGGCATGGGCTGCCGCCGCCGGCGGTTTTGCGTGAGCGGCGATCGCGCGCCAAACCGCAATTGCAGTGACGGCGAGAACAACCATGCCGACGATGCGCCAATCAAGGCGCCGGAGCAGGGTCGCGACTCGGCCACGCAACTGCTGAAGGCAACCCGCAATTCGGCTGCTGAAGGGCCGGGGAGGTTTCGCCGGCTGCTCTTGAATGGGGCCGCCGGCCGGTGGTTGAGGGTCCAGCGGTTCAGTGTTCGTGCTCATGCTTCTTCTGGTTGTTCGTTGACGGCGCGGCCAGTGGCAATTCGACCCGGAAGCGGCTGCCCTGGCCCGGGAGGCTGCTGGCCTCGACGCGCCCGTGATGGGCCGTGCAGATGGATTTGACGATCGACAGGCCCAGGCCCGCCCCGCCCAGTTCCCGCGAACGCGCCTTATCCACCCGAAAGAACCGGTCAAACACCCGTGGCAGCGCTTCCGCCGGAATCCCGATGCCATTGTCCGCCACCTCCAGCACCGCTTTGCCGTCGAGGGCGCTGACGGTCAGAGCGACGGTGCCGCCTTGGAGCGTGTATTTGATCGCATTATCGAGCAGGTTCACGACCACTTGCTTTAAGCGCGCCTGGTCGCCTTCCACCCATACCGGTTGGGCGGCGGCGCACGTGACCTGAATGTTTTTGTCCTCGGCCAGCAGCGACATCTGATCAGCCGTCGCTGCGGCCAGCCGGGCCAGGTCGAACTTCACCCATTCCGCGGCGGCCTCGCCGGCGTCCAGCCGCGAGAGGGCAAACAGGCCTTCGACGATGCTGGCCAGGCGCTCCACTTCCTCCAGCGCGCTGCCCAACTGCTCGCGCCACTCGGGCGCCAGGGTGGGTTCCTGGATGAAGCTTTCCAGTTCGCCGCGCAGCACTGTCAGGGGCGTGCGCAACTCGTGCGACGCATCGGCCATGAAGCGCCGCGAGTATTGGAAAGCCTCGTCCAGGCGTTGGACCATGTGGTTGAGCGCGATGGACAGGCGCTCCAACTCGTCGCCCGTCCGGGCGACCGGGAGGCGCTCGCTGAGGTTTTGGGAACTGATCCGTTCCGCGCTGGCAGCAATCTTGTCCACCGGCCAGAGCGCTCGTTTCACCAGCAAGGAACCGCCGCCCAGCGCCACCACGGCCACGACCGGGAGCACCACGAGGAGGAACCTCAGCCATTGGCGCAAGTGAGCCTGCACGTCGTCCATCGGCGCTCCCGCTTCGATGAGGTAGCGCGCGCCGCCGGGCGTTTGGACCTCGCAAGCGGTCACGAGTAACTTCCGTCCGTCCGGCAGCGGCGCCTGGCGCGCGGTTTCACCGCGCCCGGTCTCGGTGGACGGCGGCACCGCGGTGGGGACGAAATTCCGGTCTTTGGGCGATCGCGAGACGTAAAGCAACCCGCCATCGCCGCGCGTAACGCGCACGAACCGGTCGTTGAGGTCCGGCGCATAACGGCCATCGATCTCGTCCCCCACCCTCGCCTCGCCCTGGAGCGGAATCTTTTCGAGCAGCAATTGCCCGATCTGCCGGGCCCGCCGCAACTGGTTTTCCTTGAGCGCTCCGACCAGCGAACTCTGGAGGGCCACGTAAGTGGCCGCGCCGATCAGGACGAAACAGCCTGTCAACAGGACGCCATACCAGGCGACCAACTGGAACCTGAGCGAGCGCGTGTTCATGCTTCCGGTCCGCCAGCGACGGAGTATCCTACCCCGCGCACGGTATGGATGAGCTTGGTGGGGAACGGGTCATCCACCTTGGCGCGCAAGTGGCGGACATAGACATCGACGATGTTGGTGAGGCCCTCGAAACTCTGGTCCCACACGTGCTCGATGATCATGGTGCGCGAGAAAACCCGCCCGGCATTCGCGACCAGGTATTCCAGCAGGGCGTATTCTTTGGCGGTCAGGTCAATGCGTTTGCCCGCGCGCTTGACCTGCTGCGACAAACGGTCGAGCTCCAGGTCCCCGACGCGCAGCACGCTGGCGCGGTTGACCGGCCCCCGGCGCAGCAGCGCTTTCACCCGCACCAGCAGCTCCGCGAAGGCGAACGGCTTGGTCAGGTAATCGTCAGCGCCCGCCTCGAAATGAGCGACCTTCTCGGCCATCGCATCCCGGGCCGTGAGAATCAAGACGGGCACTTCATTCCGGTCGCGCCGGATGCGCTTCAGAATCTCCGAGCCGCTCAGACCCGGCAGCAGCAAGTCGAGAATGATCAGGTCATACGCGCAGGCAGCCAGCATCTGCACCGCGGCTGGTCCGTCGGCGGCCACATCGACGGCGAACCGCTCGGCCCGCAGTCCGCGCGCCACAAAGTCGGCCACCTTTTTCTCGTCTTCGATAAGCAGGAGTCGCATGACAGAAGTATAGACCCTACCCGGATTAAAGTGCGCTGAACGCCACATTAAATCCCGTTCAGAATCGTTGCAGGGCAATAAAAGCGGGACAGAGGCAAAGCCCGTTGCCCAAATCGTCCGCACGTTTGAAGGCAGGGCGTGCTCTCCTGCGCGCCCTGGGAGGGTTCCCAGACCCGCTCGTTTCGGACAGCTTCGCACGCCGCGGCGCCGTCAGGACCCCGCGCCCCGTTAGTTGAGCGCGTTGGTGTGGACCCCGGAGCTGCTGGCCTCCAGTTACGGGGTTAGCTGTGGCTGTGCTCGCTAAAGGGAGAACATCAGCTCGGCACGCAGGAAGGTCACCATGCCGCGATCAACGTAGAAGTCGCCCGGGAACATGAGTTCACCCCAAAGGTGGCCGCTCAGATGCCGGCTGAATTTGTACTTCAGGACGGATTGCAAATAGTGGCCGCGGAAGGTGCCGGTGGTGCTGAAGGGACCCTGCGATTGGAGGCCGGCAGGGATCTGATATGATGCGTCAAGATCACGGGTGGGCACCGCCTGATTGGCAAACAGCGCATAGTAGCTGGCGCTGAAGTCCAGGTCTTTCACGGGGGTCACGCTCCAGGTCGGGCCGACGCGGTAAAGATTGGCCGTCTGCCCCACGCGCGTTTCCTGGATGTCGCTATAAGTATTCATCTCGCTCCACTGCGGCCAGCGGCCCCATAGCGAGTCAAACATTTCATCCGTCTTGGTGTTGGGGTTGTCGCCGGACAGGAATTCGAAGGAGAGGCTCAACTGGTCGTTCCAACTGTCCTTGAAGAGGTAGCTGAGCTTGCTGTTGGCACCAAAGGCGCTGAGGTTGCGGAACCCCGTGGTTTGGACGGAGGGATCATTGGGCCGGAGAACAGCGAGTGCCGAGTTGAGTTCCAGGTCTTGCTTCTGGCCAAACTGATATGCGCCTTCGGCGGAGTATTTCCAGTGGTCTGCCAGCGCACCCGAGAGGCGGCCCCCAAACGTGTAGATGTCCGCGTTGTCAGTGAAGAGCGAAGCGGGAAAGTCGTTAATGGCCGAGTCGTGTTTGTAGAGGAAGAAGGCGTCCACGTTCGCCGCCGGCAGGCTCTTGTTGGCAATCCACAAGATCGCTCCTTTCTCGTTTGAGTCGGTCAACAGAAAAGGCTCTATATGGCCGTACGGAGGACCCGGATTGGCCTGCGTATCGGCCACCGTAGAGGACGGCCCGAGTGTCGGCAGCCACGCATCGGGCCGGGCGTACTGGACGATGCCAATGGCGTCGATGGTCGTGTGACAGTCCTTGAGCTCCCAAGTCGCCCGGGCGGAATCCAGAAAATAAGTGAAGGAGCCGTCTTCCGGCGTGCCGTCCCCCACCAACCAACCGTCGCCCAGGAAAATGTCCTGGCGGCCGACTGTCAGCGTCACCGGCAGGTCCACCGGTTCCTTCCACTGCACATTCAGGTTATCAATAATGCCATACCGCCACTGCATCCCCGACTGCTCGAAATAAGTGTCCGAAAACGCCTTCTCCATGAAGTCCCGCGGCTCCGCGGCCAGCCGCGCGTTCAGGCTCAGGCCATCGACCGGCGTGATGCTGGTCCAGAGCCGCCCGCGAAAGCGGAAGTAGTCCTGGGAGTGGACGGCAGCAAACGGGCTGGTGCCCGGACCCCCGGGGGGGAAGTTCTGATCGGCGGTCAGGCTAAACGCATTGTTGAAGTATTCGTTGCGAATCCGCATGTCCGCCCCCCAACTCAGCCAGGGAAATGGATTCTTCATGTCCTGAATCATTTGTTCCGTCGAGCTGAGGGCGGGCGCCACCGTCGCCGGTGCTGCCGCAGTGGTTTGGTTGGTTTGGGCTGGGGCGATCGCCAGGGTCGCGCCCAGCATAATGATGGTTAGTGCTTGGGCTTTAGTTGTCATGAGTCATTCCATTTAAGACCAGCGCCGCTCCTCACAAAGCGAACACCAGTCAATCATTTCAGTTAAAGGTTCTCGCCCACACTGAGGGCCTTCTTTTGGCCGTCCCTCTCTGTCTTCTTCAGTGAAGGCGACGGCAATTCTAGGAATGAGCCTCTGCGTGTCCAGTATTATTGAAGATTTGTGTAAGTTTTTTTCTGCCCCCACATATACATTAATTGCAATCAAAGTGGCAAAATCAGGCAAGCCGTTGCTGCGTGGGCTGTCTGAAATCCCCTTTGGCAGTGGGCGCAGAAATCGTAAGCCCGGCGCAGTCGCCGGGCAAAGCCGCAACCTTTCGGATTGGGTTGAACTTGCGGCCTCGCGCGGCCATGCTGCCGCTATGACCGGGTTATCCGATGTGCTGCAGTTGCGGGTCCGCTATAGCGAGACGGACCAGATGGGAACATTCTACAATTCCCGCGCGCTGGAATGGTTTGAGTGTGGGCGCACGGAGCTGATGCGCCGCAAGCTGGGGATATCTTATGCCGCGCTGGAGGCGCGGGGCGTTTTCCTGCCGCTGGTGGAAGCGCACCTGGAATTCCAGGGGGGAGCGCGCTACGACGACCTGCTGGAGGTTGCTTCCACGGTGGACTTGTCGGGGCGGGCGAGGCTGCGGTTTGAGGTGCAAATCCATCACGGCGAGAGCGGCAAACCGGTGGTGCGCGGCTACACGGTTCATGCGTTTACCGACCGGCAGGGCAAGCCGATTCGTCCGCCGGTATGGTTTGTCGAGATGCTGGCCCGGGCGGGGGGCGATGCGGGGACAGCCAAGGCGTAAGAAGAATTGGCGCTTCGTTGCCTTTCAATATTGCTGCGCCCGAGGACGGGCGCACTCCGCCAAGGCCAGGCGGGGAGTGGCCGGAGGAAGGGGGTGGTTGCACCGGAGGTACACCGTAGGCACACCGTAGTCTCACGCTGGCTCCAAGCATGTTCCTAGGATGTTCCTAGAGTCCTTGAATCTGAAAACTGTTGGTAAGCAGATCAAGTTTCAAGCGGCCATGTTTTCAACGAGGTAAGCGTCCAGAGTTACTTGGAATCTGGTGAAGTTAATCGCCAGCGTGGAGGATTCTGAGGTGCGTGGGTCGTGCCGTTCGGAGAGGCCACGGCGGAGGAGCCGTTGGTAGGCTTGGGTGTAGAACAAGGCGG
>Ga0187860_1002521_pt1 | contig 15074 bp, 11 predicted proteins | sample June2016WEW_10_4_FD_132981 | JGI IMG/M metagenome (GOLD analysis project Ga0187860, IMG submission 132981) | Peatland microbial communities from SPRUCE experiment site at the Marcell Experimental Forest, Minnesota, USA - June2016WEW_10_40 | ecosystem: Environmental > Terrestrial > Soil >... | reverse complement strand
CGTCGAGCTTGGTGTGCGCAACGTCGTAGAAACAACGCTGGGTGGCGACCTATCCCAAATCCCGCCGCATGTTTTGGTGAAAGTGGATGAACGAATTGCGCGGGCGACCAAGAAAAACGCCGCCTTAGATGCCTCCCGTTACCAGACACTTGCCGGCAAATTGGAATATTTCGACCTGCGGGAATTGCAGGACACGATCGCTGGCAAGACGCCCTGGCCTCTGTTTGAAGCGCGCTTCGGCACGAAGGAGGCTCTGGCGGCCAAATTTGACCAACTGGCTGAACTCCGCAACGGCATCCGCCATAGCCGAGCGGTCGGCGAAGTCGTTAGAATGGAGGGTGAGGCGGCAATTGTGTGGTTCAAGCAGGTGCTCAATAAATAATCCAATGAACGGCAACGACGTCATCACGGCAATAAAGAGAAAGGTCCGGCTGAGAACAGATCAAAAGTTGTCCGATCGAATCGGGATTTCAGTCCCGGCAATTCAACTTTGGAAAAACCGGAAAAGAGTCACGGCGCGCCAATTCGCCGAGATGGTTCATCGCGCCTGTCTTGCGGGAGCTAGCAATCTTCAGACGAACGCAATCTGTCCCATTGTAGAATTTTTTCGAATCGACAAGTGTTCATCGCGGGGTGGCGCTGGCTTCGAGGTTTTCACGGAGAAAGATGGAAATGACAGACACGGCAACCCGATCATCCATCCGTATCGCAACGGTTTGAAAGAGGAGCTGAAAAAGCATTTTGGCGTGTATGTGTTTTTCGATAGCCGTGGCCAAGCCATTTATACAGGCAAAGCGCGTCAGCAGAAGTTATGGAAAGAAATCAATTTGGCTTTCAATCGTGACCGTGGTGAGGTGCAAAAAATAAAAAGGGTGAATCATCCGCAGCGACGACAGGCTTACCGCACCAGCGATCAGCAAGCTCGGCAAATCACCGATAATTTGGTTTCACTTCACGATATCGCAGCATATTTCAGTGCTTATCAGGTGGTCGATGGCATGATCGATGATTTGGAGTCTCTCTTGGTGCGAAGCTTCGCAAACGATCTGCTGAATATTCGGATGGAACGCTTCACCCGCCACCGTAATTGAAATGAGCCATCGCATTTCCCAGCAACAACTTGAATCGTACCTTTGGGGCGCGGCTGTGCTCTTGCGCGGGACCATTGATGCCGGCGATTACAAACAGTTCATCTTCCCGCTGCTTTTCTATAAACGCCTGTGTGACGTTCATGATGAGGAGACGCGGACGGCTCTCGCGGAATCTGGTGGAGATAAGAATTTCGCGGCGTACCCAGAAAATCACCGTTTCCAGGTTCCGCCCGAAGCGCATTGGCGCCAAGTCCGTCAGGCCGCCTCGAATGTTGGCACCGCGCTCCAGAAAGCGATGCGAACCATCGAGACAGCGAACCCGGACAAGCTGTACGGTATTTTCGGCGACGCACCGTGGACTAATAAAGACCGCCTGTCCGACGCCATGTTGCGCGATTTGGTCGAACATTTCAGCACGCTGGAATTGACTATCGCCAATCTCCCCGAAGATGAGTTGGGACAGGGTTATGAGTACCTGATAAAAAAATTCGCCGACGACGCTGGCCATACCGCCGCGGAATTTTACACTAACCGCACGGTCGTCCATCTCATGACCGAGATGCTCCAACCGCAGCCAAGTGAATGCATTTACGACCCGACATGTGGTTCCGGTGGCATGTTGCTCTCGTGCATCACCCACCTGCGCCGGCAGGGGAAGGAATGGCGCAACGTCCGCCTCCACGGTCAGGAGCGGAATCTCATGACCTCCTCTATCGCCCGGATGAACTGCTTTCTCCATGGCATCGAGGATTTTCAAATCGTCCGGGGCGACACTTTGTCTGAACCCAAGCTCGTTCAGGGCGACCGACTCAGGCAGTTCGACGTGGTGCTTGCCAATCCACCGTATTCCATCAAGCAATGGGATCGCGATGCCTTCGCCTCAGACCCTTGGGGCCGCAATCTCTACGGCATACCGCCGCAGGGCCGGGCCGATTACGCCTTTTGGCAGCACATCCTTTGCAGCCTCGCCCCGAGAACTGGCCGTTGCGCCATCCTTTTCCCGCACGGCGTCCTTTTCCGCCAGGAGGAGGCTGACATGCGGCAAAAGCTCATCGAAGCCGATTTGATCGAGTGCATCCTGGGTCTGGGACCAAATCTCTTCTACAATTCACCGATGGAGGCGTGCGTGGTAATCTGCCGCACGGCAAAGCCCAAATCATGCAGAGGAAAAATTCTTTTCATCAACGCCGTGAACGAGGTTACCCGAGAACGCGCCCAGAGTTTTCTCACCGAGGACCACATTGAGCGTGTTGTCGCCGCATACCGAGCATTCAAGGACGAACCCGGTTTTACCTGTGTCGCCACGCTCGAAGAAATCCGAGCCAAGGACGGCAACTTGAGCATCCCGCTGTATGTCGGGGCGGACACGGCAAACGGATCCGCAAATTCCAATACCGTGGGTGCTGGCCAGTCAAATCTGCACGATGCACTCAGCGAGTGGCTCGAAAGCTCCACCAGGGTACGAACGATATTGACGGAACTGATGGAAAGGAGTGGTACCCGGCATGGCGAGTAAATCCAAAGTTCCCGAATTGCTGAACACCCTTTGGCGCGACTTCGATTTCGACCCGAATGACGAGCAAAAGGAAGCGATCCTCCACGCGAACGGCCCCCTGTTCCTTCCTGCTGGTCCTGGGTCAGGAAAAACTCGAGTGCTCTTATGGCGAACAGTCAACCTCATCACCACGCATGATGTTCGGCCGGAAGAGATTTTCCTCTCCACTTTTACAGAAAAAGCTGCGCTCCAGCTTCGGAACGGACTCCGCACGCTTCTCAGCGCAGTTTCAGAAAAGACGGGCAAGCCTTACGACACCGCAAAGCTCTACGTGGGCACCGTCCATTCACTTTGCCAGCGGTTGATCCTCGACCGCAGAATCTCCGCACATCGCTCCAGATCAAAGTCGCCTATCCTGCTTGATGAACTGAACCAGTATATGTTTTTGCGAAATCGGCGAAACTGGAATGCGGTTCTTGAAGCGACTGGCTTCACTGCGCCGGTCGACGTGCTGAACCTGTTTGGTGACCATGGAATCTCAAGGCACAAGGCTATCACTCATCTACTGAACTTCTTCAACCGGTTGTCCGAGGAAATGGTTAATCCGGCTGAAGCTCGTAAGCGCACACGCGACAAAACGCTCCTTGCCCTTTTGGACGGCTACGAGAGGTATCAGACATTGCTCTGCGGAGACGGTGGAGTGAGCCGGACAGACCTCTCGCTACTACAGTCGGTCGCAGTTGAGCACCTCCAGCAAAATCCGGAGTCTGGCCAGGTATTCCGTCACGTCATTGTGGACGAGTATCAAGACACAAATCCGGTTCAGGAGAGGATTTTTCTCCAGCTCGCGTCCGGTCACAAGAACATTTGTGTGGTTGGAGACGACGACCAGGCGCTTTACCGTTTTCGTGGGGCTACCGTTGAAAATTTCGTGGATTTCCCTGACCGCTGCCTGAAGCATCTCGGTGCAGCCCCAAGCCGGATTATCCTTGGCACGAACTATCGCTCACGAGCGGACATAGTCGGGTTTTACAATCGTTTCATTGTCCACTCTTCGTGCGACTGGCGGAAAGGCCCCAAGGGTGCGTATCGGGTGATGGACAAGGAGATCGTACCACACCGCAAAGAAAAAACCATCGCTGTTGTCGCAAGTTCTCCAGGAGCCCCGGAGGATGTCGCGGATGAGATTGCGGGTCTTGTTCGGCAGTTGCTCAATGCGAAAAAAGTGGAGGATCCAAATCAAATTGCTTTCCTCTTCCCTTCGCTCAAATCACCCCACGTTGAACGCATGAGAGATGCGCTGGCCAAGGTCAAATTGGAAGTGTACGCGCCTCGAGCCGGTCAATTCCTCAATGTCCCAGAATCCCAGGCCGTTTTTGGTTTGTTGTTCCAGGCACTTGGGACATTTTCGCACGTCCACACCGAGTTCCAGACTTGGTTGTCAACAGTTGAGGCGCAGGGTGCCGCGTTGATATCGGACGATTCGTTTCTCCGAGGTTTTATCAAGCACAAGCAAAAGGAAGCTCAACAGGTGTCGGCGGATTATGCAGTGCTCGCGAAGATTCTCGACAACAGAGGCTGGGCTCCGAAGGACGCCTATGACCCTGACACCATGCCGGCAGCGCTCGCATCTGCCCCTGGTCTTACTGACCGGGCAAAACGTGCTCTCACAAGCCAGCTTTTCGCCCGTTTCGCCCGCGAGCGCATCCACGTTGGAAAACCATTCAGCGTCGGCTATGCCGTCACACGGGCAACGTCGATTGACTGGAATATTCTCGATTTTTTCTACCAGCTTGCGGGCTTCAAACATTTCAAGGCCATGTTCGATCTCGCGGAGACCGGGAAAGACGAAGGGCCAGCGTGCAATCTCAGCTTGATTTCCCAGTACATTTCTCGGTATCTCGACCAATATCCGTTCCCTATTTCTGGAGAGAATCTCAGCAGCGGGCAGTTCCTGCGAAATTTTGCTAACTATCTCTACGTGTTATTTCGCCGGGGTGAAGGTGAGTATGAAGACGCCAACGATCCGTTTCCAAAGGGCCGCATTCCTTTTATCACTGTTCATCAGTCCAAAGGACTGGAGTTTCCTGTCGTCATTATTGCCAACCCGCGCAAAGACCCGAAGCTCCAGCCGATTGAGCAAATGGTTGCGCCCCTCCTCACACGCAAGGGTGAACCGCTGGACCGCATGCCTGCTTTTGATGTCATGCGGATGTTTTACGTCGCACTCTCTCGTGCCAAGAATTTGCTGGTCCTCGCCCACTTCCAAGGACGTGGGCAGCGCCTCCACGAGGCCTTTGCCGATTTGATCAACGCGGGGATCCCGCGAATCCCCAGCCTCAAAGTCTCGACCATTCCGGAGGCAAAATTGGAGGACCAGGATTTGCCCCAAAGTTACTCTTACACCGGTGATTTTCTCCTTTATCGGAAATGTCCGCGCCAATACATGCTCTTTCGGAAATACGGATTCGTGCCGTCGCGCTCGCAGACCATGTTCTTTGGCAGCCTCGTTCACCAGACACTGGAGGACCTGCACCAGCAACTCATCGATTTACGGAGACAAGCCGCATGAACTCACCGCCCCCCATTACCGAGGACCAGCTTCGCGAAATGTTTGACTTGAACTTCGAACGCCTGCGCCAGGAAAATGGCCATTCACTGGCGCCGGACGTACGCGAGGCGGCGTGGGAACAGGTCCGACTCTACTGGCGCAAGCTCAGGCACATCGCTGAAACCGTCACCGACACCGAAGTAAAACTCAACCTAGCAAATCAGAAATCACCAAAGAAACGGACCTTCTGCATCGAGGGCGTAGTGGACATCGTGCGCGAGAACGACAAGGTTACCATGTATGACCTAAAAACGCATGACCTCGATTTCGTCCAGGAGAATATCGAACTCTACAGCGACCAGCTCAATGTCTATGCGCACATTTGGCAGAACCTGCGGGGCGAACAACTTGATGAGACGGCAGTGATCGCAACGCCGGTGCCGGACGCGGTCAGTGCCGCCGTTCGGAAAGGAGATCCACTTCAAATCGAGGCTGCCCTTGCGGCATGGAATCCTGTTGTCCCAATTGCCTTCGACGCGGGAAACGTCAAGAAGACCATTGCCGAGTTCGCCAAGGTTGTGGATCGGATTGAGGATCACGAGTTTTGCCCGCCGCCAGTCAGCGATCTCACCGTGCGGGAGGGAAAACGCGGAACGTTTGCCACCCGCGTCTGCCGTAACTGCGACATGCGTTTTTCCTGTTCCAGCTTCAGGGAATACGCCCGCAATTACAAGGACCGTGGATGGAGCAAATTTGCCGACTTCTACGATTTGGATGCCGATGAAGCGGAATCCCTGGCGCGATTCACCGCAAATTCGCCAGATGGCGCGCAACTCACAACGAATGATGTGGCGGATTAAACAATGACTGCATCCTGTTCATTTTTCGTGGCCAGACCGCAAATGATCGCTTTTTCCACAATTTTCCAGGATGAACCACCCTAATATGGCGCTCCCCGATTTCAACGCACAGGGCCTGTTGCCCGAAGGAGTTCATGAAGCGACCTCTGGAGATTTGCACGACCGATTCGTCGCAGCTTGCTTGGGCAGTGGCACACGTCAAAATGTATTCGACAATTTCTGCCGCTATCAGGCGGCGGTCGCCGCTTTAGGCGCTCATGCGACGCAGTGGGTGGACGGGTCATTTGTGGATCGGTCTCGCCTCGATCCAGAAGATGTGGATGTGGTGAATTTCTGTGAATTCTCGGTCCTCAATTCACTCCCGCCTGACGCACGAACGCAAATCGCTCCGCTCCTCGATGGCCGCGAGTCCACCAAGAGAGATTACAAAACCCATACATTCCTCGAAACCTGCTTTCCAGCCGGGCATCCCTATGCAGCGAATTTCGAGAATCGCCGCAAATATTGGCGTGATTGGTTTTCTCGGCCACAGCATTACGTCGGGCCGAAAAAGGTCGAAGCATCGTGGCGTGGCCGGAAAGGAATCGTGCAGATGATCGTTGGCGATGGTAAACATTGTCCGGCCATTAGCGGTGCAACATAAATGAGCACAATCCGTCCATCCTCGGAAATTGAGGCGCAGCTGGAAGCCTTTCTGGCGACTTTGCCTGCGGACGTCACAGAACCACCTCCGGGCGACTTTGCCGCCACTTTGCAATGGAGATCGTGGCAAAATCATCGTCAGGAATTGGAACTGGAGCTAAAGGCAGCACTGATGGACGAACTGGCACATGCTGACCTTCAGATTGCCTTTTCTGGCGACCCGGTACTGCAGCATGACATTAAAGCTGGATTTCTCGCAGGGTTCTTGACCAAGGCGCAGGGCCTTATCAAGGCCCTTTCCGAGCCTGTTGAAGAAAGTGGCGCCGGACGTGGCAGAACAGCGAGCAACCCCATGGAGGACTATCGTTTGTTTGTCGCGGCCACATTCCCGTCTTCGTTTGGGATACGACTTCGTTTGCGTTCAAAAGCCCATTTCGAGACTTTGCCACTTGCACAGACGGAGGCTGTTCTGGACAAATTCTGCAAATTGATGGATCCAAACCTGACCCGGGAGGACCTCGTAAACGCCGTAGCTGTTGAGCGCGTCAAATCGCCGTACCATGAACTGCTCAAGAGCATTAGCCGCGAAGGCGCGCAGCTTACCGTGCGAACTAAGGCGAGATTGAGCGGTGTCAAAATTAATGCCTCGCAGGCATATCACCGGGCGCTTTTGATTGAGAGATTGACCCAAGCGACGACTACACGTTCCTTGGAAGGCATCCTTGTCGGAGGCAGCATGACCTCCAATAGATTTGAGCTACAGGTCGCCGAAAAACTATATCGCGGACGCATCTCGCACGAAGCCAAGGTACAGATGAAGAACCTGAAACTCGGCGAACGCGTCAGGGCCGAGATCTTGGAAACTTCGTTTTTTGCTGGGGAAGTCGTTGTCGAGGGGCACGCAACCTATTTCCTGAAGGGTATTGAAAAGGCAGGTTAACGCGTATGCGGTCGCCTCCTGGAAACCATCACTAACATGAACGGCAATATCAACAAAAAAGCTAAAACCGGAGGCCTGAGCATCAATTCTGGGCATATCGTATTAAGGGTGGATGAAGCGACGGTCCATGTGTATTCGGGCGCGTCTTTTCCGAAGCAAATTCTCACGGAGGCCAAACAAAATCTCACAGGCATATATTTTTACGATAAGCACCAGCCACATGCGAACACGGGCCAATACCACATGCATGTTTACCTAAGGAACAACGAGATCTTTGCGATTAACTGGGACGGCAGCGCCCACGACCAAAGCCATCATCGAGTGATTCCAAGAAAGGTTTTTCAGGCACTACAGGCGAAGTTTCCAGGCTTGGCTCTTCCTGCAGACCGTATCATTGAATCCTTTGCACTTGATCCGACTTCTTGCGGCGGGACGGCGCTGAAATTGGAAACGAGTGAGTTGCTTAGCCTAAGGCAGATTATTTCCGAAGAAGTTCGATTAGCTGGGAATTCTGCTTTCCCTGCGAATAGCCGACTCTCGATTTACGAAGGCGATCACGTCCCGTTCTCCGGTTGGCCCTTTTTAATAGTGGGTGCAGAATTCCGTGACAATGGCGATGCTGTTGCTGAGGCGCACCTTATTTACATGCAGGGCGCGAACAGTAAGTACACAGCCATTCAGTTCCTTATGAAGCAGCAAGACTTCGACCATCACTTTATCGCGCGCTTGGATTGGGTACATGCTAGGGCATTGGAATGGGCGAGAAGCATTGTTTTCCTGCGCATTGACCAACAAATGTTGAAAGACAAAATAGGGTGGTCGTATCCGAAATTTGCTTTTCATGAACGGTCGTTTCACGATCTTTTGCGGCTTTGGCTCTTCGGTGTGGCAACCCGGCACATTCGACTGATCTATGAGAAAACAACGGTAATAAACTTGAAGGCAAACCTTCATTTGCTCGTGCAATTGACACCAATTGCGCCTCCAAAAAACCTGCTTTTTGAGGGCGAATGAACACTCCTAGCGCCGACCACAATCCCGCCCAAGGCCGCATTCCAAAGGGAACGAAACGTATTGTCATTTTCGATACCAACGCCTACCGCGACTTCGCTCCAGCCGGCCCTCTCCCGGACTCGCGCGCTAAGGCGGCTCGCCTCCGCCAATGCGAGCAATCGAACTCGGTCTTCACCTTGGCCAGCCCAACTGTGGTCTGGGAACTCACCGCTCATCTCGCCGATCCTACAGACCGATCATATAACCATTGCCTCAAGTCCTTGTTGATGCTTGGCGAACACGCGGTGAACCCCGCCAAACCAGATGGAGGCATCAGCCTCTTTCCCGATGCTGAGTCAACGGTCTGTCGCGAATTGTTCCACGCCGTCCCAAAGGTAAACGACCAGGGCATCCGGGTACTCGGCAGCTTCGTCAAACACGTGGTCAAGTTCGCCCCCGACCTTAGCGACCCAAAAGCTCAAGAGAACATCAAACACATTGCCTCTCATGTGGACGCAACCGAAAGGGATTGGTTGGAGTCCATGCAACCAGTGCTTGAGCGCTGCGATCCCAAAGCCGCGAAACAGTTCTTCGGAGACATACCAGAAATCGAACTGCGCAAGCGGATGAGGGGTTTTTTCGCCACTCAGACCTTTGTGGACATGTGGGCCACATTCACGGTCCAGATGCACGCAGCAAAGGTCGGTTACACAATTACCTCGGACGAGGAACTCAAAGAGAAAGCGCATATGGTGCTGGATGTCTTCCCTGTCCCGGTCCACCTCATGTCCGCGCTGCTCCAAAAAATCGCAATGGACCCAAACTTCAACATAGGCAACCCCGACAAGAAGCGTTGGAATTTCGTCTGGGATAGTCAGCTCACATTTTCAATCGGCACGTCCCACCAAGTGGCGGGCGCTCCGGTCTTTTTCGTGACGAGTGATGCTGAGGTTATTACAGCGGCAAAGGCTGCCGGGTGCGAGCAGCGAGTCCTCGCCCTGCCGGATTATCTCAAATCGCTTGGATTCCTCTGACATGACTGCATCCCCAACACTCTCGAGCTTGAAACCCAATCCCCACTGGGCCAAGCTGCCGCTGTTCAATCGCAAGAACTGGTCCCGCGTGCGGTTTGGTGACGTGGTCCAAATGCTGAAGGAAGAGGTTGATCCGGTGGCTGATGGAGTGGAGCGATATGTAGCGGGGGAGCACATGCAGACGGAGAATGTCCACATTCGCCTGTGGGGCAATGTTGGTGACGGCTATCTTGGACCTGCATTCATTAGGCGATTCCGTAAAGGGCAGGTGCTTTACGGGTCGCGGCGAACTTACCTCAAAAAAGTAGCGGTTGCGGATTGGGATGGTGTGACGGCAAACACGACATTCGTGCTAGAAACTATCGAAGGCAAACTGCTTCAAGAATTGTTGCCGTGGTTGATGCTCTCCGAGCGGTTCACCAAGCATTCGATTCAGGAATCGAAGGGTTCGACCAATCCGTACATCAATTTTCCCGACATCGCGAAGTTTGAGTTCGACCTCCCGCCGATCGAGCAGCAGCGCCGCATTGCCGAAATCCTCTGGTCAGTGGATGAAGCGAAGCAAGCATACGAAAAATCCTCACAGGCCGCGGCCCTGGTACGACGAACAAGAATGCAGGAAGCATTCTCGGACCAAAATTATCCAACCATCACGATTAGAGAGAGCGGGGATGTCCAACTTGGGCGTCAACGTGCTCCGAAGTACCAGACCGGCGCATTTACAAAACCATACCTCCGGGTCGCAAATGTCTTCGATGGATTTATTGATTATAGCGACGTTCTCAAAATGGATTTTGATAAGCGAGATTTTCAGACCTACAGCTTGAGCGCGGGAGATATTCTGTTAAACGAGGGCCAAAGTCGAGAACTGGTTGGGCGCTGTGCGATCTACGACGGCAAGCTCCCGGAGTGCTGCTTTCAGAACACGCTCATTCGCTATCGGGTCGGTAAGACAGTGCTCACAGATTACGTGTTCGCCTTCTTCCAGCATTGCTTTCACACTGGCGTCTTTGCGGCTATTTCGAGCCAAACTACATCAATAGCCCATCTTGGTTCTGACCGATTTGCAAAGTTGAAGATTCCGATTCCTCCAAAACGAGAACAGCAGAAGATTGCCGACGCATACGCCGAAATTAGAAAGGCAGAACTTGCAACCTTGGAGCATCTTTCGAGGATCAGCGAACTTCAGTCATCAATCGTTAATGTGATTACATCATGAGCTTCAACGAATCCAACACCGTCGAGCAGATGATTCTCGATGCCGTCGAGAATTTGGGTCGCACCACCGCCGGCGAAGTGATCCACGATGCTCCCGGCTGGGGCGGTTCGCTCAGTGGTGAGTTTCGGCCGTCGAATTGGGATTATGTGGCAGGTGTTCGAGTGCCGCGTCAGCCCGGTGACGTGATGGTGGAATCGTGGTTGCGCGAGGCGTTGATCCGGCTCAACCCAGAAATCGCGGCACAGCCCGACCGAGCCGACGAGGTCATTTACGCCCTGCGGGCAACTATTCTTTCGGTCCAGGCCGATGGATTAGTTCGGGCGAACGAAAATTTCACAGCTTGGTTGCGAGGTGAGAAGACGATGCCATTTGGTCGCAATGGCGAGCACGTTTCCGTCCGATTGGTGGATATCATCCAGCCCGCAAACAACCGGTTCAATGTTGTAAACCAGTGGACATACCATGCAGGAGCGGTGGAGAAGCGATTTGACGTGGTCTTTGTAGTCAACGGATTGCCGTTGGTCATAAGCGAAGCAAAGACACCCACGCGTAGCGCGGTGACGTGGTTCGACGGCGCCTATCAGGTGAATGAGATTTACGAGAAGGAGGTGCCGGCCATGTTTGTGCCGAATGTTTTCTCATTCGCCACCGAGGGAAAACTTTTCCGCTATGGGTCCATCCGCATGCCGATTGAAATGTGGAGTCCGTGGCGTACCCGGGAAAACGAGCCAGAGGGTTCGCTGGCGGACGTACGGCGGGCGGTGGAGAATATGCTCCGGCCCGACGTGGTGCTGGACATCATGCAAAACTTCACGCTTTTTGCCACGGACAAGAGGCATCGCCGCATCAAAATTATCTGTCGTTACCAGCAATATTTCACCACCAACCAGATCTTGGACCGGGTGGTTAAGGGTTATCCAAAGAAGGGGCTCATCTGGCATTTCCAAGGCAGTGGGAAATCCCTGCTCATGGTCTTCGCCGCGCAGAAGCTGCGGATGCATGCACGCCTTGGCAACCCCACAGTGATCATTGTGGTGGACCGAATTGACCTGGACACGCAAATCACCGCCACGTTCAACGCCGCCGATGTACCCAATATGGTGGGGGTGGCAACTCGGCAAGAATTGCAGACCATGCTCGCACAGGACGTGCGGAAGGTGCTTATCACCACCATTCACAAATTTGCCGAGGCTGGAGGGAAATTGAACGAACGCTCCAACATCATCGTGATGGTGGACGAAGCGCACCGGACCCAGGAAGGTGATCTTGGCCGCAAAATGCGCGCGGCATTGCCGAATGCGTTTCTTTTTGGACTCACAGGCACCCCAATCAATAGGGCGGACAAAAACACCTTTTGGGCATTTGGCGCGGATGAGGATGAGAAGGGATACATGAGCCGTTACTCTTTCCAGGAATCCATCCGCGACAAGGCTACTTTACCCCTGCATTTCGAAGCTCCGGAAGTGAAGCTGAAAATTGACAAGGCGGCGATTGACGAGGCTTACCGCGCCATCACGGATGACTTGAGCGAGCAGGACCGGGACGACCTCGCCAAGCGCGCCGCGAAAATGGCTGTCCTGGTCAAAAACCCGGATCGCGTCCGCGCCGTGGTGCAGCACATCGTCACCCATTACCAGGCCAAGGTTGAACCGAACGGCTTCAAGGCACAGGTGGTGACGTTCGACCGGGAATGTTGCGTGCTCTATAAGGCAGTGATGGATGAGTTGCTTGGACCGGAGGCCAGCGCCATCGTCATGTCCACCGCGCCGGCTGACCCGGACGATTGGAAAGTTCATAGCCGGGAGAAGGACGCCGAGGAAAAGTTGCTGGACCGTTTCCGTGACCCGGCCGATCCGCTGAAGTTTGTCATTGTGACGGCCAAGCTATTGACAGGTTTCGACGCGCCCATCCTTCAGGCGATGTATTTGGACAAGCCATTGCGTGACCACAATCTGCTTCAGGCCATTTGCCGCACGAACCGCACTTTTGGACAGGAGAAAACCCACGGTTTGATCGTGGATTATATCGGCATTTTCGACGACGTGGCGCAGGCGCTGGCGTTTGACGAAAAGTCGGTGCGGCTTGTCGTTTCAAATATTGACGAACTGCGCAAGGTCTTGCCGGGGCAGATGCAGAAGTGTTTATCGTTCTTCCCTGGCGTGGATCGGACCGTGGGCGGCTACGAGGGATTGATGGCGGCTCAGCAATGCCTGCCGAGCAATGATGTCCGCGACAAATTCGCCGCCGAATATATCGTGCTCGCCAATATCTGGGAGGCGTTGTCGCCCGATCCGTGCCTGAATTCGTACCAGACTGATTATCGGTGGGTCACCCAGGTTTACGAGTCCGTCAAACCGCCAAGCGGCAACGGCAAATTGCTGTGGCACGCCCTGGGCGCCAAAACGATCCAGCTTATCAATGAAAATGTGCATGTTGAATCCGTGCGGGACGACATTGAAACGCTGGTGCTGGACGCGCAGGTGCTCGAGGATTTTCTCAAGGAGGCTGACCCGGCCAAGCGCGGAAAGGAGATCGAAATCAAACTCATCGCTCGATTGCGAAAACATTTTGGCAACCCGAAGTTCACCGAATTGGGAGAGCGGCTGGAAAAAATCAAAGAACGCCACGAACAAGGATTTCTGACGAGTCTGGAATTCCTAAAGCAAATCTTGGAGCTGGCCAAGGAAGTCGTCGAAGCCGAGAAACAGGTTGATCCGGTGGTGGAGCGGGACAAGGCCAAAGAAGCGCTGACAGAACTTTTCCAAGAGGCGAAGAATGGCAACACTCACATAATCGTCGAGCGCATCGTCGCGGACATTGACGACATCGTGAAAAAGGTCCGATTCCCTGACTGGCAGCACACCACCCAAGGTGAGCGACTTGTCCAGAAGGAACTCCGGAAGACCCTGCTTAAATACAAGCTCCACACCGATCAGGACCTGTTTGATCGAGCTTACGCTTACATCAAGCAGTATTATTGACAATAGGAGGGTCCATGTTGCGAGCAGCTTTCTTATTTGGGTCGGGCATATCGAAAGCATCGGGGGCGCCGATGGTCGATCAGATTTCAAAAACTGTTTTGGATGGAGGGTGGGAAGACCACACCAGCATGAGGTTTTGCTGGACCGAGAAGGAATCCACAGGCCAGGCCGCGAAGGCGCAGCAGTTCTTGCGTCTGCTCAATAGCTATATCGAGCCGCACATCAAGCTCAGGGAAGCACGGGAAACCAATTATGAAGACCTCCACGCAGCAGCACTCCAGATCAGTCAAGATGAGACCTCGGAGCTTGTAAATCCAATGCTTCGGGGATCTCTTGCGGATCTCAGGGCGAAGGCGGCAAATCTTTACGACGGGGAAACCGGCGATCCTCACGGAAATCCGTTTGTTTCCCTTGTGGAGCGCGCGACAAACCTCATAGATTGGGCAGTTGTTCATTGCCTCATTCACCTTCAAAAACCCATTGGAATGTCCGCGATTACGGCCGTCGCCAAGGCCACCGAGCGGTTGGACATTTTCAGCGTAAACCACGACCTCCTGATTGAGCGCCAGTTCGAGGCAATTCAGATGCCGTTTGCCGACGGCTTCGGACAGAGAGAGGGGGATGTGCGAAAGTTTGCTTGGTCTTGGGATCCCAGCGTTCCCGTCCGGCTTTATAAGTTGCATGGCTCCATTGATTGGTATCCGTTTAATTTCCCAAATGGAGAAAGACAGTTTGCCAGAGTGTTGGGGAAAAATACCGGTTTAGTGGGAGACCCTGAGCACTCTAAGGACGAGACGGGGACGTATCTGTCTCTAACGAATAATGTGCCGCTCATTCTCGCCGGCACCACGGACAAGGAGCGGCGCTATGGATTTGGACTGCCAGGTGAAATTTTTTTTGAGGTCCACAAGCAACTCCAAAATCATCACACGCTCATCTGTTCCGGTTACGGGTGGGCGGACAAGGGGATTAACAACAAAATCGGCCAATGGCTCAGCCGTGATGCTGGAAACAAGTTGGTTCTTCTGCACGAAACGCCCGAAGAGATAATGAAGAAACGCTTCTGGACTCACCGTTGGGCAAGAAACCAAGAAATGGGCAAGATCGTCGTCATCCGCAAATGGCTTCAAGATTGCACGATTGACGACCTTAGCCCATTTTTCGATGAGTAGCCGACCTGCCGGCCACAATGCACCATGCCAGAAGATCGAGTCATTACGTCAACGCCCGGGCCTCCGCCGGAATCCGATTTTGGTCAGGAATATTCT
>Ga0187860_1002520_pt1 | contig 15079 bp, 14 predicted proteins | sample June2016WEW_10_4_FD_132981 | JGI IMG/M metagenome (GOLD analysis project Ga0187860, IMG submission 132981) | Peatland microbial communities from SPRUCE experiment site at the Marcell Experimental Forest, Minnesota, USA - June2016WEW_10_40 | ecosystem: Environmental > Terrestrial > Soil >... | reverse complement strand
GGCCCGTTGCCGGACCCGACCTTTTCCAGCAGACCGGGAGCGCCTTCTCCATGTAGAGATGCGCTCCCATCGCCTTACTTAGGTCACTTATTGCGCGGCCAGCGCGGTTTTGAAACCAATGAGAGTCCGCCGTCCTGTCCAATGAAGGCCCGCCCCCTATGGGACTCTCCTTCAACTGGCGGTCGATCAAGACTCCATCGATAGTTACCGTGCAGCCAAATTTGCTCTTCCGGTTGATCCGCAACCGGGCCCGCTCTCGCGCAGCCAACACTTTGCACTGTTGCTCCAACCAGGCATTGCCCTCGTCCAAGGCGCGGAGGCCAATCACGGCCGCCGCAGCCTGGTCCCGGCCCAGATTGGGATAGTCCGTCAAAACTGCTCCCAGAATAGAGGTGTAGTTGGATTTTACGTAGCGCAGCACAACTCCGTGCTGCATGCACTTGCGCTCAAAAGCCTTTCGAATCCTTCGATACGGCATGACCCGAAGCATAACCCCCAGTTTGGTGCGGAGCCATCGTTTGCAATGCTCGAAGTCCAGGTATTCCAAGACCACCATGCACCGATGATCCTTGGCTTCGAGCACGATGTCTCGAATCTGCTCATGAATCCATGCCTCTTTCTGCTCTTTGCTCCAAGAGGGATTGAACATCCGCTTTTCGTGGTGAAGCACCAGTGGTTCTCCATCAGCCACCTGAATACGGGTTTCTGCGATGCTGTCGCAATTCAGATCCACTCCAATGGCACCCACGGGGCTGTAATCGAGATGGGTTTTGTCCCTGAAAAACGAGATGTGAACATACCAATGCCCATTTTCTTCTTGAATGAGCCAGACAGTCAAAGGAACCCGGCCAGTCGTAACCTTCCGGTCCACCAATCGCCCTTTTCTCTTGCCCTGCTTGGAAACCGCCTGGGCAAACGTGAACGGTTGCCAGTTGATGGCCAGAATAGCCTCCAACTGCTCCCGTTCCTTCGGTTTGAGGGTAAAGTAGCCCATCAGCTTTCCTGCATGGTACAGCTCGAAGCGTAACCGCCCATCCCTTGAGACGGGTTTTAGCTGAAAGGTGCTGTTGCCGGCCGTCTCATCGGCACTGCCCAAGCAGCCAATCCGATCGTTCCGAGCATCGTCATATGCCTTCTTCCAACCAGCAGCCTCCTGATCCTGGTAAAACCGCTTCCCAAAGTGAATATGCGGGCGGCCTTGCTGAGCCAGCAAATGCTTGCGCTTCCGATAAAGCCGCATCAACTTCTTTACCCGGCCATGCAACTCACCAGAAGGACCATGGAATGCCTCGACCACCTGCCGGTTGATGTCTATCTCCACGTCTTCCAAGGCCCGCTTCTGGGATTCGACGGCGGACAGAATTATCCCTTCAGCCGCCATTTTGGCGGTGTTATACATGCGCGCCGGGAGATGAAAAGTTCCACAAAGGGCTGCTTTGTCAGGAGTCTCTCCAGATTGAAGCTCTTTAACCAATGTCCGCAGCAGACGGCAAAAGGGCTTGCGTTGCAATAGAATCTCCTGGCCTTCCGGCGTGACGCCTTTAAGCCTCCCGGTAAAGGTTATCGGAATGGAGCCTTCCACTGATTCGTAGTACTCACAAACCGGGGTTTCTACTTTCCGAATGTCGATCTTTTTGCCCATTTCAGGACTGGCTTTTACTATACAGTCTAAAATGAGGGATGCAATCTTTTTTATTGTCTATTCAGCAAATGGCCTCGAAACCGGGTGTACACCCTCAAACATTACGCCGCTGGGAACGACAAGGCAAAATGCCAAAGCCAGAGCGCACGATAGGCAAGCATCGGCGCTACAGAATGGTTCCTAAAGCAGATCAACCTCTGACAGTGGGCTATGTTCGTGTTTCCTCGCATGACCAAAAAGCAGACCTGGAACGGCAAAAGGCTTATGTGGAAAATCGAGCCGGCAAGCCTGTAGACCTAATCATCTCCGACCTGGGCAGTGGTCTCAATTACAAGAAGGCTGGTTTTAGGCGTCTGCTGCTGCTCATCTTGCAAGGCAAGGTCCGAGAGTTAATTCTCACCCACAAGGATCGACTGCTGCGCTTTGGCAGTGAGATCATTTTTCAAATTTGCCAGTTCTTCGGGGTTAGAATCACCATTCTTAATGATGAACCCGACAAGCCGTCTATGGAACGTTTCTGTACCGACTTGGTGGAAATCATGACTGTATTCTGCTCCAAAATCTACGGTCACCGCAGCCACCAACATCGAAAATGCTCAAGTTCGAGCAAATTACCCGCTGCTGTGGCTTAACCCTCCGCAAGCCCAAATCCTGGATTATTGCGGGCAGCCCACCGCTCAGGCCAACTATATGGCGGCCAAGATCATTGGCCATCTGGAGACGCTGAACCGCGAAAGCATCATCCTGACGCTGCAGCGGGCCAGCCACGCAGACGGCTTCGAAATTGGCAGCTACCCTCACACCTCCCAGGAAGAAGAATACGCCTTTGACTTCGGCTTTGCCCTCGGCCTCACGGTTACGGGAAGCGGCGCCAGCTGGAGCGATGACCACGCCGAAATCGAGTTGCGCAAGCCGTACGTCGAGTTCTATTACGACGAGGTTCCTTCAGCAGAAGAGGCCCTGACGGGATAAAAAAAAGGGCGGCGCTTTAAGCACCGCCCGCACCAAGTTCTGATTTTTGTGTCGCTTGTCGTCCCCCTAGTTTCTATCCCATGATGGATACGCGGACGTATGGACTGTTCGCTTGGGATTAAGCTCCTTTGCCTGCCTTGGCTGCCTCGGCCTTTTTGCGCTTGTGAAAAGCCTTCATCGATGCGGCGATCTTTGCCTTTCGCTCCGGAGTGTTTATGGCCTTCAGCTTCGCCGAGATTTTGTCCCGGGTCGCCTGGCTCACAACCCGCTTCTTCTTGGCCTCGGGGGCTGCCGGAGTCGCTGCAGCCGGGGCCGCGGCGCCCGCTTCACCAACATCAGCCCATCGCCGACGAAGCTTGCCGCGCCTGCCGCCCACTGCCGCGGGCGCTGCCAAGCCTGCCTCCGCCACAGGAGAACAGCCCCTCACGATAATTTTTTCTAAGGCGTCGATGTCCTCCAAAGGAAGATTTTTGACATTAAAATTTTCTGGAAATATCAACATAAGTAGTTCTTTCTGTTTTTGGGTTAGAGATGTTTCTTTCCTTGGCGTTTAACCTTGGCCCACCGACGTCGAGCAGCCGCGGCAATCTTGGCCTTGGTGGCCGCGCTAAAATGCCGCTTGGGCTGCTTCGTGACTTTGATACCCGAAAGAGAGCTCATTTGCTCATCGATCGCGCGTTGCTGCCTTTTCAGTTCTGCCACTTTTCGGAGGTACTCCGCAGTGACGGTTATATTATTCATAGCCGGCATTGTGGTACTAGTCCAGGAAAAGTGTCAACAGCCAAATTCATCTTTTTTTCCAGCGATCTAACCCAAAGCTAACGGGGTTTACCTCACCCAGTTTTCGTGCTATTTTATAGTTTTAGGTCGGGCTGAAAACGGAACGATCGCCTGACAAAATGAAGCATGAATGAAGCAGCCAACGGCGGATGCGTTTTTTGCCATAGAAGGGTGAAAACACGCCAGCACCATGTGGTGCCTCGGTGCAAAGGCGGAGATGAAACCGTGCCAGCCTGCCAGACCTGCGAGGATTTCATCCACAAGACCTGGAGCCACAACGAGCTGCGGAACACGATGAACAGCGTGGAGAGGATCATGGCAGATCCCCGGTTTCAAAAGTTCCTCGCCTGGCTGGACAAGCAGCAAACCACAGCTTACTTTCCCAGCGACCGGAACCGGGGACGCACCAAGCACCCCTACCGCTGATGCCTGACAGGAGCCGTGGGCAAATGCACCAGTTCTTCCACCCGCGACGCGCTGACTGCAAAGCAGAGGCAGCGCCGGGTCCGCCGCGGTTCGCAAAGGGAATATGCTGCCAGCGCTTCCTTGAAGCCTGGCGGAGCGGAGCCCCATGCTGCCAGGGGAATGATGATCAGGACGGTGCTGGGATCGCGAGCATATGCTGCCATTTGAGCATATTCCCCGCCGCAGGCAGAAGTTCGACATCCTTATAAAATGAATCAAATGAAAATGTACATCCTGATCAAGGCAGAAGCGCCCCTTGGCCTGGCCATGGTGGCGGCCGCGCATGCATCGCTGGCCGCGTACCTGAAGTTCCAAGACGATCCTGACCTTAAAGCCTGGCTCGCCGGGCCTTTTCGCAAGGTGGTATGCGCTGTCACGGCGCAGCAGTTCGAGGACGCCAAGGCTTTCCCGGACCGGGTGGTGCTCACCGAGTCGGCATGGGAAGGCAGGGAGATTGCCGTGGCCTTCAAGCCGCGCGCGGAGTGGCCGAAGGGATTCCAATTCTACCGGCTTTTCAAGGAACCCCCCAAAGCCTCCCTTCAATACTCGAAAAAGACTCCGAGCGTCGCCGATCTGCAGGGCAGGGGAGAAGCCTATTTCTGGGTCCGAGGCGGGTGCTTTAACCGCCCCCTTATTGTACAGGCCAGCAACGGCGTCAGAACCGTCGAAGGAAAGCCCGAACCGGAATTAAACTTTACCTTTGGCGCCCACTTCCCGCCCAACCTCTGGTCCAGCCAGCTTTCAGAATATGCTGCCCTGCGCGGCCTCGAATGGGCCGGTCCCATCCCCGAGGCCTAATACCGCCGCCACCGCCGCCGATAAAGCCTGCCAGATCATGGGGGCGCGATATTGCGCCGTAAATGCTTTCATTGGCGGCTTGCTGCATGACCTTGGCCAGCTCATTTTCATCGAGAACTTCACAGCTCAGTACCGCAAGGTTTATCAACAAGCCAAAGCCACGAACCAGGATCTCCACCAAGTGGAGAAAACGGTGTTTGGCACTACAACGGCCGAGGTGAGTTCATTTTTACTCGAGCTTTGGGCATGACGGAAGCCGCCAAAGCCGTGGCCTATCATCACGAGCCTTGGCAGTGCCCGCATAAAGAGTTCAACTGCCTCGACGCCGTCTACGTGGCCAACAACTTCACACGGCGCCAGAACCCACCGGACCAGCTCATGACTGCTCCTCTGAATGTGGATTATTTGAAGGAAATCAGAGCCGGAATGCTGGCCAGGACGTACAATGTTCCCGCGAAAGAGACCGAGATGGAACCGGCCGACGCCGTTGCAGCTTAGGCTGCCAGCGCGTCGGCCATCTCGTTTCCCCGGATGCCCGAATGCCCTGGAACCCGGATCATGCGGATGCGAGGGAAAGACTTGAAGAGCTTCTTCACTTCCTGGATCAACTCCAAGTTTTTGGTCGCATTCCAGCCCTTGGAAATGGTGCCGAGCGCGTATTTGGAGTCCACGTGAAGAACGATCTCCTCCGTTTTGGGAGCCCAGGCCAGCGCTTCCCGCACGGCCAGCAATTCCGCCTGGTTATTCGTCCCCATGCCCATATTGCGCGCAAAGGAGTGGACCACCTGCTCGCTGCGCATGACAACTACTCCAATCCGCATTTCGCCGCCGGGGTTGGGCTTGCAGGACCCATCAGTGTAAATCGACAAAGCCATAAATCATTGGATTAGGAAAGTGTCCGGGTGTGGAAAGTCCTTTTAGCGAAGACGATTCCGCGGCGTAACGATCAACCAGTTCCGAGAGCTTGCGTACGCATTGGGCGTGAAGGTGGGGATACCAGCCTCCATTCTCGAAGCTTTCCCCCACATAACCCAGCAACTCCCCCATGTAAATCATTGTTCCCGGGGCCGGGAGTTTTACTTGGCCCAGATGGGCAAGAACCAGGTGCTCCCGCCTGCTGTTCCGCAGCACCAGCCGGCCTCCCCAGCCGCCACGTTGGTCAGGGTCGCGCAGGCATTCCGCCACGACGATTCGTTCAGGGCAACAAACCTCCGTGCCCGCAGGGACATTGTAGTCCACTCCCAAATGCACCATATGGCCGGGCTCATGATAATGGCCGCGCCAAAGGTCCTTACGGTCCTCCAGATAACTGCCGTAGCTGAAATCCAAGCCATGCTTCCTGGCCATTGCCTCTGCCCAGCTCGCGCAGCAATCCGGATTCAGCAGCGGGTTCTTGGCCGCGCCTGAGAATTGCTCCTTGGCCAGTTGGTTCAAGTTCAAGCATCCCCAAGCACCCTGGACTTGAAACAGGCGTCCGATAATTGCATCCATCACCTTATTATAAAGCGTCCTGCCTCTCCGGGATGAACCTCCCATGATTTTCGCTCCGCCAAAACAACGCCAGACACTTCACAAGCCTTACAATAGTTGCGACCGATGAAACACGAGCTCAAGACCTGGCCAGCTGAATTCCAAGCCGTTTGGGATGGGAAGAAGATGTTCGAGGTCAGGCCCAATGACCGAAACTACAAGGTGCAGGACACGCTTCTCCTTCGGGAATGGGTTCCTTGTCCCGGATGCCTGGGAGCCGGAACCAAGGTTGGCAAAAACGGGAAGAACCACCGAACCTGCCCGGTTTGCAAAGGCCAGAAGACCCTCAAAGGCTATACCGGCCGGGCGATGACCGCCGCCACCACCTTTATTCTCCACGGCCCTGAGATGGGAATCGCGGAAGGCTTCTGCGCCATGTCCCTGGGCTCCGTCGAAAAGGCCGCGAAACAAGAATCCAGCATGGATCCTATCACCCTGCCATTGATCGACGCCTACGAGGAAGAAGGGCCGCCCGCGCGCACATTGCAGGGGCTTACCTGCACGGAACAAAAGCACAAAAGCTACAAGTGGGACGAATACCACTTCCCGGAGTTTGGGCCGGCGCGCTACTACTATGGTGGCGCACGAGACATTGTACTGCCCCTTGGAGGAAGGCGTTACAAGATCGTCATCGATACGGATTACAGCAGCGGCATTCCCAAAGGGAAGAGCATCACGTTCATCCCGACCGAAGAGCCAGAGACGCCTTACAGCGCCGAAAAACTTCCGGCCGCGAGGGTGATCGCCTTTGGTCAGCCGCGCTTCATCCAAAGCGCCGTCACGCCTTCCCTCAACGGACGCTGCGCCTGCCACCTGGTGACGCTCGAAACGGGATGGGGCGACGCGGGCAACGAGAACTACCTCTGCGCGCTCGATGAAAACGGGGTGCCAGCCAAGGTCTGGATGGAAGCATCCTGCTGTTAAAGAAAGACGAACGTTATGGAAAAATTCTTCAAAAAACTCGAAGCCATTGCCGCTTCCCTCAACATTACGGTCCACCGCGACGAGGCCGCCTCATCCGATGAAAAAGCCGCCTTCGCCCTCGATGGCATCACCTACACCATCGCCAAAGACGGCCAGCTCTGGCAGGTCAGCCACTGCTCCGCATCCCAGCCGGAGAGCATGGTCCTCGATATTCTGCTCACCCACATGATGTGGAGGCTGCAGCAGGAGGAGCAGAAATACATCCAAGAAGGAAGCCAGGACCGGATTGCCAGCCTTGACGCGCGCCGGCGCGAGATCATCGAGCAGGTTTATACAACCTACCGATTCGACGAAGAAGTCGTGGACCATAGCGGCTGGGAATTCAACGGGCTGGATGCCTACCAGAGGCCGGTCTTCCTGCTTCAGCCCGAACAGCCGTCGAGAAAAGTCACGTTCTACGTCGAGTTTTGCCCCGGCAACGCCGAAATCCACTCTTTTGGAGTCCTCTAACCACGACAACAAACCCCCGCTCTCTATGGAAATCAAACTCAACGAGGAACAGCGTCTCTACGTCATTCCGTGCGGAAAAGGCTACACCTGCCTCGGATTCGACAACTGCTTCGACGAAACCTCGCAGCTGGCCCAGCTGCTCAATGCCGCCCCGCCCAATCCCGCGCAGATCGGAACTCAAGGGCAATACGACTACTACCAGAATCTCATTGCGCAATTCTGCCGGCGCCCGGACCTCAACCAGGAAACGTGGTTTGACCCCGGCACTCCCGAACCTGTCAAAGAACGGCTGGAACACGCACGCTTGCATGATCAGAAGCTGCGCCTGTTCTTCGGCAACCGCGAAACAGGCCAGTGCTGGCTGGAGGAAAACGACGTCCTTGGCTTCATCGGACGCAGCATGGGGCCGATGCGCATCCCGATTTTGCTGGCCAAGAGGAACAGCTCCGGCGGCGGCGGCATCTTGACCGCCTGCATCCTCCGCATCATCGACGCAAAGGCCGCGAAAGAGCTTTGGCGCCAAGAGAATTATCACTTGCCCGAGCTGAGGGTGCAAAACGGAGGCCATGCCGAGTATCCGTACGCAGTCGCCGAGCAGAATGAACCGATCGCGCGCTTCAAGACGCCGCGAGAGCGGGCTCGCTGGCTGGCCTTCATGCAGGGACAAATAATGAAGCCATGAAGCACCTGACCCCTGTTATCCACGTCAAGTCAGAGTCCCAAGCTTTGCGCAACGCAGAAATATGCGCGAAGGCAGGCACCAAAGGATTCTCTCTCATCAACCACCAAATTCGGTGTGCCCAACTCTTGAAGATCGCCGAGGCTGTCCGGGGACGTTTCCCGGCGGCATGGATTGGCCTCAATGTTCTGGATGAAGACCCGCTTGAGGTTATCCCGGATATGCCGCCCGGGGACGGGTTCTGGGCCGACGACCCCAAGCTGGTGGAAGGGCAGGAAAAACAGGAAGCAGCGCAAGCCGTTTGGCAGGCCCTCCGTCAGCGGCAGAACCCCATCCTCTACTTCGGGAGCATCGCATTCAAGGGCCAGCCCCAACCAGCCGATTTGAGAACCATGACGCGGCTCGCGTGCCTCTACATGGACGTGGTGACCACGAGCGGAGAGGCAACGGGCAGGGCGGCCGAGCCCGCCAAACTGCAGGTCATGCACGGGGAGGCGGGAGAAACCCCTTTGGGTATTGCCAGCGGAATCACGCCGGACAACGTTCGTGCTTATTTGGTCGCCAGCGGCATCAGTGTAGACTTCCACAGTTTATCGCCGGAACGGGTGAAGAGCCTCAACGATCTGATCATCGCCGCCGGAGCACAACGATTTAAGCCGTTATAAAAACAAAGCAGGGTTAGCCGCCCTAAAATGTCTAGATAGAAAGTAATAAAACAAGGATGGATTTCTGCCCCAGCAGAGCAAGACGGGAGAAAAAACTCCGCCAAACTTTATGCATATGAGTAAGACAATCGAACGCGTGTTCAGTGCCCCCGGAGTTGATCCTTTCGAACAAGTTAAGTGGGAAAAGCGAACCGCCGCCATCACGGATGACCGCGGGAAGATCATCTTCAATCAGGAAAACGTCGAAGTGCCCGACTTCTGGTCCCACCTCGCCACCAAGGTTGTTGTGTCGAAGTATTTTTATGGAGAGCTGGGGACGCCCGAACGCGAAACCTCGGTGAAACAGCTCATTCACCGGGTCTGCCGCACGATCGCGGACTGGGGCATCCAGGACGGATATTTCACCAAGGAAGACGGCGAAGTTTTTTACAACGAGCTGAAATACCTCAGCCTCAATCAATACGGCGCCTTCAACTCGCCGGTTTGGTTCAACGTCGGGCTGTATCATCAATACGGAGTGGGCAAGAATTCCACCCGCGGCAACTGGATCTACAACCCCAAAACCGGACAGTGCGAACGCCCGCCCACGCAGTATGATCATCCGCAGTGCAGCGCCTGCTTCATTCAGTCGGTCGAGGACAACATGGAGTCGATCATGCACCTGGCGACCAGCGAGGCCATGCTCTTCAAATTTGGCTCCGGCACCGGGACAGACCTGACGCCTCTGCGCTCCAAGCGCGAGAAGCTCTCCGGCGGCGGGCGCCCCAGCGGACCCCTTTCGTTCCTCCAGGTTTACGACCAGGTGGCCGGCATCGTGAAATCCGGCGGCAAGACCCGGCGCGCGGCCAAGATGAACACCATCCGCGACTGGCACGGCGACATCGAAGAGTTCATCGACTGCAAGTCGATCGAGGAGAAGAAGGCCCACGCCTTGATTGCCCAGGGATACGACGCCTCCTTCAACGGCGAGGCCTACGCCAGCATCAAATTTCAGAACGAGAACCTTTCCGTCCGCGTTTCCGATGAGTTCATGCAGGCGGCCGTCGAAGGCAAAGAGTGGTGGACCAGAGCCGTCACTACCAAGCAGCCGCTCGAGAGGAAAAGCGCCTCGGATCTCCTGCGCAAGATCGCGCTGGGCACCTGGACCTGCGGCGACCCCGGGCTCCAATACGACGGGCCGATTCAAAAGTGGCATACGTGCAAAGGCACGGAACCCATCCACTCCACCAACCCGTGCTCCGAGTACGTATTCCTGAACAATACGGCCTGCAACCTGGCATCGTTGAACCTCATGAAGTTCAAGAAGGCCGACGGGAGCTTCGACGTCGATCGCTTCCTCGCGGCTGTCCGAGTGTATTTGACGGCCCAGGAAATCCTGGTGGACAACTCCAGCTACCCGATCGCGCGCATCGCCGAGAACTCCCATGTCTTCCGCACTTTGGGCCTGGGCTACGCAAACCTGGGTTCACTCCTTATGAGCTGCGGCCTCCCGTACGACTCCGATGAGGCCCGCGCGCTCACAGGCTCCATCACCTCAGTCATGACCGGCGAGGCCTACGCGCAATCCGCCCGCATGGCCGCCGTGAAGGGGCCGTTCAAAGGCTACACGGACGCGCGCTGCGGCGGCGTCGAGAAGACTGTCAGCACCGACAACGTGGCCTCCATGCTGCAGGTGATCAACCAGCACCGGGCTGAAGTGGAGAAGATCACCACATCTCCGCGGACCGAAGCGCTGCTCCAGGCGGCCCGCGCCTGCTGGGAAACCGCGCTGGACCTTGGCAAGCAGCATGGCTACCGCAACGCCCAGGTCACCGTGCTTGCCCCCACGGGAACCATCTCGTTTTTCATGGACAGCGACACCACCGGCATCGAACCCGACATCGCCCTGGTGAAATACAAGAACCTCGCCGGCGGCGGCATGCTCAAAATCATTAACCAAACGGTTCCCGAGGCGCTGAAGAACCTGGGCTACGATGCCGCGGCCATCCAGCAAATCGTCGCGCACATTGCCGCTTACGACACCATCGAGGACATTGCGCTCACCGACGACGACGCCGCGGTCAAGTCCGGCGCCAGGAAGGCCGGAGAAGTGGCCGCCAGCGGGCTCAAGCCCGATCACCTGGCCGTCTTCGACTGCGCCTTCAAACCCGCACGCGGCACACGCAGCCTCCATTACAAAGCCCATCTGAAGGTCATGGCCGCCGCGCAGCCGTTCATTTCCGGAGCCATCTCCAAGACCGTCAACGTCCCCAACGAAATCACGGTGGACGAGATCAAAGACGTTTACATCGAAGCCTGGCGCCTGGGCCTCAAGTGCGTCGCCATTTACCGCGATGGCTCCAAGATGAGCCAGCCCCTCAACACGGCCCAGAAAACCGTCGAGGAAGCAGAAAACCTCAAGAAGATCAACGCGCAGCTCACGGCCGAGCTGGAGACCCTGCGAACCATGGTGGGCCAGCCGGTGCGGCGCCGCATGCCGGACACCCGGACTTCCATCACCCACAAGTTTGACATCGCCGGGCACGAAGGCTACTTCACCGTCGGCCTTTACGACGACGGCACCCCGGGCGAGATGTTCATCACCATGTCCAAGGAAGGCTCCACCGTCGGAGGACTCACGGACACGATCGCCACGCTGACCAGCGTCGCCCTCCAATACGGCGTCCCGCTGCAGGACCTCGTCCGCAAATTCGCCTTCCAGCGCTTCGAGCCTTCCGGCTTCACCAAGAACCCGCAGATACGCCAAGCCACCAGCGTGGTCGACTACATCTTCCGCTGGATGGGGATCAACTTCGTTCAGGGATATGCCGAAGGCGCCAACAGAAACGGCGAGTCAGGCAGCCACGCTCCGGCGCCAGCCAGGATAGAACGTCCGGCTCCAAAGGAACTAGTTGCGGCCGGACAAGCTACAGAACAACAAAAGGCTTCTACTAGAAACGGAAAGCAAGTTCTACAACAGGATGCGCCGTTCTGCTCCGAGTGCGGCGCCAGGATGGGACAGGCAGGCCATTGTTTCCGCTGCGAAAATTGTGGCACCAGCAGCGGATGCTCTGGGTAAGTGCTTTATTCTACGCTACTTACAGATGATAAAGTACGAGCCGTTCTAACTACTATGATATAGAACATCAGAGCGGAGTTACTATACCGCATTCCGCAGCCGCCTAAGCCGCGAAGCGAGATGCTTTTCGGGCGCAAACACCCCGAGGGTCCCTATACTTAATGATGAAGATTAACCTGTCTTTGTTATTTGCGCTTTTGACAGTAGCACCCGCCCTCAAGGCACAAAATGGGCTCACCAACGCGCAAATCCAGACCCGCTTGATCAACGTGGCCATCCTCGTGCCCCCTGGACAAACTCCGTACTGCTGTACCACCTTCACCGGACCTGGCGTGCTTGGCGGAGCGGGAGACCCTTGGAACGAGCTGGGCAGCTTGCAAAGCCTGGTGACCCAAACAAACAGCCTTTGCGACACCCTGGGAAACACCACCGGCGCCGGCATTGCCGTAACCGGGGCTGCGGGCAGTTGGGAGGATTTTCAAGGAGGCGACTGGGCCGAGGACGCCGCCACCGAGGGCCTGTTAGCAGGCTATCTATACGGCAACGGAAGCCCGATGACCGTGCAAATCAGCGGTCTGGAAACCAACACCTCCTACAACCTGATCATTTACTCGGCTGGCAACCAACCGGCAGATAGCGCCACCATGACGGGAGCCGTCAACAGCCAGATGGGACGTTGCAGCCGCAATGCCTTCACGCTCGGCGCTAACTACGCCCAGAACACCACTGCCCCCTCTGACGGAAGCGGAAACCTGATGGTTACCATCACGGGAGCTGGCACCTTTGCTTTCAACGGACTTCAAGTAGAAGGCCCCGTTTACGGAAATACACTCCCGCCATCACTTTCTCCGATACTCTCCATTTCCAACATCGATGGCAGCAGCCTTCTGGTCAGCCTGACCAATGCCACCAACATCGTCTACCAAATACTATCCTCGCCCAACTTATCCATGAGCAACGCAGGAGCGGCCGGGACATTCGTCACTGCCTGGGGCACCGAGGCGGAGATATTCCCGGACACCAACCCCACTGACGAGGCCTTTGGCACCGGCAACGCCACCATCACCCAAAACGGAAGGCCCAACCTGTTCCTGCTAGCGAGGGACTGGACGGGAATCGACACCCTCTCCAACGGGGTGCCCGACTGGTGGGAGTGGAAGTTCTTTGGAGTGACCGACCTGCCCGGAACCACCAATTGCGATGAAGGACCCGGATCCCTCTTGTACGACTACCAGCACAATATCGACCCGAACGTGATTCAATTCACCGTCCAGTTTGCCAGCACTTTTTTGAGCACCAACCGGGTTTCAGGAACCATGATTACGCTGGCTGGTCAGACATTCTACATCGCCACGCAGATTGGCAGCAGCAATCACAGCCTCGCCCTGTGGAACCAGGCGGCCTCCAATTTCACGGCCTCTTTTCCGACCAACGGATTCTATGATATCTGGATTGGAGCGCGCGGGCTTCCGACCAATGCCCAGCAAACCTGGATGGATCAATGGCTGTCCGTCTACGACGTACCCCTGGCAGTCACCCTGATCTCGCCTACCAACAATGTTGTCTCTGTGCCGGTATACCAATTGCTGGGAGAGGCCAATGAGCGTTTAAGTTCAATCACCTTTGATGTTAGCAATGCATCCGGTGCCTTCTCCAATCAAACGGCCTTTGTCACCGGCAGCGTTTACTCCGCCCATATAGGCGGAATCACCACCAATTACTTTCAATGCTCCGCCAACCTTTCCGCCGGAGCCAACACCATCATAGTTCACGCCACCGACGGCAACAGCAACACGGTGTCCGCCACCGCCAGTGTCACCCTCGATTACACCACCCGGACCAACCCTCCTGCCTTATCAATCCTGTGGCCCTCCAATAATGCCCAAATCAGCGGCTCCAACTTTACGCTGCAGGCCCAGCTGGATGATCCCACCGCCAGCATCCTGGCCGCAGTCGGCGGCACCAACTTTCCGGGAATTGTCGAGCAAAGCGGGCAGGCTTGGATACAAGGGATCCCATTGAGCGCGGGCACAAACTCCGTCGATATCACCGTGCAAACCCTGGGCGGGTTTCAGAGCACGGCCAACCTGGAGGTGGTGCAGAGCCCTTTCTCACTGACGATTGACCCGTTGCCAACCAACGAGCTCAACCAGCCCTACGTGACGGTCACAGGCACTATCAGCGATCCCAGCCAGAACGTCTGGGTCAACGGCGTGGAAGCCAACATAACCGGAAACACATGGGAAGCGGACAATGTTCCGGTCAGCGTGGGAGGCAATTGCGGAATCTACACCGTGGCGGGTCCCACGGCCGCCAGCATAAAAGCAACCCTGGCCAGTTTTCAACAACAGCCGGCACTGGTTGTCATTTCGAGTTATTTCGAATCCTACCACACCTATTACTACGACTACGTTGGGGGCGGATGGTTCTCGGGGGATGTTTTTTACGGAAACAGGGACGAGGACGCCCAATGGTCGTGGAACACCGGGGGACAGTCGGTTTATGATGAATACGGCCTTAACGGCGACGGAGTCAAGGTTCCTCCTTCACCCCAATCCCAATTCCTTCCGCCTTTGGATAATGGCAACCCTCCGGGAGAAATTAACCCTACCTGGATTTGGGCCAACAATATCAGCATGTACAGCCTGGACACCAACGGCGGCGGTTACGACCTGCAAACTGGGGAATGCACCGAAAACACCCGGGTCATGATACTTCCCCCCGGCCAGCAGCAGGTGGGCACGACCAATGTTTACCTCGTCACGGCCAGCGCAGCTGAGTTTTCCACCCCGGCGGGCTGGCCCGGCTTGACCTATTTTGGCGACGGCGGAGACACTCCCCTGCCCGCCTCTTGGATGTCCATCCAAGGCCAAAACCTGGTCAACTATGCGACCAACTCCGATGGCTCCATTTGGGGCGGCGCCTATATCTCCGGGCTGGCCGGCCAGACACTGGATGTCACACCGACCGTCAACCAATTCTATTCCAATAACTGTGGCAGCTTCCAGGTCCAGGCCTACCAATGCCAGCTGGTGTCATTTTGCCACGCCTCCATT
>Ga0187860_1002518_pt1 | contig 15084 bp, 15 predicted proteins | sample June2016WEW_10_4_FD_132981 | JGI IMG/M metagenome (GOLD analysis project Ga0187860, IMG submission 132981) | Peatland microbial communities from SPRUCE experiment site at the Marcell Experimental Forest, Minnesota, USA - June2016WEW_10_40 | ecosystem: Environmental > Terrestrial > Soil >... | reverse complement strand
TGAAATAGATGTAAGCATTGGGATCAGATTCGAAGCCTTTGCATTTGAGGATCCAGCCCGGCTGGCCGCCGCCGGAATCGTTGCCGGCCCGTGGCACCGTATCGCCGAAGGCAACGCCCTCGCCGTACTGGCTGTATTCCGCGAGCGGGCCGCGCGCGAGCCGTTGCTGGTCGCGCAGCTTCACCCGCGCGAGATTGAGGACGCCGTCCTGCATGGCGCACAGCACCTTTTGACCGCGGCCAGTGCGGGTACGCTGGTAGAGCGCGCTGACGATGCCGAGAGCGAGATGCAATCCGGTGCCACTGTCGCCGATCTGCGCGCCGGTGACGAGCGGCGGCCCATCGCGGAAGCCGGTCGTCGAGGCCGAGCCGCCGGCGCATTGGGCGACGTTCTCGTAGACCTTGCAATCCTCATAAGGTCCCGGCCCAAAGCCCTTTACCGAGGCGACGATCATGCGCGGATTGAGTTTGTGGATATGCTCGAAAGTGAGCCCCATGCGGTCGAGCGCGCCGGGCGCGAAATTCTCCACCAATACATCGCATTCCTTCACCAGCCGATCGAGGACTTCCTTGCCTTTGGAATGCTTGGAATCGATCGTGATCGACCGCTTGCTGCCATTGAGCATGGTGAAATAGAGGCTATCGGCCTTCGGAACGTCGCGGAGCTGGCCGCGCGTGACGTCGCCGACACCCGGCCGTTCGACCTTGATCACGTCAGCGCCCATGAATGCGAGAAGCTGAGTGCAGGTCGGCCCCGATTGCACGTGGGTGAAATCGAGGATGCGCACGCCGTCGAGCGCCCTGCCCGCTTGCCCCCAGGGCTTCGATGACGGACGCGGCAAGCCGTTACCCGTCGCCGCTTTTGCCGCCGGCTTCGCCTTGAGCTTGACGATTTTTTTCGTGGACTTTTTTACCGCTGCTTTGGATTTTGCTTTAGCGGCTTTCTTGCGCGTTGCCATCCCTTCGCTCCTCAATCATTGTCTCGTCTTCCGGGCGCGACGCAGCACACGTCCGGGATGACGCTTTGCGTCACTTGTACATCGTCTGATTGTTTGCCCCGGGCGCGTATTCGACGTCTAGACATTCAACCTTGATAACATCCGCGCCGAACCACGCGAGCAATTGGGTGCAGGTCGGCCCCGACTGCACACGCGCGAAGTCGAGGATATTCACACCCTCCAGTGTTTTCACTGCGAGCTCCTTTATTTCTTGCGAACCACGCTTTGCGGGTTGAGCTTGCCGATGTTGCCGCTCTCGCTGCCAGCCGCAGGATCGATCACCGCGTTGATGAGCGTCGGCTTGCCGGAATCCATTGCCTCGTTCACGGCGCGACTCAGCTCGTCGGGCGTTGTCACACGGACACCAACACCGCCGAATGCTTCCATCAACTTCTCGTAGCGAGCGTCCTTGACGAAGACGGTCGTTGCAGCGTCCGAACCGCCAGTCGAATTGACGTCGGTTCCGCTGTAGATTCCATTGTTATTGAAAACGACGACGCAGACCGGCAGATTGTACCGGCAGATCGTTTCCACTTCCATACCGGAAAAACCAAAGGCGCTGTCGCCTTCAACTGCGAGCACGCGTTTGCCGGTTTCCACGGCGGCCGCGATGGCAAAGCCCATGCCGATGCCCATGATGCCCCAGGTGCCGACATCCAGGCGTTTGCGCGGTTGATACATGTCGATGATGCCGCGCGCGAGATCGAGCGTGTTGGCACCTTCGTTGACGAGGATGGCATCCGGCCGCTCTTTGATGACGGCGCGCAATGCACCGAGGGCGCTGTGGAAGTCCATCGGCGCCGAGTTCTTCATCAGCCTCGGCGCCATCTTAGCAATGTTGGCTTCCTTGCGCGTATTGACAGCGTTGATCCAATCAGCCGGCGGGGCCGGCCACTTGCCGTCAATGCCCTCGAGAAGAGCCGACACGCATGAGCCGATATCGCCGACCAGCGGAGCGACGATCGCAACGTTGCTGTCCATCTCCCTGGGCTCGATGTCGATCTGAATGAACTTCTGCGATCCCGGCTCGCCCCAGGTCTTGCCCTTGCCGTGCGACAGAAGCCAGTTGAGGCGGGCGCCAATCAGCATGACGACGTCGGCGTCTTTCAGCACCGTCGAGCGCGCCGCACCCGCCGACTGCGGATGCGTGTCAGGCAGGAGGCCCTTGGCCATGCTCATCGGCAGGAAAGGAATGCCGCTCTTTTCGATCAGGGCGCGGATCTGGTCGTCGGTCTGCGCGTATGCCGCGCCTTTGCCGAGAATGATCAGGGGGCGCTTGGCACCCTTCAGTACATCGAGCGCACGCTTGACAGCGGCCGGAGCGGGAAGCTGGGCCGGTGCCGGGTCGATGACCTTGACGAGTGACTTGGCTCCAGCCTCTGCGTCCATAACCTGAGAGAAAAGTTTGGCCGGCAGATCAAGATAGACACCGCCCGGACGACCGGAAACAGCTGCGCGGATCGCGCGCGCCACGCCGATGCCGATGTCGGCGGCATGCAGCACGCGGAAGGCCGCCTTACAGAAGGGCTTGGCGATAGCCAATTGGTCCATCTCTTCATAGTCGCCCTGCTGCAGGTCGACGATCTCACGCTCGGACGAGCCACTGATCAGGATCATCGGAAAGCAGTTGGTCGTGGCATTGGCCAGCGCAGTCAGACCGTTGAGAAAGCCGGGAGCTGATACCGTGAGGCAGATGCCGGGCTTTTTAGTCAGAAAGCCGGCGATTGCAGCTGCGTTGCCGGCGTGCTGCTCATGCCGGAAGGAGATGACGCGCAAGCCTGCGGCCTGTGCCATACGGCCCAAGTCCGTGATTGGGATGCCAGGCACACCGTAGATCGTGTTGATGCCGTTGAGCTTGAGCGCATCGATGACGAGGTGAAAACCATCCGTGAGCTCCTGATCTGCTTTGGCGGCATTTGCATCTATGCTGGTGGCTTCGCGTTTCTCTTCTTCTGCTGCATCAGCCATCGGACGCTCCCAATCGTTTATTCTAGTCCAGATAGTCGGCATATTTCTCGACGTGCCCGGCGAGACCGAGCGCGTGATCACGCACCAACGTTTCAGCGCGCGCGGTGTCGCGCGCCTCGAGCGCTTCGATAATGTGCATATGGTCGCGGATAGAGCGGTCGGCGCGATCTTTCTCGCCGATCGTCTTGCGCCGAATCATGCGCATGTGGGTGAACAGGTTTTCGGCGAGATCGATGAGCACGGAATTGCGGCTCATACGAATAATCGCCTGATGGAATTCAATATTGACGTCGGAATATTCGTCGAGATGCGCTCGTACCTCGCCGTTCTCGAAAGTTGCGAACATGCGCCGCAGCGCGGCGATGTCCGCGTCGCTTGCGCTCTGCGTGATCAGCCGCGCCGCCATGCCCTCCAGCGCGGCCCAGGCGATGATCAACTCGATCACCTCGCGCTTCGTTTTGCGCACCACGTAGACGCCGCGGCGCGGCACTGAGCGGACAAAACCTTCGCGCTCGAGCTGAGCCATCGCCTCGCGTACGGGTGTGCGGCTGACGCCGAAATCATGCGCTAGGCGACGCTCGTCGAGTCTGATCTCGGCACGGCTGCGATACACGTCCATGGCAGCGATAGCGTTCTTGAGTGCGACATAAGCCTGCCGCTTGAAGTTTTCAGGGCTGGCCAGGGGATCAAGGGCCGGCTGCGGAGCCGGACTATCCGCTGGAAGGGGCGCCGCATCCGGGCGCTGCGCTATAGAAGAAGTCGAAACCATCCCTGGCATACATTATTCCAGTTCATCCAGCGTTCAAAGAGGGTTTTGCGCTTGCGCGGCTTTAAACCGCAACCGCAGCGCCCGCGGAGAGGCCTGGCGAAAACCGCGCGATAGTCCTCTATCGGCTGGCTCAGCTTTACCGAGTAATCCGCCGCCGCATTGGCTTGAGCACAAAGAGCGCGAGCGCGGCGACCACGACGTTCGTGATCGAGGCGATCACGAAGACCCAGTGCCAACTGCCGCTGTAATTCTTGACAAGACTCGCCAGCGGCACGACCCAGACTGCAGTGCCTTTCGCGGTGTAGAGGATGCCGGCATTCGTGGTCGCGTATTTCACACCGAAAGCGTCGGTGCAGGTCGAGGGGAACAGGCTGAAGATTTCGCCCAAGGTGAAGAAGATGAGCCCGGCCATCAGCACGAACATATACGGCGTGTGCCCCAACGCGCCGAGACCCCAATGCGGTGACGAAAAAGATCGTCATCGGTTGCTCGGCGAGCCCGAAATCCTTGGCGATGGGCGCAATCTGCGCAGTCGCCATCAGACCCGAGGCCGAAACCAAGACGAACATGACGTAAAGGACCCAGAAGATCGGCGACCGCAACATTTCGAGCGGGGTGTAATCGCGCAGCGAATGCGTAAGCCGGGCCGCCGGCTTCGGCGCCTCGCCGGCCTGCGGCGCACGCAAAAGCTGCGACAGCAGGACAATGATGAGCCCCTGGCCCAGCCCGAACCAAAGAAACGCGGACTCATAACCATAGCCGAGGATCATGTCGCGGATGGGGATGACAGTCGCGGCCGTGCCGGCGCCGAATCCCGCTGCGGTCAGGCCGGCGGCGAGGCCGCGCCGATCGGGAAACCATTTGAGCGCATTGCCGACGCAGGTGCCATAAACCGCGCCCGCCCCGACCCCGGACAGCGCTGCGGCGACGTATAATTGGGCCAGCGAGCCCGCGAACGAATTGAGAGTCCAGGCGATGGCGACCAGAACGCCACCGAAGGCGACGACGATCCGCGGGCCGAAGCGGTCGACGAACCACCCTTCGATCGGAACGAGCCAAGTCTCCGTCGCGATGAAAACACTGAACGCAACTTGAATTGCGGTGGTACCCCAGTGATATTTCTGATCGATTGGATTGACGAAGAGCGTCCAGCCATATTGCAGGTTAGCGATCATCACCATACAAGCGATGCCGCAGACCAGTTGACCCCAACGCCCCGACTACGACACGGCGAGATCCGATTCAACAGTCAGTGATTCAACTGTCATCGTATTCCGTCCCCAAAAATTCTTTTTTGTCCGCCCTGAACTCTGTTCTTCAGGACGTTAGCTTCTCAGCCAACTTTACTCCACGGACGGCTTCATGGCCATTCTGGCTTCGCATTAGCCTGCATTTTGCGGGGATCCTTCCCGTAGCTTTGTGGCGTCTTACGTCTTGCTCGATCCGAGTTTCGCCTCGATGTAGGCGACGGCCCTATCGAGCGTGACGAGCTTCGGATAGTCGACCTCGGGGATATCGAGACCGAGGCGATGGTGGATGGCGGTGACGAAGTTCAGGAAGTCCATGGAATCGATGTCGAGAGCCTCGCGCAGATCCGCAGCCGGATCGACGCTCGCCAAATCGATTTCTGGCGCGATGTTATTGAGCTCTTCTTGTATCACTTCGCGAATGTCGGAACGGTCCATAGCTTGCTCGGCTCCTCTAAGAGCTTGCCGATCTCGGCCAAAAACAATGCACCCGCGTGTCCATCGCTCACGCGATGGTCGGCGGAGAGCGTGATGGTGATCACGGAGCGAGGCCCGATGGCGCCGTCAACCACCCACGGTCGCACCACTGTCTTGCCGAACCCGAGGATTGCGACCTGCGGCGGATAGATGATGCCGTACAGGGCTTCGACGCCGCGATCGCCGAGGCTCGATACCGTGATGGTCGGATCGGACATCTCCGAGCTCCGGATGCGGCCGGCCCGCGTGCGTTGCACTAGGTCGCGCATGCGATTCATCAGCTCGTCGAGCGGCAACTGGTCGGTATCGTGCAGCGCCGGCGCCGCCAACCCGCCACCGCGAATGGCAATCGCTACGCCGACATGCACGGCCTGCGCCGGTTCGAATTTGTTGTCGCGATAGAACCCATTGAAAGCGGGAAAGCGGCGCGCCGCCGCGGCGGCCGCCTTGATTGGCAGCGCCCCGAATAACAAGCGATTCTCTGGCGGCAGAGTCGCGTTCTTCTGCGCCAGCCATTGTTCGCAAGCCGTCACATCGACCTGATGCTCGAGATAATAATGCGGGATTTCCCGCTTCGATCGCGCCATCGCGGCGGCGATGGCCGTCCGCATCGCATCGAGATCAAGCCAAGGCGCTCGCCTCTTTTCCGGCGCAGCGACCGCCTCGGCGAGACGGCGCTTGACGTCGGTATAAGTTATCGCGCCTGCTGGGCCGCTACCGGTCACCGTTGACAGGTCGATGCCGCGTTCTTCAGCGAGGCGCCGCGCGGCTGGCGAGGCCGGCGCGCGCGCAGCGGCGCGAGGCGCGACGGGCGGAGGCGGAGGCGATGGCGGCGCCACGGAAACCGGTACTGAAGGTGGCGCCGCAATCGGGACGGCCGGCGGCGGAGCGGGCGCCGCAGCACCTAGCTTGGCTTCGCCTTCCATTCTGATCAGTGCCAGCGGCGTGCCGACCGGCACCTTGGTATGGAGATCGACAAGGATCTTTTCGATCTGGCCGGGCTGGAAAGTTTCGATCTCGATTGCGCCCTTCTGCGTCTCGATCACCGCGACAATATCACCGCGCTTGACCCAATCGCCGGGTTTGACCAGCCACTCGACCAGCGTGCCCGCCGCCATATCGGAACCAAGGGAGGGCATGCGGAATTCAGCCACGGCGTGCTCCTACGGTCTCCCCAACGCGGCCTTTGCGGCCGCGACGATCTTAGGGGCCTGCGGGATCGTCGCGTTTTCGAGATGGCTGGGATAAGGAACAGGTACCTCTTCACTGCAGACGCGGCCGATCGGCGCATCAAGCGCCCAGAACGCCTGCTCGACGATGCGCATGCCGACTTCCGCCGCCAGGCTGCCGCTGCGCCAACCTTCATCAATGATAACCGCCCGCCGGGTCTTGGCGACCGATGCCATGATGGTCGCGTCATCGAGCGGCCGCAGGCTGCGCAAATCGATTACCTCCGCCTCGATGCCTTCGGCCGCAAGTGTTGTGGCCGCATCGAGGGTCTTCCACAGCGAGCCGCCATACGTGATGAGCGAAATGTCGCGGCCCGGACGGCGGACGGCTGCTTTATCAATGTTGACCGGTCCGGCATCGGCGGCGAGCTTGCCGCTCATATTGTAGAGCATGACATTTTCAAAGATCAGTACCGGATCAGGATCCTCCAAAGCCGTCCACAGCATGCCTCGCGCATCCTCGACCGTCGCCGGCGCCAGCACTTTGATGCCGGCAATATGCGCGTACCAGCCTTCGAGGCTGTGCGAATGCTGGGCGGCGAGCTGGCGGCCGGCGCCGGTCGCCATGCGGATGACCAGCGGCACGCCGAACTGGTTTCCCGACATGTGACGGATCGTCGCCGCGTTGTTGAGGATCTGATCAAGCGCGAGCAGACTGAAATTCACCGTCATCAATTCGACGATGGGGCGCATGCCAGCCATCGCCGCCCCGATGCCGGCGCCGGTGAATCCCGACTCGGAGAGCGGCGTATCGCGAATCCGCTCAGGGCCGAGTTCGGCAAAGAGCCCCTTGGTCACCGCATAGCAGCCGCCGTAGCGGCCGACGTCCTCACCCATCAGAAAAACGCGATTGTCGCGTTTGATCGCGTCGCGAATAGCCTCGCGAACCGCTTCGCGGTACGTGATCTCGATCGTTCCTGATCGGGCCGTTTCTTGCTGCATGATGTTTCACCGGTCGGCCGGAACGGCGCTTTCCGCATAAACGAAGCGCGTGAGGTGCTCCACCGGCTCCCAGGTCCCTGCCTCAGCGAAGGCGATCGCTTCGGCTATTTCGGCATCGACCTCGGCTTCGATGCGCGGAATGTCTTCCGGATGAATCATATGATTGGACTGCAGCCATCCTTGGAACCGAATGATCGGCTCCTTCGGGCGCCAGGCTTCGATCTCAGTCCTGTCGCGGTAAAGTTGGGCGTCGAACATCGAATGCGCGCGCAGCCGATAGGTCCGGCATTCCAGAAAATACGGCTTGCGGTTGTTTCTTACCGCGTGAATGGCCCGACGAGCGGCGGCTTCGACGGCAACCACATCCATGCCGTCGACAGCCTCGGCAGCGATTCGATAGCACGCCGCTTTTCGTTGAATGTCGGTTTCGGATTCTGAAAGAGCCAATGCCGTTCCCATCCCATAGAGATTGTTTTCACAAACGAATAGCACCGACAGACCCCACAAAGCGGCCAGATTCAAGCTTTCGTGAAACTCGCCTTCGGCAACGGCCCCGTCCCCAAAAAAGCAGACAACAACGATGTCACCACCTTGCATATGGTCGGCAAGCGCCAACCCAACCGCCAGCGGCAGGCCGCCGCCGACGATGGCATTGCCGCCATGGAAATTCGTGGCCCGGTCGAACAAATGCATGGAGCCGCCGCGTCCGCGGCTACAGCCTTCCTGCTTGCCGTACATTTCGGCCATGACCGCTGTCATCGGCACGCCGCGCACCAGCGCGTGTCCGTGCTCGCGATAGGCACTGACAATCCGGTCGCGTTTCTCCAACACCGGGATGATGCCAACCGCGATCGCCTCCTCGCCATCGTAAAGATGCATAAAGCCGCGGATTTTCTCTTGCGTATAGAGCTCGTAGCACTTGTCCTCGAAGTGACGGATACGGATCATCTGCTTAAAGAGATCCAACATGTGCTCGCGCGACAGGTGCGGCTTGTCGGCTAGTGCGGTCATCGCTCCTCGCTTTCGAGCGTCGAAATGTCGCCCTCGGGCAGGCCGAGCTCGCGGGCCTTGAGCAGGCGGCGCATGATCTTGCCGCTGCGGGTCTTTGGCAAGTTCTGCCGGAACGCAATATCTTTCGGCGCCACCGCCGGCCCGAGAAGCTTGCGCGCGTGGCCGAGCAATTCCTTGCGCAGCGCCTCGCTCGGCTCGAAACCGCCCTTGAGCGCAACGTAGGCCTTGACCACCGCGCCGGCGGTCGGGTCGGGAATGCCGATGACGCCGGCCTCCGCAACGGCAGGATGCTCCATCAGCGCGCTTTCCACTTCGAACGGGCCGATGAGATGGCCGGCGCTCTTGATGACGTCATCGCCGCGGCCGACGAACCAAAAATAGCCGTCGCTGTCGCGCATCGCGAGATCGCCGGTGAGATACCAGCCGCCCACGAAGCACTTGCGATAGCGTTCCTCTTCATTGAGGTAGGCCCGCATCATCGACGGCCAGCCGGGCCGCAATGCGAGCTCGCCCATGGCCATAGGCTTGGTGATTTCGCGCACGCCACCATCTTCCAGGTGCTCGACGATGCCGGCGGTAACCCCTGGCAGGGGCCGCCCCATCGAGCCCGGCTTCACGTCCATCGACAGATAATTCGAGATCATGATGCCGCCGGTCTCGGTCTGCCACCAATTATCGTGGAAGGGCTTGCCGAACGCTTCGACACCCCACACCACCGCTTCCGGATTGAGCGGCTCGCCGACGCTCGCCATCAGGCGCAATTTTGACAGGTCGAACCGCTTCGGAAAATCAGCGCCGGTTTTCATCAGCATTCGGATGGCCGTCGGCGCCGTGTACCAGATTGTGACCTTCTGGTCCTGCAGAATCCGACACCACCGCTCGGCGTCGAACTCGGCCTGGTCCACGACCATGGTCGCGCCGTTCGTCAGCGGCGATATGATCCCGTACGAGGTCCCGGTTATCCATCCGGGATCAGCTGTGCACCAGAAGATATCGTCAGCATGCAAGTCGAGCGCGAGCTGGCCGGTGATGTGGTGCGCGACAACGGCTTCGTGCACGTGCACGGCGCCCTTCGGCTTTCCGGTGGTGCCGCTGGTGAAGTGCAAGAGAGCCATGTCTTCGGGGCTCGTCCATACCGTCTCGAAGGAATCCGACGCCTGCGCCAATGCTGCGTTAAGGTCGATAGTGTCGGGCGGAGGCTTGCTCGAACAATCGATGAGGAACACATGCTGCAGGCTCGCGAGCTCTTTGCGCCAAGGCTCGATCTTGCGCCGATAGAACGCTTCGGTGGTGACCAGCGCTTTGGCATTGCCGATCGTCATGCGCGCCTTGGCTGGCTCCGGCCCGAACGCCGAGAACATCGGCGACAACACGCTGCCATTTTTCAGCGTACCGAGAGCGGCGATGTAGAGTTCCGCATTGCGCCCGAGAAGCAAATAGACTCGGTCGCCCTTGGCGATGCCGTGCTGCGCCAGAACATTGGCGAAGCGGTTCGTCTGCGCGCGTAGCGCCGCGTAACTGAAATCACGAATCTGATCGTCGCGGCCGATCCACCGCAATGCCAGCTTGTCGCCGCGGCCGGCCAACACATGGCGGTCGACGGCCTCATGCGCGATGTTGAGACCGCCGTCGGGTAGACCGTCGAGCAACGTCCGGGCCTTCGCCCATGTAAATTGTTTGGCATAGCCATCGTAGTCCTGAAGGCTGGCGCCGACGCAATCCTCTGGACGCTTTCGGATTCGCTCGAATTCCATGGCCGCCCTTCGCTTTGTCTAAGCCGGCAAGATACACGACGTAGATCGAGCCAGCCTTGACGTGGGTCAATTCGCGACGAACCGCCGGGCCAGCCGCAAACCCAGATCCCGCCGCGCGGGCTCGCCGCCACTTTCCTAGTGATCACCTTCGCGCCGCGACTTCCTACGGCGCGCCGACGCCGGCACTCTGCGCAGGCTTCGCGTCGTCGGCCGCGAAGATGGCGTCGCACAGGCGCTCGAGCATTGGCACGCCGCGCACCTCGGTCTCGAACAGCGGCACGATGGCGCGGACGCTGTCGTCGAACTCCCGCCAGATGGTCTGCATATGCTCCTGCTGCATGGCCACGCGGTTCTTGACGAACGCGGCGGCGTTCGGACCGAGCGATGCGGAGTCGATGACCATGTTGACGAGAACGCCGCCAACGGGAATTCCGAAGTCCTTGAACCACTGGATGAAGCGGGTGACCACGGCGATCGGCAGCGCCTCCGGCAGCGTCACGAAGAAGAATGACGTGAGCGAGGGGTCGGTGAGAAGCTTGCGCGCGTGCTCCATCCGGTCGCGGAAGGAGACGAGGTATTCCATCAGCGGGTCTTTCTCCTTTTTCTTCGTGAAGGAGAGCATCTCGCGCAAGGTGCGCGCCTCCTCGCGGCTCTTGAGCATCTTGTTGACCCAAAGCGAATAGACGGACGACATGCCGAGCAGGCGCCGCGCATTGGCGGTGGGCGCGGTGTCGAAGACGTAGACGTCGTATTCATTCTTGAACATGAGATCGATCATGTTCTCGAACATGGCCGATTCTTCGAACGCCGGGTTCATCTCGCCGACTCCACAAAGTCGTCGGCCTTGGTGGTGATGTCGGCGAACTTGAGAAACCAGCGAATCTTCTCGCGGATCTCCACCTTGCTGCGCTCGATGCTCTCCCGGGTGTCGATCTCAAAGGCCCAGAGGTTGGGCACGCCCTCGACGGGGACGTGTTTGCCGAGCATGTCGTAGCCGAACAAACCCGTCAGGCTGTGCACGGGATTGGTCGAAACGAGCAGCGTGCGGCGTCCCTGCCGGGCGAGCCCGATGGCGGCGGCTCCGGCGAAGACGGTCTTGCCCACGCCGCCCTTGCCGCCGAAGAAGAAGTACTTCAACGTAGGGTGCTCGCGCAGATAGCGACCCATCAAGCGTTTGGGCGCGAGGCCCCACTCGCGCTGCCCGCCGGAGAGCTTGACGCCGCGTTCGCCGACGAGGGTGCGCATGCCGGCCGGCAGGTCCTCGATGACGTACGGTGATCGCCATTACGCATCGCCTTTCGACGGTCAGGAATTTCGACCGCGTCGTCGTGCTGCAGCTCGGCAAGGTTGTGCAGAACGGCCCGCCCGATCTCCTGGTTCGGCGCGACGGGCTCTATCGGCAGCTCGTGTAGCGCGAGATGGGTCGCCTCACCAGCCAAGCGGCCGCCTAGGCCAAAGTCGAGCACATCGACTCGGAAAGCCGCGAAAACTTTGTTTCATGGCGCGCCCGGTTTGGGCGAGTTCATTCGCCTGAAGCTAAGCGGCTCAACCAAGATTCTCTTATTTTAGCTCGTCGCATTGACTTCCCGGCCCCCCTTCATCGATTTCATTTCAGAAGGGCCGGGTTTGCCGGCGAGAAATGACATGTCCGACACGACTCTTAACGGCATTCCTGCGCGGCGCGCAGACGCAGTAACCGCACCGATCAACGAGGACTGGCTCGCGGTCGTCCTAGGCTTGGCTATTTTCGTTCTCGCCCTGGCGGCGCTCGCCCATGTCGATCTAATCGGCTGGGTGGTTACCACTTCGGTCTGGAGCAATTTGGGCCAGGCGCTGCGAACGACTTCGAAGGACTTCTCTTCGATCGGCGGGGTCGGCGCGTTGGTCGCAACTTATGTAGCGCTTTTGGTGGTGCTCAGTGCCGCCGCCGTCGCGCTCAAGAGCAACGTAACGCGGTTCGCGCTGGCTTTTACCGCTGTGTTCTGGATCGCCTATGCGAGCTGGGTGATCGGCAACTTCGCCCATTTCGCGGCGGTCACCGCGGCCGAACAACAGAAATTCGGCATCAGCTGGTCGCTGAAACTCACCAATGAAGGCGGCTATATTTTCGCGCTCATCGCCGGACTGATCATCGCTAATTTCTTTCCGCGCTTCGCCGAAGCGGTCAAGGATGCGGTACGGCCGGAACTCTACATCAAGGTCGCCATCGTCATTCTCGGCGGCGTGTTCGCGGTGACGGCGGCGGGAAAGCTCGGTCTCGCAAGCTCACTGATCCTGCGCGGGGTCGCCGCGATCGTCGAAGCGTATCTTATCTACTGGGCGGTGGTTTATTTCGTTGCCCGCAAGTGGTTCGGCTTCAGCCGCGAATGGGCGGCGCCGCTCGCCTCCGGCATCTCGATCTGCGGCGTCTCCGCGGCGATCGCGGTGGGCGGCGCCATCCGCGCCCGGCCCGTGGTGCCGGTGCTGGTGTCTTCGCTGGTCGTGATCTTCGCGGTGGTTGAAGTGCTCATCCTGCCGTTCATCGCGCAGGCGTTCCTGTCGCACGAGCCGCTGGTAGCCGGCGCCTGGATGGGTCTCGCCGTCAAAACCGACGGCGCCGCCGTTGTCGCCGGCGGCATCACCGAGTCGCTGATCCTGGCGAAGAACGCGGCCGAAGGCGTCAACTATCAGCCGGGCTGGATTCTCGGCACCGCGGCGACGATCAAGGTATTCATCGACATCTTCATCGGCATCTGGGCCTTCATCCTCGGCTACATCTGGACCAATCACATCAATGTCACGCCCGACCAGGAGAAGGCGAAAGCCAAGGAAATCTGGCAACGGTTTCCCAAATTCATCATCGGCTTTTTGGTGACGTTCGTGGTCGGCCTTTACCTTGCCCTCGGCACGCCGGCGGATGTCGCGAAAAACGTGCCCGCGGCGATCGGCGAGGCCAATACCTTCCGCGTTATCTTCTTTATTCTGACTTTCTTCTCTATCGGCGTGCTTTCGAACTTCAAGACGCTGTGGCAGGAGGGCTTTGGCAAGCTCGCCGCCGTCTATCTCATCAGCTTGTTCGGCTTTGTCGTCTGGGTCGGCCTGTTGATCTCCTGGATATTCTTCAGCGGGATCACGCCGCCGTTGTTGGCCAGTTGAGACACCAGATTTAGAGGAGAACATCGTGACTCAATCGGACCTCCGTGACGAATTGCGCAACTCTCCCGTCGAGCCGCTGTTGCCGATCGAAAAGAAACTGATCGGCTGGAGCTTGACCATCGGCCTTGTCCTTCTCGTCGGACTGGCGCTGCTCAATCACTTCGTCCCGGCCACCTTTTAGCGTCACCCACTTCGATCCGTCGGCATTGCATGAAGGTCCGGACTGGGGCAGGGTTTCCGCTCCTCTGACAGCGCGCTTTCGCCGGGACCGACCATGAACGATCATCCGCGCTTCCACACGCTGCCTGCCGCCGGCCCTGAAGAAGCCGGGCTTTCCGCCGCCGGCCTTTCAATGCTTTCAGCGGTGATGCAGCGCGAAGTCGAAACCCGGCACGTACCGGGTGTCTCGATGATGATCGCCCGGGGCGGCAAAGTCGGCTATCGGCGTGACTTCGGCGCGTTGCGGCCGGGCGGCCCTGCGCTGCGCGGCGACGCCATCTTCCGCATTTATTCGATGACCAAGCCGATCGTCTCGATCGCGCTCATGATGCTTGTCGAGGAAGGAAAGCTGTTCATCGCCGATCCCATCGGGAAATTCGTGCCCGAACTGGCCAACGTGAAGGTCGGCGTGGAAAACAACGGCAAGCTCGAACTGGTTGCAGCCAAGCGGGCCATCACGATCCAGGATCTGCTGCGCCACACATCGGGCCTGACATACGCGTTCACCGGCAATTCGGCGGTACAGCGCCGTTATGGCGAAGCGCAGTTGTTTACCGGCGATCCCGCCAACGCCAAAGATTTCTTGACGCGCGATCTCAACAACGCCGAATTTGTCGTCGAGCTCGCCAAGCTGCCGCTGATTGCCCAGCCGGGGGAATCGTGGGACTACGGCCATTCCACCGATGTGATCGGCCGTGTTGTCGAGGTCGTCTCCGGGCAGAGCTTGGGCGCGTTTCTCGGTGAGCGAATTTTGCAGCCGCTGGGCATGAACGATACCGCCTTTTTCGTGCCCGCGGAAAAATATGAACGCCTTGCCGAGCCGTTCCCGGCCGATCCCGACGGCGGACCGCCGGTACAACTCGTCGAGATGCAGACGGCGCCGCGTTTCGAATCCGGCGGCGGCGGATTGTTTTCGACAATGGACGACTACGCGCGGTTTGCGCAGATGCTCTACCTCCGCGGCACGCTCGGCAGCACGCGCATCATCGGACGCAAGACACTCGAATTCATGACCTCCAATCACCTCGCAGAAAATGTCCGCGTCGGCACCCCTTCGCTGCTGCAACCGGGACATGGCTTCGGGCTTGGTCTTGCGGTTCGCCGCGAAGCCGGCATGGCGCCGACAACCGGCACACCGGGCGAGTTTTTCTGGGGCGGCGTCGCCGGCACCTATTTTTGGGTCGCACCCAAGGAAGAGCTAATCGCGCTGATGATGGTGCAGGCGCCGCGGCAACGGGACCATTTTCGTCAATTGTTTCGCAATCTCGTCTACGCCGCGCTCGCTTAGCGGAGAGCGGCAGCCGGCGCTGTCTTATTGCGAAATGGCCGCCTTCGA
>Ga0187860_1002515_pt1 | contig 15089 bp, 8 predicted proteins | sample June2016WEW_10_4_FD_132981 | JGI IMG/M metagenome (GOLD analysis project Ga0187860, IMG submission 132981) | Peatland microbial communities from SPRUCE experiment site at the Marcell Experimental Forest, Minnesota, USA - June2016WEW_10_40 | ecosystem: Environmental > Terrestrial > Soil > Wetlands... | reverse complement strand
TCTGCCGCAAGATGTTGACCTTGGAGCGGGCTGGAACCCTTTTGAGTTGATACATCCCTGCCGTGTGGCAGGTGCAAACAAAAAGTTCCAGCCTATTTTTTCAAATCCTGTGGGACGGCTGTGGTCTTGAATGTAACGACGAGCAAATATGGCTAGCCGTCTGAAATCGGGATGCTCCAGTGCAGGCAAGCGTAGCGAAACAGTTTCGATTCGATTGTGTCCGGCTCAACCTGGTGAAGCCGCGGCTTGATTTGATTCGGATCAACCTCGTTTCCTGAAGCGATGTAGCCCAGCAAATGATCTTCGTCTCCCGCGAGTGCTGCTTCAGCCGAAACAATTCTTTTTTCGACCGCATGCTCGTGTCTCTTGCGTATGCTTCTCTTGTCCCGCCTCTGCCGAAAGCTGACTCGATTGCCAGCGATGCGGAATCCTTGTGCGCGCAAAGAGCGTCGAATTGCCGAACGAAGCTTCTTCTCTTTTGGAGCAAAAGTTGGCACTGGTCACTCATTATCAAATATCGCTCTGCGGAGCAAGCCGCGTAAAGCTGCGCGTCCGATACCCGGGTGCCCTCTGTCACGTCATGAATCGCGGCGACCGTCGCGAACCGATCTTCAAAGACGACGCCGACCCCTATTCGCACGTTACTTTTTCCAATAAACAGGCATGTTATTGCAAACTATGGATTCATTGCCGACTGTTTTGCTGAAGCCCGGGGAAGCCGACCGCATTGTGGCGGGCCATCCGTGGGTTTATCGCGGCGCCATTCTTCGCCTCACCCAACCGGCCGACGATGGTGCGCTCGTGCAGGTCAAAGACCATCGCCAGCGGTTCCTGGGAGTCGGGTTTTACAATTCGAAATCGAAAATCAATGTGCGCGTCCTGTCCGCGGAGCGCGCCGATATCGACGGGCCGTTTTTCGAGGAGCGCATTCGAGCCGCCCTGGCCGTCCGGCAGAGGCACCTGCCGGACGCCACGTCTTTTCGTGTCGTGAACGCCGAAAGCGATTTCCTCAGCGGCCTGATCGTGGACAAATACGAAGACGTGCTGGTGGTCCAGATCTCATCGCTGGGAATGGATCGGCGCAAGGCGATGATTGTGGCCGCGCTTCAAAAAGTCTTCTCTCCCGGCGGCATCCTCGAGCGCGGCGACATGGCCTCACGCAGGTTTGAGGGATTGCCGGAGGCGAGCGGGGTTCTGACGGGCGAAGAGGGCGCTCCTTCTGTCACGGTGAAGCTGAACGGGCTCCGGTTTGAAACCGACCTCTCCACCGGGCACAAAACCGGTCTTTATCTCGACCAGCAGGTCAATTATCGGCGTGTGGCGGAGCTGGCGAAGGGCGCGCGGATGCTGGACTGTTTCAGCTTCCTCGGCGGATTCGGCCTGCACGCCGCGCGTGCGGGGGCCGTGCACGTCCACATGATCGACCAGAGCGCGGAGGCCATCGCCGCCGCGACGCGAAACGCAGCGGCCAATGGTTTGTCGGATCGATGCTCGTTTGAAGCCGCGAACGTGTTTGACTTTCTCAAGGCGCAGACCCAGACCGGTCCGAACGAGAAGCTCGTGCCGAAGTTCGATCTGATCGTTCTCGACCCACCGTCGTTCACCCGCAATCGTGCCTCCGTGCCGGACGCGCTGCGCGGTTACAAGGAAATCCATCTGCGCGCGCTCAAGCTGCTCAAGCCGGGCGGCACGCTGGCCACCTTTTGCTGTTCGCATCACGTGGACGCCGGTCTGTTCCAGGACACCGTTCTCTCGGCCGCCTTCGACACACGGAAACTCCTGCGCCGGATCGCCACGTACACGCAGTCCCCCGATCATCCGGTCATTCCGATGATTCCCGAAACGGAATACCTGAAGGGGTTTGCGTTCGAGGTCGTGCGGTGATGCCTACGGCCTCATCAAGTCCCGCTGCCAGTTCATCAACTCGCCCGCGTGCTTGTCCCAGTCCCGCGCCAGAGCCGACAGCGTGGCGCGGCTGGCAATCAGCGTGGGATCGATGTCCAGCTCCGCCGCGAGCGCGTCGCGCCGCCTCTGCAGATCGAGAACGCGCTTTCGCTCCGCTTCCGTCGGGCGATAATGGCTGCGCTCGGGAAGGCGAGGCTGATGTTCGGGTGGAACGGCCACACCCTGCGCCACCGCCCGGGTGAGATCCGCGCGCCGGCGTTCGGAAAGGTGCCTTGGCAGCGACGGCCCGATGGGTTGCCGCGTCGAGGCTGCGGCCGCGATTTCCACCATCGCTTCGTGGCTCAGGACGAAATACGGGGGACGCCTGGCCGAAAGGGCTTCGGCTTCGCGCCACTGCCACAGTTCGCGAAGAACCGCCAGCCCCAGTCGGCCGAGCAGCGAACTCCCCTTGACGCGCCACACCGAATCCGTGTCCACGAAACCCGGTCGCGTGCATTCCTGGACCAACCGGGCGCACGTTTCGTGCTGCCATCCCAGCCGGCCCCTGGTTTGAAGTTCCGGCTTCAGCCTGTTTTCGAGCGGTTTGAGATAATGCGTGTCGTTTCGGGCATAGCGTTCCATGCGCTCCGTCAGCGGGCGCATCGCCCAGTTTGCCTTCTGGGGCCCTTTTTCCAGCTTCACGCCGAGGTACTTCTCGACCAGGGCGCCGAGCCCGAACTGGCGCTCGCCCAGGAGCCGCGCGGCGAGCATGGTGTCAAAAATCGCGCTGGGGACGAATGCGTGGTGCTTGAGCAGCATGCGCAGGTCATAGTCCGCGCCGTGCATGGTCAGCTCGCGGCCGCTGAGCGCGTCCAGCAGCGCCTCCAAATGGATTGGCGCCAGGGGATCGAGCAGTTCATCGCCCGCCGCCGTGCTGATCTGGATCAAACAAACCTTCTCGGGATACGAATGAAGGCTGTCCGCCTCGGTGTCCACCGCCAGCCACGCCGCCGCGCGGACTTGCGGCAGGAATGCCTCGAGCTTTTGCGTTGTGTCAATCACCCGGCAACTATAGAAGCGCCCCGTGCCGGGTGCCAAGCATTGGGTGCGAAGCCTGCAATGCCGCATGGCCGCAACCCAATCCTTTTGGACCGCGTCGGGAATCCCGCAGAATCGGGAGCCGCGCGGTTTTCGAGGACGCTGCCGGATGCCTGCAGCCGATTCCCTTCGCGCCGAGATTTTGATTGACTGCCTGCGGCACATCCTGTTTTTAATCCTCATCGATGCCTGAGTATCCATTCATTGCCGCCCTGTTCTCCACCCATGAAACAAAAGAATTCCACCTCCCGAATCCACTGGATCGTTGTCGCCTGCGCCATGGTGCTGCCCTGCGCAGCCCAGATGACGCCGACCGACGCCATGACTGAAACCAACGCCACACCGCCGCTGTATCTCGATCCGACCCAGGCCGTGGAAAAGCGGGTGGACGACCTGCTCCCGCGCCTGACCCTCGAGGAGAAAATCGACTACATCGGCGGCACGAACGGATTTTACATCATGGCCATCGAGCGGCTTGGAATTCCGGCCATCAAAATGTCGGATGGGCCGATGGGCAGCCGCAATGACGGACCCACCACGTGTTACCCGGGGGGGATTGCGCTGACGGCCACGTGGGACCGCAAGATGGCCGGGAGAATCGGGGAGAGTTTGGGGCGCGATTGTCGCGCGCGCGGGGTGAATATTCTGCTCGCTCCCGCGGTGAATATTTATCGCTCGCCGCTGTGCGGGCGCAATTTCGAATACATGGGAGAAGATCCCTTTCTGGCCGGCCAGATGGTGGCGCCGTTGATTCGGGGCATTCAATCGCAACAAGTGCTTGCCACGGTCAAACACTTTGCCTGCAACAACCAGGAATGGGATCGTCACCACGTCAGTTCGGAAGTGGACGAACGCACCTTGAACGAGATTTACCTGCCCGCGTTCAAGGCCGCGGTGCAACAGGGAGGGGTGGGTTGCGTCATGACCGCCTACAACCTCCTTAACGGCGTCCATTGCTCCCAAAACGATATCCTGATCAACCAGATCCTCAAGGGCAAGTGGGGTTTCAAGGGTTTCGTCATGTCGGACTGGGTGTCCACCTACGACGGCATTGCCTGCGCCAACGCGGGCCTCGATCTCGAAATGCCGGAAGCCAAAATGATGACCCCTGCCGTTCTCCAGCCCGCGGTCAAGGACGGTGAAGTTAAGCTGTCCGTCATCGACGACAAGGTGCGGAGGATTCTGACCACCGTGATTGCCGCCGGCTTCTTCGATCGCCCCCAGCTTCGGAAGGATCTTCCGCTGGACAATCCGGAGAATGCGCAGGCGGCACTGGAAGGCGCGCGTGAGTCCGTCGTCCTGCTGAAGAACAGCAAGCACGCGCTTCCCGTGGACCGCAGCCGCGTCAAATCGATCGCCGTGGTCGGGCCCAACGCGGACCCGGCGGTTTACTGCGGCGGCGGCAGCGCCTTCACCACCGTATTCCACTCCACCAGCATCCTCGAGGGCGTCCGCCAAATCGCCGGGTCCGGGGTGAGCGTACTGCACACCACGAATGCGGCGGAAGCCCCGCAGATCGCCCGGCAGGCGGATATCGCCGTGGTCTGCGTCGGATTCAACCAGCGTCCCAAGGGCCACGAGCATGAACGCAGATTTGGCCTGTCGGAAGGGGAAGGGCAGGACCGTTCGTTTGAACTGCCGGCCGGGCAGGCTGACCTGATCCGCGCGGTCGCCGCTGCGAATCCCCGCACCATCGTCGTCATCAACTCCGGCGGTGGCGTGGCGTGGACGGGCTGGCTCGACCAGGCGCCGGCCGTGCTCCAGGCGTGGTATTCGGGACAGGACACCGGCCGCGCCGTGGCTGAGATCCTGTTCGGGGACGTGAATCCGTCCGGAAAACTTCCCGCAACCTTCGAGAAGCGGGCAGAGGATAATCCGACCTACCCCTACTACCATCTTCGGGACGACAACAAGACGCCTTACACCGAAGGCATCTTTGTCGGCTACCGTGGCTACGATGAAAAGAAGATCGAACCGCAGTTCTGCTTCGGTCATGGCCTGAGTTACACGGAGTTCCATTACGGCAAAGCGAAAGTGGCTCCGAACATCGTTGGGCCCGATGGACAGGCGACCGTGAGCCTCGAGGTGAAGAACACCGGTAAAGTGGCAGGCGACGAAGTGGTCCAGCTCTACATTCACCCGACCCAAAGCAGTGTCCCACAACCCCCCAAAGAATTGCGCGGGTTCGAACGCGTCAGCCTGAAACCGGGAGAGACCAAGGAGGTGGCTTTGACGCTGACCGCGGAACAACTCGCCTATTACGACGTGAAGACCCACGGGTTTGTGGTGGAGCCGGGCGGGTATGAAATCCTGATCGGCAGTTCCTCGCGCGATATCCGGAGTAAAACCAGGCTCGAGGTTTCGGCGCCGGCCAGGTAATCCGGCGCGATCTTAATTAGGGGTGGGGACGGCCTCGTCCCCACCTGAGGCTACAGGAACTGGGGATGGGCCCCACCCCGCATCTCCAGCTTCATGAAAGAGTTTCGAGAGAGAGGCGACGGCCACTTTTTGGCTTTGACCTAGCTTTTATTGGCTTTTTCGCGGTTCCCGGCCATTCATCCGTTGACACCCCCCCGGCCTTTGTTAGAGTCGCACCGCATTTCTGCGGAGTTTCTTCCGACGAAAACAGCGAATTCGATCACTAACTTTTTGAGATTGGACATTCAGTATGGCTAAAGCATTGAAATCAGCGAAATACGTTTATCTCTTCGGCAACAAGAAGGCCGACGGAGACGGCTCGATGAAACCCTTGCTGGGGGGCAAAGGCGCGAATCTGGCCGAGATGAGCCGGATCGGGTTGCCCGTGCCTCCCGGGTTCACGGTCACGACCGAGGTGTGCACCTATTATTACGCGAACAAGAAGTTCTATCCCAAGACCCTGGATCCGCAGGTCAAGGAGGGCGTCGCGTTCATCGAGAAAATCATGGGGACAAAGTTTGGCGACAAGAACGCCATGCCGCTCCTGGTGTCCGTCCGTTCTGGCGCGCGTGATTCGATGCCGGGGATGATGGACACGATTCTCAACCTGGGGCTGAATGACGAAACCGTGGTGGCGCTCGTCAAGGCCACCCGCAACGAACGATTTGCCTGGGACTGTTACCGCCGGTTCATCCAGATGTACGGCGATGTGGTCATGGGTGTGCAAAAGCGCCCGAACGAAGATCATGAGCCTTTTGAAGTCGTCATCCACAGCCTCAAACACGACCGCCATCATGCCGACATCGAAGACACGAAGATGACCGTGAACGATCTCAAGGAGTTGGTCAATCGCTTCAAGGCCCTGATCAAGGAGCGCACCGGCAGCGAGTTTCCGCAGGACCCATGGAAGCAACTCTGGGGCGCCGTCGGCGCCGTTTTTGGCTCCTGGATGAACGACCGCGCAATCGTTTACCGCCGCAAATACGGCATTCCGTCCGAGTGGGGCACGGCCGTCAACGTCCAGGCCATGGTGTACGGAAACACGGGCGACAAGTCCGGTTCCGGTGTCGCGTTCACCCGCGATCCGGCGACGGGCGAAAAGGTGTTCTATGGTGAATTTCTGATCAACGCCCAGGGCGAGGACGTTGTGGCCGGGGTGCGTACGCCCGAACCGGTGGCGCAGCTCAAGAACCATTTGCCCGAGGCTTTCGCTGAGCTCGAAATAGTCCGCAAAACGCTCGAGTCGCACTTCAAGGACGTCCAGGACTTCGAATTCACCATCCAGGACGGCAAGCTGTTCATGCTCCAGACCCGCAACGGCAAGCGCACCGGCCTGGCCGCCGTCCGCTTCGCCATCGAGATGGAGAAGGAGAAGTTGATTGACTGGAAGACGGCCATTCGCCGGGTCCCGGCGGACCAGTTGGACCAGGTGCTCGCGCCGATTTTCGACCGCCAGGCGGTCAAAGCCGCCAAGTGCATCGCCAGGGGACTGCCGGCCGGCCCCGGCGCTGCGTCGGGCAAGATGTATCTGAATGCCGATCGCGCTGCGTCGGCCGCGGCGAAGGGCGAAAAGGTGCTGCTCGTCCGCAATGAAACGTCGCCTGAAGACTTGCGCGGCATGATCGCCGCGGAGGGCATCCTGACCGCGAAAGGGGGCGTCAGCTCGCACGCGGCGCTCGTCGCGCGTCAGATGGGCAAGGTGTGCGTCTGCGGCGCCAGCGCGCTCCAGATCGATTACAACGCCAAGACCATGACCGTGGATGGGTCAAGCTACAACGAGGGCGACTTCCTCTCCATCAGCGGCACCGTCGGCGAAGTGTATCCGGGCGAGATCAAGACCGCCGCGGCCGAGATCGTCCAGGTGCTCGTGGAGAAATCGCTCGATGGAAAGGGGAGCGCCACCTACCAGATGTTCAAGAAGCTGATGGACTGGTGCTCGAAGGTCACCCGGCTCCAGGTCCGCACCAATGCCGACACGCCGGAGCAAACGGCCAACGCCGTTGCGTTCGGCGCCACGGGCATCGGCCTGTGCCGGACCGAGCACATGTTCTTCGAGGGAAATCGCATCGATGCCATGCGCGAAATGATCCTGGCCGACAACGTCGGAGACCGCAAGAAGGCGCTGGCGCTGATCCTGCCCTACCAGAAACAGGATTTCGTCGGGATCTTCAAGGAATTGAAAGGGCTGCCGGCGACGATTCGCTTTCTCGATCCGCCGCTGCATGAATTCCTCCCGCACGAGGACGCCGCGCAGCAGGATCTGGCGAAGAAAATGGGCGTGCCCGTCGCGAAAATTAAACAGCGCGTGAAGGAACTTCATGAGTTCAACCCGATGCTCGGCTTCCGCGGCTGCCGCCTGGGCATCGTCTATTCGGAGATTTCCGAGATGCAATCCCGCGCCATTTTCGAGGCCGCCGCCGAAGTGCAAAAGGCGGGGATCAAGGTGAAACCGGAAGTCATGATTCCTCTCGTCGGCTTCAAGCGGGAACTTGATCTGCAGGTCGAGGTCGTCCACCGCGTCGCGAAGGAAGTTATGGCGGAGAAGAAGGTGAAGTTGGACTATATGGTCGGCACGATGATCGAAGTGCCGCGCGGCGCGTTGACGGCGGATGAGATCGCCCAGACCGCGCAATTCTTCAGCTTCGGCACAAACGATCTCACCCAGACCTGCCTGGGCATGAGCCGCGACGATTCCGGCTCGTTCCTGCCGCCGTACACCGAGCTGGAAATCGTGAAGAGGAATCCGTTTGCCACGATCGACCAGGTGGGCGTCGGGCAGCTCATGAAGATGGCCGTGGAAAAAGGCCGGAGCACGCGTCCCGACATCAAGCTTGGCATTTGCGGCGAACACGGTGGCGACCCGGACTCGGTGAAGTTCTGTCATCGCATCGGTCTCACCTATGTCAGTTGCTCTCCGTTCCGCGTGCCGGTCGCCCGTCTCGCGGCCGCGCAGGCTGCGCTGGAACAGGAAGCCGCCAAGGCCTCGAAACCGTCGAGGAAGAAGTGATCCCGGCGGCGGCTCGCGATGCGTCGCGCGCGGTTCGCCGCTGAAAGAGGGAACGATTGAAACCGGCCGCTCCGGCCTCCGGAGCGGCCTTTCCATTGTCACAGGGCTGATTCCGCTCCCCGCGTGGCGCCGGGATCTCAGGCGGCCGGCTTCCGGGCGTGGATGCGGTGGATTTCTCCAATGGGGATCCAGCTAAAGTCCGACTGTTTTTGGTCGATAAACCTTCGATACAGGAAGCTTTGAAGAGACTGGCTACCAACTTGAAATGGGGTGGAAACCCGCTTCGATGGATTTCGTTGCTGGTTTTGTTTCTGGTCCCCTCCCGTGCGGTCGCGCTGAATCCAACCAAAAGCGTGTCGCAATATACCTGCCGGTCGTGGGCCCGGCAAAACGGCCTTCCCGCCAATGCGGTCCTTGCCATCGCCCAGACCCGGGACGGCTATTTATGGCTGGGCACACCGCGGGGCCTGGTGCGTTTCGATGGAGAGGAATTCAAGCTTTTCGAGATGGCCCACATCCAGGGCGTTCGCAGCACGATCGTCACCTCGCTGGCCCAAGCTCGAGGCGGGGGCCTCTGGTTCGGAGTGGACCGGGGCGGGTTCGGTTTCTGCGACGGCCGGAATCTCTCGCTTCTGGGCAGTGACGACCGGGGAGGGAGGAGTTTGGTGGTGCACTCCGTTGAGGAGGCCGCCAACGGCGACTTATGGATTGGAGCGGAGAGGCTGGGGGCCCGTTTGACAAAAACCGGGAGTTTTCAAACGGTGTTGGCCACCGTTTCGGAGAACGAACGCTATGATGTCATGGCCGTCTGCGAGGATTCTCGCGGGCGGATCTGGCTCGGCACGGCGCAGCATGGTTTATTTTACTGGCAGAATGGGAAACTGACTAAGTTTCCCGACCCAGCCCTGGATACGCTCGCGACGCGCGCCATTGCGGAGGACCGGCACGGACGAATTTGGGTCGGGACGCAGATGGGCCTGCTGTGTTACGACTCCGATTTCAAGAAGCTGCCGCTTCCCTTTCCCTGGTACGAAACGCGCGCATTGCTTGTCGATCGTGAGGGCTCCGTATGGGCGGGCACCAGCGGGGGCGGCTTGTTCCGTTACCTCGACGGCATCTCCTCGCAGATCCAGAAGACGGATGGTTTGGCGGATGATTTCATCAGCTCGCTGGCCGAGGACAGCGAAGGAAGCCTCTGGGTCGGGACCCGGAACGGGTTGAGCCAGTTGAGCGACGTGAAAATCCCGACCCTGGGTAAAAGTGAGGGGCTGACCGCGGATGTGAACGTCGGCGTGTACCCGTCGCGGAAGGGCGGGATCTGGGTGGCGACCGATAAAGGGTTCACCTACTTTGACGGAACCGCCCATTCGTACTCCGCCGACGTTGGGTTGAAAAACCCATACATCACGCGAATCCTGGAAACCAGGAACGGCGACCTGTATCTGGCAGACGGTTCGAAGGGCATCGAGGTTGTCTCCGGCGGAAAGATTGTGGCGACCTACACAAACCAGACCTGGCCCACGGCGATGACTGAGGACGCGCGAGGCGCCGTCGTGGCGGTCGGTTCCGAACTATTTCGGGCGGGTACTAATTATTTCGTCCCGTACCCTTTTGCCGACGGCAAGACGCCTCCGTTTCACTGGGTTTTCAATATGACCACCGGGAGGGACGGCTCGATCTGGATCGCTTCCCATGAAGGCATCTGCCGCGTGCGCGAGGACGGGACCTATAAACTCTGGAGAAGAGGCGTGGACCTGCCTGAGGCGAAGGCGCTTTGGGTCTGCGAGGACAGCCATGGCGTCCTCTGGGCCGGACTCGAGACAGGCTTGGCCCGGCTCAAAGACGGACGCATCCGGGTCGCCACCACCGAGGACGGTCTGTTCGATAACATCATCAACACAATTGTCCAGGATGATCGCGGGAATTTGTGGGTGGATTCCAGCCGCGGTTTTTTCTCCGTCAGCCTGCGAAGCTTGAATGACTGGGCGGACCGGAAGATCAATCAAATCCATTGCGTCGGTTTCGATGGTCTTGACGCCATCAAGAGTTCCGAGAAATACCAGCAGCAACCCTCGGGGTGCAAGACGCCGGACGGAAAGATCTGGTTTCCGACTGCTCAAGGGATCGTCATGATCGACCCGACCAATCTTTCCGCCAACCCGTTTCCCCCGATCGTTCACATCGATCAGGGGCTCGCGAACGGCAGAGAGCTGGAGGAGAGTGGAGCCGTCGTGGCTCCCGGGAAGGGAGATCTGGAATTTCATTATGCCGGGTTGAGTTACATCGCTCCTCTCAAAACCCAGTATCGCTACAGGCTCTATGGTTACGACAAGGGCTGGGTCGATGCCGGCGTACGGCGAGCCGCTTTTTACACCAACCTGAAGCCCGGGGAATATCAATTCGCGGTTCAGGCATGCAACGAAGACGGTGTGTGGAGTACGACCGGCGCGTCCTTCGCCGTCGAGTTGCAACCGCACTATTTCCAAACCGTCTGGTTTTATCTGCTCTGCGCCGCGCTGACCTTCGCCGGGCTCGTGGGGACTTATGCGTGGCGCGTCCGGCATCTTCGTCGCAGGCAGAAGGCGTTGCAGCAGACCCGTGATCTCCTGGAGGTCAAGGTGGCGGAACGGACCGCCGCGCTGGCCGAGGCAAATGTCTCCCTGACCCAGGAGATCCACCAGCGGGTGGGGGCGCAAGCCGAACTGGAGGAACAGAAGGCGACTCTGGAGAAGGAAATCGAGGAGCGGAAGCGCATGGAGGTGGAGGTCGAGCACGTCCACCGCCAGTTGATCGACGCCTCGCGCCAGGCGGGCCAGGCCGAGGTGGCCTCGGGCGTTTTGCACAACGTCGGCAATGTTCTCAACAGCGTCAATGTGTCCACCACCCTGATCTCCGACCGGCTGCGCAACATGCAGATCACCGATCTGGCCAAGGCGGCTGATCTGATGCAGGAGCACAACGCCGACCTGGGCCGCTTTCTCAGCGCCGACGAGCGGGGACGCAAGCTGCCTGGGTATCTTGGAAAATTCGCCCGTTACCTGGGCCAGGAGAAGGGAGAGCTGCTGACCGAGTTAAAAGAGCTGGCCGACAACGTGGAGCACATCAAGGAAATCGTCGCCATGCAGCAGACCTACGCGACCGTTTCCGGAGTGTCGGAAAAGGCGCAGGTGTCCGAACTGGTTGAGGCCGCACTGAAAATGCACTCCGCCGCCTATGTGCGGCACTCGGTCAAGGTCGTGCGCGAGTATGATACCGTGCCGACCATCATCGTGGACCGGCACAAGGTGCTGCAGATCCTGATCAACATCCTTCATAACGCCAAGTATGCCTGCGACGCCGGCAACCCGCCCGAAAAGAAAGTCATCGTGCGGATCAAGCCGGGCGGCCGGGAGCGGGTCGTGGTCGAGATGGCGGACAACGGCATCGGGATCGCGCCGGAGAACCTGATCCGGATTTTCTCACATGGATTCACGACGCGGAAGAACGGGCACGGCTTCGGGCTGCACAGCGCGGCGCTGGCGGCCAAAGAGCTGGGCGGGTGCGTAAGGGCCCAAAGCGCGGGCCCCGGCAAAGGCGCCACGTTCATCGTCGAGTTCCCCATCCGCCCGGCCGCCGAACGGACCAGTGAGAATTCCCCCGAACTGGTCCCGTCGATTTAATCCACAAGGAACCCTCGATCCCATCCCGCGCGAAGGAGATGGCACATCTCTTGTGTCTCGCGGTCGCGGTGTTCCATCAGGGATTTGACGCCAATTCTTAATCAAAAACCACGCGGATTGGCACCGCGGCAGATTGCGCAAAAACTGCGCGGTGCGGAGCCGGCTGAGCAGCAATTGCGCGTCGGGAAACCTGAAAAAGGCTTAAAACCTGGCTTTTAGCGGACGGCACGTCTTCTGCATAACAACCGGTCGTGGCTCCAGGAAGCACAATCGTGTGTTTGCAATGAGCGCAAAATCGAACCAACAAACGTAAGGAAGACGAGATGAACTTGAACAGACTACTAGTGACGACAGGGCTTGCCACCATGCTGTGTGCGGCAGGCCACGGCGTGATGGCCCAGGACAACGGCGAAGACGGCGGTGGCGGCGGCCGACGCCGCGGCGGCGGGAATTTTGACCCCGCACAGTTCCAGCAGCGGATGATGGAGAACGTCCGGGACCAGATGGGGGTGACGAACGATGACGAATGGCAGGTCCTCCAGACCCGCGTTCAAAAGGTTTTCGAGGCGCGTCGTGACGCGGGTCCGCCCGGGTTTGCCCGGATGTTCCGCGGGCGTCGCGACAACAACGGCGGCGACAACGGCGGGGGCGGACGCCGCGGCGGCATGTTCGGCGGCACGCCCATGCCCGAATTGGAGGCGCTGAACAACGCGATCGACAGCAACGCCCCCACCGAACAGATCAAAGCGGCGATGGACAAATATCGCGTGGCGCGCAAGGCGAAGGAGGCCGCTCTGGAAAAGGCGCAGAAGGATTTGAAGAGTATTCTCACCGTCAAACAGGAAGCCGTGGCCGTCTCGCTCGGATTGCTGAATTGAATCGAGTCACACCGGGGCGGCGGTTCCATCCGCCGCCGCCGGCCTCTGCTCTAGAGCGATGAATACAGCCGTTAAGCAGGATCCGGAATTGAAGGCGTTGTTGGACAAGATGGTCGGCGCCAAGCAACTCTCCGCCGCGGATGTGGCTATTTTGTTGGCCCAGAAGCCCCACACCGCGGCAAAGACCGAAGAAGACGTGCTGCTCTGGCTGGCGAAAGAATACGGCCTGGCCTACACCACCCTCGAGGACGTGGACCCGGACCGCCAGCTTCTGTCCCTGTTCCCGGCACGCATCCTCCTGAAAGAGGAATTGCTTCCGCTCAAACGCCTCAATGGCACGGTCGAGATCGCCACCAGCAGACTGTTCGCAACCCAGGGTCTCGATGCGCTGAAGACCCTGACCGGCCTGAATCTCAAGCCCGTGCTGGCCTCCAGCGAGGCGATTCAGCGCGAAATGAAAAAGCGCCTCGGCGTCGGCGCCGACACGATCGACACGCTCGACGAGGAAAAAGGTTTTGAAGTGGTTGACGAAAACAACGAGGACACCGACCTCGACACCGCCGCTGAAGACGCGTCCATCATTCGTTTCGTGAATCAAGTGTTGAAGGACGCCATCGAGCTGCGCGCGTCGGACATTCACCTCGAGCCGTTCGAGGACGAATTCCGCATCCGTTACCGCATCGACGGGGTGTTGCAGGACGTTTCCGTGCCCGCGCAGCTCAAGCGCTTTCAGCCGGCAATCGTTTCTCGCGTCAAGATTTTAAGCCACCTCAATATCGCGGAAAAGCGGCTTCCCCAGGACGGGCGCATCAAGATCCGTCTCGACAACGCGGAAGTGGACATCCGCGTTTCGGTCATTCCCATGTTGCACGGCGAAGCGGTCGTGATGCGTTTGCTGCGGCAGAACGCCACGTTGCGCGGCATGCAGGAACTCGGAATGGACCAGCGCGAACTGGATTGTTTCCGGCGCGTGCTCCAGATGCCGCACGGGATCGTCCTGGTCACCGGCCCGACCGGCAGCGGCAAGACCTCGACCCTCTACACCGCCCTCAACGAGATCAACGATTCCGTCCGCAAAATCATCACGATTGAAGACCCGGTCGAATACCAGCTCAAAGGCGTCAATCAAATCCAGGTTTCCGAAAAAGCCGGGCTGACGTTTGCGCGCGGGCTGCGTTCCATTTTGCGCCACGACCCGGACGTGGTGCTGATCGGCGAAATCCGCGACCAGGAAACGGCGCAGATCGCGGTCCAGGCGTCGCTCACCGGTCACCTCGTTTTCTCGACGCTGCACACCAACGACGCGCCCGGAGCCTTGACCCGCCTGGTGGACATGGGCGTCGAGCCCTACCTGGTCGCCTCTTCCCTCGAAGCGGTGCTCGCCCAGCGTCTCGTGCGCGTGCTTTGCAAACACTGCAAGCAGCCGGACCAATCCCCCACCACGAAGGCGCTCAAGGCGCAACTCGGCATCCCCGCAGGCACGATCCTCTACCGCTCGGTGGGCTGCCGCGAATGCCGCAACACGGGCTTTTACGGACGGCACGCCATTTTCGAGTGGATGGACAGCGACAACGAAATCCGCCAGCTCATCCTCAAGAACTCTTCGTCGGACCAGATCCGGGATGCGGCGCGCCGCGCGGGGATGCGCACGCTGGCGGAAGACGGCTGGCGGCTGGTGCGCCTGGGCATCACCACGGTGGAGGAGGTGTTGAGCGTGACCACGGCGAAAGAGGTGGCGCGCACGACCCGGAACGAAACGCTGGACGCGACCACCGGAGCGCAGAGTCCGGCCAGCACTGCGATCGCGCCGAAATAGAATGAAGAATCAACATTCAACATTCAACATTCAGCGCCGAACATCCAATGATCGCGGCGTCTGTTGCCGTCCCATTGGATGTTGGATGTTGGATGTTGGATGTTCGATGTTTCCCCATTAATCCCATGCCGACCTTCCAATACAAGGCATTGCAGGCCGACGGCTCGATGGCCGAAGGGGTGCTGGACGCCTCGGGACGTCCGGAGGCGTTCCGACAGATGGAGGGATTGGGATTGCGCCCGGTCAGCCTCTCGGAACGGGTGGATGCGACCTCCAAGAACGGCTGCGGCCCGGCGACGCGCTGGGGTGACCTGGGCAAGATTTCAGTC
>Ga0187860_1002512_pt1 | contig 15097 bp, 11 predicted proteins | sample June2016WEW_10_4_FD_132981 | JGI IMG/M metagenome (GOLD analysis project Ga0187860, IMG submission 132981) | Peatland microbial communities from SPRUCE experiment site at the Marcell Experimental Forest, Minnesota, USA - June2016WEW_10_40 | ecosystem: Environmental > Terrestrial > Soil >... | reverse complement strand
GGAAGACGGTGTCGCCCTCGTGCTGAAGATCGGGCCTCCGGTTCCGACCGGCGGCGAGGGCACCGCCCGCGAAGCGCGCGCGCTCCGGCTGGCCGGCCCTTCAGCGGCGCGAGTAGTTGATGAGGACTCCGATGCCGGTGCGATCCTGCTGGTGCGCTCGATACCGGGGACTCCTCTCGCTGCCGCCTGGGAAGAGGACGACGACGCGGCCACCGAGATCCTCGGCTCGGCGATGCTCGACTTCTGGCAGCCTACCGACCCGACTTGCGGGTTGCCGCCGCTGGGTGAGCTGGAGGACGCCTTCGAGCAGTTCGACCGCGGGCCGTATGGCTCGGCAGCCGCCTCGAAAGACCTGGTGGGTCAGCTCGCCGATATCGCCAGCGGCGTCCGCGACTTGCGCTACGCCTCGGTGACAGCGCGCAGGGTGTTCCAGGAGCTGCTCGCCGACCGGGCACCGAACGTGTTGCTGCACGGCGACCTCCACCACGACAACGTGCTGGCTGACGAAGGGAGGGGGTGGGTGGTGATCGACCCGAAGGGTTACTTCGGGGACGCGGGGTACGACACCGCCGCGATGCTCTACAACCCGATGCCCGGTTTCAGCGCCGTCTCAGACCCTGATGCGATCCTTCGCCGCCGGCTTGCGGTGATGTCACACGTGACCGGCATCGACCGTGAGCGGCTGGCTGCTTGGGGCTACGTGAAGGCCGTTTTGTCCATGTTGTGGACGCTCGAGGAAGGCGGCCAACTCGATGGCAGCGACGCGCGGATGCGGGTGATCGGTTCGCTGCGCGAGCTGATCTGATCGCTCGGCCTCCGCCGGTCTGATCGCTCGGCCTCCGCCGGTCTGATCGCTCGGCCTCCGCCGGTCTGATCGTGGGGTGTTCGAATTTCGAGAATTGTTAGTAAGCGATAAGTTAGGTCGATGCCCGCTGATCCACTCCCGCCTCGATCGAGCAATCGCCGGCGATCGCCTCGCCAATCAGCTGCCGACCGGCAGGACGCCATCCTCGAGGTGGCGATGACGGAGTTCGCCGCTCGGGGTCTGGCGGGTGGCAGCGTGGCGACGATCGCCGCCCAGGTGGGCGTGTCGCAGTCTTATGTCTTCCAGCTGTTCGGCACGAAGCGGCGGTTGTTCCTCGTCACGGTGGGGCGAGGGTTTCGTCGATTCAGGCAGCAGCTGGCCGAGACGATCGAACCAGGCGACGTCGGCAACCTGAAGGCGATGTTCCAGGCTTGGAAGGCGCTGGCGGTCGAGGGGGTGCTCTTGCCGCTCCAGGTGCAGGCCTGCGCAGCGTCGTGCTCCGACGAAGACGTCCGGGCCGAGGTGCAAATCATGTTCGCTGGCCTCTGGCGCTTCGTGGAGGACAACGTCCTTGCGGGGCCCGAGGACGTGGAGGAGTTCTTCGCCCAGGGGATGCTCGTCAACGTGCTGGCCGCCGTGAATTCTCCGGGCGACGCGCCTCCGAAGCCCAAGCGAGCGAAGTAGCCGCCCCGCGCCGCTCACACAATCGTCATCGCCGGCCCGGCCGCCTCCACGAGCGGCATACCCCCGGCGAGCGGCTCGAGGTACCGGCGGATGGCGATCGCTGCTGCGGCGCCCTCGCCGGCGGCTGACGCCGCTTGCTTAGTGCTCCCCGCCCGGCAGTCGCCCGCCGCGAAGATGCCGGGGACGCTCGTCTGCAGGCCGGCGTCGGTGATGATGAAGCCCTGGGCGTCCAGCTCGATGAGACCTTGCACGAGCTCGGTGTTCGGTGAGAGCCCGATGAACACGAACATGCCACCAGGGTGGAGCTCCCGGCGCTCGCCCGTGTGCGTGTCCTCCATGACCACGGTCTGGAGGTGGCCCTCGCCGAGCAGCTCGACGGTCACGACGTCGGTGAGCACGTCCATGTCAGGGTGCTCGGCGATCTTCTCCACCACGACCTTGGAGGCCGTCAGCTCCGGGTCGCGCGTGGCGATCGTGACATGGCTGGCGAATCTCGTCAGGAACAGGCCTTCCTCACCTGCTGAGTTGCCTCCGCCTACGACGAGCACGTCCTGCCCGCGGTAGAAGGCGCCGTCGCAGGTGGCACAGAAGTGAACACCGGCACCGATGAAGTCCTCCTCGCCGGGGACGCCCAGCCGGCGGTAGGTCGAACCGAGCGACGCCAACAAGGCGTAGGACCCGTACTCCGAGCCGTCCGCGGTGACGACGCGCCGGTAGTTGCCGTCCATCGTGATGCCGGTCGCCTCCGACGCGCCCAGGATCTCGACGCCGAACCGCTCGGCCTGCTTCCGCAGGCGGTCGGCGAACTCCGACCCCGTCACGCCTTCCGGGAAGCCGGGGAAGTTGTCGAGGCGCTCCGTGATCCCGGCTTGGCCGCCGACGCCACCGCGTTCGATGACGAGCGTGTCGAGCCCTTCCCTGGCGGCGTACAGCGCTGCAGTGAGGCCGGCCGGGCCACTCCCGATGACGATGAGGTCGTAGAACGAGCGTGACGCCATCGTCGGGATTCCGAGCTTCTGGGCGAGATCGGAGTTCGACGGCTCGACCAGCGTCGACCCGTCGGGCCACAGGATGACCGGGATAATCCGTTTCCCGTCGTTCACCTGCTCCACGTAGGCCAGGCCCGCCTCGTCCACGTCGACGTCGACGAACTGGTAGTGGACTCGTTGCTCGCCGAAGAACTGCTTGGCCCGCTTGCAGTCGCCGCACCACTGGGTGCCGTACACGGTGATGTGAGGGTCGTCAGCCATGCAGGGATTGTGGCATCACCTCGCCGATCAATTCACGGCGAGCGGGAGCGAGGACCGGACGCGCAGCCGGCAGGTGCCAAGCTTGCGGCGTGGGACCGCTCCGCATCGCCCTCGGGCTCACCCTCGTCCTGGTCACCGGGGCGAGCATGGTGTCGACGCTCGTCCTGCCGCGGGGCAACTCGCACTTTCAGTGGATCGGCGCTTTGACCTCCCGCTCGGTGCGTTTCGTGGTCGTGATGATCTCGAGGCCGTTCAAGGACTTCGAGCACAAGGACTCCCTCCTCGCCACGATCGGCCCGCTGATCCTGTTGACGCAACTGGCGGTGTTCCTCGGACTGTTTCTGATCGGGTATTCGCTGGCGGTGTGGCCCTATGCCGGACCGTACGTGGTGGCGCTGCGCGAGGCCGGATCGTCGCTCTTCACGATCGGCCTCGCCCATGTGGGTGGCCCGACGAACGACATCCTCACGGTCATGGCCGCTGCCACCGGCGCCGTCGCCATCGCCCTCCAGATCGGGTACCTGCCGGCGATCTACCAGGCGTTCAACCGCCGCGAGGCACTCGTGACGTTGATGGAGGCTCGTGCCGGTCTTCCCGCCTGGGGTCCCGAGCTGCTCGCCCGGCACCAGCTGATCCAGACGATCGACGCCCTGCCGCAGCTCTACCGGGATTGGGAGCTCTGGTCTGCGGAGGTTGCCGAGAGCCACACGAGTTACCCGGTGCTGCTGTACTTTCGCTCGCCCGAGCCCTGGTACTCGTGGGTGCTGGCGTTGCTGGCCGTGCTGGACTCGTGCGCGATGCAGCTGTCCCTCTGCCCGGAAGCTGCGCCGAGCGAAGCGCGGATGTGCCTGCGGATGGGTTTCACTGCGCTCCGGCGGATCGCCGCCACGCTCCGATGGTCGTTCGACGCCGACCCGCTGCCGGATACGCCCTTGCAGCTCAGCTTCGAGGAGTTCGAGTACGCCGTCGATGTGTTGGCGACGACGGGCTTCGTGACCGAGCGAACGCCGGCCGAGGCGTGGCCGCACTTCCAAGGGTGGCGGGTCAACTACGAGTCGATCGCCTACCGGCTCGCCGATCGTGTGGTCGCTCCCCGGGCGCCGTGGTCGGGCGAGCGCCGCCACCTCTCCGAGACCCTCACCATGCCTGCGCGTCCGCCCCATCGCTCGCCGGAGGGCCGCCTCAGCGACCAGACGCGGTTCCGGCCGGGCACGGCCCCGGGCGGGACCCCCGGGACCTCCGGGGCCGCCGGGACCGCCGGGTCCGCCGGGTCCGCCGGGAACGCCCCCGAATGACGACGACCGGCGTCATGGGCCTCGACGCGGTCGAGATCGTGCCTGCAGGCCCGCTCTCGGGCGTGCTGGCGGCTCCATCGAGCAAGAGCGTGACGAATCGCCTGCTCGTGATCGCCGCGCTCGCCGAGGGCACGAGCCGGCTCGGCAGCGTGCTGCGGAGCGACGACACGGCCGTCATGATGGCTGGTCTGGCGGCATTCGGAGCCGGGGTCCGGGACATCGGCGACGATCGCATCGAAGTCGCCGGCACCGCAGGCCACCTCAGCACGCCCGATGATGTCGTCTCGGCCGGGCTCTCGGGGACGACGCTTCGGTGGCTGGCGGCCGTGGCGCTGCTGGCGCCCGGACCGGTCGTCCTCGATGGTGCGGGGCCGCTTCGCCAACGGCCGATCCTCCCGCTGCTGCAGGCGCTCGAGAGCCTCGGGGCCACCATCGAGACCGATGGCGGCCGGCCGCCGCTGCGCATCTCGTCGGGCGGCCTGCCCGGCGGCAGGATCCGGGTCGATGCGGCTGAGAGCTCGCAATTCGCCACGAGCCTGCTGCTGGTCGCGCCCTACGCCGAGCACGACCTCGAGCTCGAGGTCGTCAACCTGGGGGCGGCCGGGTACGTGGATCTCACCGTGGAGGCGATGAGCCGGTGGGGTGCGGCGGTCGCTGCCCCAGACGACGCCCACTTTGTCGTGACAGCAGGACGCCACTATCGCGCCCGCGACGAGATCGTCGAGTACGACGCCAGCGCGGCTGCCCATCTGTTCGCGCTCGCCATGGCGACAGGCGGCAACGTCATGGTGGCAAATGCCGTCGCCACCCGGCAGCCGGATTCGGGCATCGTGGCGGTCTTCGAGGAGATGGGCGGCGAGGTGAGCGGCAACCCGGGTGGGGGAGTGACCGTGGCTCGGCCCGGGGAGCTCCGGGGCGTCGACGTGGACGTCGCCCTCATGCCGGATCAAGTGCCGACGTTGGCGGTGCTCGGGGTGCTCGCGTCAGGTACGACGACGCTGAGGCACGTGTCGGTCTCCCGCGGTCACGAGACCGACCGCGTCACGGCCATCGCCCGCGAGCTCACGAGCCTCGGAGCCAGCCTCGAAGATGACGGCGACGACACTCTCGTCGTCCATGGCGGCCACCGGCTGCACGGCGGCGTCGTCGACACCTACGACGACCATCGCATGGCGATGGCGCTGTCGTCGCTCGCCGCCGTCGTCGCTGGCGTGACGATCCGGGACCCGGGCTGCGTCGCCAAGACCTACCCGCGCTACTGGGAGGACGCAGCCGCCCTCGGCCTTCGGCGAGCCGGCGGGTAGGTGCCCGAGGTGCCCGAGGTGCCCGAGGTGCCCGAGGTGCCCGAGGTGCCCGAGGTGCCCGAGGTGCCCGAGGTGCCCTCAGGCAGGCTCCCGTGTGGGGAGGCCCGCTGCCTTCCAAGCCTGGAAGCCGCCGTCCAGATCGGTGGCGAGGGAGAGGCCGATTCGCCGCAACGTCACCGCTGCCAGGCTCGACGCGTAGCCCTCGGAGCACATCACGATGATCCGCTGGTCGTAACGGGCAAGCTCGGGGATCGACGCGTCGCTCCTCGGGTCGAGCCGCCACTCGAGCACGTTGCGGCCGATGACGAACGCGCCGGGGACTTCGCCTTCCAGGGCGCGCTGCTCCGGAGGGCGGATGTCGACGAGCGCCGCCCCGGCGGCGATCTCCGCGAAGGCCGCCTCGGGACTCACGCGGTCGAGGGTGTCGCGGGCCTCGTCGAGCAGGTCCCCGACCGACCAGGGAGCCGGGCGTCCGAGGCGGCGGGAGACCTTCGGCCCGGGCCGTGTCGGGGACACCGTTCGCTCGCCTTCCGGCGAGTCGACGCCGACGGTCTCTCGTGCCATCAAGCCGAACGGGCCGAGGTCGTAGTAGGTCATCGCCACGAGCGGTGGCGAGTAGGCATGGATGCTGAAGGCCGGGCCGTCCCCGTGGTGGCGCACGTCGTGCACGTGGGCGGGCCCGAAGCTCGCGTAAGCCCCTGCCTCGAGCTCGCGCCTCGACAGCCGCCTCGTGCCGAGCCTGCGGAACTGCTCGCGGAGCGTCCCGCTGGCGACGGCGAATGATCCGGCGGAGCCGCCGTGGTCGTGCCAGTCGGTCGCGTGGTTCGGTTGCCAGGCGAGCAGCCACACGTCGAAGAACACGTTCTCGTACAGCTTGACGTTCCACCGGTCCCCGCCTGGGCATGAGCCGGCGTCTAGGACGAACGGCTCCCACAGCTGCCGATGCAGCGCCAGGACGCTCGTGACCTTGCCGAGCGCCGCGGGCGGGAGCAGCGCCCCGTTCGGCACGAGACCGGAGACGAGATCCTCGAGCGCCCGCCTCATCGGCGCATCACGGCTCCAGACGGTCGGCCCGTCTGACCCGAGCGGTGGTGCTAACGGCATGGTGCTCACGGAGCGGCGGCTCTCCTCAGCTCTTCTCAGCTCTTCGAAGCCCCGTAGAGGAACAGGTGCCCGATGGCGGTCGGGTACACGCCGGTCACGGTCTTGGATGTCGCTGTCAGGTAGTTGTAGAAGTACCCATAGATGATCGGCGACTCGGTCAGCAACAGAGTCTCGATCTCGCCGGCGATCGTGCGCTGCGTGCTCAGGTCGACCGCCGCCACGTACTGCGCCGAGAGCTTGTCGTACTGGGTGTTCTTGAAGTGAGCGGCGTTCCAGGTCCCGGTGCTCTGGAGCGGGGCGGTGAGGAAGACGTTCGGGACGCTGCGGTGCCCGTAGTCGACGAGGCTCATGATGGCATCCAGCCAGTCGGACTTCCCGAAGACGGCATCGCCGTAGTACGCGTCCGACGACTCGACCTTGAGTTTGACGTCGACCCCGATGGCGGCGGCAGCCTGCTCGATGATCTGGGCGAACTGCGGGATCTCGAGGAAGTTCTCCGTCGTGAGCTGCGTCGAGAAACCCTTCGGGTGCCCCGCCGCCGTCAGCAACGACTTCGCCTCTGTGAGGTTCTGGCTGCGCTGGGCCACGGTGGTGTTCGTCGACGGGAACACGGGGGCGAAAGGGCTGTCGTTGCCCACGTCCGCGTAGCCCTTGAACAACGCCGCCACAGTGTTGGGCCGGTTGAGGCAGAGCGCCACGGCACGCCGCACGCGGGGGTCGGTGAACGGCTCCTGGTCGCAGCGCATGGAGAGCTCCCGGTGGGCGCTCGAGCGCAGCTTGATGACGTTGTAGCCACCGGCGAGGAGCGCCTCCCCGCCGCTCACGGAGAACTGGCCGATGACGTCGATCTCGCCTGCCTGCAAGGCGGTGATCTGAGGGGGCTGGTCCGTGTAGAACGTGAACTCGGTCTTCGCCGGCAGCGCTTTCGTGCCCCAGTAGTCCTCGTTCCGGGTGAAGGTGGCGCCCACCTTCGGCGTGTAGCTCTTCAGGACGAACGGCCCGGTCCCGACGAACGACGACTGCCATTTCGACGGGTCGTAGTTGTTCGGCAGGATGATCATGTTGTAGTTGTCGGACGAGCACAAATACGGGAAGTTCCCGTTCGGGGCTTCGAGGCTGAACTCCACCGTGAGGTCGCCGGTCTTCTTCACACCGGCCGGCGTGAGCACGCCGCCGAAGGCGGAGAGGGCGTTCGACTTGCCGGTCGGTTTCGACTGGAGCTTGTAGGTGTAGACGACGTCGTCGGCCGTCATCGGCTGGCCCGTGTGGAACTTGACGCCGCTGCGCAGGTTGAAGGTCCACACGTCCGCGGCCGAGTTGGAGCTCCAGCTCGTGGCGAGCACGCTGCGAAGGTTGAGGTGCTGGTCGGACAAGCAGAGGTACTCACCGGTCTGGGCGAGCATGTCGAGGCCGCCCTGGTCGGACACGGTGACCGGGTTGATGTCGCCCGTCGGGACGACGATCCCGGCCCTGATCGTGGCGCCGGATGAGCCGTTCGGTGCCTTGGTCGTCGGCGCCGCCGGACTCGTGCTGCCGCAGGCGGTGGCGATGGCGCCGAGCAACGGGATGGACATCCCGACGACGGTGCCGCGCCGGATGAACTCGCGTCGCGAGATGTGCCCGGCGGCGAATTCGTCGATCACGTGGTTCTCGATCTCACCGCGGCCTTGCCGCAGCTTGCCGAGCGCCTTCTGGTCGATCTTGTCCATCAGAGAGCTCCCCTTCTCGGCTGCATCTTTGGAGGGCTGGGATGTGGCGGCCAGTTATATCACTAAACCGATGGTAATAGTCGCATTTGCGCCGAGGTGTCCCCGGGTGGACGAAGTGTAGGCCCGAAGGGTTGTTCCTATGGCTCGACGCTCGAGCAGGATCGCTCAGTGGTTGTCGGCAGCCGGCGCCTGAAGCCGGCGGAGCTCCTCGACGCCGATGTGGCACCTCATGAGGTGCCCGGGCTCCACCTCGACGAGCGGCGGCTCGGCGCGCTCGCAGATCCCACCGTCGAGCACTCGGGGGCAGCGCGTGTGGAAGACGCAGCCGGGAGGCGGTGATGCGGTACTCGGGATCTCGCCCGAGAGGCGGATCCGGGTGGGGGGTACCCCATCGATGGTAGGGACAGACGACACGAGCGCCTCGGTGTAGGGGTGGTGGGGACCGGTGAAGACGATCTCGGCCGACCCCACCTCCATGAGCCGCCCGAGGTACATCACGGCGATCCGGTCCGAGAGGTAGCCCACGACCCGCAGGTCGTGGGAGATGAACAGGTACGTGACCTGCTCGGCCACCTGCAGGTCGACGAGCAGGTTGAGGATCGCCGCCTGGACCGACACGTCGAGGGCGGACGTCGGCTCGTCGCAGACCACGACGCGCGGCTCGCCACCGAACGCACGAGCGATCGCCACCCGCTGCTTCAGGCCGCCCGAGAGCTGGCTCGGGCGGAGGACGAGATGGCGCTCTTCCATCCGCACGGACTCGACGAGCTCGATCACCCGCAGTCGCCGGGCCTCGCCGGAGAGGCCGGCAAGCTTCGTGACGGCCCGCCCGATCAGCCTGCGGACGCTGTGACGCCGGTTGAGCGCCGAGTCGGGGTTCTGGAACACGATCTGCAGCGTCTTCAGCTCCTCACGGTTGCGCCCCCGCACGTCTGCCGCCACCGGTTCCCCGTTGAGCTCGATCGATGACCCCGGATCCGGCACGATCAGCCCGAGCAGCGCACGGGCGAGCGTCGTCTTGCCACTTCCGGACTCGCCCACCAGCCCGAGGGTCTCCCCCCGGTGGAGCTCGAGGTCGACGTCGACGAGCGCTTGCACCCGCTCGCCGCGGGTGGTGAACGTCTTTGACACCGAGCCGAGCCGCACGACGGATTCAGGAGGGCCGCTGCGCTGTGGCAGGGCGAGGTCGACCGGAGTCGAGCGGGGCAGCCCGGCCGCCTCGTCGTGGTGGAAGCAGCTCACCCGCCGGCCGTCGCCGAGGTCGGTCATCGGCGGCGCTTCCGACCGGCAGCGGTCGTCGGCGAGCGCGCAGCGTGAGGCGAAGATGCAGCCGACCCGTTGGGCGCCAGGCGAAGGAAGAAACCCGGGGATCGTGTCCAGTCGCCCATGGTCCTTCCGGAGCCCGCCGCGGGGGATGCAGCGGAGCAAGCCGACCGTGTAGGGGTGACGGGGGTGGTCGAACACGTGCCGAGCAGGCCCTTCCTCGACGAGCTCGCCGGCGTAGAGGACGCCCACGCGTTCGCACATCTTCGCGATGACGGCGAGGTTGTGGCTGATGAACAACACCGAGGAGTCGAGCTCGGAACGGAGCCCCGCCACGAGATCGAGGACCTCGGCCTCGACGGTTGCATCGAGCGCCGTCGTCGGCTCGTCGAGGATGAGGAGGGACGGGTCACTCGCGAGCGCCATGGCGACGACAACCCGCTGGGCCATGCCACCGGACAGCTGGTGGGGGTAGCGGCGCATCACCCGGCCCGGGTCGGAGATCTGTACCTTGGCGAGCATCGCCTCGGCTCGCTCGAACGCCTCGGAGCTGTGGAGGCCGGCGACTTCGAAGACCTCCGCCACCTGCCTGCCGACCCGGATAGACGGGTTCAGTGCCGTGCCGGGCTCCTGGTAGACCATCGAGACCGTCTTGGCGCGGAGCTCCCGGAGGGCCTCGGGACCCATGGCGAGGACGTCGCACCCGTTGACCGAGATCGATCCGGCGCTGACGCGGCCGTTTCTCGGGAGGTACCGCTCGATGCCGAGCGCCAGCGTGGACTTGCCGGATCCGGACTCACCGACGAGCCCGAAGGACTCACCGCGGCCGACGCGAAACGACACATCGCGCACCGCCAGGCGATCGTGTCCGCGGACGCGGTAGGTGACGTCGACGTGGTCGACGACGAGGGCGTCGCCGGGCGAGGTGACCGGCTGAGCGTGCTCGATCGGCGCCGCCGGTGCCGTCATTGGGCGAGCACCGACTCGACTCCGTCGGCGATCAGGTTCACGGCGACGACGAGCGAGGCGATGGCAAGGGCGGGGAAGAGCGTCTCCCACCAGTATCCGGCCGAGATCACCGAGTAGTTGGCGGCGATGTCGGCGCCCCAGTCCGGAGTGGGCGGTGGCGGCCCGAGGCCGAGAAACGACAACGTGGCAACCGTGAAGATGGCGTAGCCGATCCGGACCGTGAACTCCACGAGGATGGGCGGCAGGACGTTCGGCAGGATCTCCACGAACATGATGTGCGGCGCCTTGTCACCTCGGAGGTGGGCGGCTGCGACGTAGTCGAGGTCGCGCTCGACGAGCACGGCGGCACGCACGGTGCGTGCGATGAGCGGCGCGAACACGAAGCCGATCACGACGACGAGTGTCGGGATCGACGGCCCGAGCGCCCGGACGAAGAGGACCGCGACGATGATGACGGGAAGGGCGAGCACAGTCTCGACGAGCCTGCCGACGACGGCGTCCACGGTACCGCCGAAGTACCCCATGACGAGGCCGAGCGCCGTGCCGAGCGCCGTGCCCAGCAACGTGGCCATCGGCGCGATGACGAGGATGTTGTGGGCGCCGACGATCACCCGGGAGAGCACGTCGCGCCCGAGCTGGTCCGTCCCGAACAGGTGGGCGCCCGACAGTGTGGCGTTCGTCGCCAAGAGCTGCTGGGCGAGGGGGTTGTGGGGGGCGAAGCTGTTCCCGAACACGGCACACACGATCCAGAACACGACGATGGCGGCGCCGATGAGGAACGTCGGGGAGCGCAGCAGCTGCTGGGAGACCGTACGCGGGGATTTCGGGCCGGCCGCCTCGAGCACGCGCATCTCGGTGGGGGGAATGACGCCGACCGTGTCGCTGAGCCGCCCCGGGATCATTCGCCGCCTCCGAGGCGGATGCGCGGGTTGAGCAGCGAGTAGGAGATGTCGGCGAGGAGAGTGGCGAGCATGTAGACCACGCCGATCAACAGGACGCCAGCCTCGAGCATCGGGAAGTCCTTCGAGTTCACAGCACCGAGCACGAGGCTTCCGATGCCCTGGTAGTTGAACAGCGTCTCCACTACGACGAGGCCGCCGATGAGGTAGCCCATCTGGGTGGCGATGACCGTGATCGTCGGGAGGAGGGCGTTGCGCAGCACGTGCCGCCGGATGACGACCGAACGGCGGAGGCCTTTCAAGGCGGCGGTGCGGGCGTAGTCGGAGGCGAGCGCCTCGATCGTGCCGGCACGCGCCATGCGGCTCACGTAACCGAACAGGACGAGCACGAGCGGGATCGCCGGCAGGATCAAATGGTCGAGCTGTGTGACGACCGAGGATCCCATTGGAGACGTGGCCGTCGCCGGCAGGACGTGGAAGGCCACGGCGAAGATCTCGAGGAGGATGATTCCGGACACGAACTCGGGCAACGTCGAACCGGACAGGCCGCCGATCGAGATGATCCGGTCGATAGGACCGCCCGCCTTGAGCGCCGCCACCACGCCGCCGAGGATGCTGAGCGGGACGACGATGACGAACGCAACGCTCGCGAGCTTGAGCGACTGAACCGCCGCGCTGGTGATGTAGGGCTCCACGGGCGCCTGGTACTCGTACGAGGTCCCCATGTTCCCGTGGACGAAGCCGGAGATCCAGGTCCAGTACTGGTCCACGAGCGGCCGCTCGACTCCGAGTTGGCGATCGAGGGTGAGGACGGCGCTGTGGGCGGCGAGCGGCCCGAGGATGAAGCGACCCGGGTCGCCGGGGAGCACCTGGCCGGCGTAGAACACGACGATGCTCAAGAGGAACAGCGTGACGATCGAGAGGCCGACACGTTTCAGGAGATAGGCCGCCATGCTTGCCCTTTCAGGAGCTCGTGCCGTTCTCGATGATGGCCGACAGCGTGCCGGCGCGCACGGCCACGACGAGCGGCTCGAGATCCTCCGGCAGCGGCGACGGAGCGTGGGTGGAGGCGATGAGCTCACGGACCGAGCGATACGCCCTCTCGGTCCCCTTCCCGAGCCGCCCGAGCGAACGGAGGTCGATCGCCTGGGCGGCGACGACGAGCTCCACGGCGACGACCCGGGTAGCGAGCTCGACGACCTCGGCAAGCCGGCGGGCGGAGAGCGGGGCCATCGTCGTCCGGTCCTCGATCCCCTCTGCCTTGCTCGAGCTGGCCAGCTCGAAGGAGACGGGATGGGCGAGCAGGCGCGCCTCGGCGGCGAGCGACTGGGAAGCGACGGCGAACTCGGCGAGACCGTCGTCACCGGTCTCCGGATCCTCGGCGAGACCCGCTGCCAGCCCTGAAAAGGGGCTCTGGAGCAGCTTCACCGTGCGCTCGGCGGCCGAGGTGATGGCCGGCGCGAGGCCGATCCTGGCGAAGTCGAGCGAGGCCGACATGGCGACCGGGTCGAAGTTGCCGACCGAGATGATCGCCCGCTCGGCAAGGACGACGACCGGGTTGCCCTGGGAGTTGTTGAGCTCGCGTTCGACCGTCGCTCGGGCGTAGCCGAGCGCGTCCCGGGCAGCACCGTGAAATTGAGGTACACACCGGAACGTGAGGGGGTCCTGCAGGTTCCGGGCGGTGCCCTTCTCCCAGAGCACGCTGCCGGCGAGCAGGCCGTGCAGGTTTGACAGCGTCGCCTGCAGGCCGGGAGACGGCCTCGTCTCCCCGACGATGGGGTGGAGCGCCGTCACGTTTGCGGCGTAAGCCTCGAAGTCGAGGGCGGCGGCGACGTCCAGCGCGTCGAGGAGCTGCAAGCCGTGGGCGAGCGCCAGGGCCGAGCAGGCCGTGGAGAAGGCGTTCGTGTCGATGAGAGCCAGGCTCTCGTTCGGGGCGAGCTCGAAGTCGCCCCACTCGACCACCGCATCCGCCAGGTCCGCCAGCGGGCCGAGGTCAGCCTGACCGACCGAGCCGAGCGATCGCACCACCGGGACGACGCCCTCATTGAGGGCGGAGATCACGAGGTCGGCGAGCTCGGGACGCACGCCGGTCAAACCGGTGGCGAACCCGTTCGCGAGGACGAGCATGGTCGCCCGCACGATGGCGGGCGATGCGGGAGGCCCCTGGGCCATCCGGTGCGTGCGGAGCAGTGAGCGGTTGAAACGGGCCTGGTCAGAGGGACGCAGCGTCACGCGCTTACGCTCAGCCACCCCCGTCGTCAGGCCGTAGACGGGCTCGCCCCGAGCCAGCACCTCCATGACGACCTCCCGGTGCGCCAGCATCTGCTGACGGGCGACGGCGGCCAGGGCTGCGTCCTCACCGTGCTCGGCTACCGCCACCACGTCGCCGAGCGACAGCGAGGCGCCGTCGAGCAGCACCGTCACCGGGCAGCCTCAGCCCGGTCTGCCGTCGGGTGGTCGGTCACGCTCGTCCGCACGGGTACACCTTGGCACGGGTACACCTTGGCACGGATCGCCGACCGGCATCAGGGCGAGGCGTCGGCGGGGCCGCCGGCCGCCGACGTCACGAGCGGCTCGAGGTCAGGACCGAGGCCGAACAGCTCGAGGCAGGGCTCGAGGTTCTCGATGGTGATGTCGGCCCGTCTCCGCTGATCAAAACGCTCCCTCGTCATCCGGAAGTTCTGGTGCACCGCCTGGGTCGAGCCGGCCCGGAGGCCCATCTGCTGGCCGTTGTCCTCGTAACCGAGGCGACGCGACACGCGGATCGACCGCACGTTGTCGAGGAAGGCGCCGCTCAGGGCTTCGTGGGCGCCGAGGCCGGCGAACGCCAGGTGCAAGATGGCCGCGCGCATCTCTGTGCCGAGCCCGTGACCCTGGTGGGAGGCGGCCAGCCACGAGCCGGTGTGGACGGACCGCTGTACGACGAACTTCTCGGCGTTCAGCTCCTGGACGCCGACCGGGTGCCCGTCGACGATGACGGCCATCTCGAGCTGCCACGCCTCGGGCGAGAAGTTGGCGCGCTGCCGCCACCACCACTGCATCGACTTGCGCTCACGCACCGGGCTCGGGTCGGACAGCCAGTCGGAGACGAAGTGGATCTCCCCGTCGGGGAACATCTCGGGGCTGGCGATGCTCGCGAGCTCGACGCACATCTCATCGGTGGGGAAGCGCAGCTCGAGTCGCGGGGTGCGGACGACGAGGTCGAACAGGGGCCAGTACGGGTGTGCCATGCGACAGCATACGAGGATCGAGCGGTGCGCTAACATCGAACGCATGTTCGGTGCTGCATCCTGGGACGACGGCCTCGACGAAGCCCAGCTCGCCGCCGTCGCCCACGGAGAAGGGCCACTCGTCATCGTGGCCGGGGCGGGCACGGGTAAGACACGGACGCTCACGGCTCGGGTGGCGCACCTGCTGGAGCGCGGCGTGCCGCCGGAGCGGGTGCTGCTGTTGAGTTTCACGCGCCGGGCGGCCGACGACATGCTGGCCCGGGCTGCCTCCCTGAGCGGCCACAGCGAGCTCGGCCGTCGGCTTCGTGGCGGGACGTTCCACTCGGTGGCGCACTTCATGATCTCGGCGTACGCCGAGGTGCTGGGGTTACCGGTGGGTTTCTCGGTGCTGGACCCCGCTGATGCTGCGGACGTGCTCGATCTGCTGCGGGAGGGCGAGCGTGCCGGCACCGGCGAGGTGAGGGCGCCCAAGTCGTCGACGCTCGTCGACGTCTACTCCCGTTGCGTGAACACGCGCCGGAGCCTGAGCGAGGTGCTGGCGAACGACTTCCCCTGGTGTGAGCCGCACACCGACGCCATCGCCGG
>Ga0187860_1002508_pt1 | contig 15103 bp, 8 predicted proteins | sample June2016WEW_10_4_FD_132981 | JGI IMG/M metagenome (GOLD analysis project Ga0187860, IMG submission 132981) | Peatland microbial communities from SPRUCE experiment site at the Marcell Experimental Forest, Minnesota, USA - June2016WEW_10_40 | ecosystem: Environmental > Terrestrial > Soil > Wetlands... | reverse complement strand
CGAGACTCCGGCCTCCGGCAATTCAGCCGCAAAGGACCGGATGACGCGGCGAGAGGCGATGCTGCAACTGCTGCGCCTGACGGGCGCGAGTGCGGGCACGGCGGCGGCGGCGGTGTGGCTGGCGAAGCACAGCGCGCTGCCAAGCTCGACCGCAGCGGCGAACGCGCGGCGCGATCACACGGTGGAGGCTGACGCCGCGCTGCCGGAGATGGTGGTGGTGCAGGGCGGCGGGCCGAACGCCACAGATCCGCGCGCGCTGGTGCGGCGGGCCTTCGAGGACCTGGGCGGAGTGGGGCGGTTCATCGCGCATGGCGACGTGGTGGTGCTGAAGCCGAACATCGCGTGGGACCGCACGCCGGAGCAGGCGGCGAACACCAATCCCGACGTGGTCGCCGAGACGGTGAAACAGTGCATGCAGGCCGGGGCGAAGCGGGTGATTGTGACCGACGTAAGCTGCAACGACGCCGAGCGTTGCTTCCACCGCTCGGGCATTGCAGCCGCCGCGCGCGCCGAGGGCGCCGATGTGGTTCTGCCCGATCCGTCGCGCTTCCGCGAGGTGAACCTGGGCGGAGAGGTGCTGCAGAGCTGGCAGGTCTTTGGGCTGTTCCTGGAGGCCGACAAGGTGATCAACCTGCCCATCGCCAAGCAGCACGACCTAACCGGCGCGACGCTGGGATTCAAGAACTGGTACGGAATCCTGGGCGGCGAGCGCAACCGGCTGCATCAGCAGATCCATCAGAGCCTGGTGGACCTGGCGGCGTTCATGCTGCCCACGCTGAGCCTGATCGACTGCTACCGCGTCCTGCTGCGGAACGGGCCGACGGGCGGCAATCTGGAGGACGTGGCATTGCACAAGACGCTGGTGGCGGGAACCGACCCGGTGGCGCTGGACGCATACGTCGCCAAGGCGTACTGGGACCTGGATGCGGACGCGCTGCCGTATCTGAAGCTGGCTGAGCGGCGCGGGCTGGGGCGGGCGGACTTTGCGCAGGTGCGCACGAAGTTCAGCCAGCTCGCGTGAGCGCGGGGCCATCTCCCGCGCGCCTCGTCACGCAACCGAATGCCCTATGGGTTGAGGCTGACTCAACTCCGATTATTCCCCGGTGGGCGGGCGGACATCAACTCGGTGCCACGATTGCAGTTTGATCTTTCTGAAGCAACCGCTGGTCAACGAGAGCCTTGTGCACCCGCATCCCGTGCTTTCTCGAAAGCTCCTGTGCATCACGCTGAATTCGTTCCGGGAGAGCTTCTGGACTTATGGCGACGTCTCGCTTTTTTCTACGCGCTGACTCGAAAAAGCAACGCTCTGCGATGAGGTCAGCTATCAAGACTTGAGCGGCCAAAGTCTTCCTGTGGCGTAGATTCTCACCCAAATAATGTCGAATTGATGGGAAGTTCGTATAGATAATGATCTTGCCTGTTTCCGGACTGTATTTTGTTCTCTCTAGTGGCTCTGGATCGACTTGGTTGTAATCGGGTTCACTGAACATGCCATGCCCTTTGGGGCGATCTTGTTCTTCCTCCATGCGCGTCTTGACTTCAAGGAGTGCACACCAAGCCTCGGTTTCCGCAGAGACTGTGGCTGTGACATCCAGCTCGTCTCCCCAAACGTCGACTTTGTACTCAGCAACATGGCGGCTAGCGTCTGTCTCCTTGACAACGATTTCCTCCGGCTCGACGTGAACGCTCTCATGGTCACTCGTGACTCTTATCGTGCTGCCTGCCTCCACAACCTTGACATAGACGCGCAGTATGGCGTGACGTGTCCTGTTCGCCCTGACGGTCAATGTCCTGGGGCGAAAGACCAGGCCATCCTTGAACAGAGACTGATTCTCCTCTGGCTCCGGATCGACGTAAATCGTCGCCTCCGCGACATTCTTTCCAATTGTGGCCCTCAGCGTAGCGCGAACACCGGCCTCTGACCCTTGAACAGTGACAAACCGCCGCATTATCTGACCACTCTGTGCCTTGCCGATTTTGAATTCCGTGTTTCCGACAATGCCAAGTTTTGCCGTGCTTGATGTCAACTGCACAAGGCTACCGGGGCCGAACTTGTTAGTGTCAATCCGCACTTCAAGACTGTACCGTTTGCCAACCGTCACATGGGCTGAATTGGGGTACAAGCAGAACCCATTCGGCGGCGGCTGAACTTGTGCGTTGGGTTCCTGGCCGAGATTCTGTACTTCCTCCGCCTCAGCCTCCGCGATTTCGTTAAGAATCTTGAATGCGTCGCGGTATCTGGTCCGTTCATCATCATCAATCTGGCTCCGCTGCTCCTTCTGGCGCCGCAATTCTTCTTGGATCAACTGCTCAATGCGCGTCTCGATTGCACTGATCACGGCCTTGCAGACAGGATGGCTCCGGTTCAGCCCCTCCCTCTTCTCATCGAGAACAGCTTCTTCCTTTGTTTGAAGCTCCTGGAATCGGCCGAATGTGACTTCGCCGAAAAGACGGGCCGCCAGCGGTTCGCGATCATACTTGAATAGGGACATATCCAAGGCAACTTCGTTGTCGTCAATGACGAGAAGACCGCCTCTCCGGTCGTCTCCCTCCTGCGGTAGTTCGGATTCAGCGCACCAGATTGAAAGTTGGATGGGAAACTCACCGTAGTTCTCACATGAAACAGTGAACTGCTCATCGACTCGTTTCTGGCCTTTCGGCTCGGCATACCGTAGCCGCCGTTTCTTCTTCTTCTCGTCTAAATCGATCAGCCACACGAACCTCGATGGGTTGGTCATTATCTTTCTGAGACGCCAATTATCCGATAAAGCACTGTGGACCGTGTCAAAGCGTGAGGCTGTCTGGCCCTTGTCTGGATCAGCGCAAAAGTAAGCCCACGTGCCGTTTTTGGAAATGCCATATTGAGCTCGAATCTTCTCAGTAGCCGGTTTGGGGCCGTCGAGTTCCCCTTTCAGCGAGTTCCCTTGCAGAAAGATACGGAGATCACTGAAGCTGTCGTCTGCGAATGTGCAGATGCGTCCGTCCGTCATGCTAGCAAGAGCGTTTTTCGCCCCTGTGCCAAAGAACCCCGTGACCGACTTGCCTTCCTTCAGTCCGCTCGTGGCCGCACCATATTTGCGAAATGCGGCGGTGAAATCCTCATAGGACATACCCTCCGCAAAGTCGCGTACTGTGAATGACCTGCATAAACCTTCCCTCCGATAGAGTATTTCTATCTTGCCCTCGTGTTCAGTCTTCTTCTCTTCGAGACGCCTGTAACTATCGTCGCTGTTGGTGAGCAGTTCCAGAAGTGCGCGGATTGCGTTTCCCTGCGTGCCGGCTCGAACGAGTCGAGCAATCAGTCTTTGATCAGCCTGTATGTCAAACTTTTCCATAGCCTTACTCCATTCCCAAAAAGCCCGAGAAGCGTTTGCCCAGCCAATCCAAAAATGCGAATGCTTCTTTCTCTTGAAGGTCCGTTGCCATGTCTTTCAGTTTGCACAGGTTATCTCGAAGGACTCGGCGATCCGAATCAAGCGTTCCCTGCAAGACATAACAACACTCCGACTCCGATATCCTGTCACGTTCACCCTTAAAGAACTTCGCGTAGGCTGGTGCCGCCTTTACTTCTCCGAGGAGTTTCTCGGGACGCCGTGTCTGTGAGAATGTCTTCTTGGCCGACGGGTGGTTCTTCTGCAATGCCTGCTTTACCGACTCAAGCTGCTGTCGGCCGCGCTCCGTGAAGGCAAAGCCTTGACTCGTCTTCCCCATAAGCCATTGACAATTCTTGTCTGTGCAACGTCGTAGCGCCTTGTCCACCCGTATTGCATCAGGATGCTCCGGGTAGGCCAGAAGGGAGAACTTCCTCGGGAAAAGCTTGAACGCAGCCATCACTATGTGTTCCAGCGACAGATCAACTCCATTCTCTTCGACTACAGCGGTCGACAGGAGGACAAGCCAATTTAGATTGGTGCCGTCATACAAATGAGCTGGATATGCTTTCAGCCCGTCCAGCGATCTGCTTTGCTTTGTCATGTTACTCCCAATTCGTATCCGGTTTGGCCGCGCAATACGTCGCATCCGCGAGGAACAGGTGATCAATCAGGAGGAAGCGGCGGCGCGTTGCGGCCTTCACAGGACATACTACAGCGACATTGAGCGCGGAGTGCGAAACGTCTCGATTGTGAACATCGAGAAGGTTGCGCGGGGACTGAAAACCAGTCGGGCAACGAATTTTTTTTGCAAAAGGACTTGCACTTCGCCGTTTATTCGCTACAATCGGCGCATGGCTATTACACGGCGGCAAAAGGAAGTCATCGACTTTCTCACCAACTTCACGCAGAAGAACGGCTACTCGCCCTCGTACGAGGAGATTGCGCACGGACTGGGCCTCACCTCGCTGGCGACGGTGCACAAGCATGTGACCAACCTGCAGAACAAGGGGCTGCTGCAGCGGGCGCACAACCGCAGCCGGTCGATCGAGGTGCTGCCTCCACGCTCCAGCAAGAAGGGCTTCGACCGCCTGCCGCTGGTGGGGCGGATTGCGGCGGGCAAGCCGATCGAGGCCGTCGAGATGGCGGAGACGATCTCGCTGGGCGACATCATCGGCAACCGCGAGGTCTTCGCGCTGGAGGTGCGCGGCGACTCCATGCGCGACGAACACATTGTGAGCGGCGACTACGTGCTGGTGGAGCGCACAGCAACGGCGCGCGAGGGCGAGATCATCGTCGCCCTGGTGGACGGCTACGACGCAACGTTGAAACGCTTCTACCGCGAGGGAGGGATGGTGCGGCTACAGCCCTCGAACAAGGAGATGGCGCCAATCTTCGCGCCCGCGGCCAACGTCGCCATCCAAGGCAAGGTGCTGGGAATCCTGCGCAAGTACGCCTGACATTTTCATGGAACCGCTGCGCGCGCTTCTGCGTAGCACTCTTTCGAGACGGTTGGGCCGAAGGAGTTTCGCGTCTTTTGTCTTCCGTCCGCATCCTGTATCGCGCACCGCAGCACTGTGCGCACACCGCGCGCCAAGAGGAGTCGTTATGAATCGCATTGCCGTACTGATCGCCGCCCTTACCCTGACCGCAACCTCAGCCTTTGCCGCCGAAGGCAGCTTCGAGAAAACCCTTGCCGTCGGCGGCGCGCCGAACGTCTCGGTCGCGACCGGATCAGGCTATGTGCATGTCTACTCCGGCACGGATGGCCAGGTACATGTCATCGGGCGGGTCCACGTCCGGGCCGGTCTGTTCGGCGGCGATGCGGAGGCCAAGGTCAAGCAGATTGTCGCTGATCCGCCCATCAAGCAGTTTGGCAATACGATCACGATTGGAGCCGAACACGGCGAATCCAGCCTTTTTCACAACGTCTCGATCGACTACGAGATCACCGCGCCGAGCGGCACTACGCTGAAGGCCGCGAGCGGAAGCGGCGACCTGGAGATCGGCGGCATTGAAGGCGCGGTAACCGCGGAGACCGGCTCGGGAGGGATGAGGGTTGAGAATATCGGAGCGAATGCGCGGCTGGAAACCGGCTCCGGCTCCATCCATGCCACGAACGTGCATGGCGCGGCGACGCTGCAGACCGGCTCCGGCAACCTCGAACTCGAACTGAGCGGGGCAGGCGACGTGAAGGCGCAGACCGGCTCGGGCTCCATCCGCATCGGCGGCGTCAACGGCGGACTGCGCGCCGAGGCCGGATCGGGCAGCATCGAGGTCGCGGGCAACCCGGCCGCCGAGTGGCGCCTGGAGAGCGGCTCGGGCAGTGTTGCCGCCAATGTGGGCAGCGCAGCCAAATTCACCCTGAACGCCGAGACCGGCAGCGGCTCCATCCACGTCGAACAGCCGTTGCTGTCGCAGGACACGCGCAACAGACAGCACGTGGTCGGGACGGTAAACGGCGGCGGACCGACGCTGCGCGCCACCACCGGCTCCGGCAACATCGCAATCCGTTGATGGTGCCACGCGCGCGCGCTGATATGCCTTCGCCCTCGCCGGTTTAGAATGGTCTTGGGCTCCCATGCGCTCGCGCCTCGCTCGTCGAGCAGGCCGCAAGCGCCAGGGGCCCACAGGCGATTCCCGCCGGAAAGCGTTCCCCTCAACTCATGCATCGCTGGTCGCAACTCTTCATTCCCACCCTCCGCGAGGCCCCCACCGACGCCGAGGTCGCAAGCCATAAGCTGCTGCTGCGCGCGGGCTACATCCGCCAGCTCGGCGCGGGCATCTACAGCTATCTCTTCCTGGGCAACCGCGCGATCAACAAGATTGTGGCCATCGTGCGCGAAGAGATGGACAGCATCGGCCAGGAGATGCACCTGCCCGCGCTGAACCCGATGGAAGTATGGGCCGAGAGCGGGCGCTGGGCCAGTATGGGCGACACCATGTTCCGCCTGAAGGACCGCAAGGGCGCGGAGCTGTGCCTGGCCATGACCCACGAAGAGGTGATGACCGCGATTGCGCGCTCCGAGCTGCGCAGCTATAAGCAACTGCCGCAGATCTGGTACCAGATCCAGACCAAGTTCCGCGACGAGCCGAGGCCGAAGTCCGGGCTGCTGCGGGTGCGCCAGTTCCTGATGAAGGACTCGTACTCGTTCGACATCGACGAGGCGGGGCTGGACGAGTCGTACCGCAAGCATGAGGAGGTCTACCGGCGCATCTTCACGCGCTGCGGGCTGGAGTTCCTGGTGGTCGAGGCCGACTCCGGCACCATGGGCGGAACGGGCTCGCAGGAGTTCATGGTCTCCACCGAGGCGGGAGAGGATTTGATTGCGAGCTCCAGTTCGGGCTACGCCGCGAATGTGGAGAAGGCGACATCGAAGCTCGCGCCGGTTACTGATCTCGCGTCGACGGGCGACGGATTGCCGGAGCTGGTGCATACGCCGGGGCAGAAGACGATCGACGAGGTTGGCGCGTTCCTCGGCGTCGAGCCGATTCACCAGATGAAGACGATGGCGTATATCGTTGAGCATCCCAACAGCGACGAGAAGCAGATCAAGACCGTAGGCAAGACGCGCGCCGTGGTTGTGTTCCTGCGCGGCGACCACCAACTCAACGAGACCAAGCTGGCGGCGATCGCAGGCGGCGAACTTCGCCCCATGCAAGCGGAGGAGATGGTTGCCACCTTCAATGCTCCCGCCGGATTCCTCGGGCCAATCGGGCTGACTGCCGCGCCGCACCCGAAGAAGCCGGGAACGCTGGTGATTCTGGATGCAGCGCTGGAAGGCCGCACCAACCTTATCGCCGGGGCGAACAAGGAGGAGTACCACCTGCGCAATGTGACGCCGATGCGCGATTTCAAGCCGACGCTGGTGGCCGATGTGCGCAGCGTCAACGAGGGCGAGCTCGATCCCATCGGAGGCCAGCCGCTGCACATCGCCAAGGCGGTCGAGGTTGGGCACATCTTCAAGCTGGGCTACAGGTATTCCAAATCGATGGGCGCGACGGTGCTGAACCGCGACGGCAAGGAGACGACGCCGATCATGGGCAGCTACGGGATCGGCATCGAGCGCATTCTGACGGCTGCGATCGAGTCTTCCGCCGCGCGTTTCGCCGCGCAAAATCAACCCGACAGCTACGCGCTGCCACCGTCGATTGCGCCGTTCCAGGTGGTGGTGACGATCACCAACGTGCGCGAGGCCGAGTTGCTGGCGGCCGGCGAGAAGATTGCCGCCGACCTCAGCGCCGCGGGAATCGACGTTCTGCTGGACGACCGCGACGAGCGCGCCGGAGTGAAGTTCAAGGACGCCGAGCTGATCGGCGTGCCATTCCGCATCGCCGTGGGCAAGAAGCTGGCCGAGGGCAAGGTGGAGCTGCTCGACCGCCTCGCCAACCGGACCGACGACATTCCCACGGGCGAGGCCGTCCAACATCTGACCGCAGCGTTGCACGCCGTCTGATCGCTGATCGCTGTTCCCTGTTCGCTGCTCCCTGTTCCCTGTTTTATGGCCATCAAACTCAAACTCGGCGGCAACGGCAACTCCCGCGGACGCCTTCCTGGCCTCAAGCACCGCTTTCTGCGCGGCCTGCTCCTTGCCGCGCTCTTCTGCATGGTCCTGGGTGTGTGCGTCCTCAGCATCTGCTACTTCAAGTACCAGTCCATCGTGGACGAGCGGCTCGCCTCCGGGCCGATCTTTGCCAACACCTCGCAGATCTACGCCGCGCCGCGCGAGGTGCGCGTGGGCCAGCGGCTGACCGTCCTGTTTATCGCGCAGGAACTGCGCAAGGCGGGCTACAACACCAACCCGCAGCTTGGCGCCTTTACCCTGAGCGGCAACAGCATCCGGATCAAGCCCGGCCCCGAGAGCTACCACTCCCCCGACGGCGCCACCATCACCACCGGACAGAGCAGCGATGCGGACACGGGCACAAGCAGCGGCCCGGTGGTGCAATCCATCACGGCGGAGAATGGCGCGCCGCTGGCCGCGTACCAGCTTGAACCGCAACTGATCACCGCGCTCTCCGGGGAGAACCGCACCAAGCGTCGCCTGGTGACGTACGACGAAATCCCGCCCAACATGGTGCAGGCGGTGCTGGCCATCGAGGACCGCCGCTTCTTCGAGCACGGTGGCATCAACTACATGCGCATCGCCAAGTGCGCCGTCGAGGACACCCTCACCGGCCACAAGGAGTGCGGCGGATCGACGCTCACCATGCAACTGGCGCGCGGGTTCTTCCTCTCGCCGGAGAAGAAGTTCACCCGCAAGCTGATCGAGATCATGATCACCTTCCAGCTTGAGGCGCGCTTCAACAAGCAGCAGATATTCGAGATGTACGCCAACCAGGTGAACATTGGGCGGCGCGGGTCGTTTGAGATCAACGGCTTCGGCGAGGCGGCCGAGTCGTTCTTCGGGAAGGACCTGCGGCAGCTCGATCTGGCGGAGTGCGCTCTGATCGCGGGTCTGATCCAGAACCCAAGTTGGCGCAATCCCTATCGCCATCCCGACCGCGCCATGGAGCGGCGCAACCTGGTGCTCGACTCGATGGTGGAGACCGGGGCCATCACCCAGTCGGAGGCCGACCGCGCCAAGGCCGAGCCGCTGCGGCTGGCGGCGCCCAACATCGACGCGGCCGAGGCGCCCTACTTCGTCGATCTCGTCCATGACCAGCTCTCCCAGCGCGTGGGCGACCAGGAGCTGGGCCACGACGCGCTGCGCATCTATACTTCGCTCGACCCGGAGCTGCAGCGCGCTGCCTCCGAGGCTGTGGACGCCGGGATGAAGAACGTGGACGACCTGGTGCGCAAACGGCATAAGAAGAACGACAGCCACATCCTGTATCCGCAGGTCGCGCTGGTGGCGCTCAACCCGCACACCGGGCAGATCCTGGCGCTGATCGGAGGGCGCAACTACGGCATCTCGCAGTTGAACCACGCCACCGCCGAGCGGCCCACCGGCTCCATCTTCAAGCCCTTCGTCTATGCCGCGGCCTACAACACCAGCCTCAACGGCATGGACCTGGGCGGCAACGGCATCTTTACCGCGCTGACGCGGCTGAATGACGATCCACACACCTTCATGTTCGATGGCAAGCCGTACGATCCCGGCAACTTCGAAAAAGGCGAATACCCGGGGATGGTGACGGCCGCCCAGGCGATCGCCCACTCACTGAACATTGCCACGATCGACCTGGCCGAGCAGATCGGCTATGAGAATGTGGCGGCGCTCGCGCGCACGGCAGGCATCGTCAACGCAAGAGGCACGCCCTCGGTCGCCATCGGCACCTACAACGCCACGCCCATCGACATGGCGGGCGCCTATACTGTCTTCGCCAACAATGGGGTGCACCTGAAGCCGTGGATGCTGGCCAGCGTGCGCAACGCCAATGGCGACATCGTCGCCGACTTCGCGCCGGAGGCCCACCAGGTGTTGGACCCGCGCGCCGCCTACCTCACCCAGTCGCTGCTGGAATTCGCGGCGAACTACGGCACTGCGTCTGCGGTGCGCGCGCACGGATTTACGGCTCCCGCCGCCGGCAAGACCGGCACCGAGCACGACGCGTGGTTTGCCGGCTACTCGTCCAACCTGCTCTGCATCATCTGGGTCGGCAACGACGACTACACCGATATCTCGCATGGACTGTCGCATGCGCTGCAGGGAGCGGACACTGCCGCGCCGATCTGGGCGGAGTTCATGAACCGCGCCATCAAGCTGCCGCAGTACTCCGACATGAGGCCGTTCAGCCCGACCGACGGCGTGCAACTGGTGCGCATCGACAAGAACACCTGGCTGCCGGCCGACGATAGCTGCCCCGAGGACTACAACCTCGCGTTCCTGGACGGCACCGTCCCTGCAAGCACATGCAGCCACATGGGCGGCGAGGCCCCGCAGAGCCTGATCCAGAAGATCTTCGGCAGCGGCGACAAACAGCCTCAGCCCACAACGCCGCCACAATAGAGCGTCTTTCACCGAACCTGATCTAGATGTAATCCACGCCGTACTTCACCGGGATCTGGGTGAAGGAGATGCGGGTTGGCGCGGACTGCCTGGCGGGCAGCATTGCGGCGAAGTGCAAGGTGGTGTTGCCGTACTTCATGTTGAGGCGGTCCATGGCGGCGGCCAGGTCCGCGCGATGGTTCGGATCGGCGAAGAGCGAGGCCTGTAGATCGCTCTCCGCGATGAGATTGTGCATGGTGACGCCGACGAAGAAGGGACGCGCAAACTGCGCGCCCTCGGGCCGCCTGTCCCACATGCCGCGCAACGCCTGCAGCAGGGTGAGTGTGTCCTGGCAGGGCGGAAAGCGCGCCTCCATCCGCCAGCCGGAGTGGCACAGCCCGCTGAAGTGCTTCTTCGCGCGCTTACCCGCGTTCTCCGCCTGCGCGACCTGCTCGCGAGTGAGCGCGTAGCGAATGGTCACATGCATCGAGCTGGCGGTGAGGCGCTCCATGCGCAGGCGCATCGCGGCCTTGTGCAGCAGCTTGTGCGCCACGGCCCACGCACCCTCCGGCGTGCGGTATTGGGGGCCGAGAATGTGCGAGTGGCCGATGGACTTCTGCGCGCCGGAATCCACGGGAGCGCCGTCGTCGCCGGTTTCGGCGCCACGCAGCCAGTGATAGAGCCGGTCGCCCCAGACGGAGTTCCACAGCGCGTGCATCCCCTTGCGGTCGAGCGCGAGGAGCTGCGGCATGGTGTGGATTCCCCTGGCGTTCAGCCGCGCCTCGGTGCGCGCGCCCACGCCGGGAATGTCGCGCAGCTCCAGGTGCGCGATGGACCGTGGAAGCTGCGAGGGAAGCAGGCCGATCAGGCCGTCGGGCTTCTGCATGTCGCTGGCGATCTTGGCCAGGAAGCGGTTGGGTGCCATGCCGATGGAGCAGCGCAGCGACTCGCCCACGTCGTCCCGGATCGCCTGCTTGATGGCCAGCGCGATCTGGCGGGCGCGCGGTGGCTCCTGCTCACGCCCCATCAGCTCGCAGACCATCTCGTCGATGGACGGCGTGTGGGCCACGGGACAGCACCGCTCGACAGCCTGCGCGATGCGCCGCGAGGTGTCGGCGTAGACGCCGTGCTCGCCCATGACGAGAATGATCTCCGGGCAGATGCGCTTGGCCTCGCCCACCAGCGTTCCGGTCTTGATGCCGAGCGCTTTCGCCTCGTAGCTGGCCGCGATGCAGCAGGTGGTGTCGGCCTGGGTTGGCACGACGGCGAGCGGGCGGCCGCGATACTCCGGGTGCAACTGCTGCTCGACCGACGCAAAGAAGCTGTTGAGGTCGACGTAGAGGAAGCGGAAGCGGTCGGGTTGGGGAGCATCGGCCATGCGGCCTCCGTCGCCGTCCATTATATTCGCTTTTTCTTTGCTCGCGCCACATGAAAAAATAGCCCGGCGAGCGGGCCTTGGCTGAAAGCTGCGCACCGCCGCAAATTCCGTATTTTTTGCAGAGCGATTGAGACTAGTCTGGCGCCGGGCGCGTATTGTCGAATGCACGCCGCAGAACAACCAGGAGGCTTCCCGTGTCCAACCAATCTGCCGATTCGTCGTCCAAGCTAGCTGTCAACTCGTCGTCCAAGAATCCCGCCGATCTGTCCACCACGCGCCGCGACTTTCTTCTGCTGGCCGGAATGACCGGCGTAGGGGCCAGCCTCATCCGCCCGCTCAACCTCTTCGCCGACGCGCCCGCGTCCAGCCCCAAGTCGATTCTTGTTCCGGCCAATGGCCACGCGGCAATGCAGAGTACCGCGAAGATTCTGGCGAAGAAGCTGAAGCTGGATGAGTCGGCGATCCAGACCTACGAGGGCGCGCCCAAGCCCACGGCCGGGGCCATCGTTCTGGCGCTGGCGAAGGATGGGAAGCTGCCGGCGACCGAAGCCCCCAAGCAGGACGGCTACACGGTGACCTACACGGGCGGGACGGTGGTGTATGGGGCGCGTCCGCGGTCGCTGCTGTTTGCGGCGGGCGAGCCGGAGCATTGGGCCGCGCCCAAGGCTGCACCCTACCGGCGCAATCCGGACTTTGCAATTCGCACCGCGCAATGGCATCCGGATTACCCGGTCGCCGAACAGACCGCCATCTTCGGCGCGAACTTCTATACCGCGAACCTGCCTGCTTCGCCGGCGCTCGAGGCGCTGCCCGATGTCTTTGGGCAATTGACGGCGGCGCAGCAGAAGGGTCTGGTGGCGAGCGCTGAGACGCACAAGACGCAGAACGCTGCGCGGGTGAAGGAGTTCCACGACGCCGATGTGGATGTCTTCGCGCTGCTGCCGTATGGCAACAACTTTGCGACGTGGTCGCCGGCGCTGTATGCGGCGGTGCTGAAGGCGTATCCCTCGGCCAAGGGCACGCCGGAGGCGAACTCGCATGAGTCGGCGGCGCTGTGCCCGTCAGACCCGCTGACGTGGAAGGTGATCGAAGCCTTCGTCCGTGAGTGGGCCGAGCAGACCGGGGGCGATGGCATCTCGGCCACCTTCTGGGACAACTACAGCGCGTACTGCCAGGACGCGCGCTGCAAGGCAGATGGGCTGAACAAGTTTCCCAACGAGCTGTACGAGTTCATCTCGCGTTACCACGCGCTGCTGAAGCCGATGGGGCAGCGGCTGCATCTGCGCACATGGTCCAGCGGCTGCCCGCACTGGCTGGGGACAAACTACGTTCACGCGCCGGGCTACGGGCAGTTCGGGCTCTCGCATCCCGAGCTGTGGGCCCGCGTGATCAAGGAGACGCCCGCCGACGTGATCATGCAGACCAAGGTCTACCACTCGGACTGCGAGCCGAATGCGCGCTTCACTACGCTGCTGGGTAAATGCGCTCCGCATACCGAGATCGCGGAGTACCAGATGGTGGGGCAGTTTATCGGGCGGCATTACTTCCCCGCTTCCACGGTGAACTACACGGCGGCGACGATGCAGCGCGCGCTGAAGCTGATCGGCCCCAACGGCGGCACGGAGATCTATGCCGGCGGAACGAACCAGCCGGCCACGTTCGACATCTTCGCCGACATTATCAACAACCACTGCGTCTTCTTCTGGCGCGAACTGGCATGGAACGCCAACGCCGATGTCGCGGGCCTGTGGCACATGTGGGCCGCCGGCATCTACGGCGAGGCGGCCGCGCCGGCGATGGTGAAGTTCATGCGGGCGTCGGAAGATGCGTGTACGTGGTGCTGGTCGCCGCTGGGCCATGGATCGTCCACCAACGCGGACTTTGCCGGCAGCATTGCGCGGCGCGAGGTGCTGCTGCGCTATACCAACCGCAACTATCTGCCGGAGTACGCGGCGTATCTTGAGCCGACGCTGGAAAATATCGCCCGGATGGAGAAGCAGAAGGCCGATTGCATGAAGCAACTGGACGAGATGGCGGCGGCGCTGGAGGCGGCAAAACCGCATCTGACCCAGGCGCAGGCGGCGGAGGTTGCGACGCGCTTCGACTGGTTCCGGCACTTTGCCATATGCAATACCACGCTCGACGTGGGCCTGTGGCGCTTCCGCTATCTGCGCGCGCTGGCTGCGAAGCTAACCACCGATCCGAAGCAGATGAAGGAGCTGGCGGCGGCGTATGACCTGGTCGAAGCCGAGGCGCCGAAGCTGTTCCAGTACGATCCGGCGCAGAAACTGAGTTGCTATCGGGTGACGCTGGGCGAGCTGGGGCGCGGGCCGAACCTGGGCAACCCGCGCTCGGGTGGGCCGAACCTGGGCAATCCACGCTCAGGCGGACCGAACCTGGGCAACCCGCGCTCGCTGATGCACGAGATTTACAACCAGTCGCTGGCGTTTGTGATGGAGTCGGTGGGGCCGGACTATATTCCCGCCGAATGGGTGCGTTCGCACCCGGCGATGAATGTGCCGACGGAGCAGCTGCGGAGGCCGGCGGCGGGGGCTGCTGCGCCGGAGTCGTGAGGCGGTGCGGGAGGGACCCACTGATCGCGACAGGTTTGCGATGCATGGGGCACCCGGCTCAAGAATGACGTATTGATCGCTGGGGACGAGGAGAACGGCCCGCGACACAAAAAACCGGGAGTCTGCGTGGTGCAGGCTCCCGGCTTGATTTGTGGCGCGGTCACAGACCTGGGAGGGTCGTTCGCCACCCACAACGGGGTTAGATTCCCGGCGGGCCGTCGGGCGAGCATCCGGCGACCATGCTGAAGCTTCCTGAGCCGGTGTTGAAGATGAGGCCGTTGAAGCGGACCTGGCTGCCCACCTTGATCGGCGTGTTGTTGGTGGCAGTGGGTGCAACTGGGCCTGCGGTTGCGGCCGAGGTGTAGACGGTGACCGTGGAGGCCCCGCTCAACGAGGTGAAGGCCGAGCCGCTGGCCAGCGTCAGGGTGTAGACGGTGTAGCTGCCGCTGGTCGAGATCGCGGAGACGGTGCCGCCGATGGTCTGCGGGATGAGGTAGACGTTGGAGGCCACGGCGGTGGTTCCCGAGACGGAGGAGGCGAGGACGCCGACCGTCTGGCCGGGGCTGAGGTTCGCCGCCGTAAAGGTTGGCGTGAACGGAAGCCCCGCGAGCGAGACGAACTGCGGCGTGATGGCGAAGACGGTCGAGCTGTTGGTGGTGACGGTGAAGACGGAGACCGCAGAGGCAGCGACGGGGCTGACCGCCGGGCCAAGGCCCTGCATCAGGACCATCTTGAAGCTGCCAGAGGAGACCGAGGTAACGGGACCGCTGAGCAGGTTGATGGGCGGCAGGCCGGTGGGCGGCGGCGGCGCAAGTTGGATGCGCGTGGCCAGGTAGACCCCGCCGGACT
>Ga0187860_1002504_pt1 | contig 15118 bp, 12 predicted proteins | sample June2016WEW_10_4_FD_132981 | JGI IMG/M metagenome (GOLD analysis project Ga0187860, IMG submission 132981) | Peatland microbial communities from SPRUCE experiment site at the Marcell Experimental Forest, Minnesota, USA - June2016WEW_10_40 | ecosystem: Environmental > Terrestrial > Soil >... | reverse complement strand
GAACGGCTGGCGAAATCCGATCCCGGCAACGCCGGTTGGCAGGACGACCTGTCGGTTGCGGACGTTAAGATCGGCGACGTGCAAGCGGTGCAGGGCGACTTCGCCGGCGCGCTACAGTCCTTCCGCGACAGTCTCGATGTTATTGGGCCGCTGGCAAAATCCGATCCCGGCAACGTCGCCTGGCAGCGCCATCTGTCGATAAACTACGCAAAGATCGGCGAGTTGCGGATGGCGCAGCGCGACTTTGCCGCAGCGCTCAAGACCTTCAATGATAGCCTCGTTATCTTTGACCGTCTGGCGAAATCCGATCCCAGCCATACGGCCTGGCAGCGCGAGCTATCGGTTTCGATGAACAAGATCGGCGGTGTGCAGAAAGCACAAGGCGATTTGGCCGGCGCGCTCAAATCCTTCCGCGACAGCCTTGCCATCAGACAGAAGCTGGCGAAATCCGATCCCAGCAACGCCGGCTGGCAGCGAGATCTGGAATTTTCGTTAAACCGGGTCGGCGAAGTGCAGGTTGCGCAGGGTAACGGGCAAGATGCACTCGCATCCTTCCGCGAAGGATTTGACATCGCGGCGCGTCTTGCCAAGCACGATCCCAGCAACATCGGCTGGCAGCGCGATCTGTCGATCTCGTACGAGAGGATCGGCGACGTACAGCGCTCGCAAGGCAATCTTTCGGATGCGCTCGCGTCCCACATGGCCGCCCTCGATATCGACAAGCGTGTGGCGGCGGCCAATCCCAACGAGCCTGACGTGCAGCGCAATCTGTCGATTTCATATAACAAGGTCGGCGGAGTGCAGGTGGATCCGGGCGATCTTGCCGGCGCTCTCATGTGCTTCGCCGACGGCGTCGCCGTTATTGAGCGGTTGGCGCAAACCGAGCCCGGGAATGCGGGATGGCAAGATGATCTGGCATTTTCATTGAAGAAGCTCGGCGGCGTGCAGCAGGCGCAAGGCGATCTTGCCGGCGCGCTCAAATCCTTTGGCGACACTCTCGCGATCAGAAAGCGGCTGGTGCAATTGGATCCCGCTAACGTCGATCGGCAGATTGATCTATCGATCGCACTCGACAACGTAGGCGACGTGCAGGTGGCGCAAAACGACTTTGCCGGCGCGCTCACGTCGCGCAACGACAGCCTTGCCATTTCTGAACGCCTCGCGCAGTCCCATCCCGGTAACGTCGGCTTGCAGCGCGATGTTTCAATATCGCTGAACAACCTAAGCGACGTGCAGGTGGCGCTGCGCGATTTTGCGGGCGCGCTCAAATCGTGCCAGGATAGCCTCAACATTGCCGAGCGGCTTGCCCAAGCCAATTCCGATAACCCAGGCTTGCAGCGCGACGTCGCCGCGGTCTACGCCAAACTTGGCGCCGTCTATCGTAGTTCCGGCGACCACGACAATGCAGTGGCTGCGTTGCAGAAAGGCCAGACGATCATGGACCGGCTAGCCAAGCTTGCCCCGGATAATGCCGGCTGGAAACGCGATCTCGCGTGGTTCAACAGTCAGATCGAGGCGCTGACGAAGCAAGAGGACGCCAAGTAGCCCGATCGAGCGGCGAAATACGCGGTTGGTCATCGAGGGTCGATAGTCTCCCCCGGCGCCGCGGCATGAACAGCCAGCGCATGCATGCCGCCGGCGAGTTCGCCCGCCAGCGTGGCGTTGATCATGCGGTGGCGTTCGATCCGGCTCTTCCCGCGAAAGGCTTCCGACACGATATAGAGACGGAAATGGGTTTCGCCGCCCGGCCGGTGTCCGGCGTGGCCTTCATGGCGATGGGATTCGTCCTCTACGGTGAGGCTGTCGGGCGCGAAGGCCTTGCGCAACTTTTCGGTGATGAGATCGCGAGTCGCCATAGCTTCAAAAAGCCTTTGAGCATAATCCGGCAAAACCCTGACCCGGACTTGAACTGGAGTTAAGCCGATTTTCCGAAAAGATTATGTTCCTGCGCAAAATTGCAAGGTCAACGGGCCAAACGCGCCGTTTTGACGCCTGTCAAGTCTTGAAGCTGCCATCGAGGCAACAGCATACTCCGTGAAGATGAGTAACGACTCGCCACTCTTTGATCGTATCCGCGTCAAGCCCGACCTCGACCGCCGGCCGCGCACCGATCTTCCGGCCTGCCAATGGCCGCGCTGCGGCGCGTCGGCGACCCACCGCGCGCCGAAGGGCCGGTTGCGCGCCAGCGAGTATTGGCAGTTCTGCCTTGAGCACGTGCGCGAGTACAATAACTCCTACAATTTCTTCGCCGGCATGAGCGATGACGCGATCGCGAAATACCAGAAGGAGGACCTCACCGGCCATCGTCCGACCTGGAAAATGGGCTCGATCGGCAGCCAGCGCCCGGATGCCCGGCGCAAGGCAGGTGGCGCCTCCGGATGGGCGGCCGATGACCCGTTCGGTTTATTCGGCGGTGCCGACGCGGGGCCAACCGGTCGCAAGCGGCCGGCCGCCGAGGTACGCAAGGTTCTCAATGCCCAACGCCGCGCGCTCGACGTGCTCGGCCTTGAAGCCGACGCCAAGCGTGCCGATATCAAGGCTAAGTTCAAGGTCTTGGTGAAGCGGCATCATCCTGACGCTAATGGCGGCGATCGTACGTCGGAGGATCAGCTGCGGGAGATCATCCAAGCCTACAATTACCTGAAGTCGGCGGGCTTCTGCTGAGTCCTTTAGTGTCTCAATGCGAGCTTGCGGCTGGACCGTAGGAACTTTCAGACCCACCCACTATAGGTGGCTTTCGCGGCCCTGTGGGCTTCTGCTAAATTTGACGCGACATCCGATCGCCGGGGAGGGCCGATTGGCGCCGCGGAGGTCACGGAGGTGCAATGACGCTCGCAACTGAAGCCGTATCCGGTCTGCCGGATATGAAGGTCTCGATCCGGCAGTTGTTCGGAATCGACAGCGATTTGGAAGTGCCGGCCTATTCCGAGCCGGACGAGTACGTGCCCGACCTCGATCCCGACTACCGGTTCGACAAGCCGACCACGCTCGCCATTCTCGCCGGATTTGCCAGGAACCGCCGGGTCATCGTCACCGGCTATCACGGCACCGGCAAGTCGACTCATATCGAGCAGGTCGCGGCGCGCCTCAACTGGCCGTGCGTGCGCGTCAATCTCGACAGCCATATCAGCCGTGTCGATCTGATCGGCAAGGACGCCATCGTGATCCGCGAAGGTATGCAGGTGACCGAGTTCCGCGACGGCATCCTGCCCTGGGCGTTGCAGCACAATGTAGCGATCTGCTTCGACGAATACGACGCGGGCCGTCCCGATGTGATGTTCGTGATCCAGCGCGTCCTGGAGTCGTCCGGACGGCTGACGCTGCTCGACCAGAACAAGGTGATCAAGCCGCACCCCTCGTTTCGGCTTTTCGCCACCGCCAACACGGTCGGTCTCGGCGACACGTCCGGCCTCTATCACGGCACTCAGCAGATCAATCAGGGCCAGATGGACCGGTGGTCGATCGTCACGACGCTCAATTACCTGCCGCATGATAACGAGGTCGAGATCGTGCTCGCCAAGGCGAAGCACTACCGCAATGCCGAGGGCCGCGACATCGTCAGCAAGATGGTGCGCGTGGCGGATCTCACCCGCAACGCTTTCATGAACGGCGACATCTCCACCGTCATGAGCCCGCGCACCGTGATCACCTGGGCGGAGAATGCCGATATTTTCAACGACATTGGCTTCGCCTTCCGGCTTACCTTCGTCAACAAATGCGACGAGCTGGAGCGTTCGCTGGTGGCGGAGTTCTATCAGCGCTGCTTCGGACAGGAATTGCCGGAATCAGCGGTGAATGTGGCGCTCTCGTAGTTATCGCCTCTCCCTGCAAGCGGGAGAGGGAGAAGAGTCATGAGCTCCAACATCAAGCCTAAAAATCCGACCAAGGAAGCGCCGACCGAGCCGTTCAAGCGCGCGGTCGGAGTTTGCGTGCGCGCCATCGCCGGTAGGGGCGACATCGAGGTCGCATTCGCCGCCGAGCGTCCCGGGCTTGCCGCCAACAAAGTTCGGCTGCCGGAGCCGCCGCGCCGGCTCAATGATCGCGAGGCGGCTATCGTGCGCGGTCACGCCGACTCGATTGCGCTCCGGCTCGCCTGCCACGACCCGGCGGTGCATCGCAAGCTCGTGCCCGGCGGCCAGCAGGCGCGCGCGGTATTCGAAGCAGTCGAGCAGGCCCGCGTCGAAGCGATCGGATCCCGCCGCATGGGCGGCGTGAAGAAGAATCTCGCCGCCATGCTCGACGACCGCTTCCATCGCGGCAAATACGAGGAGATCACCGATCGCGCCGATGCGCCGATCGAGGAAGCCGTCGCCATGATCGTGCGCGAAAGGCTCACCGGCGAGACGCCGCCGGCAGCCGCGCGCAAGCTCGTCGATCTGTGGCGCCCACTGATCGAGGAGCGCGCCGGGCGCAATCTCGATCGTCTCGAGCGCGTACTCGCCGATCAGCGCCGGTTCGGCGATGTGGTGCACGACCTGCTCGATTCGCTCGATATGGGCGAGGATCGCAACAGCGATGCCGACGAGGAGGAGGGCGAGCAGGGCGAGGCAGAGAATCGCAGCGACGAATCCGGCCGCGACGGCGAGACATCCGATTCCGCCGACAGCGAACGCATGAGCCTCGAAGAGGCCGAGGCCTCGTCCGACGAATTGCCCGACAGCGCCGCGGAAGCCATCGACGCGCCGTCAGCCGACATGGCTGACGATGCAGAGATGGGGGATTCGGAGACCGCCGCCGAGCCTTGGCGGCCGCGAAACAATCGCAATGAGCCGCGCGGTCCGGACTATCGGCCCTTTACCGCCAAATTCGATGAGATCGTCGGCGCCGAGAATCTCTGCGATCCGGAGGAGCTTGATCGACTGCGCGGCTATCTCGACAAGCAGCTTTCGCATCTGCAAGGCGTGGTGGCGAGGCTCGCCAATCGGCTGCAGCGTCTGTTGCTGGCGCAGCAGAATAGAGCGTGGGAGTTCGACCTCGAGGAAGGTCTGCTCGATCCGGCGCGACTGCCGCGCGTGATCGTCGATCCGCTGCATCCGTTGTCATTCAAGCGCGAGAAGGACACCGATTTCCGCGACACGGTGGTAACGCTGCTGCTCGACAATTCCGGCTCGATGCGCGGGCGACCGATCACGGTGGCGGCGACCTGCGCCGATATTCTGGCGCGCACGCTGGAACGTTGCGGCGTCAAGGTCGAAATTTTGGGCTTCACGACCCGCGCGTGGAAGGGCGGGCAATCGCGCGAAACCTGGCTCGCGCAGGGCAAGCCGGCCAATCCGGGACGGCTCAACGATCTGCGCCACATCATCTACAAGTCGGCCGACGCGCCCTGGCGGCGCGCGCGGAAAAACCTCGGACTGATGATGCGCGAGGGCCTGCTGAAAGAGAACATCGACGGCGAGGCGCTCGATTGGGCGCATAAGCGGTTGCTTGCGCGGCCGGAGAGCCGAAAGATACTGATGATGATCTCCGACGGCGCGCCGGTCGACGATTCAACGCTCTCGGTCAATCCCGGCAATTACCTGGAGCGTCACCTGCGGTGGGTGATCGAGGACATCGAAACGCGCTCGCCGGTCGAACTGATCGCCGTCGGCATCGGACACGACGTCACGCGCTACTACCGGCGCGCCGTGACCATTGTCGACGCCGAGGAGCTCGGCGGCGTCATGACCGAGAAGCTGGCGGAATTATTCGCGGAAAGCGCAATCGAGGAACGCGCGCCGCGTCGCGCTCGGCCGCGGCGGTTGAACGCGTAGGCGGGCCTACGCCGCTACCGCGCGCTTCTTGACGATTTGGCGCTTGAGCTGAAGCACCCGAGGCGACAGCTCGGCGTCCTTGGCCGCCAGCAGGAAGGAGTCGAATCCGCCGCGATGATCGACGGTCTTCAGCGCATTGGCCGAAATGCGCAAGCGCACCGAGCGGCCGAGCGAATCCGACATCAGCGTGACGCTGAGCAGGTTCGGCAGGAACCGCCGTTTGGTCTTGCGGTTCGAATGGCTCACGCGATGCCCGATCTGGCGTGTCTTTCCGGTTAGCTCGCAACGCCACGACATGGCAATTCCTCGTAATCTTTCGCGCGTCCAGCGCCCGCCGACGGACGATATGATGGGGACGGAATTGCGGGACTAATAGTGAGCGTCCGGCAGAGCGTCAAGCGCTTGCGCCGGAACGGCTTTCGCAAGCGGTATTTGCCGAGTGCTTTACCATACGGCAAGCGGCGCCAAATCACAGAAACGACGCATTCTCCGACAAAACAATAGGCAGAGTTTAAGTTAGCGCTTGCGGCGGTTGGTACGGCATCCTGCCAATTGTGGCCGCGCTGCCGTCAGCCTCTTCCGCGGTCACCAAGGAACCGTCGCCGCCGTGTTTATCCTGCCGAAACGGCTTATTCGGAATGCACGACCCGCCGCGTTTGCCGCGGCGGTTTTCGTTACTGGCGCAGCTTTGGCGACCGACGCCACCCGTATTGCCGTGGCGCAGGGGCGGCTCGAGGCTGAATATACCGCCAGCCTTTCCGGCATCCCGGTTGGGCGTGGCAACTGGGTTATCGAAATTTCCGAAGACCAGTTCACCGCAACGGCGAGCGGGGGGACGACCGGCATCCTGCGATTCTTCAGTTCGGGGCACGGCACCAGTGCCGCGCAAGGGACCGTCAGCGCCGGGCAGCCGGTGCCGACCACCTATGCGGCCAGCATGATCAACGACAAGAGAAGTGATGACGTCCACATGATGTTTGCCGGCGGCAATGTCAAAGACTTGACGGTCGAGCCTCCCGTTGGGCCGCATCCGGACCGCATTCCCGTCAGCGACGCGGATCGCCGCAACGTGGTCGACCCGCTGACCGCAACGCTCGACCTTGTGAGCGGCAGTGGCGACCCGGTGTCGCCGCAAGCCTGCGGTCGCAAGGCTTCCGTATTCGATGGCCGCATGCGCTTCGATCTGCGCAGCGAATTCAAGCGCATAGAGGTCGTCAAGGCGGAGAAGGGCTACCAGGGACCGGTTGTCGTCTGCGCGATCTATTTTGTGCCGATTTCCGGTTACATCCCTGACCGGTACGCGATCAAATATCTCGCCGCGTTGCGCGATGCAGAGGTCTGGCTGGCGCCGATCTCCGGCACCCGTGTGCTGGTGCCTTATCGCTTCTCGCTGCCGACGCCCGTCGGTACGGGAGTGCTGCAAGCGACGCAATTCATCTCTGTCGCGAAGCCGCCGCGCGCGGCGGCGAACCTGAAACCGCAGTGATATTGATTTTTTCGTGCGGTATTGCCGGGCGCGCCCGGTAACGGCATACGTTGCGGAGAATGAGCATACCGCTTGCGCCGGCATCCCCGTTATCCACAGGAGTGGACCTTTTGACTCGTCCAAAGAATCTCATCGCTAGCCGCATTAACCTCTTTGTCCTGGATGCGCCGGCGACGCCGGCGCGCAAATACCCGATCTGGTATTGCGGAATAGTGGCGATGCCATATGTCGCAGTGAACGAAGTCGAACAAGCTGCGAGTCGCCGATTCGGCCGCGATTTGTTCCAGACTCGTTCCACACCTTAAGCACAGGGCTTTTCAGCGTGTTGTTGTGATACAGATGCAGCCGCTGTCCTGTGCGGCAGCCCGGGCCTTCGATGCCGATTTCCTTTTCGCCCACCACGAACCGTGATTTGCGCGCCCGCGGCGCTGGCGTTACCGCCGTGCTCGGGCCGACCAATACCGGCAAGACCCATCTCGCCATCGAGCGGATGCTGGCGCATTCGTCAGGCGTGATCGGCTTGCCACTGCGGCTCCTGGCACGCGAAGTTTACAACCGCGCGGTCGAGCGGGTCGGCGCCGACGCGGTGGCGCTCGTCACCGGCGAGGAGAAGATCAAGCCGCCGAACCCGCGCTTCTGGGTCGCCACCGTCGAGGCCATGCCGCGCGACCTCGACGTTGCGTTCCTCGCCGTCGACGAAATCCAGCTCGCTGCCGATTTCGAGCGCGGACACGTCTTCACCGACCGCATGCTGCACCGGCGCGGGCGCGAGGAAACGCTGGTGCTCGGCGCCGCTACGATGCGGCCGATCGTGGAGCGGCTCCTTCCCGGCGCCAGCATCGTGAGCCGCCCGCGGCTCTCGCAACTCAGCTTTTCCGGCGAGAAGAAGCTGACGCGACTGCCGCGCCGCTCGGCTATCGTCGCCTTCTCGACCGATGAAGTTTACGCGATCGCCGAGCTCATTCGTCGCCAGCGCGGTGGCGCGGCGGTCGTGCTCGGCGCATTGTCGCCGCGCACGCGAAATGCGCAGGTCGCGCTCTATCAGGCTGGCGAGGTCGACTATCTGGTGGCCACCGACGCCATCGGCATGGGGCTTAATCTCGACGTCGACCACATCGCGTTCGCCTCCGACCGAAAGTTCGACGGCTATCAGTTCCGCAAGCTCAGCCCGGCCGAACTCGCCCAGATCGCCGGCCGTGCCGGACGCGCCACCCGCGACGGCACTTTCGGCACCACCGGACGCTGTCCGCCGTTCGAAACCGAGCTTGCCAAGGCGCTGGAGTCGCACACTTTCGAGCCGGTGAAGATCGTGCAATGGCGCAACACCGATCTCGACTTCTCCTCGATCGGTGCGTTGCAGGCGACGTTGGCGGCGGCGCCGACCGAGAACACGCTGACGCGCGCGCCGGTCGCCGAAGATATCCTTGTGCTCGATCATGCCGCGCGCGACGACGGGGTGCGGGCTATGACCAGAACCCGCGCCGACGTCGAGCGTTTATGGGAAGTCTGCCAGGTTCCCGATTACCGCAAAATCGCGCCTGCGACGCATGCCGAGCTCGCGGTTACGCTCTATGGCTTTCTGGTGCGTGACGGGGCGATCCCGACCGACTGGTTCGCCAAGCAGGTGGCGCTGGCGGACCGCACCGACGGCGACATCGATACGCTGTCCAACCGCATCGCCCATATCCGGACCTGGACGTTTGCCGCCAACCGGCCCGATTGGCTCGCCGATCCGGAGCACTGGCAGGACGTGGCGCGCGCCGTGGAGGACAAACTCTCCGACGCTTTGCACGAGCGGTTGACCGAGCGATTCATCGATCGCCGCACCAGCGTCTTGATGCGGCGGCTGCGCGAGAATGCGCAGCTTGAGCCCGAGATGGGCAAGACCGGCGAGGTAGTGGTCGAAGGCCACACGATCGGCCGCCTCGACGGGTTCGTGTTCCTGCCCGACGCCTCCTCCGGCGGATCGGAAGCCAAGGCATTGCAGAACGCGGCGCAGAAAGCGCTGGCCAGCGAGATCGCGACGCGCGCCATGCGGCTTGCCGAGGCGCCGGACGAGCAATTTGTGCTCGCCGCCGACGGCACTGTCCGCTGGACCGGCGCCGCGGTCGGCAAACTCGTTGCCGGTGAGGAGGTTTTGAGGCCGCGCGTGCGCATCGTCGCCGACGAATATCTTTCCGGCGCGCCACGCGAAGCGGTTGAAGCGCGGCTCGATCGCTGGGTGAAAGCGCACATAGAAAAGCTGCTCGGCCCTTTGTTCGAGCTTTCGGCCGCTGCGGACATCAGCGGCATCGCGCGCGGCGTGGCGTTTCAGTTGGCCGAAGCGCTCGGCGTGCTCGAACGTCAGCGGGTTGCCGACGAGGTGAAGGGACTGGAACAGCCTGAACGGGCGACCTTGCGCAAATACGGCGTGCGCTTTGGCGCCTATCACATCTACTCCCCGCTCCTGCTCAAGCCGGCGCCGCGCGCGCTCGCGGCGCAACTCTGGGCGCTCGCGCATGACGGCCCGGCGCGCAAAGGGCTCGACGATTTGCTGCATCTTGCCGCCGGCGGCCGCACATCGATCCCGGCCGATCGGGAGGTCGACGCGGCGCTCTATCGCGCGGCCGGCTATCGGGTGTGCGGTGAGCGCGCCGTGCGCGTCGACATTCTCGAACGCCTTGCGGATCTGATCCGGCCGGCGCTGGCGTGGCGCGAAGGCGCCGCCGGGGCCAAGCCGCCGGGCGCCATCGCCGGCGGCGGGTTCACTGTGGTCAACACCATGACCTCGCTGACCGGCGCCTCCGGCGAGGATTTTGCGTCCATTTTGCGCTCGCTTGGGTATCGCCTGGAGCGGCGGCCACAGCCGGCCGAGCCGGCTGTGGCCCCGGAAACGTCGGCGGCGATCGCGGCCGGCGATGATGGAGCGCCTACGACCGTTCCGGCGGCGGTGGATGCGGCGCCGCTGGCCGATGCCTCGCCGTCTCCTGACGAAGCCGCAGCGGTGGATGCAGCCGGAGCTGCGGTCGCGCCACCTGATGAACCGGTGTTAGGAACGGAGGAGGCTTCTGCGCTGGACGCGCTAGCCGACGCGCCGTCGCCGTCCCCCGTCGCGGCGGAGGTTTCTGGGCGAACAAACAACGACGCCGCGGATGCCACCGCCGAACCGCAGGTGATCGAGGTGTGGCGTCCCGGCCGGTCCGAGGGCAGGCGTCGCCCGGAGGGCAGGCAACGCCAAGCGGGCCGGCACTTCGGACAACGCGCGGCCGCGCCAACGCAAGAAACCGCTGCGCCTGCCGTCGCTTCGGAGGCAACGGCCCAGGCTTCACCGGCCGAACAGACCATTTCGGCGACTCAGCCGGCGCCGGCCGATCAGCCTGCGTCGCCCGAGGCCTCCAAGTCGGGGCGCCATTCGCGTCACGGCCGCCGACGCGAGGCGGATCAGCGGTTCGACCGTCCGCGGCGCGAACGCGAGCGGACGCCGGCCCCCGGGGCACGACACGAACGGCACGAGCGACACGAACGGCGCGAGAAGGCGCCCGACCCCAATTCGCCGTTCGCCAAGCTCGCGGCGTTGAAGGCTCAGCTCGAGGCCGAAGCCAAGGAACGCCGCTGAACAGGGAACACTGCTAACAGTGCCGACGGAGCGCGATCGCCAGCGCATCGACAAATGGCTTTGGCATGCTCGTGTGGTGCGCACGCGTGGCGCCGCGGCGGCGCTTGCAAGCTCCGGATATGTCCGGGTCAACGGGGCGCGCATCCGTGGGCCCGGCCGCATGGTGCGAATCGGAGACGTCGTCACAGTTGCGCTCGATCGGGTCGTGCGGGTGCTGAAGGTGAGGAGTTTTATCGATCGCCGGGGTGCCGCCGTTGTCGGCCAGAGCCTATATGAGGAATTGACCTGAATGGGCCGCACGCAGCGCGCGTGGCGGGTGGCGAACCTTGCGCGTGCGGGGGCCATGCGGTAGGAGCAAAGTCCGCAAAAGGCCGGTTTTCAGAGTGAGCAGATGACCTACATCGTCAACGATAATTGCATCAAATGCAAATACATGGACTGCGTCGAGGTCTGCCCCGTGGATTGCTTCTACGAGGGCGAGAATATGCTGGTCATCCATCCCGACGAGTGCATCGATTGCGGCGTGTGTGAGCCGGAATGCCCGGTCGACGCCATCAAGCCCGACACCGAGCCCGGGGTCGAGAAATGGCTCACCGTGAACGCCGAATTTGCCAAACAGTGGCCGAACATTACGGCCAAAAAGGAACCCCCGGCCGATGCCAAGGAATATGAGGGCGTAGCCGGCAAGTTTGACCAGTATTTTTCGCCGAATCCGGGAACGGGCGACTGACGCGACCGTTAAGTATTGTTCTTAACCTTCTCCCGCGGTGCGACCGTTTTGCGATGCCATAAGGCTTTGATTTTGGCCGAAAATGTGTTATAAGGGACTTTATATAATGAAGAACACCCCCGATATGCCGCTCCCTCCGTCCGGGAGCTTATTTTTCCGGGGGGTTTCCGAGGAACCGTCAAAAGAGGCGTGAGACCCACGCGAGAGCTGTGGCAGAGAAAACTCGTCGTCATCGTTCGAAGAAGAGCGCGGCCGGCATGAGCCGGAAGACAAGAAAACCCACCTCCGGCGCAAGCCGAAGGCCATCACAGTCCACGCGGCGGCCGACCCGGGGTCGGGTCAGCGTGGCAAAGCCCGTCCTTCGGCGCAAGCCGGAGGCGGAAGGAGCAAGTTTGGGAATGAATGCGAAGAAGACTACGCAGCGGCAAGGCTTCAAGACCAGCGAGTTCGTCGTGTACCCAGCCCACGGCGTGGGTCAGATCGTCTCGATCGAGGAGCAGGAAGTCGCTGGCGCGCGGCTCGAGCTGTTCGTCATCAGCTTCATCAAGGACAAGATGACGTTGCGGGTGCCGACTTCGAAGATCGCTTCCGTCGGCATGCGCAAGCTTTCCGAAACACCGATGGTCAAGCGGGCGTTGGAGACGCTCAAGGGCCGTGCGCGCATCAAGCGGACGATGTGGTCGCGGCGGGCTCAGGAATACGAAGCCAAGATCAATTCCGGCGACATCGTCGCCATCGCCGAGGTCGTGCGCGACCTGTTCCGGTCGGAGTCGCAGCCGGAGCAATCCTATTCCGAACGCCAGCTTTACGAAGCGGCGCTGGACCGACTGTCGCGTGAAGTCGCCGCCGTGCAGCGGCTGACGGAGACCGAGGCGATCAAGGAGATCGAGGCCGCGCTCGCCAAGGGACCCCATCGCGGTCCCAAGCCCGAGGTGGCGGTGGAAGAGGACGCCGTCGTCGAGGAAGAGGCAGCCTAACACCAATCAGGCGACGTCACCCGGTCAGGCGACGTGAAGCGTACAAGGCCCGGCAGCAATGCCGGGCCTTTTGTTGTTCCGCAACCCGCAGTGAGGCTATTGATCCGCCGGCAAAAATCCTCCTGTTAGCCATAAATTAAGCTTCATTTGAAAGGACTAAGCGGGTGTTGAGTGTGGGATGAGGGGGCCATGCGAATGCGGCGTAATCGGGCGTTGAAGCGCGGCCGTTGGATTTCTCTTCTGGTGGCCGGTTTCGTTGGTTACCTGCTCGGCGACTGGCACGCCATAGTGTTGCGGTCCGTCGAGCTATCGGCTTCCCAGAACGTGGCGCTGCGCTTTCCGGAGGCTAAAGCCGAAACAGCGGTCGCGGATACCGCGGCCGATATGCCGGCGGGCGCGGCGAGTTCCATGGTGCTCGGCGACACGCAGATTGCTTTGCTGAGCCCCGATCCGATGGTGGCTTCGCCGCCGCGCCAATCGGTGGCGCAGACGGCGCCGCAAGCGCGGGTACAGGTGGCATCGCTGGAAGAGGCCGCTCCGCTGCCGCCGGCCGTGACAGTGTCCTCACGCCAAGTGATGCCGAGAGTCATGCCAGCCGCGGCGCAGCCGAAAGCCGAGACAAGGCCGATAGCGGCCGTGCAACCAAAATCGGAACTTAAATCAGCGGCGATCGCGGACGCTGCTCGCCACGCCAACCGCCCGGGCTTCGTGCTCAACGATGCGCAGATCGCCAGCATCAAAGGCCGGCTGCATCTGTCACCCGATCAGGAACGCATGTGGCCTTCCGTCGAGTCGGCGTTGCGCAGCATCGCGTACGCGAAAGCACATGATGCCCGTCGGCGCGGCGCGGCGGGAAGCACGGATGTCGCTTCGCTCGATCCCGACAGTGCGGAGGTTCAAGGCCTGAAGTCGGCTGCCTTCCCGCTGATCATGAGCTTCAGCGACGAGCAGAGGAATGAGGTGCGCAGCCTCGCCCACGTCATGGGATTGGATCAGCTGGCGTCGCAGTTTTGATTCCAGCTGTCATGCCTCGCGGCACCCGTTCGAAGAACGGCGTCGCTTCGGCAGCCTAAGTCGCAGGCCTCTCGTTTTGACAGCACTGTGCCAACTTCAGCCGGGATGCCCGGCACAAGGCCGGACATAACTCGTCGAGAATGCACGGAACCACCGCCCGCGCTTGCGCGGCCAACACCCCTGTGGCAAGGATCGCCGCGATTTTATTGCACTTGCCGCGCGCGCTGCACGCGGACGACAGGCCCGCTGCCGTAGCTCAGTGGTAGAGCACTCCCTTGGTAAGGGAGAGGTCGTCAGTTCAATCCTGACCGGCAGCACCACTCGGCTTCGCTGCCGAGTTGCTTTGTGCGTTCTGAGGTCCCGAGCATTGAAGCCCACTTTGCGCTTGCGGCGTTCACGCCGCGTAGCCGAAATAGCTCAAGACCAAACCGATGATGAGGTTGAACACGGCGGCGCCGACGAAGGCTCCGCGATGCTCGAGGATTGCGGTGCCGGCCGCGACGATCCATTGCGGCTGGAAAATGCTGATCAGCGCACGAACAATCGTAACCCAACCGATAAGGGTAATAATCAGCCGCCAGTCCGGCGCCCAGACATTATGCGTCAGCACCAATGCCATGCCCGTGAGCAAACCGATAAAGCCGGCGAGATACAGCCAAGTCGCGCCGCGGATAAATTCCGACAGGCAGGATAGTCCGAAACATCCGCGGCTTGACCAGCAAGGCGACGCCGACAACGACGAACATCGGCCCCAAAAGCCGGGCAATAAAGATCGATGCTTGCATCTTTGCGCCCCATTCCCGGTTTTATGCAGAATCCAAACCCAAGTTGTCGTCCCCGAGGAAATTGGCCGGGCCTGTTGCGATGCAGGGGCGCGAAGGCGCATTAGCCCACGCGAATCGCTTCGGCGCGCAGCGCGAGGAGGAAAGCGCCTAGCGACGGCGCCTGACGGGCACCAAGCTGAGCCGCCGGCGATCTCCTTCGCGAAGAATTGCCGTGATGGCAATTCCAAGCGAGAAAGCGAGCGCGATTGATGCTATGGTAATGGTTGAGATCATGATGATTTTCATGCCCGGCGACGCGATCCGGGGCATTGATCTTGATCAAATCGGCGAACAGGTTAGTTGATGCGGCCCGCGGTTTGTCGGAAATGGCCGCTCATTGCCGCGAATATCACAGGCGCGTCGCTGACATAGAGAAGGGTGCCACGCCATGGCCGAACTTGCCCGTCCCATCTCCGCCCGTCCCGTTGCGTTGGTGACCGGCGCGTCGAGCGGCATCGGCGCCGAACTGGCGCGCGAGGCCGCCAAAGACGGGCACGACCTCGTGCTGGTCGCTCGTCGCCGCGAGCCGATGGAAGCGCTTGCAACGGAGCTCGCCGCAACGGGCGCCGAGATCGCCATCATCCCCGCCGATCTCGGCAAAACAGGAGGCGCCGCCGCGTTGATGGCGATCATCGAGGAGCGCGGCGTCGTCCTCGACATGCTGATCAACGCCGCAGGCCTCGGCGACAACGGCCGGTTCGATCAAGCGGACCCGGAACGGATCGCGGCGATGCTGCAG
>Ga0187860_1002499_pt1 | contig 15132 bp, 5 predicted proteins | sample June2016WEW_10_4_FD_132981 | JGI IMG/M metagenome (GOLD analysis project Ga0187860, IMG submission 132981) | Peatland microbial communities from SPRUCE experiment site at the Marcell Experimental Forest, Minnesota, USA - June2016WEW_10_40 | ecosystem: Environmental > Terrestrial > Soil > Wetlands... | reverse complement strand
GACCTGATCTTCAGCCAGTTCTGCCTCGGGAAATAGGCCGTTGCGGAGGTTAGTCCATGTTCAATCCGTGGTTCCGATGAAGAGAGCCGCCACTCCCAAGACCGGGCAACCCATCTACCACTGCCGCATTCGATAGAACCGCTGTGCGCCAGTGGCCGCCGGATCGGTCAGCATTCTGAGCGCGCCGTTGCCGGTGTTGGTGGAGAGCGCATTCCAGTTGGTTGCGGCCAGTGAATTCTTGCAGTCCAAGGCGTAATTCTTCCGGTTCAAGGTTTGGGCCAGCGCGCTGAACCGGCTGCCTTGCCGGGCCGGGTTGAGCAACTGCGGCACTGGGATGCTGCTCACCAGCAGCGCCAGCGAATGATACTCCCCGGCGCCAATTCCCACCACGTCGCTCAAACCGGAGGGCACGCTGCACTGGCCATTATCGTTATCACCCCAGGCCGCCACCGTCCCATCGGCCCGCACCGCCAGGCTGTGGGCGCCGCCGCCCGCTACGGCCACCACGTTGCTGAGTCCAGCCGGGACGTCGCACTGGCCGTCCGAATCGTCCCCCCACGCCGCCACCGTCCCATCGGCCCGCACCGCCAGGCTGTGATACTCCCCGGCCCCAATCGCCACCACATTCGTCAAACCCAGCGGCACCACGGATTGCCCGGCCTCGTTCCCTTCCGCATCCGTGTTCTCTCCCCAGGCCACTACTGTGCCGTCCGCCGTCAAGGCCAGCGTGTGGCTGCCGCCCGCCGCCACGGCGATCACGTTCGTCAGCCCGGCGGGCGGATTGGTCTGCCCGAAACTGTTGTCACCCCAGACCACCACCGTCCCATCGCGGCGCAGGGCCACGCTGTGCCAGGTGCCGGCGCTAATCCCAATCACGTTGGCCAGGCCCGCCGGCACATTGGTTTGGCCGGAATCGTCCGCACCCCAGGCGGCGACGGTGCCGTCGGCCTGGAGCGCCAGGCTGTGATAGCCGCCGCCCGCGATGGCCAGCGCCGACTGGAGTGTGAGAGGCACGTCGCATTGGCCGTCCGCATCGTAACCCCAGGCGACCACCGTGCCGTCCGCCCCAAGGCCCAGATTGTGCCAGGCGCCGGCAGCGATGGCGATCAGGTTCGTCGAGATGCCGGAGGCGTTGCCCTGGCCGAAAGTATTGTCACCCCAGGCGACGTCCTGAATGACCGGGCCTCCGGTGAAGGCGGTGGCGTAGAGCTGCGCGATTTGGGCCGGTGACAGCGTGTAGTCAAACACGGCAACCTGATCCAGCTTGCCGTCGAAAATGCGGCTCGGCAGGGACACGGTATCGGCGCCAAGCAAGGTGCCTCCGTTCCAGGCTTCGACATCGTGCGCGATGGCGTTGGTGGCGGAAAGCAGCACGCCATTGGCGCCGACGTAGATCACGGCCTGCGTGGGGGCAATGGTCAGCGCCACGAAGGACCACTGCCTGGGCGGCGTCACCAGGCCGCTGGCCCAACCGTAAGTGTTGATGTTGTTCTCGTTCCACGTGTAGCCGATCATGTTCAGGCGGCTCGCCTCGGCGACGTAGTTGATCCCCTTCGAGTAGGTGCTGGCGCGAGTGAAGACCACACCGTCGTAGGCGGCAATGGACGTGAACGGATAGACCCAGGCGGTGATGGTCACCGTATTGGTGTTGAGGTTGAGGGCCGGCGCGGTGACGTATCCAGCCCCGGCGGTGGCAACGTTGGGGTCCATCGCCACGGCAAAGTTGTTGCTGGGGAAGCCATAGAACGGCGGATCGCTCACGCCGGAAACGCCGTTGGTGGTGTTGGTCCCGTAAGTGCCGTTAAGCTCAGCGATGGCTTCGTAGGCGATGCTGCCATTGGTCTCATTCAACCGCCAGTAGCAGACCGGGGCGTCGGCCATAATCAGGCCCTCGTAAGGTAGCGCCGGGGCCGGAGCAACATTGGTCAGAATATGGGTGGTGACCGACTGGGCCAGGATGGCAGAGGTGAACCGGTGATTGTTCACCGGCAGGGGGGCCAGCGCCGCCATGTTCTCGCTGCCCGAGGTCCGGGAAAGGGACACCTGCGCGGGCAACCCGCTAAAGGCGCTCAGGTCGTAGGTGATGTTGAAGGTGTTGGTCGTGTCATTCACGGTCACAATCACCAGCGTCGAGTTGGTGGGATTGTAGGCGGCCAGCGAGTTGGCATCCCCGACGCTGAGAATCTGGCAGCCGGGCCGGATGAACTCGCTGAACTGGCCGATGACGTAGAAGGTCTCCTGAATCGTGTAATTGGTCGTGAAATCGGAGTTGGTGCTGGCCACTTCGGGATTGTAGAGCGGGCCCCAGCAAGTGTCGCCATCAACCACCTGCCAGTAAACCCAGGCGCGGGCCCCCATCATCGCAATGTCATCGTGGATGCGGCGCGCCTGGTTCATGCCGGTAGCGTCGCAGTGGCCGTATTCGGAGACCCACAACGGCTTGTGGAGGGAAGCGGCCAGGTTGCGCAGGCCGTCGGGGGCGTTGGCGCTGTAGGTATGAGTGACGATGCGGCTGACGTTGCTGAGGGCGGGGGCGCCATAGGCATTGAGAGAATTGAGGGTGTCTTCCTCGTAAGAGTCTTCGCAAGCGGCGACGCCGGCCGACTGGCCGAGCGCGTCCAGTTCGGCGCGCAAATCATTGACCATCCGCACTTGCTGGGCGGTGCTCATATAGCAGCCCTCCTGGCTTCCCCCGTACACCCACCAGTCTTCGTTCGGCTCATTCATGGGCGTGACGATATCGAAGTGGACGCCGTCCACGACAGTGAGGTTGCTGACGACCATGGCGAGATAGAGGGCGAAGCTCTGTTCGAAGTTGGTCTGGAGGTTGTTGCTGGTGCCATTGGTCGAGCCGGTGACACTGCCGCTGACGGTCATCCACCACGGGGGCGAATTGGCAAAGGCCTCGACATGGTCCACGCCCCGGGCCAGCGCCGCCTGGAGCATCCACCGCTGGTTGGCGTCCGCGCTCCAGTTCCACACGCCGTTGGTAGGCTCGAAGCCCGGCATTTGCGCCCGGAACTGCATAAAGTGGTTGGTGGGATTCTCTCCGCCGCCAATGTTGTAGCGGACGATGTTCAATTTGAGCTGGCTGAAGGCGAGGTCGGCATAGGTCTCGCGGTTGGAATAGCCGCCCACGACATTGGCCCACCAACAGAGGGAGGTGCCCCACCCCTCGAAGTTGGTGACCACGACGACGGTGGGGTCCACGAAAGCGGTGTAGTCGGCCCGCGCCGGACTCGCCAGCGCCAGCCAGAGAAAAGCCGCAGCGCGGAGGCATCCGGACCGGAACACGCTGGCTGTGTCAGGAGCTGCCCCCTGGGCAGGCTCGCTTGAAATAAAGGAGTGGCGGTTCGGCATGTTATTGAAAAAAACAGGCCGGGGAAACCTCTGAACCCCGGCCTGTCGTTCCCTCGTGCTTAATGCGCCGCAAACAGAAGGCAGCCCCGCATGGCTCGCGGCGGCCAGTTAGTAAACCTGCACGCGATAGAACATCCCCGCCCCCGAAGGTGTCACGGTATAAGAAGGGGGCGCTGCGCCGGATACGGGCGTCCAGGGGCCGTTGACGGTGGGCGCTTGCAGCAGCGTGCCCTGCGGCCAACTCAGAATCAGGTTGGGGCCGGACCACTGAAGGGTCAGGGTGACAGTTGGCGGGGCAGTGGCGGTGGAGTAGAGCTGCGCGATTTGGGCTGGTGACAGCGCGTAGTCAAAGACGGCGACTTCATCCAGCTCGCCATTGAAAATGCGGCTGGTAAGGGACGCGGTGTCGGCGCCGATCAAGGTGGTTCCGCTCCAGGCCTCGGCATTGTTCGCGACGGCGTTGGCGGCGGAAGCCAGGACGCCATTGGTGCCGACGTAGGCAATGGTTTGAGTTGGCTCAATGACCAGAGCCACGAACGACCACTGGCCGACCGGCGTGGCTGGTCCGTTGCCCCAGTCGTAGGTCGAGGAACTGCCCTGGTTCCAAGTGTAGCCGATCGTGTTGGGCCGGGTGGGCAGGGCGGCGTAGATCAGGCCAGCCACGTCGGTGCCGGTGCGAACGAAGACGATGCCGTCGTAGGTGGAAATATTCGCGAACGGATAGACCCAGGCGATGATGGTGACGGTATTGGTGTTGAGGTTGAGGGCCGGCGCGGTGACGTATCCCTCCCCGGCGGTGGCATCGCCGGCGTCCATCGCGACGGCAAAGTTGTTGCTGGGGAAGCCATAGAACGGGGGATCGCTCACGCCGGGCTGGCCAAGGGTGGTGGTGGCCCCGTAAGTGCCGTTCAGCCCGCCGATGCAGTCGTAGGCGGTGCTGCCATTGGTTTCATTCAAGTGCCAGTAGTGGAGCGGAGAGGCGGCCACCATCAAGCTCTGGTAAGGAGTGGTTGGCGTGAGGACCGTCAGCGTGACGACGCTGCTGGTGACGGCGCGGCCGGCGTTGGTCACGACGAGGTCATAAGAACCGGTATTGGCCGGAACGAGACTGGCGAAGGTCAACGTGTTGGTGGTTTGGCCGGACATGCTGGCGCCGTTTTTCTGCCACTGATAGGAGAGCGGCGGGCTGCCCTCAGCCGTGGCGCTATACGTGACACTTAGGCCTTGGTACAGCTCGAGGGCGTCCGGCGATGGCTGGACGGTAATGTTGGCCGGCTCGGCCGCCGCCGAGTAGTGTGCCGTGACCTGGCTGGGAGTGAGGGCGTAATTGTAGAGGGCCACATCGTCCACCTCCGCATTGCTGAGTTGGTTCGTGTAGGAGGAGTCGGTCACACTCGCGTCGCGCGAGCCGATACCGGTCAGAACGGCCGGTCCCTGGGACACGTACGTCGTCCCGAGGAGTCCCTGGCCCGTCACCATAGTGGTCGCCTCGGTGAGCGCCCCGTCAACGTAAAGGGAGAGGAGGCTATTGCCCTCGTCGCACACGCCCACCAAGTGGTGCCAGTTGCCGTCCGGCACGATGGCGCCGCTGTAGGCGCCTGGGGTCCTGCCGGTAGAGTCGTGAACAAAGAAGCGGAACTGGCTGGAGTAGATATCCAGGCAGAACTGCTCGCCGCCGCCGCCGTAGCCCTTGGCCACAATGCCCGCCGAGTTGGGCTCTCCGGGCGGGGCATTGACCCAGGCCTCGACGGAGAAGTGCGGGTTGATTCCCTGCTGGGAGAAGTCAATGTTCGGGATGCCCGAGCCGCTGAGGTCATTTTCGACGACCACGCTGTAGTTGAAGACATCATTCATGCCGAAACCGGTGGAGGTCTCGCTGGGGTCGGAGGGACTAAAGCCCCCCAAGCCAGTGACGGCTTGGTAGTAGGTGCCGTTGTGGCCGCCGACGTAATCGTTGGCTGTGCCGCCGGGGTTGCCGGAGCCGACACCGGAAGCCTCGTCGAGCCGCCAGAAGGCGAGCGGTTGGTCGCTGAGGATGCGCCGGCCGTAGCTGTCGGTGGGGGCGGCAACGCCGGTCACGCTCGCCCCGTAGGCGGGGTTGGGCGAGCCGATCCCGAAGGTATTGGTGACGGTGCAGCCGATGGTGTAGGGGCCGCCGACGGCGACGGTATTGGTATAAGTGGAGGTGGTCACGCCGACCGGCGAGCCGCCCACGGACCACTGATAATGGAAGGGCTGGGCACCTTGGGCGGTGGCGGTAAAGACGACTTGCAGGCCGGCGTACATGGTCGGAAGCGTGGCCGGAGTTACCGTGACGTTCTTGGGCACGCCGGCCGAAACCGACACCAAGACGCCGGTGCTGGTGGTTTGGCCATAGATATTGGTGACCGTCAACGCGAAGGTGTGGTTGCTATAAGTCGCACTGATGTTAGGCATGGCCAGCGTGGGGCTGGTTTGGCCTGGAATGGCGGTGCCGGGGCTGCCCGAGGTGATGTCGTACCACTGGCAGTTGAGGGGGAGGGTGCCGATAGCCTGCGCCGGGATGGTCAGGGTGGTGCCTTCGTTGGTAGCGGAGACGGCCGGGGGTTGGAGGGTGATGCGCGGGACGATGCCGGCGGCCAGGTAGTGGGTCACCACCTGGGTGGAGGTGAGGGGGTAGTTGTAGATGGCGACGTCGTTGATGTCGCCCATGAACGTCTGGCCATAGACGGTGCTGCCCGTGGTCTGGCGAGAGCCGATGCTGACGGGCACGGAGGTGTTCAAGACGCCGTTGCAAGGCGAGCAGGAATCGCTGACCACTTGTATGCCGTCCACATAGAAACAGGCATTGCTCTGGGGTTCGTTGAGGACGCCGACCAGGTGGTGCCAATTGCCATCGGTGAGGTTCGTGTTGGAGGTGAGATAGAACGGTGAGCCGCTGCCGCCAATGCGGTAGGTGAACCGGTAGGCGTATGTGCCGCTTCCGTTGGTGGCGCCGCCGATATCGAGGGTGAACTGCTCGGCGCCCCAGGCGCCTTTGGCGACAATGCCGGCGGCGCCGAAATACTGGGCCGCATCGCCTTTGGCCCAGGCCTCGATGGAGAAGGCGCCGCTGGTGTTGGTGGGAGCGGCGAAGTTGATGCCCTGGATGTTGCCGACGAAGCAGTTCGATGTTCCGGCACCAGAGGCGTTGTAGATGGGATAGTAGCCAAATTCGGCTGAGGTCTCGTTCGTGTCGGTGGCGAGGCTGGGGTTGCCATAGCCGGCGGCCAGGCCCCGGCTGTAGTTGGTCTGAATCAGGATGGTATTGGAGTAGATGCCGAAATTGCCGCCCCAGTAATCGTTGGCGATGGCGCCGTTGTTGCCGGAGCCATTGTCCGATTCGTTCAGGCGCCAGTAGCCAAGGGGGTTGTCGTGGAGGACGGCCGCCGGGTAGGGATTAGTCGGCGCCGCAATGACGGAAAGGGTCCAGGTGTTGGTGGCGGAACCGGCGGAGTTGGTGACGACGCAAGCACAACTGGTCAGACCGGCTTGCACGTTGGTCACCGAGTAATTGGTGCTGGTCCCGCTGACATCGGGCACGCCGTTGGTGTACCACTGGTAATAGAAGGGCGAGAAGCCGGTGACGGAGGTCAGCGCGAAGCCGGCCTGGGCGCCGCGAAACAAAGTGATGGTGTTGCCGTAGGTCTGGGGGGAGACGCCGAGAATGACCGGAGAGGTATAGACGGTCACGGTGGAAACGGCGCTGGTGGCGGAGAGAGAAAGAGAAGCATTCGTCACGACGGCGTAATAGCTACCGGCGTTGGTGGGGGCCAGGGAGGGGAAGGACAAGGTGAGATTGGTCTGGCCCGCCAGCGGCGCTCCGTTTTGATACCACTGAAGGGTCAGCGGCGGCTGGCCGTCGAGGGTGGCGCTGAGGGAGGCAGCGGTGTTGGCGACTTGCGCGATGGTGGCCGGCAGAATAAAGACGGCGGGATTGCCCGTTTCCAGGATGGCCAGATTAGGCCCGCTGTACATCTGCCCGCCGTATTGGCCGTAAACGCCAGGTGATGTCCCCCAAGCATTGCCACTATAACATGCCCAGCAGGTGGAGGCAATGGCCGAGTTCAAGTCGGGAAGGGAATAAGTATCGCCCTCCGGGTCTACATTGGCGACTTGTTCAGCCATTAGCATGTACGTTGTCTTATTGGTCAGGACGAACGGCGGATTGAGCGGCTGCCACATGTATCCGTTGATGACGGGGTTGACGCCGGCGGGAATGACCACATTAGTTAAAAGCGTACTGCTGTTGGCAGTGTAAATACCGATGTGATGATTAACCGCCAGGGTGCAATTGGTTGTGTTGCCGGTTACGGTGGTATTGGCCGGCCACGCATAGTATCCCAAATACGTCACGGTCACATTGTTATTCCCGACGGTAAATTGCCCGCCGCCCTGGCCAGTACCGGTGTTATTATCGAGGCTAGGCCAGAAGCCGTGCAAGAATTGCTGCGTGGACGGGGCCACATTCGGCAGGACCGTCAGGGTCGCACTGTTGCTGGCGGTATTAGCGGTGGAACAGACGTAGTTGGATACGAAGCAGGAGTAGGTGTCGCCATTATTCGCCATTTGGGCGGTCTCGGAGAAAGTGCTCGAGGTGGCGCCGGCAACGGCGACACCGTTGCTATACCATTGATAAGAAATGGGCGGAACGCCGATCGCGGGGCTGTAGAATGTGGCGGTGTAACCCTGAGCGACGGTGATATTGGTCGGCGGTTGAGTGACGCCAAAGCCCCACACCACCGGGACATTGGCGCTTTGATTGGTGCCCACGTAATTGGTGGCGACGAGGCAATAGGCGCCGGCTTCCGCCGAGGAGTAGTTGGAGATGGTCAGGGTGGCGGTGCTGGAGCCTGCAATGACGCTTTGGTCGGCGTTGGTGCCGTCGGACATGGGGGACCCGTTGTAGCACCATTGATAACCCAGGGGAACGGCGCCGCTGGCAAAACCGTTCAAGACGACGTTGGTTGGACTTGACTGACAGGGGCCGATGACCGCATTGGTCTGCTGCACGCCGACGGAGGGCGGGCCGACCTGAATATTAGCCAGATTCGCCCAGCAGTAGGTCTTGTTTGCGCCGTTCTTGGTGAAGGTCCCCGCCAGGGGCCAAGTGTAGTTGTTGGGGCTTCCCCCGCCATATGTGGCCGACCCACCCGAAGTCGAAGTGGAGCCGACAAAATACGGCCCCCAGGTCGGGGTGAAATTATCTCCGAACCAGTCGGGAACAGGATGAGTATAGCTAAATGACACGGATTCCAGCCAATAAAGAGTACTGGCCTTTAGAAGCAGCGGCGGGTTCAACGGCATCCAGTAGAAAGTGTTCGTATAATAGGGGCTCGTGCCGGACGGCACAATCACCTGGCCCAAAAGGGTGTGACTGCTTGAAGTTCCGGCATACACGCCGACGTAATAGCTCGCTGACAGTCCGGCGACCTTGTTGGTGCTGAACACTCCCAAGTGCGATACGACGACATTGGTGGAGCCGACTGTGAACCCGCAGCCGATGCCGCCGGTGTTGTTGTCCCGCCAGGCCCCGCCCGCTGAAGCTCCGATGGCCGGGGTGGCGTAGAGCTGTGCTTCGAATTGGGCGTAGCTGGAGGTGGCGAGGGCACAGAAAAGGCCCGCGATGACCCAGCGCAGGGTGTGGCGGGCGGCGCGGGCCGGGGTGATGGTTTGGAGGGCGTGAACCCGGCTGGTGGCCGGGGTGCGGAGGATGTTTTTAATGTTCATAGCAGTGGATTACGGAATGGTTAACGGTTAGGAGTTATGGAACGGTTGATATGGCCCGCAACACCGGGTTGCGGGCGGCGGCAGACGGGAGGTCTGCCTGGCCAGAAACGGACTGTAGGCACGATGCGGGTTGTCGCATAGTTTGCGGCCCGAGTATGGGGACAAGACCGGGGTTGAGTCTATTGTCAACTGTAACAAAGCCGTTGCCAAATTTAACAAAAGGGCCATCAGGGCTTGATTTTGTGGGAATCCCGGTATTGGGTCGGGGTTTGGCCCAGCCAACCAGTGAAACTGGCGGCACAGGTGAGCGGTCGTGCTGAAACCGGCGCGGCGGGCAATCTCGTTCAGGCGCAAGCCGGTCTGGCGCTTCTGCCGCCGTGGCGGACGATGTCATTTCCCGAAAGTCTCCCAGGCCTCGCGAGAGGCTCCTACCAATAGCCACGGGAGTCCGGATCAACGGTGGCGCCCCAGGGTGTAAGCGGGTAACGCTGAGCGGCTGTGAACAGATAGGCCTGAACGTGGTTGTCGCCGTAAAGGATATTGAAAAGGCCAATGCCTTTGTCGGTGTGCCACGCAGCGATCTCGTCGAGCGTGCGGTCCGGGGCGCCCGGCCAATCCACCAGAATGATTTTGGTTGTGGGTCTGGCGGCGATTTCGGAAAACTTGATTGCTTTGTTGCCGCCCGCGCTGGCATCGCCGCCGAGGGCCTCGATTCCATAATAGGAATAGCCAAAACTGCCATTGGCGCCCGTGGTTGCATCCACCAGCCCCGTCTGTCGCCAGGGCATCAGATAGCTGTTGCCCCAGGCAGCGAAGCAGGACTGCGAGGGGCCGGTCATGTACCATGGGTCTCCTATGTCGCCTGGGCAATGGTAAACATTCACGTTTTTCGAGTAGGTGTTCAACGGGCGTGCCGTGTCAGGCACATTCCAGCCGTACTGGGCGGCTGCGGCAGGCTGACCGGTGCCCTTCGGTCCTCCCCAGCATGCCCAATTCAGGCAGGCTGGAAAGAAGTCAAGGTTATCATCGTCATACATCACTAAGGAGACACCCAATTGCTTTTGATTGTTAACGCATTGGATGCGTTTGGCCTTGATCCTGGCGCGTGACAGGACCGGCAAAAGCATTGCCGCCAGGATTGCGATTATGGCGATTACTACCAAAAGCTCGATCAAGGTAAACGCTGACGCGCGGCGCTGGCCGGCCCGAAGACGCAGCGCAACAGATTTGCAATCTGTTGTATCCTCGCCCGGAATTTCCCTCACCCCCGCCTTCCACCAGAGGAAGAAGAGGAATCGCCGCCTGCCGCTCAGAATTTTATTTGGCACAGATGCTCAGGAACGATTGCCGCAAGCCCGGCTGTCCGCCGGGCCTGCGGGCGATCCTCAACCGCTCGGCTCACTGCAACTGAACACGATAGAACTTCCTCGCCGCCGAGGGCCTGAGGATATATGTGCCATTGGTCGCGCCGATGGTTGGTGTCCAAGGGCCGGTGATATTAGTCGCCTCCAAGAGCGTGCCTCCCGGCCAGGTTACAACCAGGTTGCTGCCCGACGGCGCGATATTCAGCGTGGCGGAGGCCGGGACGCCCAGATACAACGCATTCACTGCAACGGGCGAAAGGGCAGTGTTGAAGACCATTAAGTTGGCGATTGACCCATTCCAAAAGCGAAGATTGCCGCCCCCTGCAGTATCATAGCCGATGTCACTAAGGCCGGCAAAAGTGGCCGACGGGTTGGCGCCAGGACTGTTGGTGGACTGCATGCCGGTGCCATTCTGAAGGTATAAGGTCGCATTGGTCGGAGTGATTACCAGGGCTGTAAATGCCCACTGGTTGGTCGGCAAATCCAAGAAACTGTTGAACGAATAACCCGTTCCGTTCCACGTATATCTAAGTTCGTCGCCGCCGCTTATTGGATCAGGGTTGACACTCAGGCCGAATACGTAGGTCGAGCGTTGGAAGAAGATGGTCATGTTTGCCTCCGCGGTGCTGCCCGGATAAGTGTCGTAAACCCACGCCGCGATTGTGAGGTTGGAGACGACAACGTTGGCCAACGCCGGCACATAGACGTAACCGCTATAGCCATCGAGCGCCACAGCCAGATTGTCGGGGCCGAAGTTCACGTTCGTCGGCCCCGCTACTGCGGAGTATCCATTCGTGTAATCGCCATTGCAGGCGAAGCCGAGGCTGCCCCAATTGGTCGCGATGCCATATCCGCTGCCGGCATCGTTTAAGGGATAGTATAGCAGCAAGCTGCTGCCCATCACGGCTGAGGGATAGCTACCCCATGCCGGAGTGGTGACCTGTAGGGTCGCGACGGAGCTGTTTGTCCACCCGTAGCTATTAGTGACAAACAGTTGGTAGCTCCCGGCGCTCGCCGTGGAAACGTCCGTCAGGGTCAACGTGGCGTTCGTCGCGCCCGTGATCGCGCTGCCGTTGAAGGTCCATTGATAGGTCATGGGCGGCGTCCCGGAGGTGACGACCGCGAACTGCACCGTCTGGTGAACATAGGCGTCCTGAGACTGAACATCCTGGGTAATGCTGGGACCAGTGTCGGGAATCACCGTCACGACCGCGTCGGGGCTTTGCGCACCGACGGCGGCCGCGGCGTTGGTGGCGATCACGTAATAACTGCCCGACTGGCCCACGGTCACGGCGTTCAAATTCAAAACAAGGTTGGTGTCGCCCAACTGCGTCGCAGGCTCCTCATACCACTGCACGCTGATTGGCGGCTGGCCGGCAACCGAAGCGGTCAATGTCACATCCGTGCCGGCGTACTGCGTCACAATGGTCGGTTCAACGACCGCCGAGGCGCTGATTGCTAACACGGCCATATTAGGAGCGCTGTAAATTTCCCCAGCCGAGCCATAGCTGTAGAGCGGAGCGGTCGGCCAAGCGGAGGCGCTGTAACGCACGTACTGGCTGGAAGGCGGGTTTGTCCCCACGTAGTACGGGTTCCAGTCGGACGGAGTATAAGCATCACCCCAAGGGTCTGTCCCGCTAAATACCTGGGCCGCCAAAAGATACGATGCGGTGTTGGAAAGAACCAGCGGCGGGTCGAGCGGCGCCCACATGTAGCCGTTGATAACGGGATTTAACCCCGCCGGAACATCAACCGAACCGTAAAGCACGGTCCCATCGGGACTGAAGACGCCGACATGATGATCCGAGGTCAAACTAGCGTTGGTTCCGGTTGGGTCGTATTGTGAGGCGTAGTAACCCAAATGAGTCACCAACACGGAAGAGTTTCCAACTTCGAAAACGCCGCCCACCATCCCGGTGTAGTTGTTGGTGTCAATATTGGGCTGATAGCCATGCAGCAGTTCCTGGGGCGGGGCCAGGTTCGGGATCACCGTCAGCACCGCGTTGGCGGTGTTGGTGGCCGAAATCGAGTTTGTGACCAGACAAGAATAGGAGTCTGCGTTGTTGGTCAAAGCAGCGGCCACTGAATACGAGCTGCTGGTGGCTCCCGGAATGGCCGCGCTGTTGCGCGACCACTGGTAGTAAATCGGCGGCGAGCCCGAGACCGTGACGGACATCTTGGCCGTGTAGTTCTGATACACGGTGATATTGGTCGGCTGCTGCGAGATGGTCACCGGTACGGCGGTCACGGAGACCGTCACATTGGCGCTTTGCTCCCCGCCCAGGGCGTTGGTGGCGGTCAGGTAGTAAGTGCCGCTGTTGGTTATCTGGGCATTGGAGATCACCAGCGTGGCATTGGTCTGGCGTGGCAAAGCGGTGTTTGGAGCCAGATACCACTGATACATAATGGGAAGCTGGCCGGTGGCAAAGCCGGCGAGGGTGAGGGTGAGGCCGACGCTGGTCCCGACATTGGTTTGCTGCACGCCAACATAAGCGGGACCGACGGGGATATTGGCCATCTCGGGGGCGCCGTAGGTTTCATTTCCTTCGTATGCTCCGAAGCCCCCGCTCGGCGGCAAGGTGTCGCCAGCGGAGCTGTTGGGCGCATAAATTCCGGTTCGCGTGCCAGTACCGTTCGCGCCGACAAAGTAGGAGTTCCAGGTGGGCGTAAAAAGGTCGGGCCAGGAATCTCCATCACCACTGGTTGGGAGAGCGGCGAGGAAGTATGAGGTGTTGGAGCTCAGGAGCAATGGAGGATTCAGTTGGACCCAGTAATAATTGCTCATCCAAAAGGCGCCGGCGCCGGCAGGAACCGTCACCCCAGCCAAAAGCTTGGGGCTGGAAAAGTTAGCCGTTAGAATTCCGACGGGGTGCGAGATGTTTAAGCCGCTGCTGGTGTTGGTGCTGAAGTAGCCAAGGTGGGACACGACGACATTGCTGGATCCCACCTGGAACTCGCAGCCCACAGCGCCGCCATAGTTGTCACGCGCCCCGCTGGTGGGCGCCGTGTAAAGCAGATTTGTGGATTGGGCGTGGCAAACCGCCGGGGCTGCAAGGAACAGACCCGCAGCGATCAAACAGAGGGTGTTTCGGCTAGTATTCATAACATAATGGATTTCATGGCAAAAGTGGATCATAAATTAGATTTCCATGCTAAACATAGAAGCCACCCCGCACCCCCGTCTATTGTCAATTGTGACAAAAGGGTTGCCAACTTTAACAGAACCGGCATCAACGCTTGATTTTGTGGGAATCCCGGTATTGGGTTGGGGTTTGGCCGAGGCGGCTGTGAAAGAGCCGGCACAGGTGAGCGGTGGTGCTGAAACCGGCGCGCCGGGTAATCTCGTTCAGGTGCAAGTCGGTCTGGCGCAGCAGCGAGCAAACCCGATCCATCCGGCGGCGGATGATTTCACCGTGAATGCTGGTCTTGAGCCAGCGGCGAAAGCGCTGCTCCAGATCGGTGCGCGAGCGGCCCGCGTTGGCCAGCACATCCTTGACGCTGATGCCGTCATCCACGTGGTCTCGAATGAATCGCATGGCCTGGACGGTAATGGCATCGCCAATCGGCACCACGTCGGTGGAGGCCCGCTCGACGACACGCAACGGTGGAATCTGGACCAGTTCAATCTCCGGCTTCTTTCCTTGCATCATCTGGTCCAACTGGCGCGCCGCCTCGAATCCCAGCCGTTCGGTATCAGGCTCGATGCTGGTGAGCGGGGGGTCACATAAATTGCAAAGGACGTCGTCGTCATCCACACCCATGACGGCGACCTGCTCCGGGACCTTGACGCCGTGTTCACGGCAGGCATTGAGGACCTGCTGGGCCCGGACGTCGTTGCAGGCGAACAGGCCGAGCGGCCACGGCTGTTGGCGCAGCCAGCCCGCGATCGCCTGCTCCGCCGCCAGGCCGGATTGCTCGACTGCCTGAATATGCGGGGGATAATGGGGCAGTCTTGAGGAAAATACCCGGACCTTGAGGCCCCACTTTTCGAGACGCGCGCAGAAAGCCGCCTCGCGCCGATCGGAGAATGGAATGCCGCGATAGCCGCAAAAGGCGAGGTGGCCAAAACCGGCCTGGAGAAAAAAGTCGGCTGCCAATTGCGCCACGGCGCAGGCGTCCGTGTCAAAGCCGGGAATGGCTTTGAAGCGATTGTTGCCCAGCACGTCCACCACCGGATGGCCCAGGCGCAGCAAGGCATTGGCCATACGCGGGTCTTCAATGCGAGCGATAATCCCGTCCCCTTTCCACTCTTTGAGCCAGGCCGGGACGCCGCTGTGCAGCTCGCGTTCCTGGGAATAGATCGACCAAGGCCCGTTGACGTGGGCGTAGCGGGCGATGCCGCGCAAGATGCCGCGACCGTAGGTGCGTGAGCTCTCAATCAACAGCGCGACTCTGGGAATGCCGGCAGCCATCGGTTTCGAATATGCTCTGTTATTTGCGCAAGTCGAACCAGAACGGAGCCAACCCGGTGGGCGCAAATCAGCTTTTGTACGGGCCTGTCTTCCTAGCAAACCAGGGCAAATTGCCCACGATACGCCTCCTGGCGGCGGCGAATTGCTGCGTTTTCCAACGATTTCGCTGGGTAGGGTGTACAAAACCTGATTTGCGCCCGTTGCGCTCCAACGCAGGCGCTCCGCAGTTTGGTCTCGACACCAGACAT
>Ga0187860_1002497_pt1 | contig 15135 bp, 13 predicted proteins | sample June2016WEW_10_4_FD_132981 | JGI IMG/M metagenome (GOLD analysis project Ga0187860, IMG submission 132981) | Peatland microbial communities from SPRUCE experiment site at the Marcell Experimental Forest, Minnesota, USA - June2016WEW_10_40 | ecosystem: Environmental > Terrestrial > Soil >... | reverse complement strand
TGATCTTCTGCGCGTGCGTCTCCGACAGCGCGCCGCCGAACACGGTAAAATCCTTGGCGAAGACGAAGATCGAGCGGCCGTTGACGGTGCCCCAGCCGGTGACCACGCCGTCGCCGGCGATCTTCGTCTTCTCCATGCCGAACTCGTAGGAGCGGTGCTCGACGAACATGTCGAACTCCTCGAACGAGTTCTTGTCCATCAGGAGCTCGATCCTCTCGCGCGCGGTGAGCTTGCCGCGCTTGTGTTGCGCCTCGATGCGCCGCTCCCCGCCGCCGCCGCGCGCGCTGGCGCGGCGCTCTTCGAGCTTGTCGATAATGTCCTTCATAGCCCGCTGCTGGCCCCCTTGTTGGCGCCTTTGGCCCCTTGTCATCGCTCCGGTCGGCCGCGGCGGCCCTGGCGGCCCCGGCGGCCGGACTGCCTTGGCACATTGCCTTGGCACGGACTCAACTGCGAGGCTCAATAGCAAGGCTTGCACGCGCCGTCACGGCTACAATACCCCTACCCGCCGGCCGGCGGTTTCTCCTGGCAGCCGGCGTGCTATGGCTGCGTGCCGGAGCGCCGGACCCAAAAAGCCGACCAATGACGCAATGACCATGGCCCGATTGATCGACGCGGTGGAACGCCGCCCGCAAGCGGTTTTCGCCGGCTTCCTAGTCGTCCACGGGCTGATCTGGACGGCGCTGCCCTCGCTCCTCTACTTCAACCTGCCGGTCGACGTGATCGAGGCGCTGACCTATGGCCGCGAATGGCAGCTCGGTTACGACAAGCTGCCGCCGCTGCCGTGGTGGATGGTCGAGGCCGCCTACCAGGTGTTCGGCACCGACGCCGCCATCTACGCGCTCGGTCAGATCGCCGTGATCGTCGCTTTCGTCGCGGTGTGGCTGACGGCGCGGCCGCTCGTTGGCTCAACCGGCGCGCTGGCCGCGATCCTGATCATCGACGGCATGCACTATTTCAATTTCAGCGCCGCCAAATTCAATCACAATGTCAGCGAACTGCCGTTCTGGGCGCTCGCCGGTTTCGCCTTCTGCGCCGGGTTGCGGCACGGCCGGTTGCGCCACTGGATCCTGCTCGGGATCGCGCTCGGTCTGGCCTGGTGGGCGAAATATTTCGTGGTGATCCTGGCGGCGCCGCTGGCGGCCTTTCTACTGTTCGACCGCGATGCCCGCCGCCGCCTGGCCGGACCCGGCCCCTGGATCGCGGCAGCGGTGGCACTCATGGTCGTGGCACCGCATCTGATCTGGCTGGCGCACAACGATTTCCTTCCCTTCAGTTATGCCGAGGCGCGGGCGACGACGCCGCGCGGCGTGCTCGATCACCTGCTGAACCCGGCGATCTATGTCGTCGGCCAAGCGTACTTTCTCATTCCCACGCTGTTGATCGCCGTGCCGTTGTTGTGGCCGCCGTCGAAGACGCCGCCGCGGACCAATGCCGACGCATTCGACCGCCGCATCGTCACGCTGTTGGCGTTCGGCCCGGCGCTGACTTTGCTGGCATTTTCCCTGCTGACCGGCCGCGGCACCAACGCGATGTGGGGCTTTCCGCTGTGGCTGTTCCTCGGCCTGTGGATCGTGCTTTTCGCGCCGGCCGCGCTCGATCGGGTGCGGCTTCTCTGGATCGGCGTGCTGTGGCTGACGGTGTCCGCGATCTTTGTTGCCGCGTTCCTCGCCGACTATCTGGTGCTGCCGCCGCTCGACCACCGCTTCCGCGCCGCGCTGTTTCCCGGCGTTGAGTTGTCCGCGGCGATCACGCAGCGGTTCGAGGCCGCGACCGGGCATGAGCCCAAGTACGTCATCGGCTCGACGTGGGACGGCGGCAATGTCGCGCATTATGCGGCGCAGCGCCCGCAGCCGCGGGTGCTGATCGATGGCCTGCCGCGCGCGGCGCCTTGGATCGATCTCGCCGATCTGCGCGCCCGCGGCGCCGTATTGGTCTGGACCGACGGCGACTTGCATGCGCTGCCGCCGGATTTTGCGGCCATCGCGCCGGGCGCCGAGATCGGCACGCCATTCGAACTACCGTTGCACCGCGACGACGGCACAGTTCACGTCGGCTGGGCCATTCTGCGCCCGCAATCGAAATAGATAGGCGCGCTTGATTTACGCCATTGCGGCGCGGTGCTAATTTCCGCCCGGCGACGCGAACAGAGCGATAAAATGCCGGATTATCTGAAGCTTGAGGCGTTCTGCGCGACGCCGCTGGTGAAAGAACCGTTCGAGCACTTGATCGTGCCCGGCTTCATCGGTCCGGCGGCATTGGCCGCGATCAATGCCGATTATCCCAAAATTTCTTCGTCCGGCAGTTTTCCGGTCGATCAGGTCAGCTTCGGTCCGGCATTCCAGAAGCTGCTCGACGAGCTCGAAAGCGATGATTTCCGCGCGGCGTTCGAGCAGAAATTCGGCATCGACCTCGCCGGCCGGCCGACCGTGACCACGGTCCGCGGCCGCTGCGACCTGAGCGACGGCAGGATCCACACCGACTCGGCGAGCAAGATCATCACGGTGCTGATCTACATGAACGAGACGTGGGACCAACCCGGCGGCCGGCTGCGCTTGCTGCGCTCCGCCAGCGATCTCAACGACATCATCGTCGAAGTGCCGCCGGTCGCCGGCACGCTACTGGCGTTCAAACGCAGCCATAATTCCTGGCACGGTCACGAATCGTTCGCCGGCGAGCGCCGCGTCATTCAATTCAACTGGCTGACCTCGCAGGGCAATCGGCAGATCGCGATGCTGCGGCACCATACTTCGGCGTCGTTCAAGCGCGTGCTGCAGATGATCTTGCCGAACCGCTGATCGCTGCAACGGCCGGCGGCGACACGCCGGTCGTTAGGCTGGGTGCTCGCGCGCGGCATAGATCGCGAGCCACAGATAGACGCAAAGCAGCGTTGCCTCGACCAGCACGATGTAGATGCTGCCGCCGTAGACGCGCGGAAAGAATACCTCCACCACGGCCATGGACACGACCGAGGTGAGCCACACCACCGCGCCCCACGGCGCCGCCAGCCACAGCCCGACCGCGGCTACGAGATCGATGACGGCGAAGAACACCGTCGCCGTTCGCCACGCCACGGTATGCGTCTCGAAGCCGGCGTCGAGCGGCGCCCCGATGCCGCACACCGCGGCCCAATGATAAAGGCCCTTGACCAGCGACACCGCCGCCATGATGCGCAGAAACAAGACGAGATAGGTGGCCCAGGATCCGGCGGCATTGGCCGGTTTGCCCGCATGCACGGGCTCAAGCATGTCGCTCGGCCGGGTGGGTCGCCTCTGCGATTGATCGCTCATCCGCGCGGCCTTTGACATTCGGGATGGGCCGAAGTCAATCCGCCGGGGTCAGGCCGATGCCCAGTTCCTCGCGGCCGGTGCCCCGGCCAGTGGCGGATCGAGGCGGGAACGGGTAAAAGGAGGCTCCGCCAGGAGGAGCATGTTCATGGCGATCAAATTTGGCCGGCCGGTCGCAGCGAGCCGCCTCGCGCCGGTAGAGGCAAAGTCCGCAGCGCCGGTCAGCGAGCGTCTTGACCTGGCAATCCGCCCGCGGCGCAACCGTCGCGCCGGCTGGGCCCGGCGCATGGTGCGGGAGCATGTTCTCACCACCGACGACTTGATCTGGCCGCTGTTCCTGGTCGACGGGACAAAGGTCCGCGCGCCGGTTGCCTCGATGCCCGGCGTCGAACGCCTCTCCGTCGATGAGGCGGTACGCGCCGCCGAGCGGGCGGCGAAGCTCACAATCCCCTGCATTGCGCTTTTCCCCTATACCGAGCCGGGCAAGCGCGACGCCACCGGCTCCGAAGCGCTCAACGCCGGGAACCTCGTCTGCCGCGCCACCCGCGCCATCAAGAAGGAGGTGCCCGACATCGGCCTACTTTGCGATGTGGCGCTCGATCCCTACACCAGCCACGGCCATGACGGCCTGATCCGCGACGGCGTCATCCTCAACGACGAGACCGTCGCAGTGCTGGTCCGCCAGGCGCTGGTCCAGGCAGAGGCCGGCTGCGACATTATCGCTCCCTCCGACATGATGGATGGCCGCGTCGGCGCCATCCGCGCTGGGCTCGACGCCGCCGGCTTCAACGACGTCCAGATCATGGCCTATTCGGCGAAATACGCCTCCGCCTTCTACGGCCCGTTCCGCGACGCGGTCGGCTCGAGCACGACCCTCATCGGCGACAAGCGCACCTATCAGATGGACCCGGCCAACGCCGACGAAGCGCTGCGCGAAGTGGAGCTCGACATCGCCGAAGGCGCCGACATGATCATGGTCAAGCCCGGCCTGCCCTATCTCGACATTTTGCATCGCGTCAAAGCGGCCTTCGGCATGCCCACCTTCGCCTACCAAGTGTCGGGCGAATATGCGATGATCATGGCCGCTGCCGCGAATGGCTGGCTTGAGGGTGACAAGGCCATGACCGAAAGCCTGATCGCCTTCAAACGCGCGGGCGCCGACGGCGTGCTCACTTATTTCGCGGCAAGAATTGCGGAAAAGCTGCAGAAGGGCGGAGTGTAGCAACCGTCCTCGCCGGGGAGCAAACAACGAGGCGGATGTCATGCGTGAGGACAACGATCATTTGCGGCACTACGGGCCGCTGTTGCGCCGGATCGTCATCGTCGTCGCGGTGCTGGCTGCGATCCCGGCGATCTTGTGGACCATCACCGTATTCATGCGCACCTATGTCGCGCCGCCGAAGCTCCCGACGTTCCGCCAGCTCGCGGCGAGCGCGACCATCCCGGTGCCGCGAAACGCAAGCGCCAGCCTCGACACCGCCGGCCAGCCATCGCCGGCGTCCGATCAGTCCAGGCTTTCCGACCCTTCCTCCGCGACGGCCGCGGCTGGAGCAGCGCCGACGGACGCCCGTGACGCGTCCGCCGCACCGAAGGGGCCGTTGCTCGGCGATCGTGCACCGAACGGAGGAGCCAACACGCCGACCGGCGCGTTGAGGACGGCCGATACGTCGCCCGTTGTTCCGGCCGACCCGAAAGCAATGGAGATGCCTGCTGCTGCCGCTGCCCCACCCGGGGGAGCGGCCCCGAGCACCGGCGCGCTCGCCGGGCAGCAACCGGCGGCCTCAAGCGATCCGCCGGCCGACGCCGCGCCCGCCGCGGAGCCGCTGTCCGGCCCGATCCCGCTGCCGCCGCGTCGTCCACACCTCGTCGCCATGGCGCAGATGACGCCCGGGAGCGTGCCGATGCCACGGCCGCGGCCCGATGCCGCCGGCCCGGCCGCGTCCGAGGGCACGACAGCAGGGCCGTTCGACTGGCTGCAGAATATGTTTCATAAGAACAGCGAATAGAGCGTTGCGATAGCTGGCCTACTCACTTCTCGCCAGTTCACTCCCGCGGACTCGATCGGCATTGATCGGCGGACTTTTGGCCGGGCTTCCGCGGCCCCCAATTAACAGTGGTCCTTTTTGATTTGGATCAATGTGGCCATAACGCATTAGACCAAAGTCTAAGCATTCGCGGATTCTGGAACCCTGAATGAGGGGTAATCCGGCCCTTTACAGATGCGGTCTCGGCTTTCCGCGCGGGCAGAAAACGCCTGGGGAGATATCCGATGACAATGCCCAGCGAGCATCGTGGCCACGGTCTGGCCAACAACATGGCCGCGCAAATGGCGTTACTGGCCATTGCGGTAGCCGTCCTCCTTGTCATTGCGTGGTATTACGTTTGGTAACTGCGTCGAGGCCGCCTCAATCGGCGGCCTCGTTGCGTCTCCAAAAGCCTCGACTCTCCTCGTGCTTGCGAGGGTAGCCTCGAGTTTTGCAGGAACGTCAGCATCATCGGTAGCGCTCGCCCGCTCGCCCGACATCGCCCTTGATGTCGAAGTCCGCGAGGCTGCGGTTCGGAGCGCAGCCTGTGAACGGCGCCGCCTCAGTAGCACGACGGTTCGATTACTCCAGCGCGGTGCCGCTTGGCAGGCGCACCGGCTGATAGCCGTCGGCCGCCAGCGCGCGAAAAATGTCCTCGGCGTGGGCGGCATCGCGCGTCTCCATGGTGACGTCGAGCTTGGCGCCCTTGGCGGGAACGTCGAGGAACAGCCGGTGATGATCGACGCCGAGGATATTGGCGTTGAATTGGCCGAGCCTGGTTGCGATCTGCCCCAAGATTCCCGGGCGATCCGGAATGGTCAGGCGGAAGGAGACGATGCGGTCGGCGCGCTCCAGCTCGCGCACCATGATGGAGGCAAGGATGCGCGGATCGATATTGCCGCCGCAGAGGATCAGGCCGACCTTACGGCCGCGGAACCGCTCCGGTTCGGCGAGCATAGCGGCAAGCCCGGCGGCGCCCGCTCCTTCCGCCATAGTCTTCTGTAAGGTGAGGAAGGCATTCACCGCGCGCTCGATCTGCGCCTCGTCGACCAAAATGATATCGCGGACCAATTCGCGCACGACCGGCAGCGTCAGCCTGCCGACATTTTTTACCGCGATCCCCTCGGCCAGCGTCGGGCCGCCGCACGGCTTGTTGCCCTGATAGAGCGCGTTCCACATCGACGGGTAGAGCGCACCTTCGACGCCGACGATTTCGATCGATGGGTTCTTGGCGCGCGCGGCGATGGCGCAGCCGGCGATCAAGCCCCCGCCGCCGATCGAAACGATGAGGACGTCGAGATCCGGCACCTCCTCCAGCATCTCCAGCGCGATCGTTCCTTGGCCGGCGATGATGTGCAGATCGTCGTAGGGGTGGACCCAGACCAGGTTGCGCTCGGCCGCAATCACCTCGGCCCGTGCCTGCGCTTCCGCCAGCGTCTCGCCTTCAAGGATGACGGCGCCGCCGCGCGCCTCGGTTGCCTTCACTTTCACGAACGGTGTCGTCACCGGCATGACGATGGTTGCCGGAATGCCGAGCCGCCGGGCGTGATAGGCCACCGCCTGGGCGTGATTGCCGGCCGACATCGCGATCACGCCGCGGCGGCGCTCGTCGGCGTCGAGCGCGTCGAGTTTCACGCAGGCGCCGCGCTCCTTGAACGAGTTGGTGACCTGCAGATTCTCGTATTTGACGTAGACCTCGGCGCCGGTCAGCGCCGAAAGCGGCGGCGCCGCCAACACCGGCGTCCGCAGCACGTAGCCGGCGATCGCGCGCCCGGCGGCTTCGATATCGGCCAAGGTCACCATGAAAGCTGTCTCGTTGCGCGCCAGTAGCCGCGGCGGCGCCAAGCCACAGCGGCCTTTTTCCCTATTTCCGGCGGCGTTACAATGTCAGAGTCGCAGCAGGGCCGTTCATGAGCGATTCCAGGCTAAATGCAGGGTCGGATTCCGGATCGAGCCGGATCGGCATCGCGGCCGACATCAGGCCGCATGCCTACGATCCGCTGGTCAATCCCGAGCTGTTCGAGGGCCTGCTGACCCGGCGTGTTGTCGCCTTTATCATCGATTTGATCATCATCGCGGTGCCTCTGGTCGCCGCGGCCATGTTCATTTTCGTTCTGGGCCTCGTCACTTTCGGCCTCGGCTGGGCGCTGTTCTGGCTCTTGTCGCCGGCTTCGGTGATCTGGGCGCTGTTCTACTACGGAACGACGCTGGGAAGCCCGGCTTCGGCCACGCTCGGCATGCGCGCCATGGAGATCGAAATGCGTACCTGGTATGGCGCGCCGGCGTATTTCGTGCTCGGCGCCGTGCACGTGATCATTTACTGGGTCAGCGTCAGCGTGCTCACGCCGCTGGTCCTCTTGGTCGGCTTCTTCAATCCGCGGCGGCGGCTTCTGCACGACATGCTGGTCGGCGCCATCATCATCAACAACGCGGCCCGGGCGGCGTCGCTGCGGGTAGCCATGAGCAGCTAGTGTGGCGGTTCAGAAGTCCGCATCATTTTTGCCGCGAACTCGTCATGCGGACTTCTGAACCAAAGCCACACTAGATCAATACGTTGCTAGTGTCCTTCGATTCCGAAGTTTGCAAACGAGGGTGCCGCATAATGATGCGAACTTCGGAATCGGGACACTAGTGCGGCGGATTTGGCCTTTGCCGCGCCACCGTTCTCGGGCAATCTAGGCGGCGGCCCGGGCCAGTCTCGGCCGCAGGAGGCCAACGGGCTAGCAAGAGGCCAGAGCGCTACGTGACCCAGCACTCGCGCGATACGCCGCAATTCTACCTCACCGCTCCCTCGCCCTGCCCCTATCTCCCCGGCAAGGAGGAGCGCAAGGTCTTTACCCACTTGGTCGGCGAGCGCGCGGGCGAGCTCAACAACATCCTCACCCAGGGCGGATTCCGCCGCAGCCAGTCGATCGCCTACCGGCCAGCCTGCGAGGGTTGCCGCTGCTGCGTCTCGGTGCGGGTGATCGCCAAGGAGTTCCGCCCCACTCGCAGCATGCGCCGGATCGTCGGCCGCAACACCGACATCGTCAGCGAGATGAAGATCGCCGTTCCGACCTCGGAGCAATATTCGATCTTCCGCGCTTATCTGGATTCGCGCCATCGCGACGGCGGCATGGCTGACATGACGGTGCTCGACTACGCCATGATGGTCGAGGACAGCCACATCGAGACGCGGATCATCGAATATCGCCGGCGCGAGCCGGGTTCTTCGCTGCCGGGGCGCCAGGCCGACGACCTCCTCGCCGTCGCCCTGACCGACGTGCTCAACGATGGCCTGTCCATGGTCTATTCGTTCTTCGAGCCGGATGAAGCGGCGCGTTCGCTCGGCACCTTCATGGTGCTCGACCATATCGCGCGCGCGCAGCGGATGGGGCTAGCTTACGTCTATCTCGGCTATTGGGTGCGCGGCTCGCGCAAGATGGATTACAAGAGCCGCTTCCGGCCGCAGGAGCGGCTCACGCCCGACGGCTGGGCAAGGGTAGAGTAACGAGGCTCCTGCGCTTAGCAGCCGTTTGTTGGGGGGAGAATATGTTCCTCAAGCTCGAGGACGCCGAACTGTTCGTGACTTCCTTCGGCAAAGGGCCGCCGACGCTTATTGCCCATGGCGGCTGGGTCGGCAGCGGCGAACTCTGGTCGCAGCCGTTCGAAATCCTCAGCCGCTCGTGGCGCACGATCACTTACGACCACCGCGGCACCGGCGCCACCACCAATCATGCATCGGCGATCACATTCGAAATTCTCGTCCAGGATCTTTTCAAGGTTCTCGACGCGCTGTCGGTCGAGCCGTGCGTTTTGGCTGCGGAGTCGTCTGGCGCCTGTATCGCCCTGGAAGCCGCCTTGCGCGATCCGTCGCGATTCAAAGGGCTGGTCATTGTCGATGGCCGTTACCAAGGAGGAAGGTCCGTTGGCGCAGCGCGCTTTATCGAGGGTTGCAGGACCGATTTCCGCAAGACCATGGACTTGTTCGTCAACGCTTGCGTCCCGGAGGAGGAATGCGACGCCGAACGCCGTTGGGCCAAACAAATCGTCAACCGCTCAAACGGTCCCGATGCTATCCAGTTGATGGAATGCCTCGAGATCGTTGACGTGGAGCGCCGGCTCTCGGAAATTTCGCTGCCGACGCTTATTCTCCACGGCAGGCGGGATGTCATCACTGCCATGGCGAATGCCGAAACCCTGGCGGTAAAAATCCCCAACAGCAAACTTGTCGTCATTGAAAACGCCGGGCACGTACCGACGATAACCCGGCCGGCAGTCGTGGCGAAGGCGATTGAAGAGTTTTTTGCCTGACAGTCGGCACCTCGCTACTCGCCATTTGCCCGTTGCTGCCACCGCCGAACTTGTTCTTGGCAAAGCCCCCGGCCGCCCGGCGTCGGCGCGGTTGCCGCGCCAATCGGTCAGTTCCTTGAGCGACAATGTGAAACCGCGGCCGGCGGAAACGGTCCAGCTCAGACCTTTTCCCGCCTCGAACGTCCTGTCGGAAAGCCGCCGATCCGATTCGATTGAGACGAGCTGTTTCGGATTGCCACCATTCGTGAGTGGCGTAATGTGGCAGCGGAGCCATTGATCGCTTGGGGGTGCAATGGATCCTTGCGCCAGCTTCGTTTCGAAGTTGATTGCTGCGGCGGCCATTTTCGGGACCTGCCTGTCTCTGTCCGTACCGGCGCACGCCGAGAAGCGCGTGGCGCTGGTCATCGGCAATTCCGCCTACAAGGTGGTCCCGCGGCTCGACAATCCGAAGAACGACGCCACGCTGATGGCCGAAACGCTGCGCTCGCTCGGCTTCACGCTGGTCGGCGACGGCGCCCAGCTCGATCTCGACAAATCCGGCATCGACCGCGCGGTGCAGAACTTCGGCGACCTGTTGCAGGGCGCCGATGTCGGGCTGTTCTATTATGCCGGTCACGGCATCCAGGTGCGGGGCGCGAATTACCTCGTGCCGGTCGACGCTAATCCGACGCGCGAATCCGACGTGGACTTCCAGATGCTCGACAGCGACTTGGTGCTGCGTCAGATGACGGACGCGGGCACCAAGCTCAACTTCGTGATCCTTGACGCCTGCCGCAACAATCCATTTCCCGGCCGCGGCTTGCGCGCGACGGGCGGCGGCCTCGGACAGATGCAGGCGCCCGAGGGCACGCTGATCTCGTTTGCGACCCAGCCCGGCAATGTGGCGAAGGACGGCGCCGACGGCAACAGCCCCTTTACCAAGGCGCTGGCGCAGACGATCAAACGGCCCGGCCTCGGCATCTTCGAGGCGTTCAACGAGGTCGGGCTCTTGGTGATGCAGGCTACGGGCAACGCCCAGCTGCCATGGTATTCGACGTCGCCGATCAGAGGCAAATTTTACTTTGCCGAGGCGCCCGCCTCCGGTCCGCCGCCCGCCGCCGAGGAGCCGGGCACGCCGACGAAAGAGGCCCGCCTGACCAACCCTGCCGACACATTGCGTCCCGACCTCGTGACCGACTGCGATCGGCTGGCGGCCCATCCCTTGGATGATCAGCGGCCGCGAGGAGTCACCGGCGTTTTAATCACGGATACGATCGACGTCGTACCCGCGCTCAGGGCCTGCAGCGACGTTATGCGTCAATACCCCGATGTCGCGCGGTTCGTCTTCGAGGCCGGCCGCGTTGCGTATGCGCAAAAGGACTACGCGACCGCTCGCCAATTGTTTGAAAAAGCGACCGGTATGGGCAGCAAAATTGCGATCGCTGACGTCGGCGTCATCTACATGAACGGTCAGGGTGTTGCGAAAGACTATACCAAGGCCCGGCAATTGTTCGAGGAAGCGATAGCCAAGGGCGATCACCTGGCGGAAGTCTCTCTCGGCTCGCTTTACCAAAACGGCTGGGGTGTCGCGCAGGACTACGCGCAGGCGCGCCAATGGTTCGAGAAGGCCGCCGCCGCGGGCGCGCCCGCCGCGATGAACAGCCTCGGCGTCCTCTATGGAAACGGGCTGGGTGTCCCCAAGGATTATACGCAGGCGCGCCAGTGGTATGAAAAGGCCGCCGCCGCGGGCAACGCGCTCGCGATGCAAAATCTCGGCTGGTATTACCAGTACGGGCTGGGTGTCGCGCAAGACTACGCGCAGGCGCGCCAGTGGTACGAGAAGGCCGCAGCCGCGGGCAATGCCATTGCAATGAATAGCCTCGGCATTCTTTACCAAAAAGGATTGGGCGCCTCGCAGGACTATACGCAGGCGCGTCAGTGGTACGAAAAGGCCGCAGCCGCGGGCGGGCCCGCCTCGATGAACAGTCTCGGCGTATTTTACCAAAACGGCTGGGGTGTCGCGCAGGACTATACGCAGGCGCGGCAATGGTACGAGAAGGCGGCCGCTGCGGGCAATTCTGATGCGATGAGAAACCTGGGCTTGCTTTATGAGAGCGGGTTGGGCGGGATCAAGGACTACGCGGCAGCGCGCCAGTGGTTTGAGAAGGCCGTCGCCGCTGGTGACGTAGGCGCCATGACCAATCTCGGCTTTCTTTACGACAGGGGATGGGGTGTTCCTCGGGACGGCGCGCAGGCCCGTCAATGGTACGAGAAGGCGGCGGCGGCGGGCGAATCCATCGCCATGGGCAATCTCGGCGTGCTGTATAGAGACGGATCGGGCGTCGCCAAGGACTATACCCAGGCGCGTCAATGGTTCGAGAAGGCCGCAGCTCTGGGCAACAACCAGGCGATGAATAACCTCGGCGTTATGTACGGCACCGGGACGGGCGTCGCCAAAGACCTGACGCAAGCGCGGCAGTGGTACGAGAAGGCGGCAGCCGCCGGAAACGAGGTCGCCAGACAGAACTTGCAGAAAATAGGCAGGAGAAGGTGACGATGTTCGCGTCTGGCTGCCGCAGCCGGACGCGCCTTCGACGCGAACTTGAGGATGCAGCGCCAGCCAAAGCGATTTTTCCGCCGCCTGGTGTTGTGTCGATTTATGGGTCAGCGCATCGTTCGGATTGAAATCTTTGATGACGCAAACCGTCAGTAGCTTGGCGGCGCGTTGACGGCGATTCATTGAGCTTGATCAAAACGCCTGCGGAAAATTCTCGGCTATAATGGCTGTACTCTCCCCGCCGCCGGTCAGGCGGGCTGAGGGGTGCGCGTCTTTCCGGCTGCGCGGTCGCTCATGCAGTGCCGTACCACCCCTATGCTGGCTGCCGCTGTTCTGGCGGCGATCGCATTTGCCGGCCTGCCGGCCACGTTGCTGGCGCAAACGGCCGGCCCCGCAGATAGCGGGCCCGTCGACCCGCCGGATACCGCCTATTACACCGGTTCACTGCCTAACGACCCGGAGGTCGAGCGCGGACTGCCGATTGCCGAACATCATCGGGCATTTCTGCCGGAGCGAGTCGATCTTTCGAGCCGCATGCCGCCGGTGGGCAGTCAAGGTCACTTGGGATCCTGCTCGGCCTGGGCCGCCTACGCGGCGCGAAGTTACTACACCGGCGCACTCGAACGGCGCGACCTCCAGCAGCCGGCTAACCTCCTGAGCCCGAACTACGTCTTTCACCTGGCCCGGGGCGGCGGACGCGTTTGCGAAGGGTCGAGCTACGACGACGTCGTCAAGGTACTGAGAAGAGGTGCGCTATCGCTCGCCGACTACGCCTACAGCGACGCATGCTTGCCACCGGCGCCGCCGCAGCTCGTCGCACGAGCCCATGATTTCCGTGTGCGCGGACTGAATCGTGTCGATATCAGCCGACGCGATGATGCCAAGGGTCAATTGGCGCGATCCGCTCCCGTGCTGATCAGCTTCTACGCCAGCACGGCATTCCAAAAATTTCGCGGTGCTGAAACGTTCACGGAACGCGCCATGCCCCGCGACGACAAGAAGGCAGGTTGGCACGCGATGACACTGGTCGGCTACGACGAGCGGCGCCAAGCGTTCCGCTTGATCAATTCCTGGGGTCGGGGTTGGGGAGATCACGGCTACGCTTGGATCAGCTACGATCTGCTGCAGACCCACATCAGGGGCGCGTATACACTCGACATTGGCCCGGTGACGCCGCCGCCCGTCGTCGATGTGCCGCCGCCGCCGGTCGTGCAACCGCCACCGCCACAACCGGTGACGCCGCCGCCCGCCCCCGTGCCGCCAAGGCCGGCCGGCCAACTTGCCGACCTGCAGACGTTGTCATGCGCCCATGTCAACGTCGAAGCGCGAGGCGACCAATCGGTGTTGTCCGGCTACGTCGCCACCGATGATGACCTCAACCGGGTCAAATTGATCGCGGCGAGCGTTCCAAACACGGTTCTCGGCAACGTGATTGTGGCGCCATGGCCGCAATGCGAGGCATTGCAGACTTTGCAGAAGCCGCTCCTGATTGCCGACCGCCCGACGATCGACATTGGTCCAAACACCGAGCTGCACAGTGGCGACCTGCTCAAGATTCAGGTCCGTTCCCCCGCGCAGATCAGTTATCTCTACGTCTCCTATATCCAGGCCGACGGTTCCGTCGTCCACCTGGTGCAGCCCAACGGGCTGCTGCCGCAGCCGACGCTTCCGAGACAAACGCTGGTGTTCGGTAGCGGCGAGGAGGGCAAACCGAAATTCACCGTCGGGCCGCCCTTCGGCCGCGAAATGATCATCGCCATTGCATCGCGCTCGCCTTTGTTCGATCACGAGCTGGCGCCGCAGCAGACCGAGCGTGATTATTTGAGCGAGTTGCGGCGGGCGCTGATTTACAAGCCCGTTCCGGATATGCCCGACCGCGAACTCGCGGCCACTATAACAACCCTGAAAACCAGTGCGAGGCAGCCATGATAATGTCGTTGCTTCTCGTCATAGCGCTGCTTGTCGGCGCGCCGATCATATCCGTGCCGGCTGCGGCGGAGGAGGCGCTTTCACCGAACGACATTGAATGCGCGTTGGATCCGAACTGCCCAAAGCCGCAACAGGAACGCACGCGCAGCCTGCTCGGGCGCGGAGTGACTATCGAAGGCAAGCCCGCCGAACAGCCGCTTTCGGTCAATCTCTATGTCAACTTCGCCTTCAATTCGTCGGATCTGACGTCAGACGCGCGCATCACGCTCGACCGGTTGGGCGCCGCACTCCGCGACCAGCGGCTTGCGGCATTCAGCTTTCTCATCGCCGGCCACACGGATGCGAAGGGCGGCGTCGAGTTCAATCAGAAACTCTCGGAGCGGCGCGCCGACGCGGTGCGCAGTTATTTGATTGCCCAATTCGGGATCGCTGCCGAGCGACTTAGCGCCAAGGGCTACGGGAAATCCCAATTGCTCGACCCGGCTAATCCGGAAGATGGCGTCAACCGCCGCGTGCAGATCATCAACATCACCGCGGCAGGGCAGCACAACTGAAGATGACGGCTTGGAACTCGTAGAGCAGGCATCGGTCACGCGTTTTCTGCACCCTTGCCGTTCGCCGGCGTGCGGCCGGATGCGCCGCCGAACTTATTGTTCTTCGGAAATCCCTTCGGCGCCAGGCGGCCGGCGTCGGCGCGGTTGCCGCGCCAATCGGTCAGTTCCTTGAGCGGCAGCGTGAAAACGCGGCCGGCGGAGTCGGTCCAGGTCAGGCCCTTTTCCGCCTCGAAGGTCTTGATGTCGGAGAGGCCGCCGTCCTTGTGACGCTGCAGCCGCACGCCGCGCCCGCGCGTCATTTCCGGCACCTGATCGATCGGGAAAACGAGCATCTTGCGGTTGTCGCCGATCGCCGCCACCAGCTCGCCCTCGGCCGGCGCAATGGCGCACGCCTGATCCGGCGGGCTCACGTTGAGCACTTGCTTGCCCTTGCGCGTATTGCCGAGGCATTCGTCCTCGGCGACGATGAACCCCCTGCCCTGTTTGCTCGCCACGATGAGCTTGCGCGCGCCTTC
>Ga0187860_1002495_pt1 | contig 15161 bp, 12 predicted proteins | sample June2016WEW_10_4_FD_132981 | JGI IMG/M metagenome (GOLD analysis project Ga0187860, IMG submission 132981) | Peatland microbial communities from SPRUCE experiment site at the Marcell Experimental Forest, Minnesota, USA - June2016WEW_10_40 | ecosystem: Environmental > Terrestrial > Soil >... | reverse complement strand
GAAGAAACCCTGCTTCTGCTCGGCGATCTCGAGCGGGATGCTCTCGACGTCGGACCGCTCGGCGAGCAGCACGACGGGGAGCGTCTCGTGCAGCGAGTGGACCCGCTCGACGACGCCGAGCAGCTCGCGGTCGTTCGAGAACAGGTCCCAGTCAAGCAGCACGGCTCCGATAGACGCATTCGAGGCGATGACGAAGTTGACGTCGGCGAGCGTCCGGGCTGTGATCACCTCGAGGCCTCTCTGGCGCATCTCTGCCTCCAGCGTGGCGGTCGCCCGGTCGATGGCCGAGCCGGTGCCCAGCTCGTGCTCGGCGAGGAGGACCGGGTACCGGTCGTAGTGCTCCATTTCGTGCTCCTTAGATCGAATCAGCGATGCCGGTGACCGTGGCCCTGTGATCGCCACGACAGCTGAGCCGGCACCGCAGCTGCGGTGCCGGCTCGTCAACCTCTGCTCGCCGGGCCGAGCAACCGGCCCGAGCGAGCAATGAAACGGTGCTCACGACTCTTCTTCTTCTTCCTCCTCCTCTTCCGACGCAGCGACAGCTGCAAGCGTCGCCTCGTCAGCCACCCACGAAGGCTTGCGGAACCGGGCGATGAAGACCGGCGGCAGTGCCAGCAGGGCCGTGAAGAACACCATCAAGCAGATGTAGAGCGTGTGGTTACCGGTCGAGATCTGCGACGGCGGGACGAAGCCGACGTAGAAGGCGAAGACGCAACCGGCGATGCCGAACCCCGACATGATCCATACCCCGAGCTTGCCACCGGGGATCTTGTACGGCCTTGGCCGGTCGGGCTCGGAGTAGCGGAGCCGGATGACGGCGGCGAGCATGAGGACGTACATGACCACGAGCAGCTGGGTCGTGAGGGCTGAGAGGATCCAGTACGAGGTGCTGATCGTCGGCTCGAACAGGAACAGGAGAGCGAACAGCGTCCCGACCCCTGCCTGGATCCACAGAACCGAAGTCGGTGCGAGCCGCTCGTTGTGCCCTTGGAAGACCTTCGGGAAGTCACCCTCGAATGAGGCCCGCATGAAGCCTCGGGCCGGTCCGTACATCCACGTCGACAACAGGGCGATGCCACCGGCGAAGATCAGCAGCGACATCGGCCGGCTGAGCCAGCCGACCCCGAACTTGTTGAAGAAGACTTGGAACGCCTGCAACAGACCCGAGTTGAGCTCGATCTTCTTCGCCGGGACCACGAACGCGATCGCCAGCGTGCCGAGGACGTACAGCCCGACCAGGATGAGGCAGGCAAGGAGCGTCGCCTTCGGGAAATCCTTCTTCGGGTTCTTCGCCTCACGCGCGTGGAACCCCGCCATCTCCATGCCGGCGAAGGCGAGCAGCACGCCTGAGAAGAAGACGAGGTTGGACAGTCTCAAGCTCGGCATGAGCGAGCCGGCTCCGTGGTAGGGAGCTGCCAAAGTGTGACCCGTGGCGATCCAGCCGATGCCGAGACCGATGAGGATGATGCCCGGGATCACCGAACCGACGACGGTCCCCCAGCTGCTGATGCGGGCGGATGCCTTCACGCCGAAGAAGTTGGCCACCGTTGTTCCCCAGAACACGACCATCATCACGATGAACAGCCACGCCCGGTTGTTCGCCCACGCCGGCACGAGCAAGTACGCCAGCGCCGCGGCGATGAACGCCAGCACCGTCGGGTACCAGACGAGGTTCTCGGCCCAGTCAGCCCAGATGGCAATGGCGCCGGACTTGTGGCCGAATGCCTCACGGACCCAGACGTACACACCACCGGTCTCCGCCCAGCCGCTCGCCAGCTCCGCGGCCGCAAAGGAGACGGGGATCATGAAGCCGAGCAGCGCCAGCCCGAAGATAAACAGCGAACCCCAGCCGTACTCGGCCACGGTGGGCAGGTTCCTCAAGCTTATGACTGCGGCGACGTCGATCATCGCCAGGCTGGTCATGCCGAGGACTCGCTTGGACTTGATCGGCTTGCCGGCAGGTGCCCCTTCGCTAATGGTCGCCAGGCGGTGCAGACCACCAGACGGCTTCTGCGCAAGTGCCATCGCTCCTCCTTCCGAGGTTCACGCCCCACACGGTGCACTTTCGGCATCAGCTTCTTCCCCGAAGGGTGTGCAGCAGTAGGGCCGAACGTCCCATACAGGCCCGCCGTGGGTCACGAATCAGTACCTGACCAGGAAGGCGCCATCGATTGGACCTTCGCCAGCGCCAAGTCCGGACCTTCGGCCCTAGGCGAGCCAACCCGCCCAGGGGCAAGATGCCCGTAGCTCAGCGGATGGTCCGTCTGAGCCGTGGAGGGTGGCGAGCAGCCATGAAGTCAGTAGGCAACCTTCCCGTACTCGTCGTGCACGACCCGAGCGAGGCCGGCGCGACGATCCGCAGCGCCATCAAGCACATCGTGAAGGAGCTCGAGGCGCTCGGTTTCAGCGTGATCGAGGCCGAGGACCACTCGGACGGGATGCTCGCGATCAAGGCACATCCCGACCTCGGCGCCATCCTGGTCGGATGGGCCGAGGGACTCGGGCGACCTTCTGACGAGCGAGAACCGGTCGAACTGCTCGCGCTCGCCCAGGCCCGATTCGACCAGCTTCCTGTCTTCCTCATGACCGAGGGCCTCTCGATCGAGGACATGACACCGGAGATCGCCGCCTCGCTCACGGGTTCGATCTGGCTGACGGAGGACTCTCCGGAATGGATCGCCGGCCACATCCAAAAGGCGGTCGAGCACTACTACGATCGGCTGCTACCTCCGTTCTTCGGCGAGTTGCTCCACTACGTCGAGGAGTACAAGTACGGCTGGCACACGCCCGGCCACATGGGTGGCCTCGCCTTCTTGAAGTCGCCCGCAGGTCACTTGTTCTACGACTTCCTCGGTGAGAAGGCGCTGCGCGCGGATCTCTCGTCCTCGGTGCCCGCGCTCGGATCGATCCTCGAGCACCAGGGCGTCGTCCGCCAGGCGGAGGTGGCTGCGGCCCGGGCCTTCGGGGCCGACACGACGTATTTCGTCACGAACGGCACGACGATGTCGAACCAGATCGTCTTCCGATCGGTCGTGACACCGGGCGACGTCGTCCTGCTCGATCGCAACTGCCACAAGTCGATCGTCAACTCCGTCATCCAGGTCGGGGCGATCCCCGTCTGGCTGCTCCCGCTGCGCAACCGGTTCGGGATGATCGGCCCCATCGACCCGGCGGAGATGACTCCCGAGGCGATCAAGGCCAAGCTGGCGATGAATCCGCTCGTGCCAAAGGACGGGGAGCACCCGGTGCGCATCGCCGTCGTGACGAACTCGACTTACGACGGCACGATGTACGACACCACCGAGGTGCTGTCCCGACTCGGGAACGTGACCGACACCGTGCACTTCGACGAAGCCTGGATCCCGTATGCGGCGTTCCACCCGCTGTACGCGGACCACTTCGCCATGGCCAGTCACCCGCACGGCGACGGGCAGCTTCCGACCGTCGTCAGCACGATGTCGAATCACAAGATGCTCGCCGCCCTGTCGCAGGCCTCGATGGTCCACATACGCCAGGGCCGCGCGCCACTGCCGGAAGACCGCTTCAACGAGGCGTTCATGATGCACACCTCGACCTCTCCGCAGTACCTGATCTTCGCCTCGCTGGACGTGTCGACGAAGATGATGGAGGGTGCACCTGGGCGGGCGCTCATGAACGATGCCATCGAGGAGGCGATCGCGTTCCGCGCGGAGCTCGCAGTCGTGCGGGACCGGCTCGCGGCCGAGCTCGAGTGGTGGTTCGATATCTGGCAGCCGGAGCAGGTGTCCCTCAAGGGCACCGATGGCGCTCCGGGCTACGAGCTCTCGTTCTCCGATGCCAGCCACGACGTGCTCACCTCCGATCGCAGTGTCTGGGAGATGCACCCGGAAGACAGTTGGCACGGCTTCGCCGGAATCGAGCCCGGCTATGCGATGCTGGACCCGACAAAAGTGTCGATCGTCTCGCCCGGAATCACCGAGTCGGGGGCTCCCGAGCCCTGGGGGATACCCGCCGCTCTCGTATCGGCGCTGCTCGGCGAAAAGGGTGTGGTGAGCGAGAAGACGGGTTTCTACTCCTTGCTGTTCCTCTTCTCCATCGGGGTGACCAAAGGGAAGTCCGCCACGCTCGTCGCCGAGCTGTTCGAGTTCAAGCACCTCTTCGATACCAACGTCCCGGTGCGCGAGGCGATGCCCTCCCTGGCGGCTGTCTACCCCGAGCGGTACGGCGAGGTCGGGCTCCGTGACCTCGCTCACGAGATGCACGAGTTCCTCGCCGGCTACGACACCTCCGAGATGCAAGAGGCGATCTACCGGCGACTGCCGCGGCAGGCCATGACGCCTGGTGAGGCGTTCGGGCACCTCGTGCGCGGTGACGTCGAGCACGTGCGACTGGAGGACCTGGAGGGACGGGTGAGCGCTGTGTTGTGCGTGCTCTACCCGCCTGGCATCCCGGTCGTGGTACCAGGAGAACGGTTCGACCACGAATCTCGCTCGATCATCGAGTACCTGCGGCTGTTCGAGAATTGGGACGCGCGGTTCCCGGGTTTCGAGAGCGAGGTGCAAGGGGTCGTGAAGCAGCGGGACGAGTCCGGGAACGTGCGGTTCAGCGTCAACTGCGTGATCGAGCACTGATCGGTGGGCAACCTCGCCGTCAGGACTGAGGGGCTCTCCAAGCTGTACGGGCCCGTCCAGGCCTTGAAGGACCTCGACCTCGAGGTCGCCGAAGGTGAGGTCGTGGGTTACCTCGGCCCCAATGGCGCCGGCAAGACAACGACGATCCGCGTGCTCCTCGGGCTGGCGCGACCGACTGCGGGGAGATCGGAGATATTCGGCCTCGATAGCCAGCGCGAGGCCGTCGAGGCGCACCGCCGGCTCGCCTACGTGCCGGGCGAAGCGAGCCTGTGGCCGTCGTTGACCGGAGCCGAGACACTCCACCTGCTCGGGCGGGTGCAGGGCAACGTGGACACTTCCTACCGGGACGAGCTGGTGGAGCGGTTCGACTTCGACCCGTCGAAGAAGGTCCGCACCTACTCCAGGGGCAACCGGCAGAAGCTGATCCTCATCGCCGCGCTCATGACCCGGGCTCCCCTGCTGCTGCTCGATGAGCCCACGAGCGGGCTCGACCCCTTGATGGAGCGGACGTTCCGCCGATGTGTGCACGAGGCCAGAGAGCGAGGGCAGACAGTATTCCTGTCCTCTCATATGTTGAGCGAGGTCGAAGCGCTCTGCGACCGTGTGGGGATCCTGCGGAACGGACGGCTGGTGGAGATGGGGACGTTGGCCGAGATGCGTCACCTTTCGGCCCTGATCGTCGAGGCCACGTTCGACGGATCGATCCCTGACTTGAGCGCCGTGCCCGGTGTGGAGACGCTCGAGGTGGACGGCCACGTCGTGCGCTGCCAGGTGCACGGGAGCGTCGATCCGCTGCTGAAGGTACTGGCAGGCACGACAGTCCATGAGCTGCTCAGCAGGGAGCCCTCGCTGGAGGAGCTCTTCCTCGCCCATTACGGTGCCGAGGACGGCGACGGTCGTGAGCCACGGCATGCGAGCTGAGCGACTGCTCGGAATCCCGGCAACCGCCGGATGTCGCTGCCGATTCAGCCGGCGACGATGGGGACCCTAATGAAGTCGGGCTTGACCTCGCCGTCAAGCGGGACGTTGACCTCGAGCAGTCCGTTCTGGTACGAGGCCGACACACCATCCTCCCGGCTGCCCGCTGGCAGGGTGAGCTCCCTCACGAGCTCGCGGTACGTGAGCCCCGAGCGAGAAGCGTCGTCGTCACGCACTGAGCCGCCGCAGCGGCGCACGTGGATACGCAGGACCCCACGGGACACGGTGACCTCGATGTCACGCGCCGGATCGACACCCGGCACCTCGGCGGTGATCACGTAGTGGTCACCGTTGCCGAATTCTTCGAAAACGCCTCCCGATAGTTCGACATCGAAATCAACCAGCCACCGGAGGCGATCAGGAGCCCAGTCCAGGGGAAAGCGGTCATGCCGTGTCGTCACCATCCCGTCCCCTCCTTCGACGAGCTCAACACCGCATTTGAACTCTAAGACAGTGTGAGACGGACCCAGGTGCCGCGGAAGGGACTTTCGCCTCTTTCACGGAACCTCGGGCTCACGGATCATCTGGGTGTGGCCCGCATGCACGGCAACCAAGCCGATGGAAGGACGTGACGGTCGTGAATGTGCGCGAGTGCTCACGAAGGACCCCCGTTACTGTCCCCCGGCGGTGTTCCCTCGTTGAGGCTGCCCAGCTGATGGAGCAGCACGAGGTGGGGGCACTTCTCGTGGTCGCGAATGAGCGCCTCGTCGGGATCGCGACCGATCGCGACCTGGTGGTGAGGGGTCTCGCCAAGCGGCTCGACCCTGACGCTCCCATCAGTGAGGTCATGTCGGACAACGTCACGACGGTCCAAGGGTCCGAGGATGTGACGGAGGCGCTGAAGATCCTCCGCGGCGTTCGGTTCCGCCGGCTGCCCGTGCTCGAAGGCGAGACCGTGACCGGGATCATCACGGTCGACGATCTGCTCGTCACGCTCGTCGTGGAGCTGGCCGCCGTGGCCGCTCCCATTGCCGCATCGGTCGTGGAGCGACCCGACTGATTCGCCGCACCGAAGTCAGATCGTGGCCGCCCTGCCACGCGGTCTGAGCCACCGGCCACGGACACGGTTGCGCTACGTCGGCTGGCGCTGCGATGGCACGGGTGGTGCCCCGCTACTCCGCTCGCGAGAAGGCCACCATCGCCGAGGTGAGCAGGACGACTGCCATCACGGCGACCATCCCCAGCTCGACAGGGACCGGGAGCCTCCAGCCGTTCCAGCTGAGCCCCGGATTGAGGGCTTGTGAGACCGCTGGAGCGAGACTCAAGTGCTCGAAGATCGTCCGCCGGAGGGGGTCGACGGCATAGGACAGGGGGTCGAGCTTCGTCAGCGCCGTCAGCCACGAGGGGAGACCCGACAACGGGAACATCGCCCCCGAGAGAAAGAACATCGGCATCACGAAGAACTGCATGACGACCTGGAAGGACTGCATCTGCTGCATCCGCGAAGCCACGAGGACACCGAAGGCAGTCAGCGTGAACGCCATGAGTGCCATCTCCCCGACCACGGCCAGCAGCATGATCGGCGAGTAGGGAACGCCCACGGCCCCGGCCAGGGCGAGAAAGACCATGCCCTGGATCGTCGCCACCGTGGTCCCCCCCAGGCACTTGCCGAGTACGAGCGACCAGCGGGCCACGGGCGCCACGAGCATCTCCCGAAGAAACCCGAACTCACGGTCCCACACGATGGAGATGGCAGAGAACACGGAGGTGAAGAGCACCGTCATACCGATGATGCCCGGGAACATGAAGGTCTTGAAGTTGACACCGGACGAGCCCATCCTCGCGATGGCGGAAAGCCCTGTGCCGAGCACGAAGAGGAACAGCACGGGCTGGATGAGCGAGGTGATCATCCTTGTGCGGTCCCTGGCGAAACGGATGAGCTCCCGGCGCCACACGACCCGTACCCCGCGTAGGTCGGAGCGCAGCGTCCCTCCGGCTTCCTCGATCGAAGCGACCGCGGGCATCGTCACCGTTTGCACCGTCAGCCCCTCCTGCCCATCCTCATCCGGCGGGCGTGGCTCGACCTCAGGTGATCCATTGCGCTCGCCTCGGCGTCGCGGATCGTCCGGCCCGTGTAGGCCATGAAGACATCGTCCAGGGTTGGGCGCGCGATCCGCACCCAGGAGACGGTGAGACCGCTCTCGGCGAACAGGCGTGGGATGAAGGCCTCGCCGTCTTGGATGTGGAATGTGACGGCCCCCTCCACGAGGGTCGCCACGATACCGAAGAGGGTCCGCAACGCCTCGATGGCGGCGGTGGGATCGGCGACACCGAGTTCGATGCGATCGCGCCCGACAAGCTCTTTCAGGGTCTCTGGTGTGTCGAGGACCACGATCTCGCCGTGGTCGATGATGGCAATCCGATCGCAGTGCTCGGCCTCGTCCATGTAGTGGGTCGTGAGGAAGATCGTGATGTGCTCGGTTCGGCGGAGGTTCTCGATGTACGACCAGATGTGCGCGCGGGTCTGTGGGTCCAGACCGACGGTCGGCTCGTCGAGGAACAGCACCCGTGGCGAGTGCAGGAGGCCCCGGGCGATCTCGAGCCGCCGCCGCATCCCTCCCGAGAAGCTCCGCACCACGTCATCGCGGCGCTCCCAGAGCTCGACCATCTCCAGCACCTGTTGGATGCGGGTGCCGAGGACGGCCGGCGGCACACCGTAGAGCTCGCCGTGGAAACGGAGGTTCTCCTCCGCCGTGAGGTAGTCGTCGAGGGTCGGGTCTTGGAAGACGAGACCGATACGCCGTCTCACCTTGGCCTTCTCGGCCACGATGTCGGCACCGGCCACGCGAGCACTCCCACCCGTCGGGCGGAGCAGCGTACAGAGCATCGAGATGGTCGTCGACTTCCCGGCACCATTCGGGCCGAGCAGCCCGAAAGCCTCGCCGGAGGCGACCTCGAAGCTCACACCGCGAACGGCCTCGAGCTCGCCGTAGCGCTTGGCGAGGTGGTCGACGACGACCGCCGACTCGCTGGTCACAGGTTCTCGCGTGAGGCTCGCGGTATCCACCTCCGTCACGGCGGGAGCCTCTCCGGCTGCCGACCGTCGAGCGTCAGGGGGAGCGACTGCAGGCGCTGTCCCGTTGCGTCGAAGACTGCGTTGGCGACCGCAGGGGCGACGGCGATCATCGGCGTCTCGCCGGCCCCGGCGGAGGGCAGGTCCGGGCGGTCGAGCAGGATGACGTCGATCGACGGGACGTCATCGATCCGCGGCACCCGGTAGGTGGAGAACGCCCCATTGGTGATCGCCCCATCGGTGAAATGGATCGCCTCGAACAATGCCCCCCCGAGAGCCATCACCGTCGCCCCCTCGATCTGGTTGACCACTGTCTCCGGGTTGACGACCGCTCCACACTCGTACGCGCTGACCAGGTGGGTCACCCGCAGCCTGCCGTCCGGCTCGACGCGGACCTCGGCCGCGGTGGCCACGCGTCCGTCCTTCTCCAGACCGCATGCGATGCCCCAGCCGGAGCCGACGCGCCGAGCCCTCCAACCGACACGCTCCGCCACCGCCTGCAGCACCGTGGCGAGCCGATCGTCGTCCAGGTTGCGGAGGCGGAATTCGACGGGGTCCTGCCCGAGCCGGTGCGCCAGATCGTCGATGTGCGACTCCCGGGCGAAGTTGTTGGCGGTCGCTGCCAGAGCCCGGTACGACGCCTGGGGCAGCGGGCTCGAGGCAGGCTGGTAGTGGATCTGCTGGTTGGGGACCCGATAGGGAGGGGCGATGGCCGCTGGACCAGAGTTGAGGTTGTTGAACCTCCAGGCGATCAGGTCACCGTTGGCCGCGGTGCCGGCTGCCACGTCGATCACCGCAGCCGGTCGGAGGGTGCCGGCGGTGAACTCCTCCTGGCGGCTCCATGCGACCCGGACCGGCATGCCGATCTCCCGGGCAATGAGGGCCGCCTCGGTGGCGACGCCGCCCGCGTGCTTGCCACCGAACCCACCGCCTGTCGGCGGTACGAGGATCCGTACCCGATCCTCCCCCATCTCGAGCGCCGCAGCGACTTGAGCCCGCACTGGGAACGGGGTCTGGGTCCCGGTCCAGACGGTGAGCCGTCCGTCGTCGTCCCACATGGCGACGGCGACGCGGGTTTCCAAGGGCGAGGCGGCGATGTATGCAGTCGTGTACGTGGCCTCGACACGCAGCGCCGCCGTCTCGAGAGCGCCTGCAGGGTCGCCTTCCTCGTGGTCGACAGGCCACATCCAGCTCTCGCTCTCGGCCATGGGGTGCGAGCGCAGGAACGTGACGAGGTCCGCCTCCGACGGCGCCTCCGGCACGTCCCACTCCGCCCTCACGTCGGCCAGCGCCGAGCGAGCGGTCAGGGGATCAGCAGCAGCGACAGCGACCAGTGTGGGCGTGCGCACCACGATGATGCCGGTGCGGTCGTCGACCGCGCCGGTGTCGAGTCGGCGAAGCGTCGCCCCCGGCACGGGTGGTCGAAGCACTGCGCCGTGCCACAGGCCTGGGAGGGTGAGGTCCGAGACGAACCGCCGAGCGCCCGTGACAGCGTCGACGTTGCCGGGAGGCAGGTGCGGCGTCCCTGCGGCGCGCCACTCGGACGGCGGCGTGACCGCCGGTTCACCATGGGCGATCTCGACACGCCGGGACCCTGTGGCGACCGGGAGCAGAGTGCGAGCGTGAGCAGCGACTCGTCGCAAGGCGTTACCGGCGTCCGGCATCGACCGGCTGCCGAACGTGCCTCGGTCGAAGGGGCACAGATCGGTGTCACCCATCGCCAAGCGCACGTTCGCAACGGGAATACGGAGCTCTTCTGCGACCAGGAGGCGCAACGCGGTGCGATTGTCCTGCCCCACGTCGACCTTGCCCGTGAACGCCGTCACGGAACCGTCGGTCCGCAGGTGGAGCCAGGCACCGCCACCGGTGGTCCAGGTGCCGGGCGCTGGCTGGCGGGGCGGGAGCACCACAACGAGCCCGTCCCCGAGCACGTCGAACCAGTCACACTCCTGCGGGTCGGTCATGTCCCAAGGGCGGGCTGGGCGCTGCCCCGGCGACCGCGGGTCGGGCGGTCCCCAGGAGTCCGCGGCCGGGCCGGCCGGCACGCTGCCGCCCGTCGAATGCTCCGCGAGCAGCCCGGCCGCTCGGTGCACCGCCCGCCGGATCCGTGGGTAAGCCCCGCAGCGGCAGACGATGCCGCTCAGCGCCTCGCTGATGGTGCCGTCGTCGGGGTGAGGGTCCTTCGCCAGTAGCGCCGCCACCGCCAGGACCACGGCAGGCGTGCAGTAGCCGCACTGGAGTGCGCCGGCGTCGACGAAGGCTTGCTGGACCGGGTGCAGCCGGCCATCGGATGCAAGGCCTTCGATCGAGGTGACAGTCCGCCCTTCCAAAGCGGCGATCGGCTGCTGGCATGCACGGACCGGCTCGCCGTCGATGAGCACGGTGCAGGACCCGCACTGGCCCTCTCCACAGCCCGGCTTGGCTCCCGTCAGGCCCAGCTGGCCACGCAGCACCGAGAGCAGTGACGCCGTCGACGGCAACGAATGAGCGGTCCCGTTGATGAGCAGCGTCACACGAGATTCCCCGCCGGCGGGTCCGCCACTCCCCGGCCCGGAGGCATGGACGATCGACATGGCACCATCTTGGAGCGCAGATGGGCGTTCGCCTAGGGTCTTTTGGCGGTCAACGCGGCGGCGCTGCACGCTGTCTTCAGGCATGCTGTCCTCAACCAATCAGAGCCATTTGCCTCTAGCGTCCAGGCCTGACTCGGTGTGAACTGTTCCCCATGGCCGAACAGGGCACGTTGACGCCGTCGCGTGGAAAGGGACAGCGGCCCTTCGGGGTGCCGACGCTCGAGGACCTTCCGGATCCACGTGGCCGTACTGTGCTCGTGCGAGCGGATCTCGACTTCGCGGCTGTCGACGAGGACTCGATGCGTCACGACCGGCGCGTCACGATGCTGATCCCCACGCTGCAGTGGCTCCTCGATCGTGGCGCGTCGGTCACGGTGTGCGGTCACCGGGGCGATCTCGACCAGCCGTCCGACGCGGAGGCATTCAGCCGCCTGCAAGCGGGTCTCGAATCCATCTGTCCCGGCATCACGGTGCTCCCTGATTTGGCGGGCCGGGGTGAGCGGACCCCAAAGGGCCAGCTCGTGGATGAACTTGTGCGGGGTCAGGACGTGTACGTGAACGAGGCCTTTCAATGGTCATGGCTGCCGCTCGCCTCCGTCGTCGGGCCACCCAAGACACTCCCGGGAGCCGCCGGCCTGCAGTTGGCACGGGACATCGCCCTCCTCGAGCCGTATCTCCTGGAACCAACACGGCCGTTCGTCGTCGTGCTCGGTAGCGATCAGTCGCTGCTCCGGCTCCGGGGTCTCGACGCCCTGATCCTTCGAGCCGACGCCGTGCTGGTCGGTGGGATCATGTCGTCGTTGCTGCTGCAGGCGATCGGTAAGCAGCCGGCGCACGACACCGACCCTGAGGTTCTGGAGGCGTGCAGATCGTGTTACGGGCTCGGGATGGAGCTGCGACACACGATCCATCTCCCACGGGACCTCGTCTGGGACCACGGCGACGGCACGACCACGGTCGCCGACTCGGACGTGACCGTCTCCGGCACGGTGAGTGACATCGGCCCGGCGACCCGGCGCAGGTACGCGGAAGTGCTCCGCGGGGCCGGCTGCGTGCTCTGGACGGGTGCGCTCGGTCGCGTGGAGGACTCACGGTTCACGGAGGGAACCGCCGCGGTGGCCCGGGCCCTGCCAAGCGACCGGCGCGTGCTGCTCGGGGGTGACGGGTTGCTCTCGACCCTCTCGGAGGCTGGCCTGCTGCAGCAGGAGTTCGGCGTGCTGAGTGCGACCGACAGTGCGGTGGTGCTGCTCAAGGATGGCGACCTCCCGGGTCTCACCGCCCTCCGGCAGAGCCCGGCTCCTCAGCCCCAGTAAGCGACGCTCACGCCGCCGTGCTGGTCTGGCTCTTCACGGCTGCACGGTTTCGTAGCTCTCCCTGGTGGTAACCGAGAGCGCGGCCCGCGCCGAGCGTGCACGCATGGCCTAGCCACCGGGGTGGGACAGCTCTTGCTCGACCACGAGCGATTTCCCGAGGCTGCCACTGCCCGCGAGACGCACGTTGATGAGGAGCGGGCCACCATCGACGACATCAGGGACTTCGACAATGGCAGACAGGTCGTCGTGGCAAAGGATGTGCCGGTCGCCGATTGGGATGTCACCGAGCTCGATCCCGGCCGCCATCTGCTCCAGCGACGCCGCTACCTGATGGGCGCCCTCGACTCGCTCTCGGTCCATCTCATCCTCCTCCCTCAGCTGGTTGGTTCGGCCTCCACCAAGAGCTCAGCGAGGTCGCGGATGGAGACGATGCCGACCAGGTCTCCGTCCTCGATCACCGGTAGGTGCCGGATTCCCGCCTCGAGCATGACGTCGACCGCGGTCGTCACCCGATCCGCAAGCGTCAAATACCTCGGGTCCAGGCTCATGACGTCGGCCACGCGACCCTCGTCAGGGTCAGCGCCGTCAGCTAATCCTCGAATGATGTCGCGCTCGGACACGATGCCTGCAATCTCGGTGTCGTCCATGATTGCGAGCGTGCCCACGTCCGCGATCCGCAAGGCGACGGCGGCTTCCCGAAGCGTTGCATGCGCATCGATGGAAGCCACCGAACCCTTCATCACGGAGCCGATCAAACAGTCCGTACGGGTATGAGCGGTCATAGACAAATCATGATGATCGCGGGCACTCTGCGGCAGGGCCGAAGGTCCCGAGCACGCCGCCGGGCACGCTTCGAGGGAGGGCTACCAGACGTCATCAGCGATCCGGCCGGCGACCCCGCATGTCGGCGTTCGGAGCGGCCTCGGACACGAGACCGGGCACGATCGTCCCGAGCTCCTCGGTCTCGAACAAGTCGTCCCGCTCGATGCCCGGCCCAGCGCTCCAGCTCTCGGCCACCGAGAGGCGGCCGCCTCCGATGTTGAACACCCGACCCGTGATACCCGCCGACTCGCCGCTGGCGAGCCAGGCGACGAGCGGAGCCACGTTCTCGGGCGATCGGGCGACGGCCGCAGTCACATCAGCGGCGGCCGCGCCGGGGAGCCGAGCAGCCGCTTCGGATGCGTCCGGCGTCGCCCCGGACCGGGCCGCCCGAATCGCTCCGAGGCCTTCGGTCATACGGGTGAGGGCACCTGGAGCGATGGCGTTCACCGTGATCCCGTACCGTGCGAGCTCGATCGCGCAGATGACGGTGAACGCCGCGATCCCTGCCTTGGCGGCACCGTAGTTCGACTGCCCTGGGTTCCCGTAGATCCCGGAGGCCGATGTCGTGTTGATGACCCGCGCGTCTACCGTCTCGCCGGCCTTCACGAGCTCCCGCCAGTAGGTAGCGGCCCACCTCGTCGGTGCGAACGTGCCGCGCAGGTGCACCCTGATGACCGAGTCCCACTCCTCGTCGGTCATGTTGACCAACATCCGGTCACGCAGGATGCCGGCGTTGTTGACGAGCACGTCGAGCCGGCCGAACGTCTCGATGGCCGCGTTCACCAGCCGCTGGGCGCCTCCCCAGTCTGCGACATCGTCACCGTTGCCGATGGCCTCGCCCCCGAAGCCCCGGATCTCCTCGACGACATCGCCGGCGGGCCCGAGCGATTGCCCGGTGCCGTCGACGTCCGTCCCGAGGTCGTTCACGACGACCCGCGCACCTTGGCGGGCAAGCTCGAGGGCTTCCGCTCGGCCGATGCCCCTGCCTGCTCCGGTGACGATCGCCACCCGACCCTCGCAGATCCGTCCTGTCATCGGTCCTCCCCTTGTCCAGTGCCGCCCGACAACGGCTACGAGGCCATGCCCGCCGCACGATAACGGTCCCGCAGCAGCCTCTTGTAGATCTTCCCGTTGTCGTGACGCGGCAGCTCGTCGACGAACTCCACACGACGCGGGCACTTGAAGTGCGCCAGGCGCTCCCGACAGAACTCGAGCAGGTCCGCTCTCAACGCGTCGTCAGCCGTCACCCCCGCCGCCGGCTCAACCACGGCAAGGACCGATTCGCCCCACTCGTCGTCCGGCAGGCCGATCGTGGCGGCATCCCCGACATCGGGGTGCTCGAGTAGCACGGCATCGACTTCGGCCGGATAGATGTTCACCCCGCCGGAGATGATCAGGTTCGCCGACCGGTCCGTGAGGTAGAGGTAGCCGTCCGGGTCGAGGTAGCCCACGTCGCCGAGCGAGAAATAGTCGCCGCGATAGGTCGACGCAGTCTTGCCGGCGTCGTTGAAGTACTCGAACCGCCCGGCCTCCGGGGCCTTGATGTACACCAAACCGGCCTCGCCCGTCGGCAGCGGCGCGCCGTGCGGGTCAAGAATCCGGACGAGATCTGGCGGTTCGACCTTGCCGACGGTGCCGGGCCGGGCGAGCCACTGGTCGGAATCGACCCAGGTTGCCGTGCCCTCGGTGGCGGCGTAGTACTCGAACACGATCGGACCGAGCCACGAGATGAGGCGACGCTTGACGTGCACCGGACACGGCGCCGCCCCATGGATGACAAAACGCAACGACGCCAGGTCATACGCCTCCCGCACACTCTCGGGCAGCGAGAGCAGGCGGTGGAACATGGTCG
>Ga0187860_1002493_pt1 | contig 15171 bp, 12 predicted proteins | sample June2016WEW_10_4_FD_132981 | JGI IMG/M metagenome (GOLD analysis project Ga0187860, IMG submission 132981) | Peatland microbial communities from SPRUCE experiment site at the Marcell Experimental Forest, Minnesota, USA - June2016WEW_10_40 | ecosystem: Environmental > Terrestrial > Soil >... | reverse complement strand
TGCGGGAGGGGGGAACCAAACAGAAACGCTAACGGAGCTTTCCGCCGTGCCGAGCTCGGGAACTTTTTGGAGCGCGTCAAGGAAGCTCCCTCCGTGGCCGGTTGACCCGCTCCCTCAACTTCCTATATACGGATATGGACCGGCAAGCAACCAAGTTTACATTTTTGACGACCGAAACTGGGACTATTCCGCCAACAACAGCGGGATGTTTCCGATGGACGGCAGCGATCCTCCTTCGCCAGGTGGCACAAACTCGGACGGAGGAGGTAATGGCGGGCCAATTCTCCCCGCCCAAGACTTCACGACGAATGATTTGTGGCTGGAAATTGACGGAGTCACGAACGGGACGGCTTTGCTCGTAATTCATCCGCCGTGGGATGTGACGAACGGCGTCTATGACCTTTATTATACGACGAATCTGTCTCCGCCCATTTCATGGCAATGGATCATGCGGAGCGCGCCGGGACAGACGAATCTCGCCCCGACCAACGCGACCGGCACTCAAGGCTTTTACAGAATAGGTTTTGCCGATAGTTCTTCAGGAACTGATTTCTGGGTGACGTTTCCGAACGCCGGTGGTCTGCCTCCGTATTACGCGAGTTTATCCCTTTACATTTGCAGCCCGTTGGAAGCGTCTGGAACAGTGTCAATCCCGGGTCTCCAATTCACCCAGGCTTTTTCGGTCACATCAGGCGGTGTAACGAATATATCAATCATAAACACTGCCTTTCTCTACCAGGCAGGGATTGCGAGCAATGGTATCCACTTCACCGCCACCCAGCCGGTGTCGGTATATGGGGGCTGCCTGGCGGACGATTACGATCGCTATGCGTTTACCGCATATCCTACCGCAGCACTCGGCACGAATTATTGCCTAATGGCCCACCCGGGCGATTCAGGAGGCGACTCCTCCCAGTTTGCGATTGTGGCGACGTCGAACAATACCACGATCATGATCACGCCTTCGACGAATGCGTACCTTTCAAATTCTGAAACGAATACCTACCCCGTAATCCTTCAGCAAGGGGAAACCTATGCCGCTCAGAGCTCATCCGCTTCGGGCGACGTCACCGGAACATTAATCATCTCCGACGCTCCAATAGCCGTATTTGCCGGGGCCGATGCGGCCGTTGTAAGCGCCCTGATTGACAATCCACTTGGACAAGAACAACTGCCCGTAGCCGATTGGGGAGTTCAAGCACTGGCGCTCTCGTTTGCGGGCCGCACGGGCGGGGACGCCTATCGCGTACTCGCGCTGAGCAACAATACGGTTGTGCGCACCAATGGTATTGTGGCCCAGACCCTGCGGGCCGGGCAATTCTATGACACCATTGTTAAGGGCTCGGTGCAATTTCAGGGCAGCAATCCAATCCAGGTCGCACACTTCGCAAATGGGGAAGGATATGACAACCCTCCTGGCAACCAAGGGAGTGATACCGAGATTCTATTGCCGGCAACCGGTCGGTATTCACCGTCGTATATCGTCTATTCAATTCCCTTCGCAGAGAATTTTGTGAACCTTGTCGTTGCAACTAATGCGACGCTAACGACATTGGACGGCACAAACATAAATCTATTGACGACTAATTTTCCTTCCATCGGAAGCAGCGGTTATTTTGGAGTGAGGATCCCGGTTTTGCCGGGGCCGCACACAATAAGCAGCTCTCTGCCGGCACAGGTTGAAGTTTATGGATTTCAATATTATTCTGCGTATGGCTATGCTGGCGGCGCTCTCAGTGCTCCGTAAAACAAATACGTGGAAACAAGCGAAAGGAGAAAGAATACTAATATGAAAAACCTTTTCACATGCGGAATTTTGGCGGTTGGAATCGGGGTGTGTACGCCACGGTTTGGCCAAGCGCAGGGCACCACCACCTATTTGACGAGCATCGGGCCCTCCGTGACAACACAAGCGGTGGGCAGCGATTCATGGGTGGCAGCGGCCTTTCGGACCGGAAACAATCCAGGAGGGTATGATCTCAATTCAATTCAACTGGAAATGGCTGCCGCTACGGGTCAGCCAAGCGGTTTCACGGTGCAGCTTTATGGACCCGCCTCTGCTGAGGTACCCAATCCCGGCAGCAGTTTGGCCACTCTGAGCGGTTCGACCGATCCCGCTACCGCTGGCGTTTACACGTTTACTGCGTCGGACGTGCCGCTGACGCCTGACGCCCAGTATTTTATCGTGCTCACTTCGGCAACACAGACCGCAAGTGGCTTATATGCGTGGGGGCTTGAGAATCCGTCTTCCAACATTTCCAGTGGTAATGACTGGACCGAGGGTGCTGTTACCTTCCAGTCCAGCGATGGCTCATCTTGGAGTGGAACCTACAGCAATGATCCTCAATTCGCTCTCACCGCCACGGCCGTTCCCGAACCGGACACCATAGTTTTGATGGGACTGCCGGCCCTGTTGCACTTCGCTTGGCGTCGCTGGCGAGCGAATGCCCAGCCTCACAGCGCGGGTTAAAGGAAATGTCTTCGTCGGAAAAACTGCTGCGGACAAGCCGGCGGGTCAGGCAACACGGCAGCGCAGCGGGGAAGCCGTCCATGGAGTTCATTGAGTGGTTGACCTTGCTTCGCGTATGACAGTCTGCTGGCGTGAGTAAATTGGATGAATATCGGCATTCTCCGCCCCTGAAAACACAGGGCCGACCAAGGCAGAAATCGGAGCTTCGCTTCGTTTCGGTACGTCAAAGGGGGGGAACGGCGCGCGTTGTAGGGATTTCCCCGGCAACGAAAACCGCCAGGAAAACCGTTTGACTTGTGGCGCGGGCTGGCGATAATGGCACTACGCCCAATATGGCACGACTGGTAATTCTGAGCGAAGGGCTGACAGGGAAGGCGCACGAACTGGCGGTGGAAAAGACCACCATCGGTCGCGTTGACGACAATACGTTTCCCATTCCCGAGTCCTCCGTGTCCAGCCACCATTGCGAGGTGCTGCTGCGCGGGGCGGAGGTGATCATACACGATCTCAACTCGACCAACGGCACGTTTATCAACGGCCACCAGGTCACGGGCGAGGCCGCGTTGAAGCCGGGCCAAATCCTGCGCCTGGGCCAGGTGGAACTTCGCCTGGAGGACGCTGCCGCGCAAAAATCCGCGCCGAAAAAGCTGCCCGATCAAACAATGGTCATCCCGCAGGGCGTCAAACTGGGCCAGGAACCGCCCACCAAGGCGGTGCCGTTCGACAAAAGCGCCTTTTCCAAGAAGAGCAACGTGGGCACCAAGATATTCGTCGCGATGATCATCGTGCTCGGCATCGCTGTGGGGGTTCTGCTGCTGATGGTCTTTAAGAAATCGAGCAACCTTTAACCTTCCTTGAGCCACTGGGCCGCTTCCGCGGCCGAGTAAGTAAAGACGAAATCCGCTCCCGCCCGCCGCATCGCCAGCAGGGACTCAAGGGTCACCGCCCGTTCATCGATCCACCCTTGGGCCGCGGCGGCCTTGATCATTGAATACTCACCGCTCACGGCATAGGCGGCCGTCGGGTAACCGAATTCCGTCTTGACTCGGTGCAGGATGTCCAGATACGCCAGCGCCGGTTTGACCATGACCATGTCCGCGCCTTCGGCGATGTCCAGCGCCACTTCCCGCAAGGCCTCCAGCCCATTGGCGGCGTCCATTTGATAGGCGCGCCGGTCGCCAAACTGCGGCGCCGATTCCGCCGCCTCGCGGAACGGCCCGTAATAGGCGGAGGCGAACTTTGCGGCGTACGAAAGGATCGGCGTTTCGGCAAACCCTTCCGCGTCCAGTGTCCGGCGAATGGCCGCCACCCGCCCGTCCATCATATCGCTCGGCGCAATGACGTCCGCCCCCGCCTCGGCATGGCTCAGCGCCGTGCGCGCCAGCAAGGCCAGCGTGCGGTCATTGGCCACCCGCCCCCCTTTGTCCTTCTCGACGATGCCGCAATGGCCGTGGCTCATATACTCGCAAAGGCAGACATCGGTGAACACCAGCAGGCTGGGCAGATCTTTCTTCAACAGGCGCACCGTCTGCTGGACGATGCCATTGCGGGCGTAAGCGCCGGAGGCCTTTTCATCCTTGGCCGCTGGAATTCCAAACAGCAAAACCGCCGGCACACCCGCCGCGTGCGCCTTCTCCGCCTCGCCGGCCAATTCATCGGGCGACAACTGGAAGACGCCGGGCATGGAAGGCACCGGCTGGCGGAGCTTGCGCCCGGGGCGGGCGAAGAGCGGCAGGGCCAGGCGGCCGCCTGGCAAAGAGGTTTCCTGCACCAGCCGACGCAACGCTGCCGACTGCCGGAGGCGCCGGGGGCGATAGGTTGGAAACTGGCCAAAAGCGGAAAAGCTCATGCGCGCAGGGTAATCAATGGAGGCGATGGTCGCAACTGCCTTTCGGCTTTTGTCTTTTGCCGCCCGCTGTCTGCGGCTAGACTGCGGGGCATGTTGAAGAAAGCGGCGGCGGCAATCGGGGCGCTGGCGATCATTTTCGCCCTCGGCCTGGTTCTGGGCCTGTTTTCCTATCGGTGGCTGGCCCCCCGCTTTGGCGGCCTTCTCAATACCGCGACCCTGATCAAAAAGGTCCAAACCCTCTCCCAGTTCGTCACTGTCAAATATAGTCTTGAAAAGATCATTGTTTACGACGACCCCAAATGGTACGGGGACAGCCGTGTTCTGCTCGTCGCCCACGGCGTGGTCAAAGCCGGCATCGACCTGGATCAAATCGCCCCGAAAGACATCGACGTTTCCGGCAAAAAAATCAGCGTGGCTCTTCCCCGCCCGCGCGTGACCGATGTCTATCTGGATGATCGCCGCACGCAGATCGTGGAGAGGTCCACCGGCCTGCTGCGGGTTTTTGACAAGGACCTGGAACAAAACGCCCGGCGGCAGGCGGTGGAAGAGTTGCGTCTGGCGGCCTTGCAAAACGGCATTTTAAACGACGCCACAGCGCAGGCGCGCTCGCAATTAACCAGTCTGTTTAACCAAGTGGGCTTCACCGAGGTGGTCCTCAGGAGCAAGTAGCCGCCGCCGGCAGGTGCATTCATTTTTTTGGATAAGTCCTGTTGGCGAAGTAATACTTTAAGACCGGACTTCTTGATTGGGAATTGGTCATTGAAAATCTTTCATTCGTTATTGGAAAAGTCTTGGAGCGTCATGGCGACATGGTTTACCTGACAGATGACAGATTTTCGATGACCGATTTTCAATCGTTTCATTCATTGAAACCTCTCCCAAGCCAGAGATGCGCCAAAAAAGTCAAATGCAGCGCCGCCGGCCCGGAACGCAAATCCACTTGGCAGCCTGTCCCGGTTCTGATTAGCTGGACGGGCTTAATGAGAAAACCGCGCTTGCCCAGCCTAATCGTGGTGCTTCTGACATGGGCTATTGCCAGTCAAGCGCAACAAATCGCTCCCTGGGTCGCCCGCGGCGCGGGCGGTCAGAGCCAGTTTGAGAGCCTGGCCGACACCAACCTGTTCACCGGCGGCGTCCTGCTCAGCAACGAGGTGGCGACGGTGACCGCCGGGCAGGCGGCCGTCAATGATTTGACTGGCGAGGTCGTGGCGGAAGGCGACGTCACGATCCTGGACCACGGCCACATATGGCGCGGCACCAATTTTATTTACAATTTCAAAACGGGCGGGGTGCGGGCGGGAACTTTCAAGACCGTGCAGGCCCCCTTTTCGGTGTCGGGCCGCAATCTGGCAGGCAACAGCAATCTGCTCTACCGGGCGACCAACGCGATCATATCAACCGATGATTACCAGCGGCCGGTCTGCACCATCCATGCCCGGCAAATCACCATTGCTCCGGGGGAGTATTTTGAAGCGCATCAGGCGACGTTGTACGTGGGCAAGATGCCGGTCTTTTACTGGCCGTATTACAAGCGCTACCTGGAGAAGCATCCCAACAACTTTGAGGTGGACCCCGGCTACCGCAGCATCTTTGGGCCGTACCTGTTGACCGCCTACAACTGGTACGGAAACGGGCTGCTGGACGGCACCATTCACGTGGATGAACGGGAGCGGCGCGGCATCGCCGCCGGGCCGGACCTCTACCTGCATCTGGGCGACTGGGGCCAGGCCTCTTTCCGCTATTACTACGCGCATGATACGGACCCGCGGGCCGATGGAATCGCCGCGCCGCATCTGAGCGAGAGCCGGCAGCGAATGGATTTCTATTATGAAGTTCATCCGGCCTCGAACATGACGGCCAAGGTGGTGGCCGACTATCAAAGCGACCCATTGGTGGTGCGTGATTTCCGCTACGGCGAGTACCAGGCCAACGTCGAACCGGCTTCCTTCGCGGAGGTCAATGAACTGTGGCCCAACTTCGTTTTTGACGGCATCGCCCAGCCGCAGGTGGTCAATTTCTTTGAAACCGTCGAGCGACTGCCGGACTTGAAGTTGACCGGCTTGCGCCAGGAAATCGGCGCCACCCCGGTGTATTACGAGAGCGAAAGTTCCATCGGGTATTACGAGCGCGCCTTTTCCGAAACCAACGTGTCGATGCCCTTCACCAACTACACTTTGCTGCCCAGCGGATTGGGATACGCGGCCACTCGCGGGGTGAGCAACGCTCCGGCCAATTACGCCGCCATGCGGGCCGACACCTTCCAGCAATTGACGCTGCCCCAAACATTTTTCGGCTGGCTTAACGTCACGCCCCGGGCCGGCGGCCGCATTACCTATTACAGCGATGTCGAGGGGCTGGGCATTCACACCAATGAACAAGCTCGCGGCGTTTTCAACACCGGCGTCGATCTTTCCTTCAAGGCCTCCCGCCTTTACCAGGAGGCTCAAAGCTCGCTGTGGGACGTCAATGAATTGCGCCACATCATCGAGCCGGAGTTCGATTACGTCTATACGCCGGCCCCCAACCGGTCGCCCGCGCAACTGCCGCAGTTCGATTACCAGTTGCCCAGCCTGCGCCTGCTGCCCATTGATTATCCGGACTACAATTCCATCGATTCGATCACACGGCAGAACGTCCTGCGCCTCATGCTGCGCAACAAACTCCAGACCAAGCGCCAGGACGGCATTGAGGACGTGGTCAATTTGGCCGTCTATACGGATTGGGACCTCGATCCCACCAACCATCCCTTTTCCGATCTTTACTCGGACCTGGAAATCCGCCCGCGGACCTGGCTCACGTTCAATTCCTCCACACGCTACGACCTGGCCGATTCGCGATGGCGCCAAGCCATCGAGCGCGTCTTCCTCCAGCCGACCACGGCCCTGAGCCTCTCGGTCGGCTATTATTACCTGATGAACAACGACCCCGAATTGCAAACTTATCGCGGCCAGAACATTCCCGGCAACAATCTCATCGATTTCAGCCTCTACTATCGACTGAACGAGAATTGGGGCGCGCGCATCTCCGAGCGCTTTGAAGCCCAGAACGGCGTCATGGAGCAGCAGATTTACTCCCTTTACCGCGACCTGCACAGTTGGACCGCCGCCCTGAACTTCCGCGTTTCCCAAGGCGCGGGCCAGCCGAGCGACTTTTCGGTCGTGCTGACCTTCTCGCTCAAGGCCTTCCCGCGCTACAAATTGAACAGCGACAGCGACCAGCCGAGCCATCTGTTCGGCACCGTGCCGCCGGTTGAATTGCGCGATGAGTATTGAGCATTCTCACCACGCGTTGGAAGCTATCCCCGATAAACGACCATCAACCCGTAGTCAACCATGACCGTGCGGGTGCTCAACTCCTGATAGCTGTAGTTAATCGGGTTGAGGCTGATAACGTTGGCCTGTCCAACCCTTTGTAAGAACGCCGTCACGATTTCATCAAACCGGTCGTGCCCGACTTCGACGCAATCCGAGCGCTTGAATGTTTTGATGCGCATCATTTTGTCGCTCTCTTTGGCCGCGACATCCAGTGGCCGGTTGGCTTTCTGGATAAGGAGTTCGGCGTCGAGGTGTTCATGTACCGGGACGCTGAAGTGTTTTTCCTCGTGCGGCGGCGCCTCCGCTGTCGGAGCGGGCGCGGCCACAACGGCGATGCCTTCCGCTGAGGGAACGGTAATGGCGTTGGAACAGGCGGGACATTGGATGGAGGAGCCAGCGCCGCTGGCGTCAACTTCCAATTCCTGGTTACAGTTTGGGCATTTGAAGCTGATGTCCATAAGTCATTCGCTTTTGCGGTTGTGCGCGCAGTCTAGCCCTTTGCGCGGCAAACAATCCAGAAAAATCTTATGGATTGTCGCCGTAGGTCTTATCCAGTTGCTTCATGCGGTTGTAAACCGGCGAGTTAGGCTGGAGTCGGCCTTTGACCTTGGCAAAGACGCGGCGGGCCTCGTCCGGGTTGCTTTGGGCCACCAGCAACACGTAATCCAACTCGATGGCGGCCCGGCGCGGATCGTTGACCATTTGCGAATAGGTGGTCAGAAAATCGTGCAATCCCGCCGCGCCCCGTTGCCGCGCGGCTTCCAGGTAGGGCTGCAGGGAGGGGAGCATGCCGGGAAGTTGATCTTCGGGAATGTCCGGCTGGACCGCGGCGGCGACCGGCTGCGGCTTGAAGGTTCCCCAATACTTGTAAAGTTGCCAGATGCCCAGAGACAATCCGACGATAATCACCAGGCCGGTTAGAAATCTCATGCGCCCTCCTTTCGTTCGATGCGCGCGCCCAGAGCGCGCAATTTCCTGTCGATGTTCTCGTAGCCGCGGTCGATATGATAGACCCGGTTGACCTGCGTCTGGCCGCGGGCTGCCAAGCCGGCGATGACCAGCGCCGCCGAGGCGCGCAGATCGCTGGCCATGACCGGCGCCCCGCTCAGCGGGCGGCCGCCTTTGACAATGGCGCTGGGGCCTTCAATGGCAATATCCGCTCCCAACCGCGCCAATTCGCTCACGTGCATGAAACGCGATTCAAATACCCGCTCGGTAATGATGCTGATCCCGGGCGTCAGCGCCATCAATACCATCATTTGCGCCTGCGCGTCGGTTGGAAAACCGGAGTACGGCAGGGTCGTGATATCGACCGGCTTCAAGCGGCCTTTGCGGGAGATCTTCAGCGCCGGTCCGGACCGTTCGATCTTGACTCCGGCCTCACTGAGCTTATCCAGCACCGCGTGCAAATGCTCCGCTCGCGCGCCCCGGAGCGTCACCTCCCCGCCAGTGGCCGCGGCGGCGACGGCGAATGTGGCCGTCTCAATGCGGTCGGGAATGACTTCATGCTGGGCGCCATGCAATCGTTCAACCCCGCTGACGGTGACGGTCGGGCTGCCCGCCCCGGTGATCCGCGCTCCCATGGCGTTCAGAAAATTGGCCAGGTCGATGACTTCCGGCTCGCATGCGGCGCTGTCGATGATGGTGACGCCTTCCGCCAGCGTGGCCGCCATCATGACGTTGGCCGTCCCAAGAACAGTGGGGCCGGCGCGGCCGCCGAGGAAAAGCTCGGCCCCGCGCAGCTTCCGGGCGCAAGCGTCAATGTAGCCGCTGTCAATTACAATTTTTGCCCCCAGCGACTTCAGCCCTTTGAGATGCAAATCTATCGGGCGCGCGCCGATGACGCAACCGCCCGGCAAGGAGACGCGCGCCTGGCCGTTGCGGGCGAGCAGGGGGCCAAGGATGCAGATGGAGCCGCGCATCTTGCGGATCAACTCGTAGTCGCCCACCCCTTTGACCTTGGCGGCGTGGACGGTGACGGCCCCGCCGGCGAAATGGACCGAGGCGCCAAGGGACTCGAGGATTTTGCCCATGAACCGCACGTCACTCAGGTCGGGGACGCGGCGGATGACGCACGGCTCGGAGGTCAACAGCGCGGCGGCCATGATGGGAAGGACCGCATTTTTAGCGCCGCTGATCTGGACCTCGCCATGCAAGGGCACGCCACCTTTGATCAGAAAGCTATCCATGACTCAGCTCCACTCGAACCGGCGCCATCGTCTTACGCGCGGGGGCGATGCGCAATCAAAATCCGCGGCCGCCGATTGTAATCCGCCTCCACCGCCTCGATCGTCCATTTCTCCCCGCGAAATAGTTCGCATGTCGCTTCCGCTCCGTCCTCGTCCAATTCCACCATCAGGCGGCCGCCGGGCCGCAGAAAGGCCGGCGCTTGGGCGGCGATGCGGCGGTAAAAATCCTGTCCGTCCGCCCCGCCGTCCAGGGCGGCGCGCGGCTCGAAGTCCCGCACTTCAATTTCCAGCGTGTCGATCCGCGCGGTCGGGATGTAGGGGGGATTGGACACGATCAAGTCGCATCTCAGGTCCGGCGGAACGGCGGCAAAAACATCTCCCTGGTAGAACCGCACTCGGTCACAAACCTGGTGCCGCTCGGCGTTGCGCCGCGCCAGGACCAGCGCCTCGGCCGAAAGGTCGGTGGCGTGGATTTGAGCCGGCGGCGCCTTCAAAGCCAGGGCCACCGCCAGGCAACCACTGCCGGTGCCGATGTCCAGGGCCAGCGGCGGCGGCCCTCCGGCGCCGGAACGTTCCTGGAGAAATTTCCACCCCCGCTCGGCCAGCAGTTCGGTTTCCGGCCGCGGAATCAACACCTGCCGGTCCAGCGCCAGTTCGATCCCGCAAAAGGAGGCCGAGCCAACGATGTACTGCAGGGGCTCGCGCTGGCCGCGGCGCCGCACCAACTCCCGCAAAGTCTCCAGTTCGACCGCCGTGAGCGCGCGCTCGAATTCCAAGTAGAGCCTCATGCGGGGCAGGCGCAGGACATGAGCCAGGAGCAACTCAACCTGGAGACGGGGCGAGGACACGCCCCTCTTGGCCAGGAATTCGGTGCTGCGCTGGATGACTTCCAATATGGTCACGGGCAACAAATTAAGCGCAACGGACCGCCAGCAAAGCGCAAAGTATGTTTTGTCCCTTGAACTTGCCGCGCACCGCTCTTATTTTTGCCCGCATGAAACGATTTTTCGTTCTGCTGGGAGTTTCCGCCTCGCTTTGCCAATGGCCCGCCCTGGCGCAGGAGACGAACAACGGCGACGCCGCGCCCGTCGCCACCGCCGCCACTGTCGCCGCCAAAGAGGGCGCCGAGGAACGCTACGAACGAATGGCCGCCGACATCCAGGCCCTCCAAACCGCCAACGAAGCCCTCCAAGCCAAAATCACCGCGCTGGAGGGTGCCATGCAGGAGTTGCGAAATCAACTTGTCCAGGCCGCCTCCAACTCCAGCACCCAGGACGAACTCAAGAGTTTGGCGGGAAAAATCGAGGAAGTGGACAGGAAACGGGAGGAGGACAAACAGGCGATCTCGGAAGAAATTCGCCGCTCCATCGCCGGATTGGAAAAAGCGGTGGGGGGCGCCACCGTGCCGGCGCGCGGACCTTCGCCCAAAACCGTGCCAGACAAGCCGGCGGTCGCCTCGGACAAGGGATTCGTCTATACGGTGGAGGATGGCCAGAACCTTTCAGTCATCGTCAACGCCTACAATAAGGAATTCAAGAGCAAGGGCTTGAAACCCATCACCATGAAGCAAGCCAAGGAAGCCAATCCTGATGTGGATTGGAACCGTCTGCGTGTGGGTCAGAAAATCATCATCCCCGTCCCCGAAAGCCAGTAGGAACGCCGCAGGTTGACGAACGCGTCAGGGTTCGATTCCCTTCGCTCGCTCCATATCCCCACCCGCGCCACACTGCAGTGCAATTTCCAAGCACTCTGCATTTTTGGCAAAGTTTTCCCCAGTCTTCGTTTGCTTCGTTGCCTTCTGTAAAATCTTTTGGTTGCGGCTTGCCGCGCTGGGCCACTGCGCCAAACCGGTTCTTCGCTGTTTTCGGTGGAATTCCAAGTGATATTTGTGGGCCGCGGCCAACCCGTTGGGGTCACCTCGGAATCACGTATTTCGCCCAACGACAGCCACGATGCAGGCGCTTTACTTGTTTCCGAGGACCCCTGCTACTGCGCCTGCCAATGGTCGGCGCTTCAAGCAAAACTTGTCCGAAAAATTGTCACATTTTTCATTCGGCGGGCATATAACAGCAGGAATGACGACCGATGACATGGAATTGGTGCGGCTGTACGCCGCCAACCAATCCGAGACCGCCTTTGCGGCGCTGGTCGCGCGTTATTTGAATCTGGTCTATTCCGTGGCGTTGCGGCGGGGGGCGAGTCCGGAACTGGCCGAAGAGGTCGCCCAAACCGTGTTTGTCATCCTGGCGCGCAACGCCGGCTCCCTTGGTCCGAAGACCATCCTCTCCGGCTGGCTTTACCGGACGGCGTGTTTTGTTTCAGCCGCCGCGCTGAAACGGGAACTGCGCCGCCACCGCCGGGAGCAGGAGGCCCAAATCGAAATGAATGCTTGCCCGAATGAACCTGATTCCCAGTGGGAACGACTGGCGCCGTTGCTGGACGAGGCGATGCTGCACCTGCGGGAGCGGGACCGCAACGCGTTGGTGCTCCGGTTTTTCCAAAACAAGAGCATGCGCGAGGTGGGGCTGGCTTTGGGAGTGGAGGAGCGGGCGGCGCAAAAACGGGTCGCCCGGAGCCTGGAGAGGCTTCGCGGTTTCTTTGCCGCGCGCGGCGTGGCCTCGACGACGGCGATGCTCAGCGAAGTGATCCGCGCCCACTCTGTCCAGGCCGCGCCGCCGGCGCTGGCCAAGTCAATTACTGCGGCAGCCGTTTCCATGGGAGCAGGCGGGAGCGGTTCAACTTTAACCCTCATCAAAGGAGCATTGAAAATCATGGCCTGGACAAAAGCAAAAACGGCGGTGGTCGTTGGAGTGGCGGCCATTGTGGCCGTTGGCACAACGCCAGTTGTTATTCACTACTTCCGCAACGAATATGTCACCGGGCCGGCCGTAGCGCCAAAGAAAGCCGCCGAAGGGTACTTCAATGCCTGGGCAACAAAAAATTGGGATGAACTCGCCACGTTCGATTTAGCGCCTCCCTCGGGCGAACATGACGAGGCGATGAAAGAGTATTGCGGTGGATTGGAAGTGATCAGTATTGGCAAACCGTACCAACCGTCCAATTACGCCGGCTGGTACGTGCCCTACAAGGTCAAATTCCGGGCCGCTGACATCAACGTGCGGGTGTCCAACACCAATTCCGCCAAGCGTTATGTGGTCAACGGAGTGTATGACAGCAAACTCCATCCGATTGAGGAATTGAAATGGGCTCATCAACCGGAAGCACTGGCCAACGATGATGTCTATGCCCGGATGTCTCCCGCCGACGTCGTGAAAGCCTACTACGACACTTGCAGGAACGGGGAGTGGGTGGCGATGGGCAAGCTGGCGCCGGCTGACTACGTGGAGGAAAGCAAGCTGGAATATGCGCAGGCGCAAAAGGATGGTGATGACCCGCACGCATTAGTGCCCGCCGTGGACGTGGGCGAGGCGGTCTGGTCGAAAGAGGAATCGGCTTGGTTTGTGAAGTGCCATATGGCCGCCAAAGTCCAAAAATGGCATTTGGCAGTGCGAAATGACAACAATCGCGACAATCGATATGTCTTCGACGGCGGGTTTTAACTCCAGTGGGAATCGACTGGCGTCAACGGTCACTATGAAGACATCCCTAACCCGGCAATCCGCCATTGGAAACACGGCCCCGGTCCGCAAGAATCCTGACAGCTTCACGCTGGTGGAATTGCTGGTGGTCATCGCGATTATCGGCATTTTGGCGGCCCTGCTGCTGCCGGCACTCCCCGAGGCCAAGGCCCAGGGCCGCTCCACGGCGTGCAAGGATCACCTGCACCAATTGGGTCTGGCCTTGCAGATGTATGTGAATGACAACGAAAACCAATATCCCTATGTTTTCAGCCAATCCGACCGGACGATGGACAATCCAGAAGGTGCGGAATGGTTCACCAAACTCGAGCCTTATTACCGCATCAAGTGGATGGACCGGCAATATCACTGCCCCGGGTACATAGGAGCCATTAGCACGGCGGCAAATACGCCCGAATCCAATGATCCTCTTGGTAGTTATGCCTATAATTGGAGAGGCATCAGGGGCTATCAGCGAGGCACTCCGAATGAAGTGAACCTCGGGTTGGGTGAATATAGCCACTCAGGGCGACCGACGCCAGCAACTCGCGAAGCTCAAGTCAAGGTGCCGAGCGAGATGTTTGCCATCGGCGAATCCCGGTTTAGAAGAGAAACCGAAATATTCAATATTGACGACTGCGTTTCCGATATGTTCTGCGGCTATCTGAGCAACTACAATGGAAGGCCCATGACTTTCCCGCTCCGGCACGGCAAAAACTATAATCAACTCTTTTGTGATGCGCACATCGGGGCGATGGATCCGTGGGTTTTGTTCAAGCCGGAAGATACCGCGGCGATGTGGAACAACGACCACCAACCGCACCCCGAATTATGGTGGCCTGGAGAGTGAAACGTTCTCGGGGAAGGTCAAGAACGAAGGCGTTCGGGTCAGTCCTCGGAATCACGTATTTCGCCCAACGACAGCCACGATGCAGGCGCTTTACTTGCTTCCGAGGACCCCTCGGACTGTCATGTATTAACCAATAATCTTGTCATGAGACCATCGAACTAACCGCCCGATACTAGACACAACGCAAGTAGCTCGATGAATCCTGCCCAAATGATCCCTATAATCGACTTTAAATACACCCCCCTTATATATAAAAACGTCTTGCAAAGCAAAAAGCCGAAATCGCACACTGACTAGCTGGCACATCCTGGCATCCAAATCCGTCTCAATAGAGTCTCGTAAAAGGAAATACCAAGACAATTCCTTAAATAAAACAAATACGAAGGCGATACAGACAACGAGGAACCACTCGCGTTGGCTCCCGCGCCACCTCAGACTGTCGGGCCATCTAGCCGCCAAAAAAATGAGGGAACAAATAATTACCACAACTCCAATCAGAACCCACTTACCGATAAACGCGACTATCCTCCAAAATTGGGTTGCTGTCTTTTGGCGCTCCGCTTTTGTTTTTATGTTTTGTTGTGGTTTCAATACTGTGTGTCGCACAGCCTAACAATCAATATACGACAGATTGTTCGTGTATTAAAATGGCCAAATGAATACGAATGAAGCAGTGCGACGGCTCATGGAAGTTATTCCGCGCAAACATCTTGTACTCGCGACACAGCGCAATGACTGCGCCTGACGCAGGCGATATTGCGACGACCTTGAACGCTTCCCCTTCCATTTACGAGGGATGGTGTCGCCTCCAGCACCCAAAAGCAAGCTTTTAATGCACCTATTGCCAAAGTGACGGGAAGACCGCAGGGAAGGCGTTAGGGTCCCTCGGAATCACGTATTTCGCGCAACGACAGCCATGAT
>Ga0187860_1002492_pt1 | contig 15172 bp, 12 predicted proteins | sample June2016WEW_10_4_FD_132981 | JGI IMG/M metagenome (GOLD analysis project Ga0187860, IMG submission 132981) | Peatland microbial communities from SPRUCE experiment site at the Marcell Experimental Forest, Minnesota, USA - June2016WEW_10_40 | ecosystem: Environmental > Terrestrial > Soil >... | reverse complement strand
TTGCTCAGTGCCGGAGACGGTTTCAACATTCAGCAGCAGCAAGAGATTCAACAGTTTGTGGTAGTGCCTGTCGTATCTCAAATCCTTCAGCTCAGATCCACGAATGTCAATCCTGGTGCGGATAAGCTCATTTAGCCATTGGTTAAATTCCCGCTTTCCCCGGTCCTTGGCCCACTGCACCAGTTCGCCAAAGGAAGTGCCTGTAGCCACCAGAAAGCCGATTTTGTTACATAGCTGCAGATCGCCAAACCAGCCCAGAATCAGAGCATGGAGCTCAACGACCTGCTTCCAAACTCTTGAGGTTGTTTCCTTTGCACCCGCTTCGATCTCTCCTCGCAGAGTGTCAAAAGTGTGATATCGAGGCCGCTTTGCGCGAGGCTTGCCTTTCGCATCGGCCAGCGTATCCAGTAAAAGACTGATGCGAGTCGGGTACTCTTGAGCCGCAACGTCCTCATCAGTCCCAGCTACAAAGGCCCAGATATCAGGATCATGCAAGTCTCGCTCAATACCATCCCACTGTGCCGCGACCTCCTGAGCCCGCTCAGGTTTCACTTTTCGGAGGCCAGACAGCAGTAGCGCCTTTATCAGTTCGGCGTCGGTCAGCGGTATTCGGCCAACGTTCAGACGCGTGAACCGCGCGATCGAGTCCCTCTCATTGTCCTCCGCGTTGTTAGGCACTTCATACCAAATGACTCGCACGGATTTGAACAGACGACTGTGAAAGGTGCTGGCCGCCTCCTCTTGGACATAGGCATCTCCTTTCGCTTGAAACCACTGGCCGATGCGCTGATACGCTTGGTAGAGATGGAAATAGTCGATGTTGTTGTTGTGCTCTTCCGGGTCGAGCGTCTCCAGGTATTTCGCGCTGCCAGGACGTGTCTCATAACTGATCGAATACGGGGCTCCCATCTTTTTCCAGCCTTGCTTCTGAAGGTACAGAAAAATCAGATACAACGTGGTCAACCTCTGCTGGCCGTCAATCAGCTCCCACTCGCAACCCGACTCGTCGTTACCCCTTTTGCGCACTTTCACAACTATCGGTTGCAGACTGTACGATTTGCCTTCACAGGCCGCAACATCGTCGAGCAAACGCCTTACATCCTCAGTATCCCAGCGATACCCACGCTGATAGCGGGGAACGAAAAAAACACCGCGAATGTCGCCCACTAATTTGTGGGCGAGCGGGGATTCCGTTGCCATTACCGCCGAATGTTCCTCATTCATTCACTTCGTAACCTCGAAACTGGAGCAAACACATTAGCAGTCATGTTTCTTTGCCCCAAGCCGAAAATCATTGAAGGCCGCCTCATTCATGCGTTCGGCACAGTGACGCAGTCCCCCACCGGTCTTCTCCACCAGCACAGCCACCGTCAATGCCTTTGCTTCCGTCATCATCGCCAGCAGTACTCTCCCGGCAGCTTCGGCGTCGGCTGCGGCATGGTGGTGGTGAAAACTGTGGCCGATGTGTTCCGCTAAAACGTCGAGGCTGTGGCTCGACAGTTCTGGCCAAACTTGGCGGGACAGCTTGCACGTACAGAGATAATCGAATGCAGGACAAGCCAAACCGAAATAATTCAGCGTTTTCCGCAGATGCCCGATGTCAAATTCTGCGTTGTGGGCGATCACAACATCGGCGCGCTTCAACCGGGACAGGAATTCCGGAGCGATGGCGGGAAACTCGGGCGCGTTTAAAACGTCCAGATGCGTCAAACCGTGGCATTCGATGAAATCCTTCCGAAACCAGCCGTGGCCTTTGGGCGGGCGCACCAGCCAATAGAGCGATTCTGCCAAAGCACCATTTTCAAAGACGGCCATCCCAGCGGCGCAGATGCTCACGCGCGATGGATTGGCCGTTTCAAAGTCTATGCTGGTCATAATCATGGAGCGAAGCTTGCACCCGTTTTAACTACGACGCAAAGGAACAGAATGTCCCCAATCCTTGTCCCAAGCGACAGCCTCCTTCTCGGTAGGGTGAGACTCTGTCGAACCTTGACTAAATTTCGATTATTTTTCCGGGTTCAAAGCCCCGCGCCATCTCGTTGGGATAACCTCGCTGATTCCTGTAAATTTGCGTCACCCCGATTTTATAGTCCACATTGTAATGCGTATGGCCGTGAATCCACAGTGGGATTCGGCTAGATTGGATCATCAAATCCAAATCCGAAGCAAATGCGGCGCTCAACGCGTCGCCGACTTTCTGCGGTGGGATTGATCGGGAACTCGGCGCATGATGGGTCACCACAATTGTCCGCGATGGATCGTGGCGGGACATCTGCCGCGCCAACCACCTGACTGAAGCCGCGTGTATTTGCGCCGAGTCTTTGGCGCAAAACAATCGGTTGCCTTCCTTCTTTTGAATCAACCAAAAATCAGACATTTCCCGGTCGGCCACAGACATTGCCTCGCGGGCGTCCGGCCATAGGTGAAAACTCGTCCAGAGCGAACGCCCCAGGAAAACAAAATCGTTAATTATGAAGGCATTGTTCTCCAGCACATGAACATTACTGCCCTCTGTTTCACGCTTGAGAGCTTTGATCAAATCACGGATGGAATGGTTATAGAACTCATGGTTCCCCATCACATATATTACCGGACAATTACGGCAGTATTGTCTGGCCCATTTCAACCCCTCCATCCCTTGGTGAATGTCTCCCGCCAGCACCACGACATCAGCATCTGTGATCGTCGGCTCAAACCGGCCGAATTCGAGATGTAGATCACTGAACACCTGTACTCGCATAATCAGATTTTCACCGTCCCGGCGGCGAAGATGCTCACGCGCGATGGATTGACGGCTTCAAAGTCGAGGCTGGTAAAGTTCATAAGAAGCCTTGAATCGCCAGCATCAAACCGCAAAACCCATGCGGGGACGGTCAATTCTGTCTGCGTCATGACCAGCAAACACTTCGGCTAGGGAATAATCACGGGCCGTTGGCAGTTTTCTGCCGAGGCTCTCGGCCAGGCGGACTGCATGGGCATAGTCGAGCCGGCCGAAAACGCGATGGCAAAGCAGGCGTCCGGGGCGCAGAAGCGCCGGATCAATGTCGGCGGCGGAACAGTTGATCGTGCAAATGATTTGCAGACGGAGGAAATCGGCGAGCATTCCATCGGAAAGGTTTAGGATCGCGCTGACCTGTTCGCGATTGTCTGAGCCGCGAGTCATCAAGACCCCGTCGGAATCCTCCAGGATCACGACAAATTTCCGGTCGTCATGAATTCGGCGCTGGTCGGCCCAAAAGCCGATGAATTCGGGCTTTGACAGAATGCCCATGGTCGAAGTCGGGATAAAGTAGAAGCGATGCGACTCCTGGAGCACCCCCATAAGGTGGCGAAGGTAGAATGTTTTGCCCGTTCCGGGTCTTCCTTCAAAAATCGAAAGGCCATGAATTCTCTGGTGGAGTTTCCCGACAAAATCCTGATGCCAATCCGCGCTACCGCTGCTGTAGTGAAGGCTAAACGCCTCCGCGTTGAGGATGGTGGCGAGAGGCAGGGTGACTGTTTCACACTCGATGTCGTATCGCCCCTGCTTGATCAGATAAAAAGTCCCGCCAGTAGGAGTGGGGGACTTGAGGCAAGTCTTGCTTAACTGTGCCACGAGACGCTCTGCTTCCTTCGGCGTGGAAGCGAAACCCACGATTCGGTTCTTGTCAGCGTAGAGAAAGGACCGAGGACCGAATTGAAAGGTGAGATCATCCCATTCCGCGACGGTGTCCTTAGAAGGAAGTTGGCGGATGGATCGGAACAGGGCATCGGAATTCTCCTTGACCGCCCGATCCAGATCCCACGAACCCTGCAATCTGCATACATGCAAACGCTCTGCGCCAAAAGCAGCCGAGACCGGAACGTGTGGTTTACCATGATATTCGCAAAAGGCGTTCGCTTCTGCCAGATCGCAGACCGTGCTCGATGGAAAACCAGGCTTTCCTTGTCCCTGGGTTCCCGCCTCGGACACCTGCGCGGCATCGGTAGTGACAGTCTCTATGCATTCATGCGCGTTTGGCATACGGTGATGATGCACCTGTCTTCATTTCGATTCAAAGGAACTGAATGTCCCCAATCCCTGTCCCAAACTGGAAGAAATCTACTTCTTTTTTTCCACCACCCGCCCTTTCTTGAATTCCGCCCGGAGTCTGTTGATGCGTTTTGGGCTTGTGCGGGGGTCCCAGCCAAGACCAAGGCATAGGAACTCGTGCTTTTTCTGGCCTTTCCAGCCGCGGCGTAGGGCTTCGTCGTCGAGATGGGGAAGTTTCTCGGCGGCTTTCATTCGGTCGGCAAGGTTTTCGGCCAGGGCGGAGCCTTGACGGCCAGGGACGCGCGCGCGGTGGAGGCTGGCGATGGCGTCCCAGCGGATGTCTCGCTTGGGGTCAAAGGACCAGTAGGCGGGGATGTGAATCATCGTCCCATAAGGGGTAATGTTTACAGCGAGTTTCAGCAGGAGAGGGTCGTCGTTCTGCATGCCATAGAGGTTCCAGCGCAAGCAGAACGCATCGAACGCGGCGCGAAAAACATCTTCCCGGCGGCGCAGGTTTACAGAAAACGATGGGCGCAGATTGCGTTCGGCGCTCATTGTCCGGCGGATCACGCCCTTATGGTCGGAGTAGGCCTGGACATTGAAGGCCGCTTTGAGCCGCGTCCATTGGCGGCGAAGTTCTGGATCGGTGCTGATGGCAAGTTCGTTCTGCGCATATTTCGCCTGCGTTTTGACGAGGTTTTCATAGGCGCCTTTCTGAACGTGGAGTTCGTGGTCGGCCACGGCAGCGCAAATGGTTTCGTCTGGTAGGTCTGGCAGAAGGTCGATGAGAAGAAGGTGCCGGGAGTTCAGGCATTTTCCCTTCTCCAGAACAGTCAGGCAATCCTCCAGAACATCCTGGACATTGAACGGCCATAGCGTTGGCGGAACGAACATCCAGTTGTAAAGCGCTTGCAGTTGTTGAGCAACCACACTGTCAAGATTCGGGGCCGCAGCGTGATAGCGCCGGAGAACCTGCTCCGCCCATTCTGCCCTGTCAAAAGCGCGGGCTCTGAGTTTTTTCAGGTCGAGATCGAGTGCCGTTGTCATAGTTTTTCCGTGGCGTTAAGCGTTTTCCGGAGTCTGGGCAAGTCGTGTTCGTCAACACCCGCCCAGCGACAAAGCTCGGCATGGGTTTGCTTTCCGTAGTTGACCGGACATATTCCGGGGCGCAGAACCCCGGTCTGGAGCGCGCGCAAAACGGCTGGTTTATCGCCCTGAATGCCAGCCCTGAGAAGAAGATGATTCGCCCGGTAGGACAGCCCGTTGTCGATGGCGAGGGGCGTCGTGTTTTTGGGGATGGTCGGCGACACGAACGATTCATCGAGCCCCGCCCAGCGACAAACTTCCTGGTGCGTCTTTTTGCCGTAGAAGGCTGGGCGAAAATAGGGATAAAGCGCGCCAATCTTGAGGGCGTGGAGGACGGCTTCCTTTTCGGCGGGAATGCCTGCGGTAGAGAGACAGCGGTTTGCCCGCGTGGAAAGGCCGTTTGAACGAGGCTTGGGTTTCATGGCAGGGACTACAAACCAGCGACGAGATGGCCGTAGGCACCGTTGGAAAGGAGCGCGCCGGTCTGCAAATCCAGGGCAACCTTGGCGGAAGTGACTTCGATCTTGCGCACGCTGCAGGTGAACGTAGCGGGTTTATCGAGTTGGAACAGTTGCAGGTTGCCGCGAGGGGGGAACTCTTTGCGGATACGACCGAGAGTTTCGATTTTTGATTTCATGGCACGATTCGGTGTATGCGGTTCGGCAGGACGGTAGCAAAAGGCCAAGATGAGGTGAAGTGCGTAATTTCGCAAAGAACCGCAGCTTCCAGTTGCGCAGACGGCTCTCGCGACTATCGGTGCTGCAACGCGTGTTCTGGCAAATGCAATTCGGCCTCAACGCCTTCGAAGTGTTCCGCGACCGTTTGCCGGAACCATGGGAAAGAAGGCCTTCCCTTCGAGAAAAACAGATGGCTCGACCGGCTTCGGTGATAATCCGACGAACCAAATCGGCGAATCGGCACACGAAAATGCGGAGCCTTTTCCAGCAATTCCGCCCAGTGACGCTCCAGCTTCCGATCGGCCCTCGTGTACCAGACCTCGACGGGTTCAGCCACTCCCAGCAAATAATCAATGTGCCAGTGCGGGGAGGCCGTGGATTCCAGGTGGTGACCGATGCGTGCGCGGAGTCCTCCCGCGCCAAATGCGCTGCCCACGTAAGCGTAATAGCCAGGCACGATGTCGTAAGCGCCCAGGCGCCCGATCTCCAGGCGTTTCATCTGGGCCACGAAGGCGATCAGCACGTAAGTTCCTTTGGCCTCGGGCAGATCCATCGCGATCATCCGAACGTGCTCCCGTTCCAGCCCCAGTGGCTCGCTTCGACATCGGTGAAGTTGAGGTAAATACGATTCGGCGGGATTCCGAGAGAATCGTGCAGCAACTGGGAGACCTTCTGCGAGAGGTTGCGGTTCACGTCATCAGTCAACCCGCCAATGCTCCGGACATCCACAAAGGCCGCGTCACCCGGACTGCCGGACATCTGCATGGCGGCCTGGCTCGCGGCCACCATGACGTATTGCTGCGGTTTCCCAATGGTTTCGGCAACGGTTTTAGATAGAGAGGCCAGCAGGGCTTGCCGATTAGCCTCAGAGAGGACAACTGTAGTTTCGAGTTTTAGCAATGGCATAATCAACATTTACAATCAGGGAACGCCTCATTCAAGTCCATCGGGAAAACACAACCGGCCACGTCCTGAGCTACGGCAAGCTGGCCCCGAAGTGGCGAGCATTTGACCCTCCCAACGGCGAGGAGTAACTTCGCGCCATGAACGCTTCGCTTGCACCTGCTCGCCAGGCGGCTTCAAACCCGCAGCAATTCGCCCGCAGATTGATCAAGAACCCTCGGTTGTTGGAAAAAGTCGTGAAGAGATTAGGCACCAAGATTTTTTGAGTTGCTCCAGAATCCGGCTCCGGCGCTTCGGTCCATGCGAAAGCAGATCAAGAATTCGCCGGCGGCGGCGGACAGTTTGCCAACGCCCTGACGACAATGGTTCCGGCAGCAAATCCGCCAACAACGCCTGCCGCAACCAGCCAGCCTACAGCATGGGCACTGGAAACAAGCGCGTCGGCTTCGGGCAGTTCCCCGAGCGTGAGGCAGTTCCCTTTCGCGTTTCCCGGCCGGGCGGGGCACGTTGGTGGGCACCAAGTGGAGCTTGGGACCGAGCATGGTCGGACAGGCCCAGCCGGAGGCGCGAAAGGCGGGCGGGCGCGGCAAAACGGGGTAGTATGGTCACGGCGTGAGCGATGGCGCCAAGTGAGCCTTGAGCTTGGCGTGGAAACGTGTTGCACTTGACCCATGCTATGGCGCATGAATGAGTGCCGGTGGATTCTCGACCTTGGTTTCCTCCGGGAAATCGGCGAGGTCCGGCGTGCAGGAGGCCGTCTGCGACAATGGCCATTTTGCCCACGTCGCCGACAGCTTGGGCCGCGTGAAGGACCGCTTTCAAGAGGTCAAAATCGCTACCGCGGACGTCAAGTTCGTGGTCGCCAATCGCCTCCTGCAAAAAAACCAGCCCAACTGGCCCGCATCCGCGATGCCGTCAATGCCGTGGCCTCGAAAAGCCCCGCCGAGCATTTCGTCAATCGCGCCCCGGAATACCCCCATTTCTCCACCCTCCTATCTGGATCAAATCCTCAAAGGCCGCGATGCCAGCAAGGTCCGGCTTGTGATCGAATTGTAAGCGAATTATGACCACCCGCTTTTTGCACACCGCCGATTGGCAACTGGGCAAACCCTTCGCCGGTATTGATGATCCACAAAAGCGCGCACTCGTTCAGCAAGAGCGCATTCAGGTGATCCGACGAATCGGCGATGTCGCACGAACACATCAGGTTGAGTTCATTGTTGTTGCTGGTGATCTCTTCGACTCTTCCACCGCCAGCAAAGCCACCGTGTCGGCGGCCTGTAGCGCTATCGGTCAATTAGGAATTCCAGTCCTGGCGATTCCTGGAAACCACGACCATGGCGGACCAGGCGGTCTGTGGGATCAGGGTTTTTTCCAGCGGGAGCATGCCAGCCTCGCTCCCAACCTCCGAATCCTGTTCAAGCCAGAGCCAGTCGAACTGGATTCGTCCTGGATTTTCCCATGTCCGCTCTTGCGACGGGCGGAATCGACGGACACCACCGTCTGGTTACGCCGGCCCGATGCTCTTGCCGGTTGTTCATCAGACAAAGCCCGCATCGTGCTTGCCCACGGCAGCACCCAGGAATTCACCAGTCAATCGGATGACGACGATTCCGATTCGACCGCCACCAATCTGATTGACCTTTCACGCTTGCCTGACGGAGCCTTCGACTATGTAGCTTTAGGTGATTGGCATGGCACCAAACAAGTCACTCCAGCGGCCTGGTTTTCTGGGACGCCTGAACTCGACCGATTCCCTAAAGGTGAAGGCCATGATCCTGGCAACGTGCTCGTCGTCGTTGCCGGCCGCGGCCAAACACCAACGGTCACTTCCGTTCACACAGGGCGCTTCGGTTGGCACGAACTCTCTTTTGATCTCGCCGAGGACTCCACCTTGGGTCTTTTTCGAGAACGCATTGATGGGCTTATCGGTCAACGCGCCAACGAGGATTTGCTCCGGCTGGAGTTGACTGGATCTCTTGGCGTCGAGGCGGCAGGCCAGTTGGAACAGGCACTCGAATCGTTACAGGCTCGGCTGCTTCGTTTGAAGCTGACCAACCAGGTGGTCGTCGCTCCAACAGCAGATGAGATCCAGGCGCTGACCCAACGGCCATCTGATCCCCTCACCGCTCGTGTGGCTTCCCAACTTGTGGCCCATGCCGCCGGCACCGATGAAACAGCAGCCCCGGCACGGATTGCCCTGCGCGAGCTCTATGCGGCCTGCAACCAACACTGACCGGCCGCCACCATGCGCATCAAATCCGTTACCATTCGCAACTACCGGGTGCATCGCGATCTGACCGTTCAGTTGGATGATTCCCGCACCTTGCTCGGCGGCCCGAACGAATGCGGAAAAAGCACCCTTGTCGAGGCGGTTCACCGGGCGCTCTTCCTCAAGTCCAAAGTCACGGGGGATGTTCAAAAGAGCATGGTATCGACATGGTTTGCCGGCTCTCCAGAAGTCGAGATTGGTTTCGCTGCAGGGAACTCCGATTACGTTCTTGCGAAACGATTCAGTGGCAATACTGGAACAACCAGGTTGGCGCAGGTCGGAGGGGAAACGTGGCATGGAGAAGATGCCGAGACTCGTCTCGCTTCGCTGCTAAAGGTTGGGGCCGTCGGCGGTGGCCGTGGCGTTGGCGAACGAGTTGCCCAGCAGTGGTCGCATCTTTGGGTCTGGCAGGGCCAGAGCGGCAGCGATCCCTCTGAGCACGCGAACCTTCAGAAAGACGGCCTGTTGCAGCGGCTCCAGCAGACCGGCGGCGCGGCAGCATTGCAGTCCGAAATGGATGCACGGGTGGCAGCGCGATTTGCCGCGGCCAAAGAGGAGATTTTCACCCTAGCAGGGAAGCCGAAGGCTGGTTCCGAGCTGGAGAAAGCAGAAAATGAAGCCGGTCAGGCCGAGACGAATCGCCAGCGCGCGGCCGAACGGGTTGAAAAGTTGCGCGAAGCTGGTCGAGATTTCGAGGAAGCCACGCAGACCATCGCTCGCGCCGCAGACGACCTACAGAAGTTAAACCAGCAAAAGGAGGCCGTCGATGCAAAACTTTCCCGTGTCGATGAACTGCGCCAGCAAGAGGCGATCCAACTTCCGGACGCAACCGCAGCCTCAGAGAAGTATCAAGCCCAGAAGCAAAGTGACGCGCAAATCTCCGAGCTGCGCGTTAGAATCCAAACTCTGCAGGCCGCTCTCCAACCAAAGAACGAGGAAACCAAGCTTCTTGAAGAGCGTTCCGGGAACGCCAAACAACATTCAGCCGATGCAGCGCAAGACTACGACAATGCCGCCAACCGCACTCGCGATTCGCGCCTGCGACGTGATCTTGCCGCCGCTTGTGTCGCCCGATTCGAAAAGAATGCACGGCTGCAGGAACTAGTGATTAGGGATGGCCAGGCGCGCGGTCATCAGGAGCAACTCGCCCCCTTGCGCGAGGAACTTGCCAAACTGCCAGAACTGACTGCGCCCAAGCTCAAAAAGCTCCAAACGCTGGAAGCCGAAGCCAACCAATCCGAGGCTGCCTTGAAGGCCATGGCCGCGGGAATCGAGGTGCTTTCGGCCGGTGAGCCTGTTCGGGTGGGTGATGCTTCGCTTTCTGTGGGGCAAAGCCAGGTCGTTACAGAACAAACTGAGATCGCTGTTGGCGAGTCGTTGCGCTTGCGCATCAGCCCGGGTGGCGGCACCAGTCTCCAAGAGGCGAGAAGCCAAGCCCAGGAAGCACGTCGAGAACTGCGTGAAGTGCTTGATGAGCTTGGAATCGCCAGTGTTCCTGATGCCGCCGAGGCTCTTGCCCGTCGCAAAGATCTTTCGGGAAAAATCGAAAACGCTGAGGCCGCGCTTGAGGGTCTTGATGCCGCCAATCTTCCAGAAGCTCTTGCCGGCGCCCGCGAAGCGTCTGTTGCCGCTACGGCCGAGGTTGATCGTCGCACTACTCAAGTCGCAGACATCACTCTGCCCGCCGCGGCGGCGGACGCAAAGCAATGGCTCGCTGCAGAAGAGCGCGCAGTTGAAAAAGCCGAATCTGGAGAAACCCAAGCAAAAACCTTTCGTGATGCTGCGGTGAAATCATTGGCGTCGACTGAAAAGGCTCTTTCCGAGCATCGGCAGGCAATCGACCAGCAGAACACTGAACTCACTGGCCTGAACGCACAGTTGCATCTGCTGACACAGACTCATGGCGAAGATGTCGCACGAGCGAACGCACTGGCCGAAGCGCTTTCCGCCAAAACCTCCGCTGAAGCCCTGCTATCCGTCACGCGGCAAGCCTTGGCCGAACTCCAACCCGATCTGCTCCAGACGGATCAGACACGCCTCAATCGCGCCTGCGATCAAGCCGGAGAAAGCAAACGTGAAGCCGAGACCAAGCGCGCTGTGGCGCAAGCGGCCTTGCGCTCGGACGGAACCGATGACCCGGAAGCCGCGCTCGCGTTGGCCGTGGCCCGTGTTCGTTCAGCGCAGGACCATCTGGCCAGTGTGCGGCGTAAAGCCGAGGCCATCCGGCTCCTCGATCGGCTCTTCCTGGAGGAACAACGCGCTCTTGCAGAGCAATTCACCAAACCATTTGCGGAACGGATTTCTGCCTACCTACAGTGCCTCTTTGGCGCCGGCGCACGAGCGGCGGTCACACTTGCCGACAATGCCTTCACCGGCCTGCAACTTGTTCGGCCGATCCAGGGAGGTGGCGCCACATCCTTCGACACTCTGAGCGGTGGGGCTCGGGAGCAAGTGGCTGCCGCCGTCCGCCTCGCCATGGCCGAGGTGCTCGCTGCCGACCACGATGGCTGCCTGCCGCTCGTCTTTGATGACGCCTTTGCTTATTCCGATCCCGAACGAGTGCAGATTCTCCAGCGCATGCTGGACCTCGCCGCCTCCCGTGGTTTGCAGCTCATCATTCTGACCTGCAACCCATCCGACTACGCCGCCCTTGGCGCGCGCCAGATTTTCTTGCGCCAGGAACGCACGACTTCCGCCATCCAGCAAACGATCGCTACCGCAGGCTCGATCGAATCGCCTGCTGAGACTGCGGAAACGGAAACCGCCTCGGCACACACAGCAACCGAAACGACGACCGCCGTTCCACTGGTCACCGAGGAACAACGTGAGCAGCTTCTTTCCCGGTTGCGTGAACTCGGCGGTAAAGCGGGTAACCTTTCGCTCCGCGAAGCTCTCGGCTGGAACGACGCCACCTACAACGCCGTCAAGGACGAGCTCGTCTCTGCCGGCAGACTGATCTCCGGCAAAGGCCGCGGCGGCAGCGTCGCCTCACCTGACACCTGATTCTTGACTCCAGACACCAAAGGGCCATGCGACTAAAAATCCATCATCATCGTGACGTTGGCGTCGCCGGGGCGCGGTCAATCCCGAACTCGTTTACATCGGACTGACCCGCGCGAGCAAGGAGGTCGAGATCTGGTACGAGGAACGGTGCTTGAGGGCGATGGTGCAACGAAGGGTCTCCCGCAGGTCGGGTTTGCGCGATGCCTTGTGGAAATGCGTTGCCTGATCCAGAGTCGCCGTGCCGACTGCATCTCAGTCACCAAGGCCAGAGCCGGTGTCCATTTGTCCCAATAATCAGGGTGGGTGTCGGCTTGGGCAAAGTCGCCAAATAGCGTTGTTGCGCAACCCGCGTGAAGCGAGCAGGGCAAGAAAGCGTCAGTGTCTGCACGGCGAACTTCCCCAACTTGGGGCATCTCGCGCTGGCACCGGGAACGAGACCATGGCCGCCTGGGACTATTTTGGAGGGCTGCCGCCCACTACGATAGTCGGCCGACTGATACCCCCAGCCGGTTTCAAGCCCCATCGCGTGCCAACAAGTGACACCCGAGCCTTCGGGCAGAGCGCGGAAGTTGAAAGCTAGAAATCCTATTTGTTCTGTTGCTGGTGCCAATCGAGAACACGGCGATTCCACTCCGCAATGGCCCGATAGGAGCCACGTTTAGCGACCGCATCGGCTTTGCTGAGAGTGAGAAGGCGCTGGAACGCTCCTGCTCGCCAGAAGAGATCCACGACGTCCTGCATCAACTAGCCGGCAGCCTTGCAAGCCTGGCAGACAAAACCTCTTAACTATATCTGAACAACCTCGTTCCGAACGCAAGCCGCAGAACCGTGTCATCGCGTTGTTCACGGATAAGACCCGCCCGGACTATCTCGGCTAGACCTTAGGATGCTGTAAAAGCTCAATTCCTCGGCCCGTTTCTGACAAGCGGCGGCGCGCAGCAAAAAATGCGCGTAACTTATCGTCGTACAAATACGTGCGAACGTACTGTCGCAAAGCCATTTTACAGTTTCCCCTTGACGCAATCTTGTCGCTCCGCACTTTTTTCAAAAGCCGTTCGTTTCGGAAAATTATGCTTTTTTCGACGTAGCGCCTCCTTGGTGTGTCATCAGCAGAACGACAGGAGCGTGTGATAAATCGTGATGGGGCGATCGAGAGACCGCCGCTCGTGATGCGAGCGATAAGTGTGTTCAGGACCTTTTTTCACGAAAACTCGTGTCCAAACGCTGCTTGAAGAAACCGAATACCTACGCGGGTTGCGCACGAATTTTTTATTGATCGCGTTTGCCCACTGGTCGGCCTTGCCCACTTGCACATAGCCCAACATGCCGGCAGCAAAGTCGCTTTTCGCGTAGTGCCCGGCTATGAATCTTCCCAAGCCTTCTTCGCTAAGATAAGTGCCGATAGCCCCGCTACGATTGAGGCGTTTGGCTTCAAACGCGAACCGGATTCTGGGGCAGCGCTCGGAACATTCCAGATGAAGGTCTAACAACCTGCGGTCATCATCCGTCCGCCGCTTCACAGGAGACTCGTTCGGCGTTTCGTCAACAGGATCCTCGTTTAGAGGAGTGAAGAAGCGCATCCATGTTTCGACCGGACCTTCATCAAGGAATTCGCGGATGTGCCTGCGAATCTCGCCCGAAATCACCGGCTCGATTGTTGTCATATAGTCAGCCGGACGCATCCGGCTGTAACCGATTTGAACCAGCTGATGGGTGCGCTCAACGAACAAACGGCGAAACGCTTCGGCGTTTGCAGAGGTCGCTGGTGGTTGAGACGATCGCGAGCGCATTTAGTGTTTGGCATTCATAGAAGCCAAGGTTTCGGTGATGATCTCACTCGCATCCGCCATCGCCTGACTTTCGGTCCAGTGGAATCGCTGCATTGGCTTCAACACATACGTGTGGTTGCCTTCGTAGATGCGGAGGTTACGGTCGAAATATACCCACTGAGAACGTTGCTGGCGAAGATTGCGGCGGGTTTGTTCCAACGCTTTGGCTTCATCTCGCGTGGCGGGTATTATCCTTATTTCGTTGTGTGCAGCTTCGGCATCCTTTGTGAATTCCACTTCCACCATGCCGGATAAGTCATCATGCACAATAGTGACTACATGAAGGCCATCTAAATCGTCACTGACAAAGTCGTTTAGCTCACGCTGGAGATAGCGCGCATAGGCTTCCAAATCGGAATGCCCCGGTTTGCGCACCGCGTTGTCACCGAGTTTACCATCATTCAATGCCAACCGCACATGCACGAGGTCATGCACTAGCGCACGCTCGCGATCATCAAGGCAGAGGGCATCGTTAACGAGTCGGTTCAATTGATCCAAGAGTGCCTTCCTGTCCTCTCCCGCCTTATCGAAAAAATCTGTTTGGTTGGATTCTTCTTCGTTCTCCATGCGCCGGGGTTTGAGTTTGCATAGCTTGCGATGCAACTCGACCCAAATCTCCAAATCGGTAGATTTCGCCGTCGCGAAAGGAATCGGAATTCTGCGTAACGCGTCAAGGGTTGCACGACCGCGTTGAACTCCAAACTGTGTCGATGTAAGAAACTGGTGATAGAACGCAAAGTCGGAACTCAGAAAAACAGAGAGCGCCTTCAGAAGAACCGTATCATTTGTTGACGAGACAATTCCGATTTGCCGTGGTGGAACGATAATGAAGCGCTCACTGAAAACGGCAAAATTCCGAGCAGCACTAACAATAACATGAGGCGGTTGGCAAACAGACAGGGGGAGTTCAACGCGCCCCTGGCGTCCATACTTGAGGTCTGGATCCAGCGTTTTTATGGAGTGCTTGGGAAACACAAAAATATCTCGGAATTCCTTCAACTGGTTCACATCTAATATTTCTTTGCCACTTAGGTCTTTGACTTCTTCGAGAAGCTCAGTTTCGATGGTCAACTGCTTCAATCCTTTTTTTCGCAGTTGCAGCCCTTCTGAAACGACCAGAAACTTTCTCTCCTCCAATGCCTCTAAGCTCGGCCAGCGACGATTCAATCTTGATAGAAGCCGCGCGTCCCATGTTGATCCCCACGTAGCGAGCTTCCAAGGCAAGCCGCTTCCGCTCGCAAGTTCGCGCAATGGAAGTTCACGAACCTCGCTGCTGTTAATTACGAGATTCCACGATTCGTTTCGGATTCCCTCTCCACAAGGGCGCGTTGTTTCTTGATTCGCCACCAGTGGAGAAAAGGTTGTGATAAATTCATCTGGGTGAGGCAAT